>Ga0105252_10000237_pt1 | contig 43675 bp, 41 predicted proteins | sample EasRivMeERMZT100_FD_89675 | JGI IMG/M metagenome (GOLD analysis project Ga0105252, IMG submission 89675) | Soil microbial communities from meander-bound floodplain in the East River, Colorado, USA - East River MetaG ERMZT100 | ecosystem: Environmental > Terrestrial > Soil > Floodplain | place... | reverse complement strand
TAGATCACGTATTTGACGGGCACACGGAAGCGACTCGCGAGCTCACCCTTGAGCCAGGTGGCGAACTCCGCACCGATGGGCTCCACGAGGACGATGCCGTCGGGAGTCACCATGAACGCCGAGACGTAGTCGTCCGCGCGCGCGTAGTACACGTCGCCCGTCAGCTTGCCGATCTCCCGCCCCTTGTACGTGGTCGACTGATAGAGCGCAGCCGGTTGCGCCGCGGCCTCGCCTACGAGCCCCGCTAACACCGAACAGCCCAGTACGGCACCGATCAATTTGCTGCGATGCATTTTGCCCCCGCGATAGACCCTTGGTTGACCCCGATCGTACGGTATTAATAGTATCGTCGGTGACTCTAACATCGCGCGAAATCCGAGGGGGATGGAGATGAATAAATCGACCTGCGTCTTGGTGACAGGGCTGCTGGCAATTGGCGCCGCCGCCGCGCAAGCACAACAGCCGAAGATGTCGTTCTTCGTCACGAGCGTAGGCTTGGGCAAGGGCGGCAACTTGGGCGGCATCAAGGGTGCCGATGCTCACTGCCAAACCCTGGCGCAAAGCGCGGGCGCCGGCGACAAGAACTGGCATGCCTATTTGAGCGTCACGGACTTGAACGGCAAAGGTGCCATCAACGCTCGCGATCGCATCGGCCGCGGCCCGTGGTACAACGCCAAAGGCGTTCGCATTGCCGTCGACGTCGAGGACTTGCACTCGGACAGCAACAACGTCACGGCGCTGACAGCGCTCACCGAGAAAGGCGCGACCCTCAAAACCGAGCCTAACTCGCACGACATTCTCACCGGCTCCACGCGCGACGGTCGCGCTTGGAACTACAACCTGCTCGATGACCTAAACCTCGAGAAGGGCGCGATGACGTGCAGCAATTACACGAGCGACGCTGAAGATCAATTCGTCATGCTCGGGCATCATGACCGCGCGGGCACGGCGCCGATCTCGCCGTGGAACGCCGCGCACCCATCGACGGGCTGCAATAACGAAAAGCTCGCGTCGACGGGCAGCCAAGGCCTGCTGTACTGCTTCGCCATCGACTGAACGGAGCCGCCTCGTTAGCCAAGCCCCGCGCGGCACTGCTGCGTGGGGCTGATTCTCTTCTAAGTCACGGTAACCTGCGCCGCGCTCGCGTCCGCGGGCCGCACACGCCCCGCCATTTCGGCGCCCGCATGCCGCGGCAAGAGCCACATCCACCAGGCCGAGCCCGCCGCGATCAGGCCGACGCCGAGGAACGCCCAATAGAAGTTGTGCACGTCGGTCGCCTCTCGTCCGGCGGCGAGGCCGACGAATTCGAGCAGATAGCCGCCGATGGCCACTCCCAAGCTCAACGCGAGCTGCTGCATCATTCCGGATAGGCTGCTCGCCTGCCCCATGCGCGGCGAATCCACTTCAGCGAACGAGATCGCGTTCAAGCTCGTGAACTGGAGCGAGCGACAGCAGCCGCTCACGAGCAGCACGCCAATGATGATGAAGTGCGGTGTGCTCGGGCGGAACAAGCCAAAGCCGCAGAGCATGGCGGAAGCCGCCAACGCGTTCCAAAAAAGCACGCGGCGGAACCCGTAACGTTTCAGAATGCGCGCCGCGAGCGTCTTCATGAAGATGGCGCCCATGGCGGAAACGAACGTCAGCAAGCCCGACTGCACGGGACTCAGGCCGAAGCCGAGCTGCAGCATGAGCGGCAGCAAGAACGGCGTCGCGCCGATGCCGATGCGAAACAAGAGCCCGCCGACCACGCCGGCGCGATAGGTGGCGAGGCGAAACAGGTTCAGATCGAGCAACGGCTGGGGATGGCGCCGAGCGTGCCATACATAGCCGACGAGCCCCGCCACACCGAGAACGAGCGTCGTGGCCGCGATCTCCACGGGCACGAGGTGGCGGCCGAGCGTCGAGAAGCCGAACAAAGCGGCGCCGAGCCCGCCGCCCGCGAGCGCGAAGCCAAGCCAATCGAGCGGCGGCGGAGCACTCCGAATGTCGGGAATGAATCGCCAAGCGAGCGCGATTCCGAGCACTCCCATCGGCAGATTGATCAGGAAGATCCAGCGCCAATCGAAGTACGTGGTAATGAATCCGCCGAGCGGTGGTCCCACCATGGGCCCCACCAAAGCCGGAATCGTAAGCCAGCTCAACGCGTTCACGAGGTCATGCTTGGGCACCGTACGCAGGAGCACGAGGCGACCGACCGGCACCATCATGGCGCCCCCCATACCCTGTACGAACCGCCCCGCGACGAGCGCCCCGAGCGAGTCGCTGGCCGCACAACCCATGGAGCCGAGTAGGAACACGCCGATCGCCGTCATGAACGTCGAGCGCGCGCCGAAGCGGTCGGCCACCCAGCCGCTCACGGGAATGAATACCGCGAGCGATAGCAGATAGGTCGTGAGCGCCAGCTTGAGCGCGATCGGGTCGGTCGCGAGGTCACCGGCAATGGCTGGCAACGACGTCGAGAGCACGGTGGAATCCATGTTCTCGATGAACAGCGCACAGGCGACGATGAGCGGCAGGAGCCGTCCGCGCAACGACAGAACGAAGCTTCTCAGCTGCCGTGATCCTTGATGTAGTTGCGCGTGTACTCGGCTTCCGCGTGCTTTTTCTCTTTGTCGATCCGGCCCGCCACACGTCGAGCCTGGTTGGCAGAGCGTTTGCGGGTCTTGCCCGTGCTCACGCCGGCCGACGTGGAGAACAGCCGCTTCGGCTTAGCGTAACCGCACAACGGGCAGGGAGCGGTCTCCCCCACACGGACGAGCTCGTCGAAGCGGCAGCCGCAGCGGCACTTGAACTCATACAACGGCATAGCGCTGAAACTATACGTCTGGCACGCCGAACCTGTCACGCGTGAGACCTAGTGCACAGACCAACCACAGAACATGCTCGCGGTGTGATCTGTTTCAGGGTCGCTGCTGCCCGCACCGATTAGCCTTTAGGCCATGCTGTTACGCAGGTTTGTCAAGGGCGCCGCCCCCAGCGATACCTCGAAGCCAGGGCCGAACGAGGCCAAGCCGAGCGGTCCGCCCGTGCCGGACGAGCGCGATGCGCTCATCAAGCGCCTCGAGCAAGCGCTCGCCGAAGAGCGCAAGAACTCTTCTACGTTGCGCGAAGCCGTCGACGATCTGCGCTTCAAAACCGAGACGCTCGAGAAGAGCTACGCGAAGCAACTGGCCGATGCACGGCAAAAAGCCGCGACGGCCGAGCAGGCACTCGCCGCGCACAAGGCCGAAGTCGCCACGTTTGGCGCCGACCGCGAAGAGACCATTCGGCTCCTGACCGAAGCCCGTGCTGAGCTCGAGCAAGTGACGCTCGACCGGGATGTGTTGCGTCGGAAGCTCGCTCGCGGCAACAGCTTGGACCGATCGCCCCTCACGCTGCCGAGCACCGAGTCGGCGGTCGGCGAAGACAGCATCAACCAACTCATGACCAATCCCGGCCGGCCCACCAAGAGAGACCCGGGGGGCTTTAGCTCGCACGTCGAGGCGCAAGGGTCGGCCGAGCAGGAGCCGCCACCGGTCGACATGATTGCGCCCGATCTCGTCTTCACGAAACACCGTGACGATAGAGACAAAGACAAAGACGGCGACGCCTAGCGAACGCGACTCGCTCAGCTCCAGCTCAAGTCGTGCTGACGGAACGGCAGGTCGCGGAACCGCTTGCCCGTGATCTGGAACACCGCATCGCCGATCGCCGATTGCACGGACGTGCCGCGATCGTGCCCCATGCCGATCAGCCAATGGCCGCTATCGAAGAACCGGATGTTGATCTTAAGTGGATCTTCGTTGAGACGCGACAACGGAAACACGTGGAAGTTATTCTCGACCACGCGCCCGTCCTGGATGTTGACCGCCTGGTGCATCGCATCGTTGTAGAACCAAGTGATCTGGCCTTCGATCTGCTTCTTGACCGATAGCGGATTCACCAAACCGAAACCGCGATCGTGCGCCACGTCGACCCGCTCGAGGCGCACTTGCCCCTGCCGGCTCAGCGACACGGTATGCACCATGGCGCTGATCGTCGCCGAGCCGCCCGTCTCGGCACCGCGCTCCTCGAGCGCAATGGCGCGCGCCGTGCCACGCGGCAGCGGAGTGCCCCATCCCGACATCTCGGCAGCCATGTCGAGCGCTTTGATCATGTCGGTCTTGAAAGGCAGGTCGGTTCGCGCGATGAGCTCGCGCCGATATCGATAGGGGTCTTTGCCCGCGGCATGCGCGAGCTCGTCCATGAAGCTCTCGCGATAGAACTCGTGGGCCGCCTGGCCCACGCCGCGGCGCGTGCCGACGGGCACGTGGAAATCGGTGCTGTGGTTCGAGAAACGATAGTTCGGCACGTAATAGCGCGATATGACGTCGAACGATGCGTCGGGGCCGAAACCGTCCTTCTGCATGCTCGTGCGCACGTCGAGCGCAACGGGCCAACCGTCGGTGTCGAGCCCGGCTTTGAGGCGCGCCATGCCCATGGCGCGATAGGTGGTGCCGATGAAATCCTCTTCGCGCGTCCAGAGCAGATGGATCGGCGTGCCGCGATTCGCGTTGGCGATCATGATCGCTTGCTCGGCCTGCGGGCCGTTGCCGTTGCGCCCAAATCCGCCGCCCAAGTGGCACATGTGGAGATAGACGTTCGCCTCTGCGATGCCGGTGATCTGCGACGCGCTGAAGCGCGTCTCCTGCGGGCTCTGATCGCCGATCCAGATATCCACGCGGTCGTCGGTGACGAGCACCGTGGCATTGCCGGGCTCCATGCGGGCGCGCGGCAAATACGGCGTGAAGTACGTGGCCTCGACGACCTTCGCCGCGCCGGCGAACGCGGCATCAACGTCGCCCAGATTCACGCGCACTCGGCCAGGCTCATCGAGCGCGGCCAGGAGTGCCGCGCGCATGTTGGCGCTGCTGAACGCGCCGTTGCGGGCCGGAATCGACCACTCGATCGGCATTTGATCGAGCGCACTCTTCGCTTGGTACCAACTGTCGGCGATCACGGCCACGCCGCCGCTGAACACGCGACCGCGCGTCAGCGCGGGATCGGGAATTGGGAACTGCACGGCGGAATGCACGCCGCGGCGGCGGCGAATCGCGTCGAAGTCGTAGCTCTTCACGTCGCCGCCATATACCGGGCAGGATTTGACGGCCGCCCATTTCATTCCCGGCAATCGCACATCGATGCCGTAGACCGTCTCACCCGTTACCTTCATCGGCACATCGAGGTTGTTCTGCTCCGTGCCCATGAGGGTCCATTGATCGGGCGATTTGATCGCGATGGCCGCGGGATTCGGGTGCGGCGTTCGCGCCGCCAGGCCCGCAATCTTGCCGTAGGTCATCGTGCGACCGCTCGCCGCGTGCGTGATGACACTGTCCTTGGCCGTGAGCTCGTGCACGGATACGCCCCAGAGGTTCGCGGCTGCGAGCAGCAGCCGCTCGCGCGCCTCGGCACCCGCGAGCTGCAAGTAGTAGCGGCCGTCCTTCACCGACGAGGCGGCGTTGGTGCGCATGCGCCGATAGAGGCTATCGGGAATGCCGAAGCCGCCGGTGCGAGCGCGATTGCCGAACGTAGGCTCGCCGCCGCCTTTGGGATCGGCGCCGCCGTTGCCCATGACGTTAAGCGTCCACTCGGGCGCCAGCTCACGAGCGTCGCGGTTCGCCGACGCGTAGATCGGCCGGACGCGGCGAAAGTCGCATTGCAGCTCTTCGCACACCATCATGGCGTTCGAGGTCCAGACCCCCTGCCCGAGCTCGGTCTGCGCAATGCGGATCGTGACCGTGTCGTCGGCGTCGATGGCGATCCAGGCGTTGATCTCTGGAGTGGCGGCGGCCGCATACCAGACCGCACCCGGCATCGTGGCCGCGCGTGTCTCGGTTTGCCCCTGCGCTGCTCGGGGCGGCAGCCAGAAGCCGAGCACGAACGCGGCGTTGGCGGCGGCCGCCGTCGTGAGGAACTGCCGCCGGTCCATGCCGGCTGCACCGTCCGTCGCGGCGTCGGAGTCAGTCGGCGTCCGCTTGACCATGGTCGTCCTAGGCCTTCATGAGATCGGCGGCCCTATGAATGGCCTTGCGGACGCGGTGATAGCTGCTGCAGCGACAGGCATTCGTCACTGCGGCATCGATGTCGGCATCGGTCGGATTCGGCTTCTGCTGCAACAGCGCCAACGCGCTCATGATCATGCCCGACTGACAGTAGCCGCATTGCGGCGCATCGAGCTCCTTCCACGCCTGTTGGATGGGGTGGCTGCCGTCGGGCGAGACGCCCTCGATCGTCTTGACGGCTTTGCCGACGGCCGCGGCCGCCGGAAAGCTGCAGGAACGGATCGGTTGACCGTCGACGTGCACCGTGCAGGCACCGCACTGGGCGATGCCGCAGCTGAACTTCGTGCCGGTGAGGCCGAGCTGGTCGCGGATCACCCACAGCAACGGTGTCTCCGGGTCCGCATCGACGGAGTGGACGGTGCCGTTGACTGTGAGCTCGAACGCCATGCTCCCTGACTATCACCTCTGCCCGGTTCGTTTCAAGGCCGGTCGACGTCAGCGGCCCCCGATAACGACGAAGGGGGACGCGCGACGCGGGAAGGAGTCTCCCGCGGCACGCATCGCCCGTTCGCTGGTCGAGCGGCCGAACGCCTCTAGCGCGGTGGCGTTGGCGTGATCGTCGCCGGATCCCAGTGCTCGTCGGCTTTGCCGTCGACGAACCGCCAGGTGTCGAACCACGAGGTGGAAAACGTTTTGCCGGGGCATTCTTGGGACGGCGGCACAGCAACGCGCTGGCAAGCTGCGGCGGAGTTGGCCGGGTCGCGCGGATCGACATAGACGCGCGGCCAGAGCACCGTGACGTAGTTGTCATCCGCCATGACGGCGACGATTTCCGTGGTGAGCTTGTCGCACTGATCGACGCGCTGCACTTTCAGCACCTGGGTGAAGAAGAACACCACACCCTGGAGGCCCGATTGGGCATTCGGGTTGTGCTGCAGGTATTGATTGGTGAGCCACTCGCCCGCGCGATCCCATTGGCCGCATTGCAGCAGCTCGCGCATGATGTGCAGCGTGGTTTGCTTGTTGCGGTTCAGCACGGGGTCCGGATCGGTGAAGAGCTTTTCCGGCTCGGCGACGCCGACGACCGGTTCCTGCGCAAAGAGCACGGAGCTAACGAGCACTGCGGAGAGAGCGAGCAGAGTTGTTTTGGTTTTCACAGCGGGTCCCATTGGTGGTTACCTGGCGGCATAGTGTGCGGCAGCCACGGCGGTAGTCAATCCACCTCCGCTACCCGCTCAATCCTGGAGCCGCAGCCAGCCAGAGCCGAACCACGCAGCCAGTAGCGACCGAGCCGCCGAGCTCGCACGGCGCACGGCACGTCCGTCGAGCTGGCGCTCGTCGGCGAGCCGACGCATCAAGCGCGCGTCGTTGCCCGTAGCCCGATAGCACTCGCCGTTGATAAAGATGTTGTGCTCGTCGTACATCATGCGCGAGCGACGATCGAGCACGACTGCGCCCGGCGCCCACCGCTCTTCGGGCTCATCGAACAGCACACCGGGCTTCGGCTCGGTCAGCGTCGAGCCGAGCGCCTCGGCCAATGCCTGCGAATCGGCCACCAGCCGACGCACGGCCTCGGCGGCGAAGCCGCGCAGCGCCAACGGAATTGCGGCCGGGTGCTCCGTGGACGAGCCCGGCGGGTCGGCGTAAAGCGCATCGTCCTCGTAGTCCGCGACGAGACGCTCGGCGATTTCTGCCGCCAGTGCGGCGCGCCGTGAAGCTTGAAACCCCACCGAGTAGGTCATGCACTCCCCGCCCTCGGCCACGCCGTCGTGCGCCCAACTCGGCGGCAGATACAACATGTCGCCGGGCTCGAGTAAGTACTCCTCTTCGGCGACGAAGCGCTTCAGGATCTTGAGCGACACGTTCTCCTCGAAGCGCGGGTTCTTCTGGCGACCGATGCGCCAACGTCGTCGGCCTAGCGCTTGCAGAAGAAAGACATCGTAGCTGTCGACGTGCGGCCCGACACCGCCGCCGGTGCTGGCCCAGGAGATCATCACGTCGTCGAGCCGCGCGTCGGGCACGAAGCGAAACGACTGCAACAATGCGTGCGCCGCGTCGTGGTGCAGGTCCACCCCCTGCACGAGCAACGTCCAGCCCGGTTGGCTCCTGGCCGGAAACCCCGACCTTCGAAACGGCCCATGCTCGAGCAGCCACTGGCCACCCGAGGTGCGCACGATCAAACGCGACTCGACCTGCTCCCGCGTTGCCAGTGCCAACAGCTGGGAACGCGACAACAGCGGCTTGAATCCCGGAATCGCACCGCGAATCAGCAGCGGCTTCTTTTGCCAATGGCGGCGCATGAACTGTGCCGGCGTCAGGCCGGCGAGCAGCGTCAACGGTTCGTCAGGCGGCGGCGGCAGTGGTATGGCGTGCGGCATGCGAGCGATCGACGGGTGACGGGCAAATTCGGGCGGACCGGGTCAGCGCTGCCGGCCACGAATTCGACGACGGTCATGGCCGGTGCTCACGTCATCCGGCTGGACCGAGTACTCAGCTTTGATTCCACTCCACGAGCGGGGCGTTCGGCTTCTCGCGCTCGTAGTACCACTTAAGCCCGAGCGGCTCCTCGCTCAAGATGGTGGTCTTGAAGCTCCGCCACGCCTGTATTTCGAAGTAGTCGAGCGGACCGCCATGCGCACGGAGCCGATGCGGCACGCCGGGCGGGAAATAGACGAGCGTCCCCGGCTCGATTTCTTGAGACGTCTCGCCCACCTCGACCAGACCGCGACCCTTGAAAGTCATGTAGCAGTGCGCGGCGCCGTCCGGATTGGCGCTCGTGCCTTTGTGCACGTGATACGGCGATGCGCCGCCTTCGTTGTAATGCATCTCGCCCGCCTGGATGGCGTTGGTCGACGTGAGCCGGCTGCCATCGGCCAGCTTGACGCTCGACTCGGCGCAGAAGCGCCGCACCCGACCGCCGCTCGCGTCACTGAGCCCCCGCAGCGTCTTCCGGTTGAAGAAGTATCCCGGTCCGCCCGGCAGTCCGTCTTCCACACCGGCTGGCGGCTTCGGCACGATCATGTGCAACAAATCGAGGTCCGCGCCGACCGCATTGAATGACACCGAATCACCGGGTACGAGCAGGACACCCGCGCCTTCCTCGGCGGCGTGCTCGTGATTGTCGAATTTCACGACACCCTTGGCCGGGGTGTTCATGACGTAGACCAGGTGGTAGTCCTTGCCAGCCGTAAGATCGAACTGCTTGCCCTTCTGAACCGTCCGTTTGTAGACGGTCAAATTCTTCGAGTCGCACAGGCTCGGGCTGCACAGCGTCCTTTCCAACCCCGCCGCGAAAGGCTTAGGCACAGCAGTGTTCGAATTGATTATCGTGAGGTCTTTGATGGTCGCCATTCCTAGTCGCTCCTGGTCCGCCCGTCACCGCAGCGGCCGATGATACGTTCAAAATACTCTCTCGTGCGAGCAGGCCCGGGCGTCACTGCAGCCGTTTCGACCCAGTGGCGCGTGAGCTACTATTAGTCGCCTTCACCGAACGGGGCTGCTCCTTTGATGATCGTGGTGCTGAGAGTTGCTGCTCTCGCCGCAGTCCTCTCTGCGGGCTCGGCCTGCGGCATGGCCGCCGCACAGCAAGCCGACTCCGCGGCGGACGAGACGCCCGCGGCGCCGCCGGTCGCCGACGAGGTCGTGGTCCGCGGCCAGAACCCGGCGAGTCTCCGAGCGGAAATCGAGCTCGCCGAAAACGCCTTCTACGAGCGCTTCAACGCTATCAACAGCCGCGACGAGTTCGACATCGCTTGTCGAGATGAAGTGCTGATCGGGTCGAAGATACCGCGGCGCATTTGCGCGCCCAAATTCGCCCGCGTGGCGGATGCCGCCTACTCGGAAGGGACGGTGCGCGGGCTGCAAGGCAGTAGCTTTGCCGGCAGCCCTCAGCAGTATGAGGGCTTGAAGCAAGTCAAACACGGCCAGCTGCAGAAAGAGCTGCGCGAGCTCGCCATTAAGGATGCACAGCTGCTCGAGGCCCTGACACGCCTGGTCACGCTCCAGCAAACTTACGAATCCTCCGTCGGCGATTGACGGCCATCGGAGCAGCGGCGCAAAGACAATTCGCTATACTCGGACCCCTCACTTCTGATTCTCGAGCGGGGGATTTCTCATGACTTCATCAGTGACCAGAACGGCCGCACTGTTCGTTTGTGCGTTTGCTTTGGCTTCGAGCGCGTTGGCAGCGGTCGCACCCGACTTCATGGCCAAACTAACCGCCGAGTCGCGGCCACTCGAGGACCGAGTAAGGGACGGCGCCCGCCGCCCGTATCAGGTCATGCAGGTGCTCGGCGTCAACGCCGGACAAACGCTACTCGACGTGGGTGCAGGTGGCGGCTGGTTCACGCGCGTGCTCTCGGCGGCGACCGGTCAAAGCGGCAAGGTGATCGCGCAATTCGGCCCACGCGCGCTGCAGCGCGAGAACGGCCAAGAACCAAAGGCTCTCGCGGCCTCACTCGGCAACACCGAAGCGTTTTTCGGCAACGTGGCGGAAATACCCGCCAATAGCGTCGACGCTGCCGTGACTGCGCTCAACATGCATCACATGAACGCCGAACGCGCCGGGCCGTACCTCAAAGACCTATTCACGGTGCTGAAACCGGGTGGCCGAGCAGCGATCATCGATCACGTCGGACTGCGCGAGATCGACAACTCGCAGCTGCACCGCATCGTCCCGGCGGATGTGAAGACGTGGATCGAACAGGCTGGCTTCGAAATCGTCGCCGACAGCGACATCCTGCGCACAACGGCCGACGACCACACGCTATCGGCCGACGATCCGATCCTCGGTCGCGACGTCGATCAGTTCCTGTTCGTGGTGCGCAAGCCGCAGCGGTAACTCACCGCGCAGCTTCGATACGTAACATTGCCCCGGCGGTTTCGTCCGTAAGCACGTAAACGCGACCGTCGGGGCCTTGCCGCACATCGCGTAGGCGCTGCCCGAGCTCGGTCAGCATGCGTTCCTGGCCGATCGGCCGACCCGCCGCGTCGAAGCTCACGCGCAGCAACGTCCGCGACATCGCCGCCATCAGCATGTCGCCCCGCCAGGCCGGGAGCTCTGCGCCCGCGTAGAAAGCGAGGTTGCCGGGGTTGATCGACGGCGCCCAGAACAGCACGGGATCTTGCATGCCCGCTACCGAGTTCTTGCCGAGGGCAGCGGGTTCGTTGTTGTAGTGCTCACCCTCGGTCACGAGAATCCAGCCGTAGTTGTGGCCGGCTTCGATGCGATTGAGCTCGTCGCCGCCACGCGGCCCGAACTCGGTGGACCAGAGCTCGCCGGTCATTGGATGAATCGTGAGGCCGAGCGGATTGCGATGGCCGAGAGTGTAGATATCCGGCTTATATCCCGCCTTGCCCACGAACGGATTGTCGGACGGAACGCTGCCGTCGTCGCGAATGCGCACGATCTTGCCGAGGTGCGACGACGGATCCTGCGCTTTCTCGCCCCAGTTGCGATCGCCGATCGTGACGTACAGAAAGCCATCGGCATCGAACACGATCCGCGAACCGTAGCTGCCGTCGGCCGGGCCTTGTCCGCAGCAGCGGTTGTTCGTGCCCGCGATCTCGGAGCTGTACCACGAGTCGGCAACGAAGATGTCCTCGACGTCGGTGAGCATCGAGCCGCCGTCCCAGCGGCCACGCGCGACGGCCGTGGTCGCCACGAAATCCTGTTTCGCATCCGGTTTCGAGTAGCTGAAGTACAGCCACCGGTTCTCGGCAAAGCGCGGGTGCAATGCAACGTCCAGCAGCCCGCCAATCACCGCGGCGCGAATCGGCGGCAACCCACCGATCGGTGCCGGGTCGAGCACGCCGTCGCGAATCACGCGCAAGCGACCCGGCCGCTCCGTGACGAGCATGTCGCCGTCGGGCAAGAACGCCATCCCCCAGGGATGATCGAGGCCTTGCGTCACCACCGTCACGTGAATCCGCTGCCGCTCGGTCGCAAGCTCCCAGGGACCTTCGCCAAGCGGAGGCGTCGCTGGCCGTCCGCCTGCGCGTGGCGCCGCGGCTTGCGCCGGAGGCGCCGGTCCGGCTGCGGTCCCGGCTCCCTGCGCGTTGGCAAAGTCGCCACCGGTCACCGCCGCTAGGACAACGATTACCGTCGACACACTGACAGACGATCGCAAACGTCTCACAATCATCTCCACTCTCGTAGGTGACTAAACTCGCGTCGCCCGTCTACTGCGGCTTCTGCGCCTCTTGCGAGTAGTTCCGGTACGTCAGATCCTCACACCGATCCGTGGCGAACGGCGCGTCCGCGGGCAGAACCGTATCGGAGCCCGCGTATTGGTCGGTGAAATTGACCGGGTCCTCTGCCGTGTAGTCACGCTTCAAGGCCAACGTGGCAGGATCGAGTGTGAAACGCTCGACAACGCGCAACTGGTCGCTGTGCCCTACGGTGCCGGCGAGCACGCCGGGCGAAAAGCCGACCGTATCCACGACGAGCGTGTCGCCGTCCCAACGCCCGATCGAATGGCCGGCGCGGCTGGGAGCGACGCCGCTCGGGTGGCTCGTCAGATCCATGTGGATCGTTCGCATGACGCCCCGACCGTATTCCATCGTGATCTCATCGGCGCGCTGAGTGATCCGGTTGATCGGGCCGTCGAAGACCCAGTCGAAGAGGATGCTCGTGATCTCGCAGCGGGCGCGTGCGTTGTCCTGTGGCGGCACTTTGCCCAACGCGTCCGCGGCGGCCTGGCCGGCCGGCGTGAACGTGACGGGTCGCGCGCCCCAACCCGCGTTCGGCACGTCAGCGAACGGAATCTCGCCTGCTTCGACAGCGGCCACCATGCTTTTCGGCGCGAGGCCGCCTCGGCCTTCGGGCGGGCGCGCGATCAGGTACTGCTCCTGTGCCCAATCGCCGGCCAGGTTGGGCTCGCCCGTCGGCAGCCGCAGCGGCCGGTTGCTGGTCGTGGCCGAGCCGCCGGTGACTAGCTGCTGGTACCGCTCCAACGTCGGCGCGTCGCCGATCGTCAGCGTCTCCACGTAGCACGAGGCCGGGTCGTCGCGATGCGGATTGCCGGCGACCTTCACGTGCTTGCCGGGCACGAACATCTCGGCCGACCAACCCGAGCGGCGCAGCACGGTTGCCGCGCGCATCTCGCAGCGCATCGCCGTGACCTTGCCGTCTGCCCCAACCGCATCGAAGTAGAGGTAGGCATGCGGGTTGACGAAGTCGATGCCCGTCAGCGTGCCGTCGATTTCTACGTCCTTGGTGGGATCGAAACGACCGAAGCCGTGGTGAGCTGACGCCGGTGCGGCGAGCACGGCCGCGACTAGGGCTACGCCCAAGGCTCTCGACATGAGTTGCTCCCCCACCGTACCCCGTGACCACTGCGTCGAAGTATACAGCGACGTGCTACGATCGAGACGACCCGGCCGAAGGGGGAACAATGATCAAGCGACCGATTTCGCTGGCGTTGATTCTGTTGGCGGCGGCAGGCCTTGGCTCGGCTGCCGCTTGGGCGCAAACGCCCGCTCGCGCCGCTCACCCCGTGCCCCGCACGTCGTGGGGCGACCCGGATCTCGAGGGCGTTTGGGATTACCGAACGATCACGCCTCTCGAGCGCCGCCCCGAGCTCGGCGATCGAGAGTTCTACACCGACGCAGAGATCGCACAACTCGAAGCGCGGGCGGCAAAGCGCATGGACCAGCCGCCCGACGAGAGCACTCCGGCGAACCTCGTGCACGCCGAGTACCTGACCGATCCCGGGCGCTTCGTCGACGAAGCGCGACGCACGTCGCTCATCATCGATCCGCAGAACGGCCGAATGCCGCCGTTGACACCTGCAGCTCTGGAACGCCAGGCCCAGACGCGAGCCGCCGCGGCGCCTGCTCGCCCTGGCGGTCGCGCCGACTCGTATCGCGATCGCACGCTGCTCGAGCGTTGCATCACGAGGGGGATGGCCGGCGCGATACTGCCGGGCCTGTACAACAACAACATCCGTATCTCCCAGGCACCCGGCTACGTAGCAATCTTGCATGAGATGGTGCACGAGACGCGCATCGTGCCGCTCGACGGTGGCGCCTTCAGCGACATGCGCGGCTACATGGGCGAGTCGCGCGGCCGCTTCGAGGGGGACACGCTCGTCGTGGAGACGCGCAACTTCAACGGCAGGGCGCCCTATCGCGGCGCCGGCGAGCACCTGCGCCTCACCGAGCGCTATACGAGAATCGGCCCCGACATAATCGATTTCCGGCTCACGTTCGAGGACGAGACACAGTGGACCCAGCCGTGGACAGTCGCCTACTTCATGCGTCCGGCTGAAGGCGAGCTCTACGAATACGCGTGCCACGAAGGCAACTACGGGCTGCGCAATATCCTCGAGAACGCGCGCGACGAAGAAAAGGCAGCGGCCGCTGTCGCGCCGCAGCACTGACGGGAACGGCCAATGCAGAGATGGCAACAACTCGCCGGATTTGCTGGCGCGCTATTGCTCGCAGCGGCCATGCGACCGGTCGCCGCACATCACTCGTTTGCCGCCGAGTTCGACGCCAGCCAACCTGTGACATTGCACGGCACGATCACCAAGATGGAGTGGATCAACCCCCACAGCTGGCTGCACATCGATGTGAAGAACGCCGATGGCACGACGACTGCCTGGATGATCGAAGGCGCGACGCCGAACACGCTGCTGCGCCGCGGCTACACGCGCGAGGCCGTGAAGCCCGGTACCGAGATCACGATCGAAGGCTACCGCGCCAAGAACGGCGCAAACCGGGCGAACGGCCGCGATCTGATCTTGCCCGATGGGACGCGGTTGTTCATGGGCTCGCCGGCCACGGGTGCGCCCGAGAACGCCGAGGAGCAACCGGAGTAAGGCAGCGCTCGGTGCGCATTGAATCGTCGCGCGCTCGCCGACCGCCCGATGCGTGAGCTCGAGCCCCAATGGCTCCGTATAGAACCGAATCGTGCCATCCAGGTCGACCACCGCGACGGTCGCGCTCTCCTAGATGTAGCGCTTACAGCAGGATATTCTGACGCCGTCGCTGGGCTGCACATTAGTAGGAGTAGCGGGATTGACCCAACGTAGGGACGCGTCATGAGCTATCTCGTGGTCTGCATCTTCGAGCTGAGGAATGCGAGCCGTGAGGACTACCTATACGCGCATATGGACCTGGGCACGCTCGGGCTTCGTCAAACCGTCAAGTCTGAGAATGGGCCGGGGTTCAAGCTGCCCGCAAACGCGGTGATGGGGACACTCGAGGGACGGAGCGTCGAGGACGTGCGCACCCTCGTCGGCCGGGGGGTACAGGACATTTTCAAGGCCCGCGGTTTGCGCGGCACGTTCTTCGTCGTCGCTAGCGCAGACTGGGCGTGCGCGGGCGAAACGACGTAGAGGTATCACGCCAGCCGAAAACTGTCGAACTTGCGTTGATCTCAAGTTAGCGGTCGCCGACAATCAGGCTCGACGCCCGAGCATCGAAATCGCACGAACCCGTGAGGCACCCAATGAGCATCCGCCATTCGACTCGGCCAGCGGCAGCGGCGTTGGCGCTTGCCGCTGCCCTCATCTCCGGCTGCGGCCCGTCAGGCGAGCAGGCCGACTCGAGCTCCTGGACCCAACCGCTCACCGAATGGGGTGAGCCAGACTTGCGAGGCATGTGGCCGATTGGTCACTTGACCGGCACGCCGCTGCAGCGTCCAGCAGAGCTCGGCGAGCGCCGCTATCTCACGGACGAAGAAGTGGCCGCCCGCGAAGGTCAGTACGCGGGTATTCAAGGCGCCTACAAACAGGAAATCGACACGAACAAGATGGGCATGGGCCACTGGGTGGAATGGGGTCAAGCCAACCGGCTGACCTCGCTCATCGTCGATCCGCCGAACGGCCAGCTCCCCGCCCTCACCGCGGAAGGCGAGCGCCGTCGCGCACTCATGCGCAGCGGCTGGATGACGGACATTCCGTTCGACCACTGGACGGACTTCGACAATTGGGACCGCTGTATCACGCGCGGGCTGCCCGCCTCCATGCTGCCCGCCTATTACAACAACGGCATCGAGATCATCCAGTCGCCGGGCTACGTGGTGATTCGCCTCGAGATGATCCACGAGGTGCGTGTCATCCCCACTGACGGCCGCACGGCGCCCGACGCCGCAGCCAAAGCATGGTTCGGCTATTCGGTGGGTCGTTGGGAGGGCAGCACGCTCGTCGTCGAGACCACCAACTTCAACGCGGAGGGCAGCTCCACGAACATCCACACGTCCGGATCGCCACCGTTCAACAACACGCCGATCAGCACGGAGTACAAGCTAACGGAGCGCTTCACGCCCACGGGACCGGACGCACTGACGTACCAGGCCACTGTGGACGACCCGGTGATCTGGACGAAGCCGTGGACGGTCGAGCTTCCGTGGCGCCGCGACGAGAGCTACCAGGTTTTCGAGTACGCTTGCCATGAAGACAACTCCATGGTCCGCAATTACATCGTCACTTCGCGGGCCGAGCGAGCACAAAAAGGTCGGAATTGAGCTGAGCTGCCGGGCAACAAGAACAAGAGGATGTTCCGCCATGACAATCAAATGCACCATCGCAGCCGGCACGGTCGCGGCGCTCGTCGGTTTCTGGGGCACCGCCAACGCGCAGGGCGGTTTCGCCGCACCCGAGCTCGCCACGGTCAAGGTCCGGGACAACATCTACATGATCCGGAGTGGCGCGTCGGGCAACGTGACGGTCATCGTTGCCGGCGATAGCGTCCTCCTCATCGACTCGAAGTTCGCGATGGAGCACGACGGCGTCATGGCGCAGCTAAAGAAGATCACGGACAAGCCCGTGCGCTACGTCATCAACACGCACCTGCACGGTGATCACACCGGCGGCAACGCCGCGATGCAAGCGCTGCGCGCGGAGGTCATCGCTTCGCAGAACGCGCGCCGCATCATGACCGAAACCCAAACCGAGGGCTTGCCGAACATCGTGCTCGACGACTACCTGCGCATCTACCTCGGCACGATGCCGATCGACATCCACTACTTCGGCCGTGGCCACACGGATGGCGACGTCGTGATCCACCTGCCCGAGGAGCGCATCGTCATCATGGGCGACCTCTTCGCAACGTGGAGTCCGTACGTGCACCTGATCCACTACGCCGCCGGCGGCAGCGCACGCGACTGGTCCCGAAGTCTCGAACGAGCGTTGGAGCTCGATTTCGACACCGTGATCCCAGGCCACAGTGGCGTCACCGACAGGGCAACCATGGAAGGCTATCTGGCGGAAACCGTTCGGCTCCAGGACATGGTGCGGCAAATGAATCGTGCGAAGCGCTCGCGCGACGACATCCAGGCGATGCTCATGAAGGAGTTCGGCTGGAGCACCTTCATGCTGAACTTTGGCCTCGACGGACTCATCACGGAAATGCAGTAAGCCCACGCGGGCTTCGCCTTCCTCAAGGCTTGAGAGCGGTGACTCGAACCATGCCGCGTGAGCCGGCTTCGATCGTCGGTTCGAGGCCGACACCGCGCAACGCGTTCGCGAGCGTCGGCGGCGCGAGCCGCAGCTTTCGATAACTGCTGACCCTCATCCGCCATCCCCCACTATCACGTTCGTGAACGATGTCGTGCACGAGGATGTGCCGAGGTAGCTCTTCGAGAAAACACGTCTGGATCCGCGTGTCATCGCTGCGCACGGGAATGAAGCGGGCGTTGCCGACGAGGGGACGGCTGTAGTCGCGAAACGTTGCGACGAAGCGACCACCGGATCGCAAGCTTTGCGCCACGTCGCGGCACAACCGTTCTATCTGCGCCAGCTCCTCGAGATGCGTGAGCGTATCCCCGAGGCACACGATCAAGCTCGCCGCGTTCGTCACGTGCTGCCGGAAGTCGAGCAGATCCGCCTCGACCGCACGGATCGGCAGACCGGCGCCGGTCGCCCGCAGCACATCGAGCAGCTGCGACGAGGTATCGATGGCGACCACGTCGTAGCCATGACGAGCCAACGGAATGGCGTGCATGCCAAATCCGGCGCCGAGGTCGATGGCCGTCCCGTCGTCCGTCAGCAGCGGCGCCACGTCCGCGGCACCGGCCGCGAACGCTGCGTCGAGCCCGCCCACCATCCAGACGTAGATAGGCGCGAGCAACTCGTCGTAATGTTGCTGTACCGTCGTCATGAGCCCCCACTCGGCAGAAGTAGCGGATGAGGGATTGTTTCACCCGGACGCCGAGCAGTCATTGATCCAGCGTCCCCGGAACTTGCCCGTCAGTCCGCGAAACGACCGACGTCTTTGCTGCGCGGCAGCAGACCGAGCCCCTTTAGTGCGTGCGGTGATGGTTGAGCAGCAGCACGGCCTCCATGAGCGTTCCCTCTTCGCCCGTCGCGCCGAGCGCCTCGAGATCCCCCCGAGTGCAGGCTCGATAGTCGCGGGCATTGAGCCCAAACTCCTTCTTGAACGACGAAGAGAAATGGGCGGCGCTATTGAACCCCCAAGAAAACGCGATCTCGGTGATGCTCTGATGGTCGAAGTCGCTGTCGCGTAGATCGAGTAAACAGCCGAGCAGACGTTCTCGTTTGATGTACTGCGAGACGCACTCCTGTTCGCGGGCAAACAATAGCTGCAGATAGCGGGTCGTCACTCCGACCCTCTGCGCGATGAGTTGGACGGAGAGCTCCGGGTTGCGAATCTCCATATCGATGAGCTGCTTGATCTGCTCGCAGCTGACTCTTGCCGCCGACTCACTCGCGGCCGGGCGAGACGGCGAACGCGCGTAGCAACAGGCCATCACGCGGAGCAAGGCATCAGCGCCTCTCCGCCCGTCGCCACGAGCGGCACCAGCCTCGGCCGATGTCCACACGGAGAGCAATAACATCGACAGGAGTCTCGATAGCGTCCCGTCGCTCGCAAACCGCATGCCTACGAGCCGATCGGGCTCCGGCACGTAGTGGCTCAATGTGGCGGCCGGAATACTCAGGCAGATGCTCGCATGGGGCTGGCTGTACGCCGCGGTATGGGCAATCGTGGAGTCGGCGATGGCGCACTCGCCCGCCCGCTGCACGACTCGCTGCGCCCCAATGTCGAGATAACGCGGCCTATTCGGCATCAAGAGGAAGAACCGCCGCCCGCCCTCAGCAAATGACGGAATACAATCGTGCACGAGGGGCGATGAAGCTGCGGTGGCAGAGATGAACAAGTCGTCGAACTGCACGGTCTTGTGGAACATCCGCGCGCCACGGGCGTACGTGGGCCGTACGCGGAAGCACTCCCCAAACGAGTTCAGTAGCTCCGGGTCTCGCCGCCACTCGTCGATCGAGTGACTGAAGTCGCTATCAATATCCGACGTCGGCCACGCCGAAAATCTGACCATAGCCCCCCGCTTCGATCATTCTTCAGGCCACCTGACTATACCAAGTTGCGGGAACCGATGAGTACCTGTGAGGCGCCCAAGCAGCTCGCGCCGCAGAGCCAAACCGGCAAGTCCGGTCGGCCGCTAGAAGAGGAACCGCTGAGCAAGTGGCAGACGGCGGCTAGCGCTTCAAGCTTTGGTAGGCGAGTCGAGTGAAACTCTCGCCGTCGATGACGCTGCCACCCCAACGGGCATCGAACTCGGCGGTGGGTTTCGCCGCCACTGCTTCGTCCTCCGACTTGCCCTGATCGATGAGTGGCTGGATGTTGGCACGAATCTTCACCAGCATCTCGTGGAACACTTGCACATCAGCCCGACTCGCCAGGGCGCCGTGGCCGGGAATGATCTTCGTGCTGGCGTCGCTACGCGCGAGAAGTCCCTCTGCCGCAGCGATCAGGCCGTCGAGCTCGCCGTTGCTCCCGAGGTCGATGAAGGGATACTCACCGTTGACGAACGTGTCACCGGCATGGAACACGTTCGAGTCGGTGAAGTGCACCACCACGTCGCCATCGGTGTGCGCGTTGCCCACATGAAAGACATTCACCGTGTTGCCGTTCCAGTGAAACGTCGCGCGACTCGGAAACGTGAGCGTCGGCAGAGCCGCCGCGGGCGCCGGCGGAATCGTCTGTTTGAAGAACGCCATGAACTGCTCAGTGCTCAAGCGAGCGCGCGCGTTGTCGTGGGCGATGATTAGCGCGCCAGCCAGGCCGAACGGCTCGTTACCACCGGCGTGATCGACGTGCCAGTGAGTGTTGATGACGAATCGGATGTCGCCGCCGCCCACTTGCCGAACGGCGGCGCGGATCTTGTCGCTGAGCGGCGCAAACTCCGTATCCACGAGCACGGCGCCGTCGGGGCCGACGGACACAGCCATGTTGCCGCCCACGCCCATCAACATATAGAGGTGGTCGGCAACCTGTTGCGTCGTGATCTCGACTGTCGAGAAGTCCTGCTGCTGGGCGACGGCCGGCACGGCAACCAACAACGCCAGCATCGAGCCCAGCAGTCTCGTGGTGACGATCATGTGTCCGTCGCCTACCAAGGAGCCGTCGTCCCGTCGTATTGAAGGAACTTCCCCGTGTCCTTGATCGTGACTTGCTCGATCACCCGGATCATGCCGGTCACGCTCGGCTCCGTGTCGATGGTGTCGGGCAGCCCTCTATTCATGGCCAGACGCTCGGTCACCACGGTACCCGGGTGCAGCATCAGCACGACGGTGCCCTCTTCCTGCAACTTCACGGCGACGAGCTGCATGGCCCGGTTCAGTGCCGCCTTGCTCGATCGGTACGCGATTCCTTGCGGCCCCGGCAAAGGCTGGCTCACCGAGCCGTTCGTCGAGCTGATCGCGATGATCTTCTTCTGCTTGCTCGCACGAACGTTGTCGATGAAGCTCTCGGAAACGATCAGCGGTCCACGTACATTCACGGCCATGATGCTGTCGAACAGCGCGTAGTCCAAATTGCCGAACGTTTGGGTATCGGCCACGCCGCGGCAGTCTTCAGTGGTGCATCCGGTGCGGTCGCTATAGATGCCCGCGTTGTTGATCAGCACGTCGATCGGCACGCCTTTGAGCTTCGCGGCAAGGGCCTTCACTTCGTCGATGCTCGCCACGTCCATACGCTCGACTCGCACTTTGGGGTATTCGGCGATCAAGGCGGCCAGCGATTCCGGCACGTCCGACCGGCGATGCGTAGCTATCACCGTCCAATCCTTTGCAGCGTATTGCCTGGCGAACTCGAGCCCCAGCCCGGAATTCGCCCCGGTGATGAGCACGGTATCGGCTCCGGCCGTACGCGCGGCTAACGAACCGAATGCGAAAGCCAGCGATACGAGCGGCAGCGTCCATTTGCGAATCATTTGGTTTTCTCTCCTTGTGTAGGTATCTAGCGGCCGCCTGCGTCGGCACAAATCTGAATGACGGTGACCGATTGGGCCGCTCGCGGCTCAGGCTCGGAGGCGCATCGCGCCACGAAACGGCGGATCCTCGAAGCCGAACAGCGGAATCCGCGGGCCGCGACCAAGAGGCCGGCGCAACAATGCTAGCGCGTCGATCAGCACGCCTTCGACCTTGGCCACACGCAGGTCCGCGAACTGATCGAGGTTACTGGCGCGATAGTCCCTGGGGCTCAAACCGTACTCGCGCCTGAACGATGACGAGAAGTGCGCGGCGCTGTTGAAGCCCCAGGAGAACGCAATCTCGGTGATGCTCCGGTGGTCGCAATCGGAATCTCGCAGATCGAGCAGGCAACCCCTTAGGCGCTGCCGCTTGATGTAGTCGGACACGCAGTCACCCTGTTCGGCGAACAGCAACTGCAGGTAGCGCGTCGTCACTCCGATTCGCGCCGCCACCAACTGGACGGTCAGCGCCGGATTGCGAATGTCGGCGTCGATACAGGCTTTGACCTGCTCGCAGCAGATCTTCGTCGCGATCTCGGCTGGTTCTCTGCCAACCGCGGAACGTGCACAACAGCGCCCCAACACGCGCAACAGTGCGTCAGCGGCCCTGCGCCCGTCGCTCTCCGCGGCACCTGCCTCGGCGGCTTCCCACACCGACAGCAACAAAGTGGCGATCACGCGGGACAACGCGCCGCTACTCGCAAATCGCATCCCCAGAAAACGCTCGGGATCGGGCACGTGCTGGCGCACCGTGGTTTCCGGAATGCTGAGGCACACGCCCGAGTGCGGTTGCCTATACGTGGCGACCACGTCCGCCCCCGAATCCATCAGCACGCACTCGCCCGGTTGCTGCACGAACTGTTTGCCCGCGAGGTCGACTACGCGCGGCTGGTTCGGCATCAGGAGGCAGAACATCCGCTCCCCCCCGGCGGCCGAGGTGAGCGGAACGCCCTCGTAGACGAGCGGCGACGACGCCGAGGTCGCCGAAACCCACAGGTTGCCGACTGGCAGGGCTTTGAAGAACACCCTGGCCCCAGAAATACCGGGGGGCCGTATCCGGCTGCAGCTCATCGCGCTCAGCAGGTCCGGATCGTGGACGGAATGGGTGCCGGATCCCGCGACAGGCCAAATCGAGAAACTCACCATACTGCCCCCGGGTCGATCCGCCTTTGTGGCTACGACACTCCCGCGACCTAGCACGCCCTAACGCCTCACCACGGTAATTCAGAGTGGTCGTACAGCAAGAATTTGCCGCTGTCTGCCTTATTCAGCTTGGCGATCGTGGCGATCATGAGCCGAACCGAGTCGGGCGTCTCGAGCATTCCCGGATTATGCAGCTCGGCCTGCTTCTCCACTCGCACGGAACCCGGATGCAGGGGCACGACGATGACAGGCGTGTCTTTCAGCGCTTCGGCCATCGTCACTGTGGCTTTGTTGAGCGCCGCCTTGCTCGTGCCGTACCAGAACGCTCGGACAGCGATTTCCGGCGTGCTGATCGTGCCGATCGTCGAGGTGATCATGACGATCTTCTTCTGTTTGCTGGCCTTCACGTTCTCGATGAACGACTCCGAGACGAGCATCGGCCCTCTGACGTTGATTCTCATGAACTCGTCGAACTGCTCGTAGTTGAGCGTGCCGAAAACCTGGTTGCGGTCCGTCTCATCCATCCAGTCGCTGAAGCTGAATATGCCCGCGTTATTGATCAGCAGGTCGATGGGCTGTCCGCGTAGCTTCGCTGCCAAAGCATGAACCTGCTCCACGCTGGACACGTCCATCTTCTCGACGCGAACGTTGTCATGCGCGCTGACGAGCTCCGCCAACTCTCGCGGCGTGGTCTCGCGGCGATGGGTCGCGATGACTGTCCAACCCTGCGCCGCGTACTGCTTGGCGAATTCGAGGCCGATGCCGGAATTGGCACCGGTGATGAGCACCGTGTCGGCGCCGCCGACGCGCGCGGCCGCCATCGCTACTATGGCCGCAGACAGGAGCGCGCATTTGCGGACCCAAGCGTGACCGAGCATTCTCCATCTCCCCGTCGATGACGCGCGCCGCAGCAGGCAATCGCCTACCGCGGCGCGCCGGTCCATTACTCGAACTGCATCTTCAACTCGACGCCGACCTCACGGGGACGATCGACGGTCGACCAATCCAGCTCCCAAATCGAGCCGTAGAAACCGCCGTTGACGACGCGCTCGTCAGTCAGATTCGTGCCGAACACCGCCACTTCCCACCGAGCGGCGTTGGCTGGGGCGTAGGCCAACCGTGCGTTCCAGAGACCGTAATCGCCCGCTTCGTATTCGAAGGGCAGGCCAAGATAGTCCGGATGGTACTTGGGGTCGGCGTAACGCTGGAATCCGCCCACGTAGCTGTAGTCGAGACGGCTGGTAAACGTGCCGCCGCCCCGGAGCGCCGCGTTGTGCTGGAGGCCGACCGAGTACGTATCCTCCGGCGCCTGCGCGAAAGAGTCGCCCGCATTGACCGGCGTGTCGGCGCCGAGCAAGAACTCCGTGTACTTCGTATCGAGCAAACCTACGTTCAGGCTCAGCTCGAGCTGCTCGGTGGCCAGCCACGTGAGCTCCGTCTCTATGCCGTCGGCATCCGCACCCGCGACGTTCTGCGTAATGATCGTCACGGCATACACACCGATCGACGGATCGACGAAGTTCGACCGAATCTGGATATCTTCCCAATCGGTGTGGAAGGCCGTGGCATTGAAGCGCAAACGCCCATCGGCCCAATCCGAACGGAGCCCGATCTCATAAGTCACGATGGTCTCGGGATCGTAAGTCACGAGGCGGCGCCCAGTGGCCGTCGTGACGGGGTCCGCACCACCGGCGTTGAATCCCTCCGAGTAACTGATGTAGCCCATGACGTCGTCGTTGAACTGCCGCGTCAGCGCGATACGGGGCGTCAGCTTGTCGAAGTTCACCGAGTCGGTGGTCAGCGGAATGCCTGCGTACACGTCACCCGACGTGAACCGTCCCGCCTTGGCCGGCACGGGACTCGTGACGCCGGGGATCGGCGCCAAGTTCTGCGTCAACTTGTCCTGGTCGTGATAGCGCAGACCGACCGTCAAATCGAGCTTTTCGCCCAGGGAGATATCGACCTGGCCAAACGCCGCGTAACCGTCTTCCTCGCGATACAACAGCTGCTCGGTGTTGCCAATGCCGATATAGACGTTGAAAGCACCGGCGCACGGGAGCAACGTCGTCGGCGCCTGGCACTCCGGTGTTTGCAGCGCGACGTTCCGGTCGAATCTGCCGTCGACGAACTCCTCGAAACCCCAGAACGGGTTGTGCGCGTTGCTCGTTTGCTTCCAGTAGTACAGTCCTCCGACCCAGTTCAGTCGGCCTCTCGAACCCGCCAACTGGACCTCTTGGCTGAATAGGTCGGCCTTATTGTTCTGGGCGGTCTCCACGACTTCGTAGCGCGAAAGGTCCCAATCGAGAAGGTTGTACTGCTCCTCCTTGATCGATCCGGTCCACGACGTCAAAGTCATCGTGTCGGTCAGGTCGTAGCTCATTTCCACCGTGGCCTGATCCGTTGCAATCGTCGACGGCTCGAAGGCCTCGATCGCGTTCTCCCACTCGCCGAGCTGGCCGCCGGGGTAACCCGACACGTTGTGGATCGAGTCGTAGGGGTGGCCCGACAGCGTGTACAAGCCGGTGGCGCCGTACGTGAACCCCACGAGGTTGGCGCCCTGCGGGATGTGCCAGCGCGCGATACGGGCATCGGTCGGATGCGACTCGTTTTCGGTGTACTTGGCGCGTAGCTGAAACTTGTCGGTCGGCTCCCAAACTAGATCGCCGGCCAAGTTGGTCATGTCGACCTGGCCTTGGTCCTGGTTGATCGTGATGCTGTGAACGTAGCCGTCGCGCTGCAGTTGTGAAGCGGAAAACCGCGTCTTCACGGTCTCGGACAGCGGCACGTCGACGCGCACGATCGCGTCGCGACGGTCAAACGACCCGACCGTAATCGATGCTCGGCCGCCGAATTCATCGCCGGGCTCGCTGGTCACCACGCGAATGGACCCGCCCGTCGAATCTCGGCCGTAGAGCGTTCCTTGCGGTCCGCGCAACACCTCGATGCGCTCGATATCCTCCAGGTTGTAATCCAGAAGGCCCGAGCTGTAGGGTTGCCAGATGCCGTCGATATAGAAACCGACGCGAGGAATGCCGCGGATGGAGAACCCGACCTCCGACGTGGGGCCGTTGGTTCCGCCGATGATGCTCAAGTTCGGAATCGCGCCTTGCAGCCGCTCGACGGTTTCGATGCCCTGCATCTCGAGCGCCTCACTGTTCAGCGCCACGATCGAGATCGGCACTTCCTGAAGATTCATGGTCCTGCGGGTTGCGGTGACGACGATCTCCTCGAGCCCGGCCGCCGCGTTGGCCCCCTCTGCTTCCTGGCTCAATGCGTGGTCGGACGTAGCAACCCCGAGGACGGTGATACCGGCCACGGTTAGAGAATCTAGCAACTTCACTTTAGTCTCCTAGGTAGTCTTCGCTCTGACCGAAGATCGTGTTTCTCTGAATCAACCCACGCGGTTGCGAACCGCTGCAAACGCCCCTGCGCTCGCGTCATCGACGCTCTCCGCTATTGCCCACCGCCGCGTGCGGCATCTTCCCTTCCTCGGAACGCCGGCGGCGTTCCTCGACGGAGAGAGACTGCAGCGGCCGCAGATACGAAATGTCCGACGGATCCCACCGGCCGAGGCAGCCCGTGGCGCACAGATCGACGGCTTGCAGGCGCAGGCTCACGTCGTGCACGTACTCGTGGACGAGCAATCGCCAGTCGCCGTCGCGCCGCTCGTAGCGGTTGACGTACCGGCCCGTGCCCAAGGTCGCAAACGACCCCACTACGGTTCGGCCCGGCGTCGGCACGCCCTCCGTGTCGAGCGTTTTGTTTCGCGCCATGTCGGAGGAGTAGAGGATGTCGCCTTCTTCGTGCGCGGTGTCGCCGTCGATATCGAGGGACAACCCGGTCACGTGATGTTGGTGAGCGGCCGAGTTCGCGTGGCTCTCGTTGGCCCAGGAAGGTAGCGTTTCGATCTCGACCAACGTGCCGTAGCTCGCTTTCGCGTCCGCCCAAAACACGTTGCGGATGAGCGTTTCGTCGTGGCGATCGAGACCGCGCGTGTATTGCAGCTCGTTTTCCCAAATGCCTTCGTAGGCCGCGATGTTCGCTACATCCGCCTCGAGCGCCGTGAGCTTCGCATCGAGCGCGGTCAACGCTGCCATCTCGCCTGCGGCGTCGTCGCCCGCACGGCGGTTGCCGTTCAGGAAATACGCGCCGAGCGCCACCAAGAGGACGACGATCACGACGACGGAGACTGTCCGGTTCATTGCGGGTTGTGCGGCTGACGGTTGGCGTCCCCACGAGCGCGTCGTTGCTCGGGGGTCTGGTACTCGAGTGGCCGTACGTAGGAAAGATCATTGCGGTCCCAGCTGCCGAGACAACCGCCGCCCGTGCACAGATCGACGGTATCGCCGAGCAGCGATAGATCCTCGACGTATTCGCGCAGCAGGATCTTCCATTCCCCGTTGCGCCGCTCCCAGCGCTCGATATATCGGCCGCTGCCGAGACGGGTCTTTTCGGTGGTCATTGCACGGCCGAGCGTGGCTGGCCCGACCTCGTCCGCGCTGCGGTCGCGTGGCACGAGAAAGTAGATCACGTAGCTCTCGACGTGCGCGGTGTCCCCTGACACGTCGATGGTTTGTCCCGTGATGTGGTGCTGATGGGCTGCGTAACCCCGGAGAGCGCCCTCTTCCCATTCCACATATTCGTCGCGGCTCATGGGCGTGCCGAAGCTGATCGTGGCTTCGGGCCAGAACGCGTTGCGGACCAAGTCCTTGTCGTGTCGATCCGCGCCGCGCGTGTACGTCTTGCTGACGTCGAAGATTTCGCGGCGATTTTTCAAGTACTGCACTTGCGGATCGAGCCTCGCGAGCCGGCTCTCGAGGCTCGCGATCAGCGCAGCCGTGCTCACCGTGCCTTGCTGAGCATCCGGAGCGCTCGCTGTCATCAGCGCCAACAAAGCACCCGTCAGCGCCAACAGGCGCCGTCCGGAACGCACGCGTTTACCGATAGATCCAAGAATCATCGCGCCCCCCGCAGACTCTCGAAAAAACAACTGCCCCGTCGATTTCTTAGCGGCCAGCCTAGGACTCTTGTTACCGCACACATTGCTGTGTCCGTTTGGTCCTCGCTGCCATCGTCCTCTGGCCGCTATCGACAGACTTGCTCAAATGCGAAGTGCTGGATACTCCAGCGCCGGAAGCCATGAAACACGATTCGCGAGCGTCTAGACCTTCCGCTCGAACGACCACACCAGCGACTCACAGGGACCGTATCCGCCCTCGGTGGCGGCGATGTTAGCGTTGATACTCCAGACGCCGCAAGGCAGTCTGGCCGCGGAGGTTTGTTGCGCGCACGCAACCGACACACCGATTTCGCATCTGCGATATCGGCGACCCCCGCCGTTGCCGAAGATCGACCTCCCGGCAGAACACGACGAGAAGGACTATGGGCAACGACCAGCAGACCAAGAGCCCTGGAACGCAATGGATCAACCGAGTCTGCTGGACTGTGATTGCCGCCTTCGCGGCCCTCAAAGGCCTGCACCTGCTACAGGGCAGCGCGTGGTCGAGCGAGCTCGACTACGCCGATCCGTCACTGCTCGGCATCAGTGCGGGCCTGGCCGTGATCGTCTTGATCTTCAAATCGCCCCGAATTCTGAAGTCAGCGACGATGATCGAGGCCGGTGAGGTCAGGACCGTGGTGCTGTCCTTCTCGTTCGTCTTCATCCTGATGGCCGCCTACTACATCCTGCGTCCCGTCCGGGACGCGATGGCCAGCGATTGGTCGAACACCGAGATCAGCGTTCTGTGGAACCTGCAACTCGTGCTCAGCACGCTGGTCGTGGCGCTCTACGGCTACGCCTGTTCGCGAGTTCGATTCACGTTGCTGGTGCCCATCGTCTACGTGTTCTTCGCCTTGACCTTCGTCGCGTTCTACTTCGGCTCGTCGTTGGTCGAGAACCGCGTGGTGCTGGACAAGGCTTTCTACATCTGGGTGACGCTCTTCAGCCTCATGCACCTGTCCGTGTTCTGGAGCTTCATGGCCGACTTGTTCAGCAAGGAACAATCGCGGCGGCTGTTCTCCTTCATCGCGACGGGCGCCAGCGCCGGCGCATCGCTTGGCCCGCTCATCGCCGGCCAGGTCGTCAAGGACATCGGCGCGGACAGTCTGATTCTCGTGGCCGCGGCCATGCTGCTGATTCCGGTCCCCATCGCGCTCTATCTACAGCGGCTGAAGGCGATCGATCTCCACAACGAGGACGTGCATGTCGACCCGCGCGCGGTGAAGATCGGCGGCGACTGGTTGGCCGGCTTCAAGGCGTTCGTCACGAATCCGTACCTACTGGCGATCGGCGCCTTCATCCTGCTCTACACGACCATCGGCTCGTTCGTGTATTTCGAGCAGGTCGACCTGCTGCGCGAATACTCGCGCGAGGAACGCACGAGCATTCTCGCCACGTTGGCGGCCGTCGTGAACGTGCTGACCTTCGGTCTCGGCATCTTCGCGACCAGCCGCATCGTCACGAAGCTCGGAATGACGGTGACGCTGGCCTTGGTGCCGGTGTTCATCTGCGCAGGGCTCGTGATTCTCGCCTTCGCGCCGATACTCACGGTCTTGCTCGCGCTGCAGGTGGCCAGGCAGGCCGGCAACTTCGGCATCACCCGGCCAGCCCGCGAGATGTTGTTCACGCACGTGGACCGCGAAACGCGGTTCAAATCGAAACCCGTCATCGACGTGGTCGTGTATCGCGGCGGCGATGCGATGAGCAGCATCGCGTTCGCGTCGCTAACCGATGGCCTCGGCCTCGGCGTCGCGGCAATGGCGGCAGTGGGCGCGGCCATCGCCGCCGTCTGGGCCGGGGCCGGCGTCTACTTGGGTCGCGTCTACCGACGCCACAGCGCCGAGCCGACGGAGCAGCCGGCCAGCCGTTCGACCCTCGTTCCGCGGCCGGAGGCCGCTGGCTAGCGCCGCTACTCCCGCAGGGCAGCTAGGACCTGCGCGACCTGCGCAGCGGTGGTGTCGGTGCCGTCGACGACGATCGCCCGCTCTTCGGGCCCCGGCAGCTCGAGTGCTGCAAGCTGGCTCTCGAGCAGCGAAGCCGGCATGAAGTGGTCGTGACGCAGCGCGAGCCGCGCCAAGAGCACGTCGCGATCCAATAGCGGTAGGACGAAGGTCACCTCGCCGGTCGATGCCCGAATGAGATCCCGGTAACTACGCTTGAGCGCGGAGCACGACACCACGACACCGAGCGGCTGTTCAGCGGTGATGGCCTGCGCCACGCGCGTGAGGAACGGCCGGCGGTCCTCGTCGTCGAGCGGGACGCCGGCCGCCATCTTCGCGACGTTGGCAGGTGGGTGCAGCGTGTCCCCTTCGACGAAACGCCAGCCGAGTGCGGTAGCGAGCGCGCGACCGAGCGTCGACTTGCCACAGCCGCTGACGCCCATGACGACGACGGCGCGCGTCACTTGGAGGAGTGGGCCCCGAGATCGAACAGGCGGACGTACTCGGCGCTATCCGCCGCACCGAAACCGCCGGCGACCAGCAGGCGGTGCAGATCGGTGATGAGCGACGTCACGGGCATCGGGATACGCCCGGCGAGCGCAGCCGCTTGGACCGTCTCGAGGTCTTTCAGCATGTTGTCGATGCGGCCAGTGGGCGAAAAATCCCGGCGTGCCATTTTGGCCATGAACTCCTGGAGGATGCGCGAATCCGCGCGCCCTCCCGCGAGCGCCGCCGGAATCTTGGTGGCATCGACGCCATGATGCTCGGCAAAGCGCAGCGCCTCGGCGACGGCCAGGAAATGATTGGCGCACAAGATCTGGTTGATGAGCTTGACGGTTTGGCCCGCGCCGGAGCCCCCGAGATGGGTGAAGTGGTTCGACAATCGGGACAGCAGCGGCTCCGCTCGCGCGACGTCGGCCGAGCTACCGCCGACCATCAGCGTGAGCGAGCCCTTCACCGCCGCGGGCGCACCACCGGAAAGCGGGGCGTCCACCCACCCCATGCCGGTCGCGGCGGCGAGCTGTGCCGCCATCGCGGCTGTGCGCGCCGCGTCGATGCTCGACATGTCGATGAGGAGCTTGTCCGCGGACGCCGCGGCAGCAATCCCGTCCGGCCCGAAGACGGCGCGCTCGACGATAGCGGCGCTGTTGAGGCTCGTCACGACGAACGCCGCCGTCGCAGAGGCATCGCGCGCCGATGCTGCGACCCGCGCACCGCGCAGCGCGAGCGCGGCACAGCGGTCGGGCGCGACGTCGAAAATCGCGACACTGGCGCCGGTGTCCAGCAAGCGCCCCGCGATCGCGGAGCCCATCACGCCGACACCAATGACCGCCACTTGCATCAATCGGGGCCCTCGACCGATGCGCGCTCCAGGATCTCGAGACCCACATCGACGATATTCGGCGTCTCGTGGCCGCCGCCCGGCACTAAATCGAGAATCATTTGTCCGGTCCGTTGGCCGAGCGCATGAAAATTCACGTGAATGGTGGTGAGCGGCGGGTTGATCTCGCGGCCGATCTCGAAGTCGCCAAAACCCATTATCGACAGCTTAGCCGGCACGTGAATGCCGCGGCGCTGGCACTCCATGACGATGCCGACGGCGGACAGGTCAGACACGGCGAACACGGCGTCGATTTTGCGCTCGAGCAGCATCGGCGTCACCGTAGCGCCGTGGTCGTAGCTGACCGGTGCCGTGCCATGCCGCAGCACCAGCTCCGTCGGCCTGCCCGAGAGGCGCAACTCGTCCTCGAAGCCGCGCATGCGCTCCTCGCCGCGATGATCCATGACATCGCCTTCGTTCGAGCTGGCGGTCGCACCGATCCGCTTGAACCGTTTGTCGATCAAGTAGCGCGCCGCGGCACGACCGGCCGCATAGTTCGAAAAACCCACCGCGTGCCCGATCGGCTGGCGCGGCAAGTCCGCGATCTCGATCACCGGAATGTCCGCCGCGAGCAGCATCCGGGATGCCGCACGCGTATGCACCGCGCCGGTCAGAACAATCGCCTCGGGCCGCCGCGCCAGCAGATTCTTCAATTGCCGCTCTTCCTCGCCCAACGAGTAATCCGTGTAAGCGATCAAGAGGTGGTAGTCGGCGGGGCGCAACGCTTCGGTGAGCCCGTGCGCGACCGCGGCGAAGTTGGCGTTGGTGAGCGTCGGCAGCATGAGCGCAATGAAGCCCGTGCGGCGGCTGGCAAGACTGCCGGCCGCGCGATCCGGCACGTAGCCCAACGCCGCGATGGCCTTCTTGACGCGCGCGCGCGTCTCCGGCTGCACGAGGTCGAGATCGCGGATCACGCGCGACACCGTCATGTGGGAGACGCCGGCCAAGCGCGACACCTCGCGGATCGTCGGGCGTTGCGGTGACCGGTGGCGCCGCGCCGCCTTGTCACCCTTGGTCGGCGTTTTTTTCTTTCGTGACCGGTTCATGGCTGGTGGGCGCCCTGCGATCGAGTTCGGCAATGTATACCGCAGTCGAACGCGGTGACTAGGCGCCGTCCTTAACGGCATTGCCCTCGCTCACGACGTGGTAGAAGCGCCCGTCGAACATCTCCATCAGCTCCATCGTGATCGCGCGCGCCTCGGCGCGAACCGGGGACGCGATCGCCTCCTCGAGCGCCGCCATCGAGGGGTAGTCGATTTGCTGGATCATCACGACCGGTCGCGCGTCCGCGTCCGACTGCAGCACGCGCAGCAACCGGACGTTGGTCGCGTGCGGGAAGCGCCGCCAAAGCGGCGCCAGACGCTCATTGATCGCCGCGAAGAAGCGTTCCTCGCAGCCCGTTTTGATGCGGCCCTCGAAGATGGCGGAGCGCGTGATCAAATCACGTCCTCGTTGATCGCTAAATGGAGTTTTACGACCTGCGTGCGGTCACCCGCCCGCTCGAGCGCGGCCACCGCCTGCGCCAACGGATACGTGCCGGACAGGATCGGTGCCACGTCGATCGCACCCGAGACGATGAGCTCCACGGCGCGACGGAACTCGTCATTCGCGCGGAAGGCGCCGACGAACTCGATCTCGCGAGTCTGGAGCACATTGACGGGAACGGGCGCGGTGCCAGGCGGCAGCATGCCGACCTGCACGATGCGTCCGCCGCGGCGGATCACCTTGAACAGCGAGGCCAGTGCGACGGGCGATCCGGAGGCCTCGAAGGCCACGTCGAAGTAACCTCCGTCGACCTCGAACTCGGCTAGACCGTCGGTTCGCGACGCCACGTTCACGGTGCGCGTTGCACCCATCGCGGCCCGTGCCACAGCGAGCGGCGCGTCCTCGACGTCCGTCGACACCACTTCGACCGCGCCCGCGAAGCGAGCTGAGCGTGCGGTGAGGAGCCCGATCGGCCCCGAGCCCGTGACGATTACGCGTTTGCCCATCAGGGGTCCCGCGCGATTGACAGCGTGCAGGCCGACCGACAACGGCTCTGCTACCGAGAGTCTCAGTAAATCGATCGCATCGGGCACCGGAACGACTTGATCGTGGCGCAGCACGAGGTGCTGTGCGAAACCGCCCTGCACATGCGGAAAACGCCCGGCGCTGCCGAGGAAGAACATGTTCGTGCACAGGTTGCTGCGTCCGGCGCGACAGTAGTGACAGGTCAGGCAGGGTCGGCTCGGGTCGAGCGCAGCTTTCATGCCGGCCTCAAGACCTTTGACGCTTTCGCCGACCTCGATCACGACACCCGAGACTTCGTGGCCGAGCGTCATCGGCTCACGCAATGCGAAGTCGCCGACGGCACCACGGTGGTAGTAGTGCATGTCCGAGCCGCAGATGCCGCCGAAGGCGACGCCGACGCGAACTTCGCCGGGGCCAAGCGGACGATTCTCTAGCCGCTCGATCCGCAGATCCTTCCGCCCGTGACAAACCGCAGCAAGCATAAGAATGTGGATTCGTACGTTAGAATGTGCACGGTAACAAAGTTTGATGCAAAATGCAGCCGATGGAGCTCTTCAGCCTGTCTAGCCGCACGGCGCTCGTGACCGGCGCGTCACGCAGCATCGGCTTCGCGATTGCGGAGGCGCTGGCGCAGGCAGGCGCGCACGTCGTGCTCAACGGGCGGTCACAGGGACCGCTCGACGAAGCGGCGGAGCGGCTACGGAAATCCGGCGCGCGCGTGGACGTCAGCGTCTTCGACGTCACCCAAGCAACGCAGGTCACGGCGGCCATCAATGCCATCGAGGCCTCGATCGCGCCGATCGACATCCTCGTCAACAACGCCGGCATTCAGCGTCGCGCTCCGCTCGAGAAATTTGACGACGACGATTGGCGCGAGTTGATGGCCACCAACCTCGATAGCGTCTACTACGTGTCGAAGGCCGTAGCGCCGCACATGATCGCGCGCAAGCGCGGCAAGATCATCAACATCGGCAGCGTGCAATGTGAGCTCGCCCGACCGGGAATCGCGCCTTACACCGCATCGAAAGGCGCCGTAAAGAATCTGACCAAGGGCATGTGCGCCGACTGGGCGCGCTACGGCCTGCAGATCAACGCAATCGCACCCGGCTACTTCGCCACACCGCTCAACCAGGCGTTGATCGAAGATCCCGTGTTCGACGACTGGCTGCGCAAGCGCACCCCCGCGGGCCGCTGGGGCAAGCTCGAAGACCTGCACGGCGCGGCCGTGTTTCTCGCCTCTGCGGCATCGGACTTCATCAATGGCCAAACGATCTACGTCGATGGCGGCATCCTCTCCGTCATCTGAGGTTCCACATGACTGAAACGCGCCCGACAGCGCTACAACTGTGCCCGTTTTCGACGCATCTCGAATCTGGGCTGAACGCACGCTTCGAGATCGTGCGCTGGTTCGAGCTCGACGCGGGCCAGCAGGCGGCCTGGCTGGCCGAGCGTGCCGCAGCCGTGCGCGCCGTCGTCACGGGCGGCCACTTGGGCTGCAGCAACGCGCTGATGGCTGCGTTGCCGTCGCTCGGAATCGTGGCGATCAACGGCGTGGGTGTCGACAAGATCGACCTCCCGTTCGCGCACAGCCGCGGCGTGCGCGTCACCACGACGCCGGGCACGCCGACCGACGACACCGCCGATCTCGCCGTGGGGCTCATCATTAGTCTCCTGCGGGGAATCCCGGCCGCCGACGCCCACGTTCGCCACGGTGAGTGGCCGAACGGTGACCGCCCGTTGGCGCGCAAGGTCACGGGTCGACGCTTTGGCGTCGTAGGCCTCGGTCAAATCGGCTCCGCCGTGGCCGCCCGGCTTGCCGCCTTCGGCCCGGTGGCCTATACGGGCCCACGGCGCAAGCCCGTACCGTATGCCTTCCACGCGGAGCTACCCGCTCTCGCGCGCGCTTCGGATGTACTGGTGGTGACCTGCCCTGCCAATGCCGCCACGCACCATCTAATCGGCGCCGCCGTCATCGACGCGTTAGGCCCGGCCGGCTATCTCATCAACGTTGCACGCGGATCGATCGTCGATGAGGCAGCGCTGATCGCTGCCCTGGAGGCCGGTCGCCTTGCCGGTGCCGCGCTCGACGTGTTCGAGAACGAGCCGCACGTGCCCGAAGCGCTGCGCAAGAATCCACGCGTGGTGTTGACGCCGCATATGGCCAGCGCCACCGTCGAGACCCGCACGCGCATGGCCGATGTGGTCCTCGAGAATCTCGACGCATTCGTGGTCGGCACGGCCTCGTCGACGGCCGCGGTGTGACCGGCCATGCGATCCAACGGTCCGACATTCCTCTAACAGCAAGGAGCCAAAAATGGCGAAGAAGTCGTTACGGCAGGTTCTCATGGCGGCCGACCGTTGTGTCGTCGCGCCCTGTGTCTATGACTGCGCGTCCGCCCGGGCCGTGGAGATGGTGGGATTCCCGGCCATGATGCTGAGCGGTGGCGAGGTCTCCATCGCGATGAACGGCGTGCTCGATTACGGGTTCACAGGTCTCGCCGATCTCGAGTGGATCACGAGCCGGATCGCCCAGACCTCGCCCCTGCCGCTGGCCGCGGACATCGAGGACGGATTCGGCGGCCCGCTCGCGGTCTACCGCGCGGCCAAACGCATGGCGATCGCCGGTGCGTCCGCGCTGCAGCTCGAGGACTCCGCCGACATGGAAGAGTCGACCAAGCTGCTGCCGCGCGAGAAGTACTACGCCAAGGTCCGCGCGGCGTTGGCAGCCCTCGAGGGCACCGACTGCATCCTAATCGCGCGCACCAACGCGGATCCGGCGACCGAGCTCGACGAAGGCATCGAGCGGTGCCGCGAAGCCGTGAAGCTTGGAGCGCAGATGACGACGGTCGTGAAACTGACCAATCTCGAAGACGCGCGCTATGTAGCGAGCAAGGTACCCGGCTGGAAGATGTATCCCGACGTCGCCGGCAAGGACGGCGTGGCCGAGGTGACCGTCGAGGACATCTATCCGCTCGGCTTCAACTTCCTGACGATGCACTACACATTGAAGGCCGCCATGGACGGCATGCTCGAGCACGGCAAGCACAACTTCGCGCAGCAGGGCAGCCTCTATACCTGCGACAAGAAGGATGCCACCGGCATCATGGGCATGAGCGCCACGCCGCTGTTCGATCCGCACGGCTACATGGAGCTCGAGGCGAAGTTCAGCGGCAAGAAGCGCGACTTCACGATCGTCGGCAAGGAAGTCGAAGGCTACCCCGAAGGGTTCGTGAAAACCCCGATCACCGACCGCTTCTGAACGACCGGATTGGCTCCTACGCCCCGCCCCGCAACACGCGGTAGGGGCGCCAGGCCAGCGACAACAGCGTGAACATGATGGGCGCCGGCAAGGCCACCACGATGGCCAGAGAGTAGCGGAGATCCGCCGGATTCTGGAACACGTAGTCGGTCATCAAGCCAACCACCGTCGGGCCAACGCCGAGCCCCACAAGCGTGATCAACGTGATGTAGAGCGCGGTGATCTGCGCGCGCGCTCGGTTCGGCACGATGAGCTGGATCGAAGTGCCGGCACAGGCGTACGGCGTGTTGCTGAGGAAAATCGCAGGCCCCAGCAGCGCCAAGGCGGCGCCCGCGGAAGGCATCAGCGGCGCCAATCCGCCGAACACTCCGCAGCCGACGAAGCCGAAGGCCGCGACCTTGAGCGGCGCGTCGAGATGGCCGCGACGCGCCAGCTGGTCCGTCATCCAGCCGCCGAAGAACGCCCCCGCCGTGCCGAACGTCAGCACGATGAGCCCGAACGCGAGACCGATCTCGCCCGCGTTCCAACCGTAGGAACGTTGGAAGACGGCCGGCGTCCAGACGAAGAACGTATACGAGACGAGCGTGACCATGCAGAAGCCGGCGAACATCGGGGCCAGCGCGCGACCGCGCGTCCGGATGACGCCGAGCACCTCGCGAAAGGTCAGTGGCTTGGCGCCACCCGGCCCGCGGCGTTCCGGCTCGCGGAGCATGAGGAACAGTGGCACGAGCAACAATCCCGGCGCGCCGATGATGATGAACGCCGCCTGCCACGGCTCGAAGCCGGCCAGCGGTCCGGCAACCAACGCGGTGGAAGTCGCGAGCCATTGCAGCAGCAAGCCGCCGGCGATGAGCCCCACGGCTTGTCCCACGGGCGCGCTGACGAAGAACGCGCCCACGGCCCGACCAAGCCGGTCGGGCGGAAAATGATCGCTCATCATGGACAGCCCCGCGGGCGTGACGCTGGCCTCGCCAATCCCGACGCCGACGCGCATGAGGAACAGCTGGGTGTAGCTGCGTGCCAACCCCGACCCCATCGCAAACAGACTGAAGAACAACAGGCTCGCGGCCATGATCAAGCGACGTTGGTAGCGGTCCGCGAGCCAACCGAGCGGGATGCACGCCAGCGTGTAGAAGAGGCCGAACGCCACGCCTTGCAGCATCGCGAACTGCGTATCGTTGAGCGTGAACGCTTGTTTCAGCGGGTCGACCGTGAGGTTGATGACCGTCCGGTCGAACTGCGAGACGATCGAGGCTAACGCCATCAACCCAACAACCACCCAGCCACGTGCGGCAGTGGGCCAGGCTGTCGAAGCATCGGACGGTGGTGCGAGCGTCTGCATCGGTCGAGTCCCCCCCGGGTTGGCCTTCGGCGCGTCGGCAATGTTCACGTTAGCATCGCGCACGTTGGACCGATCTGCAACCGGCGGCGACGAAGTCGCCGAATCGTCAAACTTGCGGTTGGCCGTTGCGTTGCTCCGCCAGCGTGTGCGCCTGGACGTGCGTCGCTAGTTGGCGTTAACCGCGAGCGGGAACGGCGTCCGCGGGCACTGAACGGCTGTTGTGCGCAACGGCGTCCGTGCCGTCGGCCCGATGATCGCCCCTGCGTGAGAGAGAGCGCGCGCGCTTAGCGCTCATCCGGCAGCGCGAACACGTACAGCGCCTGCCCGCGGTTTGGCGGCCTGATCTCGGGCGCGATCAACGACGGCACGAGCCGCGGGCTGCCGCCGCCAAGACCCGTCGTGACCGCCACGTATTGCTTGCCGTCCGCCTCGAAGCTGATCGGGAACCCCTGCACCGACGTCGCCAGCGTCGTCTCCCACACGATGCGGCCGTCGCGAACGTCGACTGCTTTGAAGCCGCGGTCGAGATCGCCGACGAATGCCACCCCGCCGGCCGTCGAGAGCACCGCGGTGAGGAACGGCGCGCGCTGCTGGATCGCCCAGTTCTCCTCGAGCGTATCGACGTCGAAGGCAGCGAGCCGGCCGATGTTGCCGTCTGTGCCCGGCATCTCCCAGAAACGGCGGTCTGCCCCACCGGCACTGCCCCCACCCGGACGCTGCTCGATCGCCTGCGCGCGAATCGAAATGCAGCTTTGGGCGAGTGGGATGATGAGCTGGCGAGACGGTCGGTGGAAACTGGTGGCCTGCCAGTTGTGTCCACCTTCCGTGCTCGGGCAGCCGTCGACCCAATCGCCGACCTTGTGGTCGAGGATGTCCTGCCGATAACGCGGACGGCCCGTTTCGCGGTCGAAGCTCGCCCACACGTTCTGAAACAGCGTCTCGGCGTGGCCCACATAGGCGCCGGTGCGCCGATCGTGCTTCCAGAGCACACCGTCTTTGCCGACCGTGAGCACGTAAGCGTCGTCGCCGGCATCGACGAGGACTCGCTCGAACACCACGTCGAGATCGAGTGCTTCGCCCGGCGCATGCGCGTAGTGCCAGGCGAGCTTGCCGGTCCCCACATCGAGCGCCACCGTGGAGCTCGTATACAGCGCCACGTCGAGCGATTCCATCCCGCGACTGGCGGGCATCCAGGGCTTGGCCTGAGCCGTGCCCCAATACGTGAGATTGAGCGCGGGATCGTAGCTACCCGTTATCCACGTTTCGCCACCGGCGCGGTAGAGATCCGGTAGCGCGCCCCAGGTGTCCCCGCCGGGCTCGCTGCTCACGGCGACCGTGTTGAAGCGCCAGCGCTGCTCACCGGTCTCCGCGTCGTAGGCGCTGATGAAGCATTTCTGCTCCTCGTACGTCGAGCAGCCGCCCATTCCCTCGAGGACGAGCCCGTTGGCAACGAGCGGTCCGCTGCTGCTCGCACGCCCGTCGGGCATCAGCACGTTCCACTCGGTTTCGCCGGTGGCTGCGTTCAGCGCAATCAAGCGCCCATTGCTCTGCAAGAACAGCTTGTCCGCATACAGCGCCATGCCGCGCATAGCGACGTTGTCTTCGACGCGATGCTCCCAAATCAAGCTACCGGTGCGCGCGTCCAAGGCCTGCACCACACCACCCGTGTTGTTGAGATAGATCGTGCCGCGGTACGCGAGTGGCGACGGTTGGTTCGTGCCACCGTCGCGCATCGGCCAGATCCAAGCCAGCTGTAGCCGGTGCGCGTTGCTCGCATTGATTTGCCGCAGCGGGCTGAAGCTCGACGCGCCGTAGTCGCGCCGCAGCATCGGCCAATCCCCCGGCGGCGGATTGCGCAGCGTCGTCTCGCTGAGGGGCTCGAAGTTTTCCACAGTGCCCGCGACGAGCACGCCCACGGGCTCGGCCTGCGCTGCGCCACCGCCGGCCGGCACCTCCCTGAAGATCGAACCGATCGCCGTGCGTGTGGCCGTCGTGAGCCGCTCGGTCCCTGCGCCGGCACCGTTCTGCTGCAAGACATACGCGAGCACGTTGAGATAGATGTCTTCGGGCAGCGCGCCCGGACCTTCCGGCGGCATCGTCGCGCGCACCTGCGAGACCAGCTCGTTGATGCCGCGGTTCTGCCAGCGGCTCGCGAATTCGGGTCCTACGAGCCGCGCGTTCGGCAACGTTTGCAGGTCGGCGCCGTGACACGCGGCGCATACTTGGCCGTAGCTGGTACGTCCCGCGGCGGCCTGCTCGGCCGTGAACGCCAACGCGTGCTCCGCGGGCAACGCAACGACCAACGCCACTGCCAACGGTAAAAAGGTCCATCGCATCATTCGCAGCCCCTTAAGTATCGGCTCGCGCAATGTGAGATGGCGCTAGACCCGTGTCAAGCGCCCGTGATCTCGACGCCCCCGCACCACCGGTCGACGGCGCCTCTATCCTCGAGCAACGTGCGCAGGAGCTGATGCAATTCGCCTTTCGCGTTCGACAAGCCGGCAGCCGTAAGCCCAGTCCGAGTGGCCTCGCTCAGCGAATCGCAAAACGTCTGCAGGTCGAGCAGCGCCGGCCTGCTGTTCTTGGGCGTGCCGATGTCCTGTGGATGGTTGAACGAATACTCACAGCGTTCCTTGCTCAGCGAGTGATAGGTGGCGCAGGCCGAAGGGCGAACGTCATAGGCGCTGCAACGACCGTCGCGCAGAAACGCACACGGTAGGTTGGCTGCGTAATGCTCGCGCACCGTCATGGCATCGATTCGCCGCGCGTTGTCGACTATCCGCTGCTCGATGGCCGCCGCTTCTGCCGGCGTGGCCCGCGTGCGGAGATAGTGGAACAGCGCTATCGCTTCGTGCGGCAAGACACCGACGCGTTGGTGGCAACAAAAGTTGCAGCCGGACCGGCATGCGATGTTCGCTCCGGTCTGTTGCGCCGTCGCGAACTCCTCCTCGATGACGACCACCAAACGGCGACAAACGGTCTCGCAGGCTCCGGCACCGCAACTCTTGCCGAGGGTTGCAGCGGTCGCCTCATGCGCCGCCGTCGCTGCCGCACTGATGTGCTCACGTGAAAGCTCCATCGTCACGGACGCTGCTACTCGTAGCGCAGCGCGTGCACAAGATGCACCCGCGCCGCGCTCAACGATTGCGGCGCGGCGGTGACGTGGGCGATCGCGAGCCCGGCAGAGTTCATTCGACGCGCTCCCTACAGGCACCCCACCCTTGGCTCGGCATGGACGTATGCGTAAGCTGATGGCCGCTCAACCATACGCTCGGAAATAGGGGGATGCTATGCGCGCTGACTTTTTCGGCTTTGCACTGACGAAACTAGCCCCGGCAATCATTGCGCTCGGCGCAATCGTGTCGCAGCAGCCGCTGCTGGCCGCGGATCTCGACTCACTCGCGACGCGCGTGCAGGTTCTCGAGGACCGCGAGGACATCCGAGCGCTGATCCTGGCCTACGGCGCCGCCCACGACCATCGCGACTACCGCACGTTCGCCGCTCTGTTCGCGACCGAGGGCGAATGGGTCGGTGGGCTTGGCTCTGCCAAGGGCCCCGCAGCGATCTTCGAGCTCATGAACCGGACCATCGGTCACGATCCGAAACCCAATGGGTCCGGAACCTTTCACGTCATGACCAACGATCAGATCAAGATCGACGGCGACCTGGCGTCGGCGACGACGAAATGGATCTACATCACTCCGGGCGCCGACGGTGCGCCGAGGCTGGTGTTCCTCGGTCACTACGACGACAAGTTCGTTCGCGAGAAAGGCGTGTGGAAGTTCTTGCGGCGCGAGGCACCGGCGGACATCCCGATCCCGAAGTAGCTCGGCCTTCTACAACCCCCCGGTTGCGCCACCTCGAGTGCCGCTGCGTTGTAACCGGCACTGGCTTACACCTGTGCGAGCGGCTCACGCGATTTGACGCAATGTCGGAATCCGCGACCAACGGACCGATTTGCTGAGCGCGCGAGCGCTACCGCGGACGCTGTTTTCACGGCAACAGCCATTAAGTGTGACGCCGTTCTCACGCTGTGGCGCACGCTCCCTTCGACAATTGAGGGCCGATCAGGGAGGAGAACGGACATGCCCATCGTTGCCAGAATAGCGCCAGTCATCGTGCTGGCCGTTGTCGCCGCGTGGTCGATACCCGCCAGTGCCGATCCGCCGGCGCACGCCCCTGCTCACGGTTGGCGCAAGAAACATGATCCCTCCTACGTCGGGTATACCGGCACGCAGTGGGAACGTGACTACGACATTGTGTCCGGTCACTGCAACCGTGAGGCCATCGCCACGGTGCTGGGCGGCGCCGTTGGCGGTGTCATCGCCTCCCGCGTCAGCGAGCCCGAGAACCGGACGGTCGCCACGATCATCGGCGTTATTGCAGGCGCGGTGATCGGCAACAGAATCGGCCACGAGCTCGACGAGGCGGATCGCGGCTGTGTGGGTCATGCACTCGAGGTTGGCAAGTCGGGACAGCTCGTTACCTGGACGAACGAGTCGACCGGCGTGCGCTACGAGCTGGCTCCGGGCGCCGATCGCGAGAGCAACGGTGCCGCGTGCCGCGAATACAAGCTCGTTGCGGTTGCGAACGGACAAAAGTCGTCGCGCAACGGCGTCGCCTGCCAATCGCAACCCGGCGTCTGGCAGGTCGCGCAGTAAGAGCGACACCAGTCCCGATTCCCCCTAGCGCGGCGCCGCCGCGCTACTGACTGCCCCGGCAACAGCGCAGGCTCGGCGCTGTTCATCAGCAGTTGACGCCGCGGCTCGATCTCGTCATCAATAGCGACGAGTCGATCGGGGGGATCCATCGCCATGTCGTGCTTGCCACTGCCGTCGAGGTCATCGCCGCGTAACTGGGCCAGCCTGGCCGTGCTGGTCTCGCTGACCGCAGCTAGCGCCTCGTTTGGGCAAACGAGCTCCACCGACATCCCGCGATCGCCGGCCTTTGGCGGCGCCGAGCTCACTGCGGCGCCGCGCGACGGCTGGCTCACCAATGGCGGCAATCTCTACAACCAACGCTACTCGCCGCTGACGCAGATCAATCGCGACAATGTCGCGAATTTGAAGCCCAGTTGGCGCGTAAGCCTCAACGGCTCGGGCACAGCCAGCAAGTACTCGGGCCAAGGCCAACCGCTCGTTTACGAAGGCGTCATCTATATGGTGACGGGCGCCGATGACGTCTTCGCTGTCAGCGTCGAGACGGGACAAATTCTCTGGACCTACGAAGCGAAGCTCGACGACGGCATCGACGTCGTGTGCTGCGGTTGGCTGAGCCGCGGCGTCGGCATGGGCGACGGACGCATCTACGTGGGCCAGCTCGACGGCAGGCTCGTGGCGCTCGACCAACGCAGCGGCGCGGTCGTTTGGTCGACGCAGGCTGAGCGCTGGCAAGACGGGTTCTCGATCACGGCCGCGCCGCTCTACTACGACGGGCTCGTGATCACGGGCTTCGCCGGCGGCGACCGCGCCACGCGCGGCCGGATCAAGGCGTTCGACGCGCGTACGGGCGCGCTCGAATGGACGTTCTACACGATCCCAGGCCCCGGCGAGCTCGGCCACGACACCTGGCCGCAAGACAACGACTCCTGGCAATACGGCGGCGCAGCGATTTGGCAAACACCGGCCGTGGACCCCGAGCTCGGCATGCTGTATTTCTCCACCGGCAACCCGGGCCCCGACCTGAACGGAGCCGTGCGTCCGGGCGATAACCTGTTCAGCGTGTCGATCGTGGCGCTCGACGCGCGCACGGGAAAATACCGCTGGCACTTCCAACAGATACATCACGACCTCTGGGATTACGACTCGCCGAATCCCGTCGTGCTATTCGACGCCGAGTACGACGGCCGCATGCGTAAGGGTCTCGCCGAAGTCGGCAAAACGGGGTTTACCTACATCCTCGACCGCACGACGGGCGAACCGCTTGTCGGCATCGAAGAACGCCCCGTGCCGCAGGAGCCCCGCCAGGCGACGGCCGCGACACAGCCCTACCCCATCGGCGATGCCGTGGTACCGCAGGAAGTCGACATCGTCCCCGAAGGCTTCAAGCTCGTGAATGGCGGTCGAATCTTCACGCCCTTCTGGGACGAGCCCGTATTGGCGAAGCCGCATGCCACGGGAGGCGCCAATTGGCCGCCGAGCTCGTACGACCCCGAGGGTCGTCTGCTCTACGTCTGTGCTCACGACGGGCTCGGCGCCTACAGCAGCAACGGCGAGGTCGACTTCACGACGCCCAAACCGGGCGGCCGCTATCTCGAGGGTACGTTCACGCGTTCGGGCCTCGTCATGCGCGGCATCTTCGCGGCCGTGGATGTCAGGACCAACAAGCTCGCGTGGCAACAGCAATGGGC
>Ga0105252_10000232_pt1 | contig 43995 bp, 64 predicted proteins | sample EasRivMeERMZT100_FD_89675 | JGI IMG/M metagenome (GOLD analysis project Ga0105252, IMG submission 89675) | Soil microbial communities from meander-bound floodplain in the East River, Colorado, USA - East River MetaG ERMZT100 | ecosystem: Environmental > Terrestrial > Soil > Floodplain | place... | reverse complement strand
GATCGCCTCGCGCGTCGCCGCGCCCTGGCCCGACGGCGTGACTATCGTGAGCACGCCGTAGAGCGGGTCGTTCCCGACGCCGTCCTCGTCCGTGACCATCAGGGCCCACGACGCGCCCGGGAGCCGTAGGACGACGCGGACGGCGTCCTGGATGATGCGTAGTGCGGGGATCATGAGGCCTCCCTCGTGCCGTAGAGGTCAGGTGCTTCCTTCGCCAGGTCGATCATGACGTTGTTGATCTGGCGCCCGCTGTCGAGGTGCTCGTCGCGCGCCTCGCTCGTGAAGCGGATGTCGCGCGACCGTTCGAGATTGAACTTGTACAGGTACCGCAGGGTGCGGATCGCTTGGTGCTCGTCCTCTAGGCTCACGACTCCCCTCCTGTCTGGATGTCCGCGATGCGGGCCGCGCCGTGGATGCGGACGATCGCGCCCGCCTTGTCGAGGGCAGCGAGGACCTTCATCGTGGCCGCCGACGCCTTCTTCCCGTCGACCCCGAGCAGGTCGCCGACCGCGGCCTGGATCGCCGCCGTCTGGACCCACTCGCCCTTGTGCGCCCTGAGTAGCTCGAGGACGGCCTTCCGCGCGCCCGTGCTCGTGACGCCCTCGCCCGAGAGCCGGAGCGAGGCCGACGTCGGGCTCGACTCGAACTCGTACATGAAGTCGCCCTGCTCCGGGCAGGGGCGGTGCTTCAACACGCGGACCGCGATGCTCGGGGCCTTCCCCGTGAGGGCGAAGACGGAGTCCGCCGCGCCCCCGATCGCGGTCGCGCCGCGGAGCCGCTCGAGCGAGGCCTGCGGTGACTCCTTCGTCCCCTTGTTGAAGTGGTGGAGCGCGAGCACGGCCGCCTTCGTCTGGTTCGCGATGTACCGGAGGAGGTTCATCACGTGCTGCATCCCCGTGTTGTCGTTCTCCTCGAACCCGTGGACGGACCGGAGCGTGTCGATCACGATCAGGTCGGTGCCGCGGACCGAGCGGTACCGCTCCTCGTCGAAGTACCGCGTGAGGTCCCGGATGCTCGACTGGCGCCTCGCCGCGTCGATCACGCGCTCCGCGTCCTCGGCCGTGTTGAGCATGAAGCCGGGCTCGAAGATGAACCCGTACGAGCCGAGGTCTGTCTCGTCGATCAGCATCCCGACGTCGTGCGTCTTCGGGTCCGGGAGCCCGATCAGCTTGTCGAACTGGGATGCGATGTCCCAGTCGGGCGAGTCGTTCCCGAGGTAGAGGACGTTCCCCGGGCGCGCCACGGGGAAGTGCCCGAGGAAGGGCTTCGCCTCGACGACGGCCCGCATCGCCTCGAGCGCGAGGAACGTCTTCCCCGTGTAGGGCGTGGCCGCGACGAGGGCCACCCCCTGCCTCGCGAGGACGCGGTCGATCAGCATCTCGGGGCGCTGCGCCTTCACGAGGCGGCCCACCCGCTCGACCTTGAGGGGCGGGCGCTGCGGTACCGTGGTCAATGTGCCCTCCGTTGGGAAATTTGGGTTATATCCAATTCCGACAACCATATGTGGCCGGAAGTGAAAACGCAAAGTTAACTCGTTGGTACTACGTCATATTGCCAATTGTCTATATAGTACAGAGGAGGGGGGTAATAAACCCCCCTCCGTACTGTAGACTATGCCGTGACGACGCGGGACTTGACGGCGCGCTTCGTGTTCTTCGAGAGCGGGACGTACCCGAGGGTCCCGTCCGCGAACTCGATTTCGAGCTTCTGGGCAGGGAGCGGCTTCTCGGCCTCGTGCAGGGCGCGCTGGAGTTGCTTCGCGAGCAGGGAGGCCTCGGCCGCGCTGAGGTAGACGCCCACGCCGACGGCCGCGGGCAGCTTGAGGTACACGCGGCCCTCGAACCTCTGCGAGGCGCGGACGTAGATGGGGCCCTCGAGGGACGCGCTCGGGGCGGCGACGTTCGCGTAGAACATGACTCCGGTCTTAGTGCTCATGAGAATCCTCCCTAGGTCAGAGTAGTGGAACGCTGGCTCGAAGAGTCCCGCGTCCTCGCACGCCTTCATGTACTGCTTGACGAAGTCGCTCACAGCGAGTCAGGGCGCGCGGGCACGAGAAGGATCGTCCCGACGGGGATGCGCGAGAAGCCCGCCTCGGGGGTGAAGAGGAATATCTCTCCCTCGACGACGAACGCGGCCCACCGCGTCGCGTCGTACATGAACCCCTCGCCCGCGCCGAGGTCCGGCTGCGGGGGCGGCTCCACCGCCTGGGCGTTCATCGGGTAGTGCGGGTTCGGGATCGCGACGGCCGGTGGGATCACCATCAGCGCGAGTGCACCGAGGAACACGAACGCGAGTACGATCAGGACGAGCGCGACTGCGAACGGCTTCATCAGTCCTCCGGGTTGAATGAGATGCCTGGGTACTCGCGGTGGACCTGGTCCAGCGCGACGTTGAGTTCGTGGTTCGAGAACTCGTCCACGATGAGCCCGTCCTCGCGCACCTCCACCGTCCAGCGCCCGCCACGCAGGCTGACGCGGAGGCGCTTCCCCTCGGACGTGTAGTACGCCGAGGGCCTGTGGCACGCGCACGAGAGGTCGCCGCAGAAGTACGGTAGCTCTAGGGTGCCGGGGGGGTACATGTATCCTCCCTGGACTGAATCTCCCACGTCACGGCCTCGCGCGCCTCCTTGTACAGGTACATCTCCTCCTTGACGCGCGCGTGCTTCACCGCGTACTCCACGAGGAGGTCCCGGAGTTCTTCGAGCGTGGCCTTGCGGATCGCTGCGTGGTCGACTCTCATTCTGGCGTCCTCCCTCGGAGAATGAGGAGCGCGCGCGGGCCCATCCCGATCACGCGCCCCTGGTACGGTGCGTTCAGCTTCTCGTTCGCGAAGAACCCTGCCCCGCTCGCGCGGGCCTGCCGCACGTCGCGGTCGACCCACATCACGAGGAGGCCGGGCCGCTTCCAGATTACCTTCCGGACTGCCGCGACGACGCGCTGTAGCTCGCGCCGCGCACGCGCCGCCTTGGGGCCGAAGTTCGTCACGAGGCCCGCGCGGTGTAGCTGCCGCTGCTTCCTCATAGCCACCACCTCACTACTCCCATGAGGGAGCGGGGGCCGAGGTGAATCGCCCAGAGCCACGAGCGGTGCCTGGCGTCGCCCCATCGCACGCCCGCCCCGATCTCGAAGCCCGCCGTCTTGAACCACCGAATCGTCATGCGTGCCTCCTGGGTGAGCGCCCATTATACCACGGCGCTCACCCGCTGTCAAGGGTTCAGTTCAGTAGGTCCCTGAGGTGGTCGATCCCGTCGTTCCTGTCGTCCTTCACCTCAACCGCGAGGAAGTCCGGGAACTGCCCCTTGTAGAGGCGGTCCCCCACGACGAGCATCTCCCACGGGATCGGGACTCGGACCTCCTGGCCCGTCCCCCACAAGTCAAGGGGAATCTCAGGGTACATGACGCGCGCGCACACGTGGGCCCACTGCGTCGGGCCCGCGTCCAGGAAGTGCGGCGTCCCGTGCTTCCGCTGGAGCGTGTTGAACATCTCCGCGATGAGCCGCGCAAGGAACTCCTGGGTGTCGCCGTTGTTCGGATACTGGTAGTCAGCCCGAGGCAGGATCATGTGTGGTGTCACGCCGCCCTCCTCATGCGCGGGTTCTTGACGTGGACGATCGAGTGGTACGGGACGGACACCTCCACCTTCTCGCCAGCGTTCACGTCCTCCGCGATCCCGCGCACGCGGAACCACGGGAGGATGAACGCGACTTCGTTCCCGCTCTCGTTGATGCCTTCGAGCCAGCCCACCGCGTGCGGCATGCGCCGCGCCTTCACGACCATGACCTTCACTTCGCCTCCTTGTGCCTGGGGCAGTAGCCCTCGGTGGTGCGCCATAAGCAGCGCGGGTGCTTGCAGTAGAGGTCGGGGCGCGCCTCCTTGCGCGCCGCAACCTTCGCCTGGATGGAGGCGCGCGTCATACGCGCCTCAGTGCTCGCCGGACGGACGCTAGGTCCTCCTGGCACGAGTCTGCGTACTTGCGTGCCCTCGCGTACGACGTGAGCCCGTCCGCGGCCGGGAACACGATCCCGGTCTGGGCGCGGACGTCGTCCGTCGGGAACACGAGGAACTTCGAGCCACGCTTCACCACCGCGTACTCGCGATCGTCGCTCATTTGTCCTCCAGGGCACGGGTGTACTGCACGAGGGTCTCCACCTCCTTCGCGATGGTCTCGAATACGTGCGCGAGGTCCCTCACCTCCGGGTCCTCGTGCTCGCGCATCCAATCCAGTTCCTCCCTGATGCGCGCCTCTAGGCTCTTGGTCATGACAGGTCCTCCCAGTCGAGTAGGGTGTCGATCTCTTCGATCATGTCCGAGATGGCGTCAGTGACCTCCATGTCGTCCACCTCGCGCAGCGCGTCACGCAGGTCCTCCTGCGCGCCCAGGAGTAGTTCCCGGGCGCGCTCGGTGTAGAGTGGGAATCCCATTACGCCGTGACCTCTTCCTCGTCCGGCTCGACCTTGTACGAGTCGGCGAAGCCCCGCAGCAGGTCAAACGTGTGGATCAGGGTGTCCGTGTACAGCACCGCCAGCACCTTCCCCGTCACGTCCTGGACGGTGGTGCGGTACTTCATCGCGTGCCAGGGGCCAGTGTACGGGTTCGAGCGGATCGTTGCCGTCTTCATGACTCGATCTCCTTCGTCGTTGCGCCGACGATGATGTCGGCGTCAGTGTGGACCTGGTAGTCGTGGATCACGTATTCACCGTTGCCCCAGATCATGTGGACCCAGAACCACTCGTCCTCCTCCGCGTGCCTGAACGTGATGATGCTGTCCGCGTCCCACGCGTCCGCCTGCTCGATGATGACGCGTAGCTGCATGCGGTCCTGGGACACGCGGCCGTCCTCCTCGTCCACGCCGTAGGCCTCGATCACGTGCGGGTAGTAGTCCCGCTTCGCGGCCTCCCCTATCAGCGTCTCCAGTATCTTCCGCTCGATGAATCGCATTACCACCTCCGAGTAAGCTGCGCTACCGCGCTCCCGATGCCGAGCACCACGACCACCACCGCGACCACCACCACGAACGTCGCCACTAGCTGCCCCACTCCGCTACGATCCACCAAAGCTCGTGGACCACGAGGGCGATCCACACACCGATCAGGAACAGCAGGTCCTTGCGCATCGTGGTCATATCGACTCCCTCATGCCGTCCTGGACCGGGATGAAGTCCAGGGGGTCCGCTTCGTCGTACTTCAACAGGGCCTGGTGCCACAGCACGTGGAGCGCCTTCGCGTCCTCCGTGCGTCCCTCGCGCTTCGCGTCCGCGTGGGCACGCTCGCACGACTCAATCCATTCGACGATGTTCACGCTACACCTCCACGCCATCGGGACGGAAGTACCGCACGCGTCCCGCGCTGTCAGTCTCGAACCACGCTCCGAAGAGGCCGGGCTCGACCTCCACTGCGCGGCTCGCGTTCGTGACGCCATACACCTTGCGGTTCAATTCGGCGGTCGCCGCCTCGACCTCGACGAGAGGCGCGAGTGTGCGCTTCCCGTCAGTGTGGTAGCTGCTGAGGTACCAGCCTCCACCGGTGCCTCGATTCACGTACCGCGACTTCACACTCATGACTTCCTCCTTTGTTGTGACACCTACTACGATAGCACGTGGTTCGTGCGTTGTCAAGCCCCTACGACCTCCCATCCATCACCGCCCGGCTCGACCAGCCCGGCCTCGATCAGCGCGACGGCCGTGCGTCCGTAGTGGCCCTGGAGCGTGAACGCGAGCCCGCGGTCCACAAGTTCCTGGAAGAGGGACACGACCTCGTCCTCGTCCAATTCACCTAGCTCATACGAGATGATGCGGTCTGTCAAGCTATTCATTGTCCCAATCCTCCACGGGCAGGTCGCTCTGCCCGCACTGGGGTGTAGGTTCGGGGCGCGTCGTCGCGCACCCGTTGACGCACGTGCTCAGTCCGATGCAGGCGAGCATGAGCACGAAGCAGATGAACAGCTTGAGCGCATCGTTCTTCTGGTTCAGCACGTTTCCTCCTTGGGCCAGCGATAGATGCACTGGGCCTGAGCCGGGAGCGGCTGGAGACTGCACCCGACGGGGTCGCTCACCTCGACGGACGTGCGCACATAGAACACGTCGAGGTGCCTGTACACGTACACGCGTTCGCCCTGCCGCACCGCGCGATCTCTCGCGTGGGCCTCGGCCTCGCGCTGTACGAGCGCTGCGTTGATGCGTGCGTGCTCGTATCCTTCTCTCATGCTCGTGTCCTCCGTTGCGCGCCGCACCGCGCGGCGTCGACGTGAGAGTAGAGCACGACGCGTGCCAAGAGTCAAGTGCTGATGTATCAGGCGTCGGCTCACGCGCGTATGTGCCGACGTGTGCGAATTGCCCCACGAGATCGTGCATAAAAACCCACTCGTCCAGCCCACGCAATCCTCATGCCACCTATCAGTTACCGCGCGAGGCAGCCAAAAGCAGGCACGGCCAAGCCTGTCTCGGGGCTGATGTGTGGTATAATACTCGGGCTGAGTCAAGCGAAATCCCCACGCTGCCCCAAGGAAGGCCACACAACGAGAGGCCAGGGGCATGGGCGTGCGAGGGATGGAGCGGTGATGCGTGCCTCGACCTCGAGGGTGGGGTGCGCGCGCGTTCCGCGATGGCCGGGGGGAGCCCCAAACAAAATCCTCCGTGCAGGGGGAGGTACAACTCCTTGGTGGCACACACAATTTTGGAAATCGCCAACCGGAAAGGACGGCCCAAGTGATTGATCCGGACCCGAATCCGGCAGATTCCCTCACGGGGTGGAAGGTCAAGCTCGTCAAACAGTTCATTCTGGCGAACCCGACCGCCACAATCCGCGAAGTAGCGAAGGCTACGCGCGCATCCGAGCGGACGGTGTCCCGCGCGCGCGACGTCCTCGTCCGCGGCGGCCTCATCCCGCCCGCGGCAGTCGGCCGGCCCCTCTCGCCCAACCCCGAGTCAGACTCAGGGCCGGACGAGGAGAAGATTCGGCGCGACATCGACGCCGCGGTACGGTCCGGCGCCGCGAAGGTCCTCACGCGCGAGGAGCGTAGGCAGCGCCTCTCGGCCTACGCGGACCACCCGCAGGTCCCACACGCGTCCCGGATCGCGGCACTCCGCGAACTCGAGGCGACGGAGCCCCCGTCCGACGAGAAGACGCTCGGCCCGGGCGCACCACTCACCCGCGCAGACCGCGTCCACCGCGTCTCCCTCATGGTCGAGGCCCTCGCGGACATCGACGGCCAGGGAGCAGTGATGGAAGCACTCGCGCGCGGGCTCGGCGAGGCCTACGTGAAGTTCACCGACACGATCGCATTCGCAAAGGGAGGGCCCGATGCCGGCCCCGTACAACGACCAGATGCCCCCGACGTTCCGCTTCCCGAGGTTCGCGACGCGTGACGAGATCGACGAGTACGCGGGGATGACCCCCGCGGAAGTCATCCGCAAGCGCGTCGACGAGGACATACTCGAAAGTTTCGTCAACCTCGCGCCGACGCCGATCGACGCGCACGACGTGTACATCGAGCCCATCTACCGCGTAGACAAGAGCGGACTCATCAACACGCGCGGACTCGCGCTTCTCCCGGGCCGCCTCATCGGAGTGACCAATGCCCCGGATGAACCGACGGAAGATGCTCGAGGCGCTGATGGCGCTGATGAACTCGCCGGCGGTCTCAATGAAGAGGGCCCGACTCCGTAGGGAGCACGGGCTCACGACGTACGACGGGGCCGGGTCGGACCTGAGGAACATCCGCATCAAAATCGACGGCCGCAACGCGGCCGTCTTGACCATCGCGATCCACGAACTCCTCCACGTCTTCATGGAGCAGCAGTACAACGTCGCGACCCTCTTCTCCGAGGAACTCGAGGAGGCGATGGTGAAGGCCCTCGCCGACGACCTCGGCGACTACATCAACAACCCGAAGAACGAACGGCTCCTCTCCCTCTGGGCGCGGGCCGTCGCCGCGAAGATGGGAGAGTGAGATGCCCAAGCGCAAGCCAAGGAAGCCAAAGAGCACGGGAGGGTACTGATGGCCGAACTCACGTACCGCCGCCAGACCGAGGAAGAGATGATCCGCGAGGTCAGCGAGAACGCGACGAAGCGCCTCCGCGCCCTCGAGGCAGGGCAACCCCGACCGACGAAGCTCCCCGGCGCGTGGGCCCCGTCCGAACTCTGGCCGGGCGAGGACTACATGCACGTCAACAACGCACTCACGGACTACAGGCTCGCATGAGGCCCGACTATATGGCCCGCAAAAAGGACGTCGCGGCCGACTACCACATCGTCCCCCGCACGGAGAGGCCGAACCACGAGTACAACGGGGCGGACTGCCCCTGCGAGCCGCGCTGCGTCCTCACGGGCGAAGCGGCCCGCGTCTTCCTCCACCAGTCGCACCTGATCGACGTCCTCAAGGTACCGAAGACGCCGCCCCCGAACGCGGGCCTCCTCGGCCCAGGGAAGCAATGACGACCTTCGTCGGCCTCGTGCTCATGTTCGCGGCCTCCATCTCTCTCGTTCCCTACTCGATGAAGCCACACCCGATCCTCTACCGGGGCAGGACGATGGACGCGGCCATCCCGCAGTACCCGGTCATGGGGGCGGCCCGCCCCGATACCACCGAGACAGAAAGGACCCCCGATGCTGCGGCCGACTCTACTGACGCGGGACAGCGACCCGATCCTGATCGAGGCGCTCCGGCCGATTCTCAATGCCAATCTCAGCTACTTCACGAGGCCCCTCCCGGAGATGACGCCGGAAGGCCAGCAGAGGTGGTGGAAGATTGAGGACCACGCTAACGTCAGGGTCTTCCTCTGGCGCGACGACGAGCGCCCGTGGGAGGCCGTGGCCTTCTCGATGCTCACGGACCACGGGGACTACGCGTCTCCCTTCTTTGCCGTAGCCCCCGCGCACTGGAGCAGCGGGTTCGGGGACCAGATCATCAAGCACTATATCGAGGCGGCCGGCAAGCCCCTCAAGGGCGAGCAACTCGCCTCGAACGGCGCGATCCGGCACCTCAACACGAAGAACGGCTGGTACGTCACGGGCGAGAAGGACGGCGTCCAGACCCTCTACCACCCAGGCCCGGGCCCACGGGTCCCCGAGTGGATCAGGCGCCACATCCGGGCCGAACTCGGGTACCCCGACTACGACGCGATCCTGAAAGGACTCGACGGATGAACTTCAACCTCGACCTCATGCTCCCGTACAAGGACGAGGTCAAGGCCGCGGTGACGCGCGTCATCGACAGCGGCTGGTACCTCGGCGGCTCCGAGACGGAGGCGTTCGAGGCCGAGTGGGCCGCCTTCACGGGCCAGCGCTACGCGGTGGGCGTGGGCAACGGCACCGACGCCATCCGCATCGCCCTCACGGCCCTCGGCATCGGCCCCGGGGACGAGGTCCTCACGCCCGCGCACTGCGTCGGCTTCACGGCCCTCGCGATCCGCGCGACCGGCGCGACGCCCGTCTTCGTCGACATCTACCGGGAGTCCCACATGCCGAACGTCTGGGACTACGAGCGCCTCATCACGCCCCGCACGAAGGCCATCGTCCCGGTCCACCTCTACGGGAACGTCACCGACATGGTGAAGTTCATGGAGGTCGCCGCGGCCCACGGCCTCGTCGTCGTCGAGGACGCGGCCCACGCGCACGGCGCGGCCGGTCTCGGGCACGCGCACGCGACCGCGTACTCCTTCTACCCGACCAAGAACCTCGGCGCCCTCGGCGAAGCCGGCGCCATCAACACGAACATCCCCATCGTGGCCGAGCGGTGCCGCCTCCTCCGGGACGGCGGGCGCACGGACCGGTACGTACATGAGCCCCCGGGCGGCCTCAACTCCATGATGGACGAGGTCCAGGCGGCGATCCTCCGCGTCAAGCTCCCGCACCTCCGAGAGAGGAACGCGGCGCGCGAGCGCGCGGCCGAGTACTACCACGACGGCCTCAAGATTCCGCGGCTCGGGCTCCTCACGGGGTTCGGGCCTCATCGCGTCTGGCACCTCTACGTCGCGCGCACCCCGCTCCGGGACGCCCTCCGCGCTCACCTCGAGGCAGCGGGCATCCCGACGCTCATCCACTACCCCCTCCCGGTCCCGCTCCAGCCGACCTTCATGGGGGAGAACGTAGGCCGGGGCCCCTGGCCCGTGTCCGAGGAGGCGTCGCGCGAGGTCCTCTCGCTCCCGCTCCACGCAGACATCACGCACGAGGAGCAGGACCGTGTCATCGACGCCATCCAGTCCTTCTTCAAGTCCGCGCCTTAGCCTCATCTGCCCGACGATCGGGCGGTCCACGTTCGCGCGCCTCCTCAAGGACGTCCTCTACTACATCGGCGCCGAGGACGAGTTCGTCGTCGTGGGCGACGGCCCCTGCCCGAACGTACGGGAGCAGATCGAGGCCCTCGCCGACGCGCGCTTCCGCTACGTCGAACTCGCCGTCCGCGCGAACGACTGGGGCTGCACCCCGTGCGACGTCGGCGTCCAGAACGCGACGGGCGACATGGTCTGGTTCATCGGCGACGACGACGAGCTACAGTCGCACGCGTTCGACGTCGTGCGCGCTGGCGTGACCGGCGCGACGGACAAGGCGCACATCTTCGCCATGAAGCACACCGGAATCCTCATGAGCCAGTCGATCGCCTTCTGCAAGGTCAGCGGGCAGCAGATCGTGGCCCCCCGCGAGAACCTCCCGAAGATGGCCGACTACGCGTTCACGGACTGGTACCGGACGGACTGGTCCTTCATCACGCGGACCGTCGACAAGTTCGGCGGGCCCGTCTACCACGACGAGGTCATCTGCCTACTTCCACAAATGAACCAGGGGGCGATGCTGTGAAAGAGTGGCCCCTAGAAGCTGAACGCGAGTTCTGGCGCGACGCGTGCGCCCCCGGCACGAGCGACCACTCCCTCTGGTGGTTCACGCGTATAGCGTGGGGCGCCGAGTGGTACTTCGTGAAGACGGGCAAGCCGCGCTGGCTCACGCCCGACCCGCACAAGCCCTTCCTCGAGTGGCTCTCCACGCACATCATGGAGTGGAAGGCGTGGTCGAAGCGCGGCGTCCAGAAGCGGAAGGTCCTCCTCAGCATTCTCCCGCGCGACGTCGGCAAGACCGTCTGCGGCACGAAGGCCGCGATGCTCTGGATGCACCTCGACGACCCGGACGTCACGGCCTACATCGGCTCCGAGACGCACCCGAAGGCGAAGGCCTTCCTCTCGGCCGTGAAGGGCGTCATCTCCGGCGAGGACGAGTACGCGTGGTTCGCGTGGCTCTACGGGAACTGGCGCGACAAGACGCGCACGTGGAACGAGAAGGAAGTCTTCCACGCGGCGCGCCGGGCCATGTCCATCTCGGAGCCCTCGATCGGTACGTACGGGCTCGACATGGGCATCACCGGCATGCACCCCGTCGCCGTCGCCTACGACGACCCGAACTCGCAGGAGACGCTCTCGGAGAAGACGCTCACGGACGCGCGCGAGACGTACGACTCCGTGATGTACGCGCTCTCGAAGGCGGGGTTCTTCCTCGGTTCGATGACGCGGTACGCGCAGAACGACGTCCCGGGCCACATCATGAACACCGAGGGCGTCGCAACCTGGAGCGGAATCCCGAACCCGGACCCGCACGGGATCGCGCCGAACAAGGACGGGCAGTGCCACGTCTACTTCCTCCAGGGCCGCGACCCGAACCGGAAGTCGGACGAGTACCCGAAGGGCCGCCCCGTCTTCCCGGCCGTCTACTCCTACGAGGAACTCGAGCGGCGCGAACTCAACGACCCGATCGGGTTCTCGTCCCAGATTCAGAACACGCCCGCGATCGGCGAGCACATGCCACTCGAGTTCGCGCAACTCGAGCGGATGGTAATCTCGCGCGACGACGTGCCCGCGATCGACTTCGCGACGATCCACCTCGACTGCGCGTTCAAGCTCGAGGAGCGGATCGCGAAGGGCGACTTCAACGTGATCATCGGGGTCCTGCACTCACTCCGGGACGACGGGACGGTCTTCATCGACCGCATCATCCGGAACAAGACGGACCGCGCGGAGCAGTTCATCTCGAAGCTCTGCGGGTACCTCATGAGCCTCCGGGCTCGAGGCATCCGCGCGAAGTTACTCACGGACGAGCTAGAGGGCGGCGGGAAGGCCGGGACGTTCAAGGCCCTCCTCCAGATTTCGCTCGCGATGGCCGGCTTCCGCATCGGCCCCGACTCGATCGTCCTCTTCAACCGCACGGCGCACAAGGCGGCCCGCCTCCGCAAGGCCGCGGCCTACTGGGCCGAGGGCTACGTCAAGCTCATCCGCGGGACGGAGCACCTCGAGCGCCTGATGTACGAGATGGTCAACCTCGACAAGGGCGACCACGACGACATCGCGGACGCCGCGTCCGACATCTGGCAGCCCGGCGTGTGGAAGAAGCCGATCCGCCCCGAGGCGTCTCACAGCGTCGACCCCATGCAGCCCGGGGACGAGGTCCTACGGCCGGGCCTGAACTACCGGCTGGAACTGCACGGCGACGCGCGCAGGCGACGCGTCGAGGAGTACATGAACCCGGGTCGCACCGGAGAAAGCGAGTGGTATGACCACCCCGTATGAGCCGCTCCACGTAATCGTCTTCGACCTCGAGACCCGCAAGGGCCCGGACGAGGTCGGCGGCTGGAACGCCCTCAAGCAGGGCAAGGGCGGCGTCTCGGCCCTCGTCGCGTACGACTCGCAGACGGACGACCACTACCTCTACGACGACTTCACCCTCGAGGACTTCGCGCGGCTCATCGAGCAGCCCGGGATCGTCCTCGTCGGGTACAACTCGAAGGAGTTTGACCTCCAGATCGTCCAGAACCTGCTCAACCGGCGCGTCGCCGTCAAGTACCACATCGACATCTTCGACCTCATCAAGGATGCACTTGACCGCGAAGGGCGGTCGCGCGAGCGCGGCTGGAAGCTCGGCGAGTCGTCCCTCCGCACGATGGGGATCGGGAAGTCCGGGAGCGGGGCCCACGCGCCTGAACTCGCGCGGCAGGGCCGCTTCGCGGAACTCATCACGTACTGCCGCGCCGACGTGGACCTCACGAGGCAACTCCTCGACTACGTCCGGCGCCACGGCGGCCTCCGGGATCACGACGGGGCCCTGCTCGAAATCGACATCCCCGACTGGCTCCGGCTGCCACAGAAAGCCGGCATGGAGACCTGATGGCGTTCACTCAGATTCAGCGGCCAGCGAACCCCGAACTCTTCCGAGACGCCCTGGTCAACCTCGTGAACTCGAGGTTCGACTACTCGGAGAAGTACTTCCACGACGTCCGGACGAAGCTGCCGCGCCTCTACGACGTCTGGCGCGGCATCTACACGGGGCGCTTCCACCCGCACAAGAACAACGTCCACGTCCCGTTCATCTACGCGGCCGTGTGGGCGGACGCCGCGAGGAAGACGGCGGCGTCGCTGAACCAGTGGCCGATCATCCAGTTCCGCGGGTACGGGCCGAACGACAAGCCCATCGCCCTCAAGAACGAGGCCCTCATCGGGGCCCAGATGAAGGACGCTGAGGCCTTCATGAAGGAAGTCAACACGCACGTCTGCGCCGGCCTCTACGGCACGGCCGTCTCGCAGGTGATGTGGGACCGCCGGTGGGAGCACGTCAAGTTCGACGAGTACGTCTCCATGCCGATGTCGACGCAGCGCGCGCGCCAGATTCGCGAGGAGGACGTCATCACGTTCGACGGCCCGAACTGGGAGAACGTCGACCTCCTCGACTCGTACCCGCAACCCGGCTTCCCCCGCATCAAGGGGATGAAGTGGTTCGGGCGTCGGTACTACCTCGACCTAGACGACTGCCGCGCCCTCTCGGCGCAGCGGCCTGACGGTCGCGAGCCCATCTTCGACCCGGTCGAGGTAGCGCGCATGGAGCGCGAGGGCGCCAATGCCGACTCGACCGCGGACGACGTCGTCCAGCGGAAGTACATGGCGCGGCTCGGCATGTCCGACGACATGTCGCGCATCCTCGACAAGTTCAGCCGCCCCGTAGAGATTCGCGAGTACTGGGGGATCATCCCGACGGAACTCGCGGTCGGGGGCGAGACGAACGTAGTCATCTCCCTCGCGAACCGCAAGTACCTCATGCGCGCGCGCGGGAACCCGTTCTGGCACCGGCAGAAGCCATTCGTTCACCACTCGGCCACGCCGGACCCGAACTACTTCCACGCCGCGGGCAAGGCCGAAGTCGCCGAGAAGCTCCAGTTGACGGCGAACCGCTACGTCAACCAGCGCCTCGACGCGGCCGACATCGTGATCGACCCGATGTGGTTCTACGACCGCAACGCCGGCATCAACACGCAGGGCCTCTACGCGAAGCCCGGGCGCTGGATCGGGACGGACGGCCCCCCCAACGACAAGCTGATGCCGATGCCCGTCGACCTACGCGGCATGCAGGCCGGCGCCGGGATGACGGCCGAGATGGCCGCCTACATCGAGCGCGCGACCGGCATAACGGACGACACGGTGCAGGGCCTCGCAAGCGGCCCGGACCGCGAGACGGCGCGGGCCTTCATGAGCCGGCGCGAGGCGTCAGGGAGCCGCCTCCTCCTCGAGTCGCGCATCTACGAGGAGATGTACCTCGAGCCGCTCGCGAACATGATGATGCGGCTCAACCGCCAGTTCCTCGAGGGGCCGGTCGAGGTCTTCATCCTCGGCGAGAACGCCCAGACGGACCCCGACACCGGTGCCCCGCTCCAGGACACGCGGACCACGCTCGAGGGGTACGAACTCGCGAACTCGTACACGGCGCGCGCAGTCGGCGCGACGAACAACCTCTCGAAGCTCGTTCGCCGGCAAGAACTCGTGCCGCTCCTCCAGGCCGTCTCGAGCAACCCGTACGCGGCCGGCGCCGTGAACTTCGTGAACTTCTTCCGGCAAATCTTCCGCGAGTTCGACATGGACAACGTGAACGAACTCATCAACCAGAACGCGAACCAGATGGCGCAGATGTCGCAGGTGATGGAGATGGCCGGAGAGCGCGACGCGGCCAACATCCCGGACAACACGCAAGGCACCGGGGACGGTGCGATGGCGCTGGCGCAGTTCCTCGGCCAGTAGAAAGGACCGCGTGATCAAGCCCGCACCTACCACGAACGAGGTCTTCACGAAGGACGAACTCGCCGCGGCCGACCCGCGGGACCTGATCTTCCTCCTCGGCTCGAAGGCCTACAACGACTTCTTCATCCCGCTCCTGATGGGCCTCCAGCAGCGAGCACTCACGGAACTCGCAGACCCTACTGCGAAGCGCCGAGACACGAAACCGGACGATTACCTCCGAGGGTACATCGCGGCCTGCCGCGCCATCATGAATGCGCCCGGCGAAATCCTGCACGAGCAGGAGCAGCGCAACCGCGAGGAGGAGATGCAGGACTCTGTTTCAAAACGCTATGAGGAGATTGCTCATGGCGGACGCGGCCCGTACGGTGAGGAGCGCGCTGCTATCTCACCGACGGACCCAATCTGAGCGGCAAGCGACGACCGTAGCCGCGAAAGGAGTACGACGTGAGCACCGAAGACCGCCCGTTCGACAACCTGATGGCGCAGATTTCGCAGGACGTCCAGAAGGACTTTGACACGGGCAACACCGGCAGGCCGACCCTGCCGGTCGCTGCACCTGCCCCTAGCGCGGCCCCGCAACCGGCCGCCGTGGCACCGTCAGCTTCGCCCGCGCCGACCGAGGGAGAGAAGCTGTACGCGAACAAGTTCAAGACCGTCGAGGAGTTGGAGAAGGGTCATCACATGCTGATCCACAGCTTCAACGCCCTCAAGGCCAAGAACGATGAGTTTCTGGCCCGGGCCGCTGCCCCTGAGCAGACGACGCCGGCGCCACTGACGCCTGGGAGGGTCGACCCCGCTAGGCCGGTGGATCGCTCGGACCCCGAGTACCAGAAATGGGTTGAGCAGTACGGGATCGACCCGACCGACATCGACGCGCGCATCGAACGCAAGCTCTCGGAGAAGGACCAGGCCGCGAGCGCGACGGGCGCCGCGATGCAGCAGGCCGACGCGTACATGGTACAGACGTATCCCGACTTCCTTCCCAAGGTGGAGGACGTCAAGGCGTTCGTAGTCGCAACGCCCGCCCTGCGAGACAGGGTGTCCGCCCTTTGGGCCGCGGGCCACTTCGCCGCCGCGATGGAGATCGGGTACCTCGCGTACGACAACGCACTCAGGACCACCCAGATTGCTCAGTCCGCAAACGACGCAACTCAAGTCCAGGTGAACAGAGATCGCGGCGACGCGACCATGCTCACATCACAGGCCGGAGGGGCGCGCGAAGTCACGCCGTCCGTCGACGGGTACCCGCGCACGCCAGAAGACTGGCAGCGCATCAGGGACCTCCGTATGTCGGGGCGCGAGGCAGAAGCGAACCGCATCCTCTATGGCCCACTCATCGCTCACATCCCGGAACTGAACCCGCGGGTGTAGTGAGGTAACAAACTTGTCCGTTTCTGCTGGCTCATACAAATATGGTTTGGGCGGCCAGAGCAACGACGTCAACAGGGAAGACCTGATCGACGTCTACACGCTCCAGACCCCCTGGGATACGCCCTGGCTCGCCCAGGCGCCGAAGACCCAGGCGCAGTCCGTGCTGCATCAGTGGCTCGTCGACACGCTCCGTAGCCCCGTGACCACGGGCGCCATCGAAGGCGCGGCGTACACGTACGTCACGTCGACGACCCCCACGCGCGTCACCAACGTCTCGATGATCTTCCGCAAGGACATCGGCGTGACGCGTACTCAGATGAAGGCCAACCCGGCCGCGATCGGGAACACCTACACGCACGAGATCGACAAGGCGACGAAGGAACTCGCCACCGACATCGAGACGAGCGTGTTCGCGAACCTGACGTCGGCCACGGGCGCGACGGGCACCGCGCGCGTGATGAAGGGCTTCCAGAACTTCATCACGAGCAACACGGCGTACCCGGCCTCGCTTGGCGCGGCTGCGACGGCGGGTCAGTTGACCGTCAACGACTTCAACTCGATGCTCCAGACGATCTACACGGCGGGCGGGAACCCCGATCAGGTGTTCGTGTCCCCGGCCGTGAAGCGTCAGGTGTCGGCCTTCACGCTCGTGCAGCAGAACCGCAACATCGCTGCGGCCGAGAAGAAGCTGATCCAGGGCATCGACATGTTCGACTCCGACTTCGGCCTGCTCGCGATCGTTCTGGATCGGCACGTGCCGCAGTCGACGAACACGACGACGGCCGCGTCCGGCGCCGCGACGGACGTTCGGGGGACGATGTTCATCCTCGAGCGTGCGAAGAATCGGTGGGCGTGGTTCGATCCCGTCCATCACGACTACGTCGGGAAGCTCGGCGATAGCGTGAACGGAATCGTGGTCGGCGAGGGATGCCTCGAGGTCCTCAACGAGAAGGCCGACGGCATGATCAAGTCGATCAACAACAAAAACGCCGCGCTCCTGGGCGACGCCTAGACCAACGAGTAGTGGGGAGGGAAGGGGCACAGCGCCCCGTAAACGCGGCCCTCGGATGGTGCGTCGCGCGCACCCCCAATACTTCCAACGGAGACAACGATGCCGAATCAGAAGAGCGGTCCCAAGACGTACGGGCCCTCGTCCGGGAAGACTCCCCCGGCGGGCGCCATCCTCCGCACCAAGCTGTTCCCTGACGTCTCCGTAGACAGCATGGTCGGCGCGCCCACGTCGGGCGTCGGCCCCAACGGCGCGGAGTGCCAGGGCTCGAACCCGAGCACCCCAGGCGTCACGGTCAACCCGATCTCGATGCCCGTCGACAACAACCGCGTCCCCGGCCGCAGCGGCGACGCAGGACCTATGTAGGAGACACGATGCCCCGCAACGAAGACCTCACCCCGAAGCAGCGCGCGAACAAGTTCTCGTCGGGCACGTTCACGGCCCGCCAGACCGGCGCGCGCGGACAGGCCGGCGAGCGCGAGATGCACCGCCAGAAGAAGGCCGGCAACGACGCCGCGCAGGGCGCGTCGCAGGACATGCTCGAGAACATGATCAAGCGCGGAGGTCGCGGATGAAGCTGGCGCTCGCCCCCGCGGACAAGAAGCTCCTCGAGGAGGTGTTCGAGCCAGTCTTCACGGACGACCGCTCGCCGGAACTCGGCGGGTACATCGAGGCGATCGAGAACCTGAGCCGGATGAACAACGAGATCACGCGCCGCGGGAAGTTCACGGGCGTCGGTGGATTCTCGGAGGACTTCGGCATCCAGAAGGTCGCGCACATCCCGCTCAAGGTCGCGAACATCATCCTCCGAGTCGACCCGGAGATTCTGACGGACAAACGCAAGTTCTACGAGTGGCTCAAGACCCCGATGGGGCGCGCGTGCGACTACCGTCGCAAGGCAGTCGCCAAGGCCCAGTAGGGCCAGAAAGGAATGCCGTGAGCGAGAAGTTCCAGCCGCACCCAGACTGGAAGATGCACACGTACGCCCCCGCGAGGGGCGACTACTCCGCGTGCGTCTACTACCGGATCGAGGTCCCGTTCATGGGCCTCATGAAGCTCGGCCTCGCCGAGTGCTTCGAGGACCGCGGGAAGCACCACCACATTCCCGAGGTGAGGGACCGCCGGTCCATCGTCTCGATGCTCACGTCCGACATCAACCTCTTCTACGCGTGCGAGCCCGAGTCCGGCGAGGGACTCATCGAATCGTGCAGGCGCATGAAGACCGGCACGATCAATGGGAAGATGATCTACCCTCCCTCGCTCGTGTATGACATCGACGACAACCTCGACTGGGTCCACCCGTTCAACAACACGTACGCGTGCTACGGCGTCCGCACCGAGGCCGGCGACCTCCTGAACCCCGGCGACTCCGTCGGTACCATCCTCAACGACGGCCGCAAGATCATTATGTGGCAGGACGGCGTGACGGAGGGCGACAAGGGCTTCGTCTTCGACGTGACGCGGAACCAGAACTGGAACCGTAAGCTCCACGAGTTCGTCCGGAAGTGCGACGCCTTCACGACCCCGAGCAAGTGGCTCGCGAAGTACCACCAGGAGACGAACGGGTACCCGCAGACGCACGTCTTCCCGAACTCGATCATCCCGGAGGACTGGTACTTCCCGAACCTCGTCCCTCGCAAGAAGAACATCCGCGTCCTCTGGCAGGGCGGCGGCTCGCACATGAGCGACTGGTTCGCCCTCAAGCCCGCGATGACGTACATCGCGAAGAAGTACCCGCACGTGACGTTCGTCATCTTCGGCGAAGTCTTCAACTGGATCACGGACGCGATCCCCGAGAAGCAACTCGAGATTCACCCGTGGGTCCCGTACGAGGCCTACAAGACGAAGCGCGCGATCCTGGACTGCGACATCAACATCTGCGTCCTCCGCGACGACGAGTTCTCGAGGTCGAAGAGCGCGATCAAGTTCTACGAGGGCTCCATCGGGCCGCGCCCGGAGGCGACCCTCGCGCCCGACATGCCGCCGTACAACGAGGAGATCGTGGACGGCGAGACGGGCCTTCTCTACGACCCGAACAAGGACCAGCGCCTAGCGGCCGAGTCCTTCGCGGCGAACCTCGAGGAACTCATCAAGAACACCGAGCTACGGAAGAAAGTCGCGGCCGGCGGCAAGGCCTGGGTCCTCGAGAACAGGCACTACCTCAAGACGGTCCCGGCCCTCTACGACTTCTACCACGAACTGCGCCTCCGCAAGATGAAGGAGTGCCCCTATGATCCCGAGGCCGACCGGCTCCGCGCCGAAGCCAACGCCGCGGCAGTGGCCTCCCCCAAGGTGAAGAAGGTACCGCGCGCAAAGCGCAAAGCCGTGAAGGCGAGGAAGGTCAAGAAGTGACCCTAGCGAACGCGAAAATCTACATCGCCCGAGTGGCCGGGGCCCAGGGCGACGCGAACAAGCTCGCCCTAGCTGGCGACGCGATCCTCGCGACTGCCGAGAAGTGGTCCAAGATGACGTGGGAGTTCCTCAAGAAGGACAACGCCGTCACGCGCTCCGTCACCGGCACAGTGGCGGACGCGGGCGGCGGCGTCGGGACTGTAGTCACCGTCGCGAGCACGGCCGGCCTCAACGTCGGCCAGGGCGTGAGCGGGGGCGGGCTCGCGGCAGGCGCCACGATCGCGAGCATCACTAGCCTGACCGTCTTCACGCTCTCGAGCAACGCGACGATGGGCTCGCAGGCATTCACGATGGCCGCGTACATCCCGATCCTCGTGGGCGTTCGAGACTACTACCTCCCGCACGATTTCAGTGACTTCTACTCCGCGCGCATCCTCACGTCGAAGCGCACGATGGAGATCATCCGGGATCGCGAAGCGGACCGGAAGGTCGTGGACCAGGAGTCGACGCAGGTACTGACGGGCATCGGCCCGTCGTCCCCGGGCTCCGGCAGCGGCTTCACCGCGGCGGACCAGCGCGCGCGCATGAAGGCGTACATGGCCCCGGACGTGGCCGAGAATATGCTCCTCAAGTACTACCGCAATATCGACGGCGCCGCCGACCCGATCGACATCCCGGACGACCTGCTCTACACGTTCCTGGACGACTGCAAGGTCTGGTTCCTGTCGCAACTGAACTCGAACGACCCGCGCATCGACATCCTCGGCGGCCTCGCCTCGAGGAACACGACCGCGGCCAACGCCGACGACCAAGAGATTCAGGACGAGGACGTCCGCATGAAATCTAGCATGGAGGTCTACGGGGACCGGCTCGTCCAGCGCTCGTACCCGATCGACCCCTGGAGGACGTAATGGCCACCCCCTTCAAGGAGATGTTCCATCAGGGCGTCGTGACGGCGCGGGACGCCTCCCTCCTCGGGGAAGGGGAGGTCGCGAAGGCAGACGATTGCATCTACCGACCCAACGACCCGGCGATTTTCAAGGCGCCGGGTCGTGCCGTCTACGGGACGGTACACGCGGACACGGTCACGAGCGTCGTCCTCTCGGGCCTGACCGCGACGAAGACGAACGGGTTCGGCTCGGACCTCTCAAGCACGACCGCGATCGGAGACCGGACGGTGACGTCCGCGGCCCTCTTCACGTCCGCCCTAGTGGGGCGCCGCGTCTACGGGTCAGGCATCCAGGCCAATACCTACGTCGCGTCCTTTACCAGCACGAGCGAGATCGAACTCTCGAAGACGGCCACGGCCTCGGCGACGGTGACGCTCACGTTCTCCGTCTACGAGCCCTTCATGTTCGTCAAGGGCGCCCTCACCGGCGCCAACGCCACGATCGCGAGCGTGGACTCCGCGTCCCAACTCACGCTCGACGTCGCGTCCACGGCCGGGACCGAGACCGTAGTCATCTCGTCCCCGATCAAGGCCGTCCTCTACCTCACGTTCGACGCGGGGAACGCCGACGCCCTCATGGCGTACGCGAACTCCCGCTTCTACTCGTCCGCCTACACGGGGGACACGGGGACGTTCACGTCCTTCCTCGAGGGGCTCCAGAACGGGAGCGGGGACGAGCACGCGGAGGCGATCAAGCAGAACGAGGCGTACCTCGTCCTCTCGCCCGGGAACAAGCCGCGCCGCGTCTACTACAAGGACGTCTCCGGGACGAACACGCTCACCTCGCGCTTCGTCGGGATGCAGCCCGTGACGAACATGCGGGCCGAGCGCATCAGCGGGACGTGGCCCCAGAACCTCGGTAACGCGACGTACTTCTTCCTCGTGACGGAGGTCTTCAACCCGGACTCGCCGGACGAGGTCGAGGGGACGTTCGACGGCGACCCGCAGTTCGTGACGATCGCGGACTTCACGTCCCAGGCCGTGCGGATCACGCGCAACGCCGACGGGACCACGTTCAAGTACAACGACGGGACGAACGGGACGAACCTCGCGACGCACTGGCGCATCTACATGTCGCCGGGCCAGCCCCTCACGAGCCCTATCCCGTCCCTCCACCTGTTCCGGCGCGTCGCGACGGTGGACATCGCCCTCACTACGTTCGACGTCCAGGACGCGAACCCGGCGACGGCCTTCGTCTCCGCGTCCGCCCAGGACAACTCCGGGTACATCGCGTTCGCGAACGCGGCCGGGTTCCTGGGAGCCGCGGCCGTCACGGTGACGGGATGCACTGGGGCAGAAGACGCCCTCACCCTGACGACGTCCTCGAGCATCACAAGCGTCAAGGTCGGGATGCCCGTCTACTTCAACGGGATCGCCGCGGGCGCTACCGTCGCCTCGACCCTCGCGGGCTCCCCGAACACGATCACCCTCGACAAGCCCCATACGGCCGCCATCTCGAGCGCGACCGTCACGTTCGGCCCAGGCCAGAGTGTGGACGGGAACCTCGCGGAGACGCCCAACAACGCGGGCTCGATGGGGGTGCGGCTCCAGACGTTCGGATTCATCAACACGACCGCGTACTCCGGCCGGCAAGTCGTCGGCGTCCAGGTCCGCATCCGCTACATGTGGGACGGGCCGGAACTCGGCGCCGACGCGTCCGGGGAGGACCGCGGCTTCAACATCAAGATGACCGTGAGCGGGGCCGACACGAACCAGAAGCTTAACGTCGGCAACCGGACGGGACAGGGCTCGAGCGAGACCACCGGCGGCCTCCGCATGGCGTATATCACGGCCGGTGGGAACGGCGACACGTGGGGCCGGACGTGGAACACTGGCCTCCAGGACTTCGTCGACGGGACGTTCCTCCTCCACGTCGTCCGCGCCGCGAGCGCCATCTACCAGCGGCACTACATCGACGGCGTCGAGGTCAAGGTCTTCTTCTCGGGCGTCGACGTCAACCTCGACGGCGAGGAGTTCCGGACGGTCCTATTCACGACGCAGATCGGCGAGACGATCACGATCGGCGCGAACGGCCCACCGCCCTCGTGCGACACCGGGGACGTGATCGAGGGCCAGCTTATCGTGAACGACCTCACGCAGGACGGGGTCGCATGGGCTAGCGTGCCGGACGATTACGAGTACTTCCCCTCCCTGTACAAGATCAACGTCGCCACGCGCCGGCGCGAGAAGATCATGGTCATCCGGCGCCTAGGGACGATCGGGCTCTTCTTCTGCCGGGACTCGATCAAGCGCCTCAACTACTTCCCCGTGGAGTCCGACGCCGACGCGCAGCGCGGGCGCGCGTGGGAGGACGTCGTGGTCAACCACGGGTGCGTCTCGAAGCGGGGCGTCGTCACGTTCGACTTCCCCGGGCGGGGCATCGTGGCCGCGTACGTCTCGCAGAACGCGCTCATGCTCACGGACGGGATCACGTGCTGGCCCGCGAACGAGGACCTCGCGTGGGCCGCGACCTTCTCGAGGGCGAACCTCAACAACTGCCAACTCGAGGTCTACCCCGAGCTAGACCTGATCGCGCTCTACTACACGCCCGCTGGCGGCGCCTACAACACGCGCGCATTCTATTTCAGCTACCACCCGTCGCACCTCAAGGCGGGCGGGCGTCTCGCCGCGGTCGGGCCCGTACAGGTCCGCGCGAAGAGCGCCGTCCACACGGACCTCAACGGCGTCTCGAAGCTCTTCACGGGGAACCTCTCCGACGGGAAGGTCTACCTCGAGGACAGCGGGAACACGTCCGCGGACACCCTCGTCACGATCACGCCCGACATCCGCTCCCGCCTCATCTACCCGAACGACATCGGGGGCGAGGCGCGCCTCGAGCGGTGCTGGCTCCGCGTGGGCGCGTACGGGAACTCGACGACGGGCGTATGCACCGCGGCCCACGTCCGGCAGAACATCGGCGAGAACCTCACGACCATCACCGGTACGGACTTCACCACTGACGCTACGACCCTCACGGACGACAAGCTCGTCCGCGTCGACCTAGACAACATGGCCGAGTCCTTCCAGTTGAAGGTCTCCAAGGCGGACCTGAACGCCGCGTTCAGGCTCCACTACGCGACCCTCCTCGGCGAGGGCTACGGCCTGGAGAGCAACCGTGCGTAGGATTGCGCTACTCCCCTCGAAGGACATGGACCGGAGGGACTACGAGCTAATCAAGAAGCTCGACCTCATGGCGGCCCAGTCCCAGGCGGGCTTCCGGCAGATCGACCTCGGGAACTCGCCGTCCGGGTCGGGCCAGCCCCTCAACGACCACGGCCTACTCGCGGGTCTAGGGGACGACGACCACCTCCAGTACTTCCTCCTCGCGGGGCGCGCCGGCGGACAGCGCGCGTACGGGAGCAACGTCCCCGACCCGGGGAGCATCAATCAGTGGGCCGTCGAGGGCGCGTTCACATCCGAGAGTAGCAAGGCCGCGACGGCGACGTGGTCCAGCATCGCGATCGACACGAGCGCCGCCGTCGGGGACGTCATCATCCTCCACCTCGTCACGCTCCCGTTCGCGAACGACCTCGACACGTCTACCTCGAACCACTCGTCGATCACGGACACGCAGGGCAACACATGGACGAAGATTGTGGAGCGCACGTACTCGGACTCGTTCGGGAACGGGTGCTGCCAGAGCGTCTGGCGCTGCACCGTCACCGCCGCCCTCACCGCCGGTGGGCACACGCTCGAGGCCACGTACACGGGCTCTATCGGAGCGATGGCGATCAGTAGCCACCGCTTCACGATCGCGGCCGGGACGCTCATCGTCGCCGGCACGGTCTCTCTGGGGGAGTTCGGGGCCGTCGGCCCTGAGCCGTCCGCGGTCAGCATCAGCGGGCTCACGCCCGGCGTACAGTACCTATTCTTCCGAGCGACGGGGAAGGGCCAAGCCGGCTCGACCGTCATCGGATCATACACCCCCACGGGCGGCTTCAACGGGCTAGACCACAACGGCTCGATCACGGCGGGCGGGACGGGGAACGTGGGGTCGTGCGGCGAGTACCAGATCGCGGCCCTCACGGCCAACATCACGGACCCGCAACTCGGCGCCGCGGGCGGGTTCTACAGTTCGACGCTCCTCGCGCTCGCGGCAGTCCCCGCGCCAGACGGATTCCTCCGGCTCGCGTCCCAGGATACGTACCTTGCGGCGAAGATCGAACTCATCGACGACGACATCTTCGCGTACGCGGACACGTTCAACTTCCTGGACGCGGGCGGCACGGCCGTCCTCTCGTACATCAGGGGCTCTGACGGTGCCTTTGTGGGCCCGCTGACGAGTACGTCCTTACATAGCTCGCTCGGCGGGCTCACGACCGGCGACGATCACACGCAGTACCTACTACTGGCCGGGCGCTCCGGTGGTCAGGTAATCTCGGATAGCGCAACCGCAGCCAACTACGCTGCGCTCGGGGGCGTAGCCCCACTCACCAGTATCACGGCCACTCTTGCGGCCCCTGCCGGCTCGACGGCGTACAATTTGGTCTATATCACGCCCTCAGTCGCATTCGGAGCATCGGCAGCCGGTAACTTCTCACTCGCGGGCTTCGGTGGAGGTGTCACTCCTACTGTCCCGGTAGGGATAACGGCGAGCCTTTACGGCCTGAACTTCGCCGTAGGGTTTTCAGGTGGTGGTAGCGCCGGCGAGATCATCGGCAGCAACATAAGCGCCACGGGCAGTACAACCGCGGGGTCGGTACTTACGAACCTGTACGGCGTCGAACTAATCATGAACCCGTTCGCGTCTACCACTACGCTGATGGCGGCGATTCATTGCACGAACTTAGCCGGCTCGTGGACTGGCGCTACTACTGACGTGGCGGTCATCAACATCGGCGCGTCGTTCGGCAATAACGCGAACGCGGCAACCTGGTCGGGGATCAGGCTTGTATCGGGCATCACGGCGGCGATCGCGAACAAGTGGTTCCTGAACTGCGCTATCGCCCCTACGAACATGGGCAGCAAGATCGCCCACAAGACGGCTATAGGCTGGAATCCAAGCACCGTCTCGGCGATCACGGCCAAGCTCCATCTCGCGGCTGGTACCACGGCCGCCTCGACGGCCCCACTAAAGTTCACGACTGGCCCACTGATGACCGCCGTGGAAGCCGGTGCCGTAGAGCACTACCTGAACGGCCTGTTCTTCACACCCTCAACCACGGTGACTCGTCAGCAAGTCGCCACGGACCTCAACGTCGTCTGCGCGGACGGTGAGGTAGTGACCTACGACGACGACCTCGTACTGGTGTAGCCCATGCCCGCACTGAACACCAAAGCCGACACACTACTCTCCGCGACGACTGTCGCGTTCAACGCGAACGCGGACACGACCCTATTCACCGTTCCTACGGGGAAGCGGTGCGTCCTCACGAAGGCCATTGTGGTCGCCGGGGCGGACGCGGGCGCAACGACGGGCCTCTCGATCGGCGCGAACGGCACCGAGACGGACTTCCTCGCGGTCAACACGCTCTCGAATCTGGACGCTGCGAACGACGCCGTGATCCTCGTCCCTATCCCGAACACTACGCCCCTCAAGAGTAAGTCCTACGCCGCGGGCACCGTGATCGAGGCCCAGGTCACGAACCAATCTGGCGGCGCAACGAACACGGTCTACCTCTTCGGATTCCTGTACTAGAGCTTGTTCCCCGCAGCGCCGATCCCCTCGACGTGAGGGAAGGTTCAGGGAACACGTAAAACCCTGGCGGGGAACTGACACTTCCCACCCGTAAGGAGACACGCATGAACCCACTCACAATCGGCCTCTCGCTACTGGGGGGGCTCGGCGGCTTCCTCGGTGGAGGAGGCGGGCAGAAAGCGATAGACCCGGCGCTGCTCGCCCGCCTCTTCGGGCCGAACGCGCTCGCGGGCGACACGCAGACGCTCTTCAACACGCTCCAGGCCTCGCCCGCCTTCGCCGCGATGCTGAACTCCGCGTCGGAGTCCGGCGCACTTGCGGGGCAGCGCACGCGGGCGAACCTGGCGAAGGCCGGCCTCGGCGGGAGCGGCGTCGGCGCGCTCACGAGCGCCGTCTCGCGCGGCTTCGGCACGAACCTCCAGCTTGGCGCGCGCGCGAACCTCTGGAACTCTGCTCTCCAGGCCGCGAGGGAGAACCTCGGGATGCGGGCGGGCATCTGGGGCCAGAGCGCGCTCGGCGCGCAGAACCGGCCCACGCTCGCGCAGCAGTTCGGGCAGGCCTTCACGGGCGCGGCGGCCACGGGCCTCACGGCCATGCAGGCGAGCAGGACGCCGAACGGCGCGGCCCCGGCACCGTCGGGCGCGTTCACGCCGACGACGTCCGTAGTCACGGCCCCGATGCGTCGCGTCGGCGCCGACACCATGATGACGGGCTCTGACCCGTTCGACCGGCAGTTCAACGTCGGCTTCGGGAGGTAACGATGGGCGCGTACGGACACCCCTTCCTCTCCGGCGGCGGCGGGCCGGGAGCACCGGCCGGCGGCCCCTCCAGCTTCTTCTCCGAGTTCGACGAGGCCATGACGCCGGCCCTCGACGCCTCGAGGAAGGCCGCGGAGGAGCGCTACGCCGCGACCGTCGGGATGGTCAACCAAGCGATCGACCGACAGGGCGGGCTCCAGAACCCGATCCCTCCCGTCCCCGTCCCCGAGGCGGCGAACCCCCTCATGGCGTCCCTCGCGGGATTCTTCGCGCACCTGAACCAGGCGCAGGGCGGCGGGGGCGGCGCAGTCGCCGGCCTCCAGAACACGCTCTCGTCCCTCGCGAACGAGCGCGAGCGCGCCATCGCGACGAACCAGCGGTCCGAGCAGAACTTCTCGCTCGCGCAGTTCGGCACGACGGAGGAACTCCACAAGAACCTACTCGAGGCGCAGCGCGACAAGGCCGCCGAGATGGGCGACCTCGACAAGACGTTCCAGCACAACAAGGCCCTCTACTCGCTCGAGCGCCAGAAGGCGAAGGAGCTACGCGAGGCGACGGCCGCGGCGGCCGAGAGTAAGGCCGCGACTACACAAGCGAACACGCAGTCGAACATCCGCCTCCGCGCGCAGCTTCGCGAAAAGCAGATTCGGCTGCAGAACCAGTTCAAGAAGGAGGCCGAGAGCAAGGCGATGACGCCGGCGCAGCGGGCCCGCATGGCCCAGGTCAACGCGCGCGTCGCCGAGCTACGCGCCGAGATGGACGACTACCGCGGCGCGAAGGACATCGCCGGCGAGGCCGTCAACTCACCCGAGGACATCTCGGAGCGCGAGGCCGAGATTCACGCGCAGATCACGGAGATGTACGACGCGGTCAGGCAGGAGTTCAGCGCGGGCGGCACGACGGCCCCGGTGACGCCGCCGACCCCGCCATCGACGCCGTCGGCGACGGTGTCAGATAAAGTGAAGTCCGCAGCGGAGCGCCTCCGCGGGTCCGCCCTCTTCCAAAAGTAGGAGCCCAAGTGGCCGACGAAGAGCAGGAAGAACAGATCAGTCCGTACGAGCTAGCGGAGTTCAAGGACCCCAACGCGAAGGCGGTCCACTCCGGTCTCGTTTCCCTCATCAGGAACAAGCTCGGCCCCGATATGGCCGACCTGACGGAGGCTGAGGTACTCGAGGCCGCGCACCAGGCGTACGGCGCCGACATGTCGCCCCAGGACTTCATGGGCGGCGCTCGGACCGTCATGGCCGAGCAGATGCGCGGGTCCCTCCAGTCCGAGGCCGACCGCCGCTCTACCGAGGCAGGCCGCCCGACGAAGGAGCGCCTCTCCCTCAAGAACGTCCGCGTCGCGCCCGCCAAGATGAAGGGCGTCGAAATCTCTGGCGTCCCCGGCGTCGAGGAGCGCAAGGCCCTCGGCAAGAAGGTCGGGGACGTAGGGAAGGCATTCGGCAAGGGCCTCATCCAGTCGTTCAGCACGCCCCTCCCGGGCCTGCTCCAGTGGGTCGCCGCGCACGGGCTCACGCAGGAGGAGGTCGCGCCGGAGGTCTACAACGTACGCTTCGCCGGGGCCGCCGAGCAGGACAAGCTCGAGAAGGAGGCCGTCCGCCGGATCGCGCGCGAGACGCTCGACACGATCGGGTGGGGCATCGCGGGCGGCGAGATGGCGCGCGTCATAAAAATCCCCGGGTTCACGAACGTCTTCGCCCGGCTCGGTGCCGAGGGCGCCGGGTGGGGAGCAACGTACGAGGGGGTAGATGCTACACTAGCTGGAGAGGCGACGGAGGAAGTAGCGCGGCGTACCGCCCTAGGGGGCCTCATCGGAGCGGGCGCCACCGTCGGCCTCGGAGCGCCACTCGTCGGCCTGGGGCGGCTCATGCAGCGCGCCATCGGCGAGAAGGCCGTCCAGGGCATGAAGGCCGAGAGGGTCCTCTCAGACTTCCCAGGGGACACGCTCTCGCCGGGTGAGCGCATCGCGCTCTCCTACCAGAAGGACGGCGCCCTGCCGGAGCAGGTCCAGCACTTCGTGCGGATGGCGCAGGATGGGGCCATGCCTCCCGAGACGGCCGCGATCCACATCCTCGGCAACCTCGGGGTGGTCAACGACGCCGCAGGCACGGCCGCCCTCACGAAGCAACTCGAGCCGAAGTCCCTCGTGCCCGCGATGAAGGACGTCGCGCTCACCGTCCCGGAGCAGACGCGGGCCCGCCTCGCGAAGTCCGAGGACGACGCGCGCTTCCTCTCGAAGCTCCGGCGCATCGCGATCGAGTCCGGCCAGTCCATCGAGGAGGTTCGCCAGCGCGCACGCGCGGAGAAGTGGGCCTCACCCGAGGCGCGCGCGAACCTCGCGAACGAGGTCCCCGAGCCGATCGTCCTCGAGTCGGGCGAGGGCCCGATCCACCTGGGCGGCGGCGCCGCGTACGACGCGGACAGGACCGTCGGGCTGCGCGTGGCCCAGGAGATGTTCCCGCACGTCAAGGTCACGAACACGCCGCGCTCGATGATGGGGCGGATGGTCTCGCACTCGTACAAGGTCGGGGACCAGGCGTTCGACGAGGTCGGGCGCGCGCACGAGATCATCGGTTACACCGAGAACGACAAGATCGTCACGCGAACGCAGATGCCGAGCGGCGAGTGGAAGTACGGGATCGCCGGGCCCTCGGACCTGAGCCCTCGGATGGACGGCTTCATCGCAGCGATCAACCGCATGGAGGCCGGCGCGCAGGCGCGGCTAGCGTCGAACCGCGGCGCCCTCCACGCGTTCACGGGCGCGCCCCCGGGCATGGAGGAGTGGGCCGAGATCGGCCTCGGGAAGTTCGCGCGGACGATGTACCTCGCGGCCAAGATGGGCCTCGACAAGGAGCAGACGTACCTCATGTGGGCGAAGGATATGGCGGACGAGATGCGCGCGTCCGGCGCCGGCGAGGGCAAGATCGTCATGCTCCGGTCCCTCTTCACCGCCGTCGAGGAGAACTACGGCGACACGCTCGCGAAGATCGTGACGCGCGAGGGCGCCCTCAAGGAGGGCCTCTTCGACGCCGTCGACCGCATCAAGAAGGGCGGGTGGGTCGGGCACGACTGGTACGACAACACGTACCCGAAGCTCGTCGAGATGTTCGGCTCGACCGAGGACGCGTCGCGCTTCGCGGACTTCCTCGCGATCACGAGCGCGAACCGGAACATCGACTCGAACGTGAACCTCGCGCTCCAGGCGTTCGCGATGCACCAGACGGGCCAGCTACCCAAGGGCTTCGGCCCGAACATGGACGCGATGTTCGCGCGGTACTTCGCCGAGGAGGCGAGGACGGGCGCGAACCCAGAGGTCAGGACGTTCGCGTCCAAGGCCGGCGCGCCCAAGGTCTCGGAGTTCGTGCGGAACGTGCGGGGAGAGGACGTGAACAGCGTCACGCTCGACGTCTGGATGAACCGGTACCTGACGGGCGGCGAGACGATGCGCGTGAAGGAGAAGGAGGCCGCGAAGTCCATCATCCGCGAGATCGCGGCGCGCGAGGGCATGACGCCGCGGCAGGTCCAGGCCGCTATGTGGGCCGACGCCCGCATCTCGGAGCAGGTCCTCGGACCGCTCGGGAAGGGCGAGAAGCTCGAGATGACGATGGGGTCCATGCGGCCCTACGAGGACGTCACCGGGAACTTCCTCCGGAAGCGCGGCGCCTTCACGAGCGAGGCCTCGATCATCAAGCAGACGCGCGAGAACGGGGGCGGCACCTTCTACCCCGGCACGTCGCGCGCGTACGACAAGCCCGGCTTCTCCGTCGCGCTCGGGGGTGAGTCGATCGACGCCGAGAAGGCCATGCCGAACGCCGTCAGGAAGGTCGTCGACTCGTTCCTCCCGTCCCTCCGCAAGGTCGCGGAGGCGAGCGGCGCGCACCCGCAGTTCGTCGTAGGGACGTGGGTCGACGAGGGGAAGATGCACATCGAGGTCGGCGTCGTCGTCCCCGAGCGGGAACGCGCGCTCCACCTCGGCAACATCGCGAAGCAGCAGTCCATCGGAGAACTCGGAGAGGGCGGATCGTTCGTGGGCGTCGTACCGACGGGCCACGAGGCGGCCGTCACGCTCTCCCTAACGGAGGCCAAGAAGGCCTTGAAGGAGTGGCTCGGTGCCGCGAATCCCAGTAAGTGAAGTCATCGGACTGATCACGGACGCGCTCCGTAACGTCCGGACGACTCCCGTCGCTGAGGCCGCGGCGAAGACGAGCGCGCAACTCGCGGGGGAAGTCCCCGAGATCGCGCAGCACATGCCGGACGTCCCGTTCGCGGGCCCGGAGAAACTCAAGCCGTTCGTCCGCGCGACCCGCGCACCGGACAAACCGACCGCGGGCGAGCGCGTCCAGGGCGCGAAGCAGGCCGTGGGCGGACTCTTCACGGCAGAGCCGAACCTCCCCAAGGAGTACCAGGAGATGTTCCTGGACGCGAGGTACGAGGTGTCGTCCGCGCAGGAGCGGGCCGACGCGGCCGTTCACCAGCGCGTGACGTCCAAGCTCGACGGAGACGTCGGGACGAAGGCGCGCCTCATGAGCGACTACCTCACGCTCGCGGACGAGTTCAGCGACCTCCACTCGAAGTTCGTCAAGGACCCGAAGACGCCCGTGTACGGGCGCGGGGGCTCGACGCTCGACGAGATCGAGGGCGCCCTCCAGGACGTGACGGGCGAGCTACGCAAGCACCCCGACGCGGTCCAGGCCTCGCAGGGCTTCCGCGTCGTCGCGGACGAACTCTTCAACGAGATGGTCCGGTACGGGCTCATCACGCCGAACCGGTACCGGAAGGACTGGACGCCGCGCCAGCAGGTCATGGAGATGGCGCGCGGACTCTCCGAGGCGTACGGGGACCAGTCCGTCGGGGGCGAGGTCCTCGCCGCGATGGAGCGCCGGACGATGACGGGCGGCGTTACCGAGACGAACATGGTCCAGGTCCTCCGGACCGTCCTCAAGGACTTCAACGAGAAGATCGCCGGCGACAAGCTCGTCGCGCGCGTCCTCTCGGACCCGGCCATCAACCGGACGGCCGACTTCAAGCCGGGCGACCGCCTCCCGAAGGGATGGGTCAGCTACCGCCCGCGCCCCGGCATGCCCGGGTGGAAGACGCCCGACGCGGACGCACAGGTCGCCTCCGGCGTCGCCGACGCCCTCGGGGCGGACCCGAAGGTCCTCTCCCCGGGCGGGTTCGTCATCCCCGAGGACATGGCGCGGCGCCTCCAGAACTTCTACCCTGAGCGCCCCGGGCAGGCCGGCGAGACCGCGTACAAGGCGGGCCGGATGCTCGCGCGCTGGTTCACCGTCTACAACCCCGCCAACACGGCCCTGAACCTAGGGTCCGACTTCGGGATCGGCCTCATGGGCCTCCCGGGCGAGAAGTCGAACGTGGGAGGTTTCCTCCGCTTCTACCCGCAGGCCTTCATGGAATCCGCGCGCGGCGCCTTCGGCCGAGAGTCAGCAGTCTTCGACCGCGCGGTACAGGAGGGGCTCGGGTCGGCGACGTACGTCCAGGACGTCTCCGGGCAGTCCGTCCCCGCGAACCTCGCGGAGGCGTCGGGCGTCGAGCAGAGGACGGACATCGGGTCCCGCGCCGCGAACGTCATGCGCCGGGCGCGCCTCGCGGTGGAGATGTCCCCGCGGATCGCGGCGGGCCTCGCAGCCGAAGCGAAGACTGGAGACCCGTCCGAGTTCGCACGAGTCGGCCGAGCGATAACCCTGCCCTACGGGGCGGGGGCCCCCGCGGTCACGCGCGGGAACCTCACGCGCTGGATCGCGCCCTTCTGGCAGTTCATGGGGCTCGCGTCCGAACGGACCGGGAAGCTCCTCACGACGCCGGGCTCGAGGGGGCGCGCCTGGGCGGGCGTCCTCGGCGTCCCGACGGCGGCCTTCATGTGGAACCGGCAGAACGAGGAGTACCGGCGCGTCGAGATGGCGCTCCGGAAGCGCGACCGGTACGCGATGCACATCATCGCGCCGAACCCGGAGAACCCGAGCGAGCCGGCCGTGGACCGTAACGGGAAGCCGATCGTCCTCCGGATGCGGTACTTCATGCCCGAGGAGGTCGCGCAGATGTTCGGCGTGAGCAACCTCCCGGCGCGCGTGGCCGACGTCGTCGAGGGCCGCACGTCACCGATGGAGTCCATCGGGGAGTCGGTCTCGAGCGCGGTCGAGCAGGGCTTCCAGCAGTTCGTGCCGGCGGGCGTCGCCGTGTCCCTAGGGACTGGGCGGAACGTACTCACGGGCGAGGAGAAGCCGCGGGCCGAGATCGCGAGCGACATGTTCCCGGTCGTGCGGCAGGGGAAGGAGGCGATCCGCGGGGTGCAGAACGAGGGGGCGATGGAGGGCGTGAAGCGGCTCGTGCAGGAGGCTGGAGGGGTTCGGTTCGCGAACCCGGTGAAGCGCGGCCGGAGCGACGCGGACCTCGAGGACTTGAAGTTCAAGCTGCGGGACACGAAGGCCCGGATGCGGTCCGCGTTCAAGCGCGGCGACCGCGCGAAGGGCGAGCAGTACCGTCAGCAGATCAACAAGATCGTGAAGCGCATCCGCGCCATCAGCAAGGCGCGCCGCAAAGCGAGGGTCAAAAAGTGAGGACGTTCGAGGACTGGGTCATGTACATAGTCGGCGGCGTCGTCACGATCGGGTCCGTCGTCACGGCGCGCGTCGTGAAGCTCCAGGACGAGCACACGAGGCAGAACGCGAATCACGCGGCGGCGATCGCCGCGCTCAACGAGAACGCGAAGAACACAAAGGAGTCGCTCGAGCGGATCGAGTCCAAACTGGACCGCGTCATCGAGCGCGAACACGGCGCCTAGCGGCGCAGGAGGACGCAATGCTTCTGTCACTGTTCTGGAAGTTGGTCTACGGAGTCGCGGCGGCGCTGGCCCTGGCGCTCGTCACGTTTCTGGAGACCTCGACCGACCCGCAGCTTTGGTCCCTCAAGTCGCTGGTAGTCGTGGCCACGCCCCTCGTGGTCTCCGCGATCAAGAAGGTCATCGCCGCGAACCTGCTCGGAGTCGTAGATGAGTCTAAGTAGACTGCTCCACAAGATCGTGCTCCTTCGCCCGCTCCTCCGCGTCTTCGGGGTGAAGGACCACACGGTCGCCGCGAAGGTCGGTGAAGGGCTCACCGTGATCGACGGCGCGGTCAACGAGAAGAAGGGGGACGAGGGGATCGTGATCATCGAACTCCTCCTCTTCTGCATCCTGGTCGCCCCGATCGTGTGGGCGCTCCTGTAAAGGAAACGCCCCATAATTTAAATGGCCCCCTCGCTAGTAAAGGAGGGGGCCATTCTTTTTACTTGACGATGACGCCGAGGACCTCGTCGATGTGGATGAACATGAGCGTCTTCCCGTCGACCTCGATCTCAGCCCCGGCGTACTGCCCGAGGAGGACGACCGAGCCCGGCTTCACGAGGTCGATCTCGGCCCCGACGGCGATGACCTTGAACTGCTGCGACCGGCGCTGCGCCGTCTCAGGGATCACGATCGTCGACGACTTGGGCGCCTCGGCCGCGAGCCGCTGCACGAGCAGCTTCTTCGAGTTCGGTACGATCTTCATTCGGCCTCTCCTGGTAGGGGTGCGGTCACGCTGATTGTGTTGCTCGAGTCGCTCTGGTTCCCCGCGAAGTCCACTCCAAAGATCGTGATCCTCCACCAGTCGTACGGCGCGCTTGCGGGCGGGAGCGAGATTTTGATACTGTCCGGGAGCCCGGGGTGCGAATGCCATACCGTGTCCGCCTCTCCGAATGGCGGGCGCTCGTCCCGCGCCGTGTTGTCCGGAGGGATGAACCACCGGGGCACGTCTACGATGTGCGACTGCCCGCTCTCCTTGTGCGTCATGAGTATCCGGATGATGGAGAGGTCGTCGCACACCGTGCTGTCAGCGTTCGTCGCCGGGTTCGTCCACAGGATCACGAGGAGCGCGGAGAGCCACAGCGCGAGCCGCCTCACTCGCCTTCCAGCCACGTCACGTCCTGCGGGAGCGACGGGTCCATGTCGAGGTGGACGAACGTCCGGTAGAGGCCGAACCGCGCGAACTTCTCGAGGCGCGCCATCTCGATCAGGCGGTCGCGCGCCGCCGGGACCGTCACCTTGAGGTCCTTCGCGAGTTCCACGAGGTCGACGTCCGCCGCCCACCCGCGGAGGTGCGCGGAGTTCTTCCGGCCCCCGACGGCCTTGTTGTGCTTCGGCGTCCGGAAGCCGCTGTTGATCACGAACCGGCCGCCGACCCGCTCTCGCACGCGGTCTAGCGCGCGCATGAAGTCGTACTGCATCCCGGTCACGGCGCTCCCGGGCTTGTCCTTGCTGTCGAACTCGGACGACTTGAAGTAGTTCAGCGCGGACCACGCTGCGGGCGTCATCATGTCTTGTCCTCCTGTAGGATGGTCTGGGCGTCTCGCAGCATGCGCGAGAGCATCTGGTCCTTCTGCCTGGCCTGTGCCTTACGTGCGCTCCGGTTGTGGTACCCGGGCACCGTCCGGCGCGCGACCCACCGGGTGCTCCACGTCCTCATATCGGGCTGGCCGTACGTTGAGAAGTTACTGAGCACGCGCTTCGTGCCTAGGGCCGGAGAGACGTACTCCCCTGCGAAGTGATAGATTCTGTCCAGCGCCCTGTTGAACCAACGCGTCTCGTTCTTCACCTCTGCCGGGTAGAACGTGTGCAGGAACCAGTAGTAGAGGCGCTTGAGGCGGGACACGGGCCTGTACGAGCCCCCGAACTCGCTCGAGTAGAAGTCGATGCCGTAGCTCACGAGAACCGCCTGCGAATTGCGCGGTCGTCGAACTGCGCGATCACCTCGAGTACCTTCTTCTTGGGGCGGCCCTCGGCCCACGTCATCCCCGACAGCGTGATCATCCTCTCCGGCTCGCGGATCGCGTCGACCGCGAAGCCCTCATCCTGGAGGATGCGCTCGTACCGCGCCGCCATCCCCACGACGAAGTTGTTCCACGCGCGCTTGTTCCTGAGGCGGTACTTCGAGAGGCCGCGCTTCGCGAAGGCCCTCACGAGGTCGCACCGGAAGCACTTCTGGCTCGCGAACACGGGCCTCGAGCACGAGTCGCACAGGCCCTCCTTCCGTTTCTCCAAGATGCGTTTCGTCTGCGGCGTCGACATCAGTACGCTCCCCGCGCCCGCGGGGCGCCACCCTGCTCGAGTTCCATCTGGAGGAGCGCCAGCGCGCGCCACGCGACCTCGACCGTGTGCGACATCCCCGTGTCCGGATCGATGATCCCGCGGTCGACGAGGTGCCTCGCGATGCAGTCCGCGTGGTCCATCGACTTCCCGCGCGCCCAGTGTAGGGGCTCGCCGGGGTTGTGCTTGTCGTTCCCGAACTTCGACAGGCGCGCGACTGCCGCGACCGCGGCGGGGAAGTAGTCCAGGACGCCCGTGCAGAGCGGGACGCCCTTCCGCTCCTCACTCGAGGCAGGCATCACCTGGCGCGGCGTGGGCGGTAGGGGCTCCCCCGTCTCGGCGTCGTACACGGCGATCTTGAGCATCTCCGCGACGTGCCGCTCGAGGTTCGCGCCCCTGCTCCGCTCCCATCCCGGGAGCATGTATATGCGCGAGACGTCCCCGTCGAGGAAGAGCCGGAGGTCCCGCTTGAGGTAGTTCTCGTACGTGTCGTCCTTCGGCCCGTCCGCGTCTAGCTCGGGGGGTGAGAGGACCCTGAACCCGTTCGCACGGTACATCGCGGCGAAGCGCGCGAACTCGGGCGCGTTGTACTCGGGGATGCCCGTCATGGGCCCCGAGAGGTAGATGGTTGCGATGTTGGCGGTCATCACTCCTCCAGCGGTTTGAGTTTCTTTCCCCACCGGTCCCCGACCCCGATCTCGATCGGGAGACGGAAGCCCGGCGCTACCTCCGGGAACTCCTGCTCCATCACGTCGCGCAGCATGTCCGCGCCCTCCTTGACGCGGTCCTTCGGGACCTGGATCACGACCTCGTCGTGGACGAGGATCGAGAGGCGCCCGCCCACCGAGCGCGCCCCGTCCGCAAGCTGCCGGTACGTGGACCACCCGATGTCGCCGACGGTGCTCTGCGGCTCGTAGTCCTTCATCGCGGGCACGTCGCTCTGGGGGCTCGTGAAGCGGCGGATGCGCCCGAACGGGTTCCGGAGGAAGCCCTGCGCGCGGCCGACCTCGCCCTGCGTCTGGAGGTACGCCCACCATTCCGGGTACGCGCGCGCGAGCGCCTGCTGGAACTCCTTCACGGCCTTGATCGAGACGACGAGCCCCGTCTTCCGGATCGTGTCGGCGACCGTCTTGGGCCCGGCCCCGTACGAGAAGCCGTAGATTCCGTTCTTCGCGAGGGTGCGCCCTTCCTGCGTCCGCGGGAGCCCGACGAGTTCGATCGTCCTAGAGTGGACGTCGCCCTCGAGGGCGTCAGCAAGTGCGCGATCACCCGATCGAGCGGCCATGACGCGTAGTTCGGCCTGGGAGTAGTCCGCAGCAAGGAAAACCATAGAGGGATCGTCGGGGATGATGAGGCCGCGCGAGTCCTCGGGCTGGTTCTGGATGTTCGGGTTGTTCGAGGCGAGGCGGCCTGTCCCCGGGAAGACCTTGTTCGTCTCATAGTGCCCCTTCTGCTCGTCCTTCCCGGCCGGGAGGTACGAGGGGTAGATGCGGTCCGTGCCGGAGAGCGCACGCCCGTACGTCTTGAGCAGCTTGGAAATCCTCCGTATCTCGAGCAGCTTCTCGAGCGGCTCCCGGTACTTCGGCTCGATGTCCATCAGCGTCCGGAGCGCGAGTTCGTCCGTCGTCCACCCGTCGCTCTTCGACCGCTGGACCGGGAGCCCCCACGTCTTGTAGAGGAGGTTCGGTAGGTCCTTCGAGTTCGACGACGGGCTCACGCCCGGGAAGTTCGCGAACCACCAGGAGTGGAGGCGCTGTAGTTCCGACTGGAGCCCGGCGCACCACTCCTGCACGCGCGGCGGGTCGACGCGGAGGCCCTTCTCGCGCATCTCGATCAGGGCCTTGACGGACGGCATCATCCGCTTCGTGAATAGCTCGAGCATGCCCCACTCCTCGAGGGCCTTCCACTGCTCCTCGAAGACGCGCGCCTCGATGAAGGCGTCCTTCGCCGAGTACTCCGGGTCCGCGAAGCCACGGTCCTCTGCGAAGTGCTTCCACGGGCGAGTACGCACGTAGATCGGCGCCGTCGGCCCGAGCCCCATCGGGAGGTCGGGCTCGAGGAGGCGCGCGCAGATCATCGTGTCGAACCACGGCTCCGGGACGGTGACGCCGTTCGCGCGGAGGATCGACTCGTCGAACTGGATGTTGTGCGCGACGTGGATGCTCGCGCGGTAGAGCGCGGCCTGGAGGAAGCGCCTCTCCTCGTCGCCCCACGAGAGCGTGTACGTCATCTCGCCGTAGGTCCCGTGAACGACGGGTAGGCCTCGCATCGTCAGACTGAACCGGTCGATCGCGGTCGAGCCCATCGGCGTCTCGATGTCGAACGCGATGGACGCGTGGTGCGGCACGACCTCGTCCCCCTTGAGCCCGGTCTCGTACCGGAACTCGGCGTCGACGAGGTTCTCCCGGTCCTTCAACCCGAGGCCCGCGGCCGTCTCGAACGCGGACATGAGGGCCGTGACCTGGCGCCGCTTCTGCTTCACGTACTGCTTGAACGAGATCGACGGGACGATCACGCTGTTGTACGCGGTCCACTCGCGTGTCGACCACGCGCGCGGGAGCGGCGGCGGCGCCGAGTACCGGCGGTTCACGATCTTGGGCTGGCCCTTCCGCGGGCCGGACTTGAACTCTCCCTCCTGGACCTTCGCGACCTCGACCGTCGGCTTGCAGTCCGACGGGTAGATCACGTACCCGCGCGCGTCGTCGATCCGCCACGTGAGGCCCGTCACGGCCCGGAACGCCTCCGGCCCGATCGGCATGATGACGCGCGGCGACGCCGCCTCCATCGCGTCGCGGAAGGCGGGCCGGTTACGGCGTAGCTGCTCCTGCGTGGGCCCCTCGTACGCGCCCTCGGGCTGCTCGTCCCCGAGGACGTAGACGAACTCAACCTCCTCGGGGGGAATCCCCGCGTCCTTCATCAGGGCGAGGGCCATCCGGTGCATCGGGTCCGTCATCTTCGAGAGCAGGACCGCGCAGAATCTCTTCATGACGTTTCCCTCTCCGTGCGATTCCGCCCTTGCCGGGCGCGTCGTTCAGGAACCAGAGTTCCGGGAGCGTGAGGTACCGGTGGTACTGGCGCGTGACGCGCCGGAGCGTCTCCTCGTCCGTGCGGAGGGCCGGGCCGCGCGTGCCGTTGCACCTCGAGCAGAGGAGCCGGAGGTTCGACTCCTCGTTCCCGCCCCACGGGTCAACGTGGTCGACCTGGAGGAGCGGGCTCTTGCCCCAGAAGCGGTACCCGAGGCGGTGGAACGCGAGCGCGATCCGGGCCGGGACGCCGCAGATCGCGCACCTCGAGTACGGGTTGAGGATGCGGCGGGCCCAGGTGAGGGCGCCCGCCGCGTCGATCCCGTGATGATTACGAAGCCTTTCCGCCTTCCCCGTCACCGTCGACCGAAGGCGCAGCGCCCGCCGCTGCTTCCGCCTCGCCGCCTTGTCCATCGGACTCTCCCCCCGTCGCCTTCTGGTCGATGACGTCGTAGTCCTGCGCGAGTTCCTTGATCTGGTTCAGGAGGTTCTGCTGCATCGCCCCGAGGCAGAAGCGCGCGACCTGCTTGATGTCGGCCTCGGAGAGAGGGTACCGCATGTTGTCGATGATGACGTCGCCCGCCTCGAGGTCGATCCCTTTGATCTTCGAGAGGACGACGCGCGACCCCTCCGCGAGTGGGTGCTTCTTCCTGCCGAATCCGAACACGCTCGGGGCCTCCTGTGCCGGCGGTTCGATCGGGGGAGCGAACGGAACCTGTCCCGCAGCAGCGGACGGGCGCCAGTTCGGGTCCTGCCCGATCACCTCGCCGTTCGAGTTGATGATCATGCCGGTCGACTGCCGGAACTCCTCGATCGCCTGCTCGTCCGTGAGCGGCGGGGGCACCTCCGAGGCGGGCATGGAGCGGAGAGTCTGGTTGACTCCCCGCATGCCCGCGAGTTCCTGCATCGCCTGCGTGACGATGTTGTGTGACTCGCGTCCCTCTGGGTTCACCTAGCCCTCCACGTCCGGAAGGAACCGGTCGACGTTGAGGAACGTGCGCCCGCCGTCCTTGCCGGGGCTGGCCGAGAGCGTCACGATGACGCGCCGACCGAGGATGGTGCTCTTCGCCTCGTTCCCCCGCTCGGGGAACGCACCCATGATCATGCTCTCGCTGAGGCCGTCGGACTTGACGTCGACGCCGAGCGCCATGAAGAGGGACGTGAGGACGGCCTCGTTCCGGATGGCCATCTCGTCCCCGTCCGCGATCTTGTCGCTGTCGACACGGACGTTGAGGTGGTACTGCGTCCCGACCGGGACCGCGTCCTTCGCGGAGACGTTGAGCGGGAGCGCCTTCGTCATTAGGTAGTACACGGCGATGCTGTCGTTCGGCTCGTCCTTCGTGCCGCCCACGCTGACGCGCGCCTTCTCGATCGAAAGGCGGGCGCTCCACCGGCGGCCCGTACCGTTCTTCGTCGGGTAGGACTCGGCGCCCTCGGGGACGAACACGTTGTTGAAGCTGTCGATCGCGGCCTGGCCCGCAGCGGCGGCCTCGGCAGAGACGGGGCGAATCTTAGGACGCATTTACGGTCTCCTTCCTCATGAAGTGTTTGGTGTACTCGTCGAACCAGTTCCGCGGGTTCGCGGCCAGTACGACCTTCGGCATCGGGTTGCCCTTCTCGTCGCCCTCCTTGATGCGCGCCGTGTAGATGCCCGTCATGGCGCTGTGCGCGACATACTTCGACTGCACCTTCCCGTCGAGGCCCGTGATGTGGTCCACGTCGAGGCGCACGACCGCCGGGAACTCACTCGCGAGGTCCTCGACGAGTGCGTGGCCGATCGTGTCCGGGCCCCCGAACGCCTTCGCGCCCGCGGGCGAGTCCTTCCCAGGGAACCACTCGTACTGGTGACACACGACGATGATGTGCATCTTCCGCTGGTGCAGGAAGAGCGCGTCGATCCAGTTCCGGAGCAGGTACTGCGTACCGCCGTAGTCGCCCGGCATCGGGAGCCCCTGCGAAATCTCGGCGCTCTTCGGACCGAACTGGAGTCGGCTGCTCGCCTGGAAGTAGTTCTGCTTCGACGCGTACACGAGCATCTTCTTCGCGGCGCGCGAGAGCGTGTCGACGATCACGACGCCCGCGCCCGGGTGGACCTTCTTCCAGTTCTCGATCGCGAACTGGTTCATGTTGTCGATCGGGCTCCCTCCGTCGAAGCCGTACACGTGGAGCCTGCCTCGGTGCTGCGGCAGGATGGAGTCGAGGCGGGCGCCGTCGTTGTCGACTGCGAGGTAGACGGCCTCGCCCCACTCGTCGGGGTACGCGGCGGCGAGGCGGGACTTGCCCGTGCCGGGGCCGCCGTAGAACAGCCCCCAGAACTTCCGCTCGTCCTGGGTCGGTGGGATCAGTGCCATGCGTGTCCTCCTCTTGGGGTGGGATCGACCATTATACTACGAACCGGCCTCCGTGTCAACAGGATATTTTCCGAAGCGGACCGCCGCGTCGCGCGCCGTCCGCGCGATGTACTCGGGGTCGAGTAGCTCCGGCCGGGACCTCGAGCCGGCCAGCGTAAGTGCTTTCACGATCTCGACTTCCGAGATGCCGACCTCGGCCAGCGCGCGCGCCGCCGCGCACATCGCGCGGTGCCGCCCCGGCTCCGTCGCGCCGAACGTGATCGTGTTCGCGGCCGTCATGTTGATGCGCGCGCCTGCCGCCTGCCACGGCGCGCCCTCGGGGAGTACTCCGTCCTGGCCCACCGCCGGCGCCGGCCAGAGTCGGTCCTTCGGCGTGTACTTGAGGAGGAGCCGCCCGAGGTTCTTCTGGACGTCCGTCCCCGAGTAGAAGTACGAGCGCGCCTGCTTCCCCGTCTTCCGGTTGTACGTGCCCGGGCACCGCATGAGGCGCGGGAGGTCCGAGACGGACGGGTCCACGATGATGCGCTCGACGCCGACGCGCGTGCCTAGCTGCCCGAGCCAGTACCGCTGCGCGCACGTGATGGCGTCGCGCAGCTTGATGACCTTCTGCACGCTGATGGGCGGGTCCTGCCAGAGGTCTACCGCGTGAATGGGGAAGTCCGCGTCCGCGTAGAACTCGTGGTACATGCCCCCGACGGACGCGTGCGCGGCGATGTGCTTCCCGACGCGGAACCACATCTGCATCCCGCGCCCGGAGTAGACGCGGAGCGCGTCGAACTTGTGCCCGAGGTAGTTGTGCATCGCCTTCTCGATGTTCTCCGAGGCGCGGAACAGCGCGCGCTCGTCGGGGACGTAGTCGCCCTCGGGGTCGAGGTCCACGACGAACCACTCCCACGCCGCGATGTCCTCCGTCCGGCACCTGCGGCCGTGGCGCCGCTCCGACGGGTTAAGCTGGACGTAGAAGTCCCAATCGGCGTACGCCTCCGCGAACTGGACGAGTTCCGCGGCGTTCCCGGCCCACGCGCCCTCGATCGTGTCCTTGTTGCGCGCGCCCCACCGCACGATCCCGTTGAAGGACGCGAGGAGGTGGTACGTCTTCGAGACCTGCTCGACGTCAACCTTGCGCGACATATCGCTCCTCCCTGTCCATGAAGTACGCGTCGTCGGACAGCTTCCGCTGCCCCGTGAGGACGTGGTAGTACCCGTCGAGGGAGTTCCCGAACGCGCCCGCGTCCTCGAGGGGGTTGTCGATCAGGGCGTGGTGCCCAAAGCGCGCTACGATAGACTCTGCCCGCGCCATCTCGCGGACGATCAGGATCGCACGGAGGCGCGCGCGCTCCCGCTCGACCGCGTCGACCTTGATGATCGTCTGGAAGCTGCCCTTCCTCTGGTCGTCGACGACCTTCTTTAGGATGACGTTGAGGGCTGTGCCCCCGTACTGGAGCAGCCCGTTGTACTTCCGCGAGAGGTAGTACCCGTAGAGGCCCTCGTGCATGGAGCGCGCGATCACCTTCGAGTACGTCTCGAGGGCCTTGTTCGGCGCGAGCGTCTTGTGCTGCTGGTGGTACACGACGTCGCCGACGCGGACCACGCGGTCCGGGCGCCCCTGGAGAACCCAACCCGGATCGAGCGGCAACTCGAACGCCTCCTCGACCTCGAGCGTCTCGTCGACGCGGAACTGGTCCACAAACCCGACGATCTGCGGGCGGTACGCGTGAAGCTGCTTCCTCGCCTTGACGGCGGCGGCGACGTGGTCCGGGTCCATCCCAGGGGGAGGGATCATGGTGAGGTCGACGAGGTCGAACGCGCGCTCGAGCGGCTCGCCCTTGAAGTGCCCCTCGAAGATGTCGTGGACGGCCGTGCCCAGGATCAGCGCGTCCGACCACCGGCGCGGGACGCGGTTCAGGCGGTACTTCGCGTACCACCTCCACTGGCACTTGAGGAAGTCCTGCATCTCGCTGACGGTGACGTAGGTTCGCCTCATGACCGCTCCAGGTATACGACGTACACCGGCTTCTTGTGCCGGGCCTTGTACTCGAGCACGCTGACGGTACCGACGTCCCCGTCGCAGTCGCAGCCCTCGGTTGTGACCTCGGCCGTCGCGAGTTCAGGACGCTCGTCCAGTAGCTCGCTCAGGCGCACGATCAGTTCTCTCGCCTTCATGTCACTCCCTCCTCTACCGTGATCTCGAGGAACCCTTCGTTCCTCACGTACATCTCGCGCTCCTCGCCCGTCGCCGAGAACTTCTCCCACTCACCGCCGATCGCCTCGCGCGTCGCCGCGCCCTGGCCCGACGGCGTGACTATCGTGAGCACGCCGTAGAGCGGGTCGTTCCCGACGCCGTCCTCGTCCGTGACCATCAGGGCCCACGACGCGCCCGGGAG
>Ga0105252_10000231_pt1 | contig 44021 bp, 41 predicted proteins | sample EasRivMeERMZT100_FD_89675 | JGI IMG/M metagenome (GOLD analysis project Ga0105252, IMG submission 89675) | Soil microbial communities from meander-bound floodplain in the East River, Colorado, USA - East River MetaG ERMZT100 | ecosystem: Environmental > Terrestrial > Soil > Floodplain | place... | reverse complement strand
GTCCGAGCGCATCGACGCGATCTCGCTGCTCTTTCGGATGATGCGGGCTTTGATGAACCCGCATGCGCGAGCGGCCGCTGCGAGATCGACCCCGTAGGCCGTGTGAGTTTTTTGCATGCCGGTTTCGCCGTAACGCTCGTTGTCGAGCACCACGACGGCGAGATTGCGCGGGCGCTGCACGCCGAGGGTGGCGAGGCTCCCCAGCCCCATGAGCATCTCCCCGTCCCCCGTGACGACGAGCACGCGGCGCTTGGGCTGCGCCAACGCGAGTCCCAGGCCGATCATGCACGCGGAGCCCATCGCGCCCCACAGGGGAAAGGTCAGCGGGTGATCGCTGGCTGCGGCGCAGTCCCAGGCGGACGACCCGAGTCCGGCTACCACCAGAAGCCTGCCGCGGTCCCTGAGCAGTGCCTTGACGACGTCGCGGCGATGCAAGGCGGTCTTCACTCTTTCTCCTGAAACGACTTGATCCCGATCATTCGCTGAGAGATCGTGACCGCTGCCGATGCGCTGCCATCGAAGGCGAGCCGCGCCGCTGCGCTGACCCTGGAAAATGCGTCAGCCGCCCGATCGAGACGAAAAACCCGCACGCCGCCCAGCCTGAGGGTCACCGGCGTTGCCTGTCCCATCGGAATCTGCCAGGGATTGGTCTCGCCCTTCTCGCCGCGCATGGTGATCAGCATCAGGAGCGGGAACTTGCAGTTCGCCGCGAGCGTGAGGGCGTTGACGCAGTTGCCGACCCCGCTCGATTGCATGAGGAGCGCCGCGCGTTCCCCACCCAGCCATGCGCCGGCCGCCAGCCCTATGCCTTCTTCCTCGGTAGTGAGCGGCACGACCGCCATGCTCTTGTCCGCGTGGCACAACTCGATCAGGCGCTTGTGGCCTGCATCGGGAACGTAAGACACCTGGCGCACCCGTTGCGACTTGAGCGCGCGATGAATCGCCGCGGGCCAGTCGATGGCCGCGGCTGACCGCGCATTCGAGACTTTTCCCTGCATCGTTTCCCTCCTCCGGCCCGGCTTGGGTATGATTGCAAGCTTGCCGGAGCAAGCCGGCCGCCGCAACAAGGAGCCGATATGAAACTCTATTATCACCCCGTGTCCACGACCAGCCGCCCGGTGTGGCTGTTCATCGCCGAAAACGGCATCGACTGCGAGCTGCGCTTCGTCGATCTCATGAAGGGCGAGCACTACCAGCCGGAGTACGTGGCGCTGAATCCCAACCGCCTGGTCCCCATGCTCGAGGACGGAGATTTCCGCCTGACCGAAAGTTCGGCGATCCTCAAGTACCTCGCGGACAAGATCAACTCTCCGGCCTATCCGAAAGAGCTGCGCGCCCGCGCGAAAGTCAACGAGATGATGGACTGGATCAACACCCAGGTCTGCCGCGAGTTTGCCTACGGGCTCGTCTATCCGCAGATCTTCCCTAACCACCAACGGCGCAGCGACGAAGCGCATGCGGGAACGATCGCATGGGGCAAGGAAAAGGCCCAGGGCTGGCTGAAAGTCCTCGATGAAAATCTGCTGGGGCCAAAGAAAAAATATCTTTGCGGCGATCAGATCACGATCGCCGACTATTTTGGCGGCCCCTTCGTCGCGCTCGGCGAGATCGTCCGCTGCAACTACTCGGCCTATCCGAACGTCAATCGCTGGCTGGACCGGATGAAGGCGCTAAAGAGCTGGGGCAAGGTGCACGAGGTCTTCCAGGGATTCGCCGCCTCGCTCAAGGACAAGTCTTTCGAGGCGGTTTGAGCTGCACAGGCGGGGAGACCCCCGCTGCCCGGGATAGTCGCGGCGCGGGCCCGCCGCTACCAGCGCTGGCGATGCCGGAACCAGGGTTGAGCGCCGACTTTCTTCTTGTCCGGCTTCGCCTCAGGTGCCTCCGGCGAGTTTGCTTGAGACACGGCCTGGTCGGCAGGGGGCGGCGCGGGGGATGGCGCAGGCCGCTGCTCGGTGCGTTTGGCGCTCTTCTTTGAGGCGGCGGGCTTTTTTGAAGCGGCGGGCTTTTCCGGCGCTCCGCCGAACACCTTTCGCAGGCGGTCCAGGCCGCGGACGATCGATTTCGAGATCTTTTTCGCCATAGCTGCTGATTCGTAGGGGTTGCGCCGTGCCATTCTATTACAACCAGGCGGCGCATAATCGATAAGCCCCGCCGGGCACACAATGACTACCTACGCGATCGGCGACGTTCAGGGGTGTTTCGAGGAGCTGACTGCGCTCCTGGAGGTCATCGGATTCGATCGTAGCCATGATCGCCTGTGGTTCGTCGGCGACCTCGTCAACCGCGGCCCGGCGTCGCTTGCGACCCTGCGTTTCGTGCGCGATCTGGGCGAGCGTGCGCTGACGACACTCGGCAACCACGACCTTCACCTGCTCGCGCTTGCTCACGGTTTCGCCAAGCAAAGGAAAGACGACACTCTCGCAGACGTGCTCGATGCGCCTGATCGCGACGAGCTGCTCGACTGGCTGCGGCACCGGTCGATGTTTCATGTGGAGGCGAAATACGTCCTGGTCCACGCGGGACTGCTGCCGCAGTGGGACATTGCGACGGCGAAAGCGCTCGCCGCAGAAGTCGAGGCGGCGCTGCGCGGACCCGAGTACCGGGAATTCCTCGCTCAGCTCTACGGCTCGCGCCCGGACCGCTGGAGCGACAGCTTGCGCGGAGTCGAGCGCCTGCGCGTCATCGTCAACGCCATGACCCGCATGCGCTTCTGCACACCCGAAGGCGTGATGGACTTCACCACCAAAGGCGAGACTGCGGAATCGCCCGCCGGCTATCTGCCGTGGTTCGAGGTGCCCGGCAGGAAAAGCGCAGGCCACACGGTGATCTGCGGACACTGGTCGGCGCTGGGCTTGCGCGTTGCGCCGAACCTTCTCGCGCTCGACTCGGGCTGTGTCTGGGGCGGAAAGCTGAGCGCAATCCGCCTGGAGGACCGGCGTTTGTATCAGGTGCCCTGCGCTAGTGCCGCGGCTTCGGAGTCCGCTGTGGCGCAGGCACGCCCAAAGCCGCGGCGATAGCGGCCTCGGCCTTTTCTGCGAGTGAACGCCGCGTTTGGTGGCGCGCCGAAATCGGCTCCAGCAGGTTGAGCTCCACCACCATGTGGCGCGTCGAAGCGATGGCCCACACCGAGCCCATGAGCGACGTCTCACCGGCGTAAGCCGCGGCGTCGGTGTGCAAGTCCGCGGCATCGAGGTAGCGCAGCGCCAGCGGCTGCAGGGCGGCCGCAGCGTCCAGGGCAGGCTGAAACAGCGCCGGGTGGAAACGTTCCAGGCTTCTCCCCAAGGTCGTGGTTCCCTCCGGACAAAGCGCGATCAGGACGCCGCGCTCGATCTCTTCGACTATCGCCTGACGGGCGCGCAGCGCTTCGGCGCGCTTGCCGCGCTCGATGTAAAGCGTCCCGACTCCCGTGCACAGCCAGCCCACGAACGGCCAGCCGCGGATCTCCGATTTGGCGATGAAAGTCGCCGGGTAGCTCGCGTCGATCACGAATATGTCGAGCCAGGAGATGTGATTCAGCACGAGCATGCAGCGTTCCGGAAGCGTCCTCGGCGCGCCCTGTTTTCGCACCGATATGGACAGGATGGAGAGCAATTTCCTGGACCAGAGGCGCTTGAGTACGTTGCGCCCGGACTCGGAAAGTCCCGGGAAGCGCAGCCACACCAAGGTGAGGCCCCGCGCCAGATGGAGCGAGAGCCGCGCCAGGCGAACAAGGCGTAACGGTATCGGAGTGCGATTCCGTTTCAGGCTGGTTACGTTCTTGTCAGAGATCGGAACCGAAATTCTGCCGGAACAGGCGAGCGATCTCCTCACGGCTCACCGAGTGGTTCTGCCCGCCGCGCGAAGCGATCTTGATCGAGCCCATGAGCGATGCGAGCCTGCCGGTTTTGGGCCAATCGAAACCCGCGGCGATACCGTAAAGGAGGCCGGCACGATACGCATCGCCGCAGCCCGTGGGGTCCACCAGCTCGGAGGCCTTGACGCAGGGAATGTCGATCTTCTCGCCGTTCGCGTAGATGATGGACCCTTCGGAGCCCCGCGTAAGAATGAGCGCCTCGATCTCCCCGGCGAAATCCGCGAGCTTGCGCCCGGTGCGTTCTTCGAGGAGCTGGCCCTCGTAGTCGTTGACCGTAACGTAGGTTGCCCGCTTCACAAAGTTCAGCAGCTCTTCCCCGGAGAACATCGGCAGACCCTGGCCCGGGTCGAATATGAACGGGATCCCGAGATCGGCGAGCTCGCGCGAATGCTGCAGCATGCCATCGCGCCCGTCGGGCGCGATGATCGCGAGGTTCGCGTTCAGCCCGGAGGTGATGTTGTTCAGGTGCGAGTGGTTCATCGCCCCGGGATGGAAGGCCGTGATCTGATTGTCGTCGAGGTCGGTCGTAATGAACGCCTGCGCGGTGAGGGTGTCGGGCACCTGGCGCACGTTTTCTGGCGCGATGCCCATTCGCTCGAGCCGCTCGAAATACAGCAAAGCATCCTCGCCGACCGTGGCCATGACCAAGGGATCGCCGCCGAGGAGCTTCAGGTTGTAGGCGATGTTCCCGGCGCAACCGCCGAACTCGCGCCGGAGCTCCGGGACGAGGAAAGACACGTTGAGGATATGAATCTGCTGAGGCAGGATATGGTCGCGGAACCGGCCGCGGAATACCATGATGTTGTCGTAGGCGATGGAGCCGCAAATCAGCGTGCGCATGGGTTCAATGATCGTTCCGGAGGTCAGACGCGGAGTGGCGGAGCCGGTTCATCGCTTTTCTTCCCGCCACTACCCGCAACAAAGCCGCAAAGCATAGCGGAAATCCGCGCCGCGCAGCAGCCCCGAGGGCCGCGCATCTACAAGTGGAACAGATAGAGACGATAGCCGGTCGGGGTGAGCGCCGAGGCCTCCATGTAGACCCGGACCTGGATTTCGCCTCCGGCGGCAAAGCCGGATTCGGGCTGCGTGTCCGGCGGGGCATAGTCCTCCGGCATCAACACGCGCCGCGCCACCGTCTGGTTCTGGATATTGGTGAGGGTCAGCTCCAGGGCCGGAAATGCCTGGATGTAGCGCGCGCGATTCCTCAGCGTTGCCGTCAACACCATCACGCTGGGATGCGCCGAGTCGGCCTGCAGGTCGGAGGACTCGATGCCGAGAAGATCCACGCGGCGCGGCAACGGCAGTTCGCATCCAAGCTCCTCGCAGGCCATTTGAACAAGGAGTTTGGCTTCTGGGAAGAGCACCGCGACCTCCCCCCGGTACTGATAGGCGACTTGCGCGGTGAGAGCAAGCAACAGCAGCGAGCTCGCAAGCCACCATAGCCGGCTCGGACGCCGGCGCCGCCGCGGCCCGAAATCGAATTCCCGATCCCTTTCGGAGACTATGGATGCCGGGCCGGCCCCGGCCGGCGCGGCCTCGGCCTCGGTGCGGGCGGTGCGTCGAGCCGAATCCGTGTTGAGCGCGACAAGGGCATCGAACAGGGTGCCGCAACGGCCGCAGCGGACCTGGCCGGCACGTGCCTGGAGCTGGGAATCGGCCACGCGAAAGGCGGTGGCGCACGCCGGACAGCGCGTGATCATGCTCACTGCCGCACCCCCGAGAGGCACACCCAGCCCTGCGTCTCGGCAGGCGGCGCGAACGCGATGAATGGGGCGTAGCAGTCCTCAACCTCGCTCGCTTGCCCCGAGAGAATTCCGGAGAGTGCGAGCCGCCCTCCGCGGGCGCAGTGCGATATGAGCACGGGTGCGAGCAGCTTCAACGGATTGGCGAGAATATTGGCGACGATGACATCTGCCGTAAGCGCAAGCGGCGCGCGGCTGTCCAGGAATTCGCCCGCGACGCCGTTGCGTTCGGCATTCGCTCGGGCAACAGCAACGGCACCGGGATCGATATCGACGCCGACCGCGCGGCGCGCTCCGAGCCTGAGCGCAGCGATTGCCAATATACCGGAACCGCATCCGTAGTCGAGCACCGTTTCGCCTCCTGCGAGCGTGCGTTCGAGCCACTGCAGGCACAAGCGCGTGGTCGGGTGACTGCCGGTTCCGAACGCAAGCCCCGGGTCCAGGATGAGGTTGATCGCGTCGGGATCGGGCGGCGCGTGCCACGTAGGCACGATCCACAGCCGTTCCGAGACGCGGATCGGACCGAACTGGTCCCTCGAATTCGCCACCCAGTCCTGGTCGGGGATGCTGCCCAGCGAAAAATCCGGGACGGGCATCCCGACTGCTTCGCAAGCGCGAAGGAGCAGTCGCTCGGGAGGGTCTTGTGTCCGAGACAAGGCCGTCAGTTTCACCCGCGGCCATGGAGGCGGATCTCCCGGCTCACCGGGCCACGCGGTCTCGCCTGTCGAGCCTTCCCCGGCGTCCTCGCAAGTCACCGAAAGCGCGCCTGCTTCGAGCAAGGCGTCTGAAAGCCGATCGGCCTCCCCCGCTTGGAGTTCCAGCACGAGCGCGGTCAACGTCACGCGTTCGATCCCTACTTGATGACGTCGCGCTTCTTGTGCTGGGCGAGTTTCTGCTCGAGGTAATGAATATTCACCCCTCCCCGAATGACGCGACTGTCGAGCAGGAGTTCCTGATGGAGCTGGATGTTGGTCTGGATGCCCTCGACCGCCATCTCCGAGAGCGCGATGCGCATGCGCCGGATTGCCTGGTCGCGGTCTGCCCCATAAGCGATCACCTTTCCGATCAGCGAATCGTAGTTGGGCGGCACGGAGTAGCCCTGGTAGATATGCGAGTCGACCCGGATTCCGGGTCCGCCCGGGGGATGATAGGAGGTAATGCGCCCCGGGGAAGGGGTGAACCGGAACGGATCCTCGGCGTTGATGCGGCACTCGATCGCGTGGCCGCGAATCTCGATGTCCTTCTGCCGCACCGAAAGCCGCTCCCCGGCCGCGACGCGGATCTGCTCCTGGACGATGTCGATTCCGGTGATCATCTCGGTCACGGGATGCTCGACCTGGATCCGCGTATTCATTTCGATGAAGAAGAACTCGCCTTCCTCGTAAAGAAACTCGAAAGTTCCGGCTCCCTTGTACCCGAACTTGCGGCAGGCTTCGACGCAGCGCTCGCCGATGCGCGCGCGCTGCTTCGGAGTGATGTCGGGGGCGGGGGCTTCCTCCATCACCTTCTGGTGCCGACGCTGCAGGGAACAATCGCGCTCGCCAAGATAGATCGCGTTTCGGTACCCGTCGGCGAGTATCTGCATTTCGATATGACGGGGATTTTCGAGATACTTTTCCAGGTACACCGTCGGGTTGCCGAACGCCGCCTCGGCTTCCGCCCGGGTGACGCCGATCGCGCTCTTGAGCGCCGCCTCGGTGTGCACGACGCGCATCCCGCGCCCGCCGCCTCCGCCCGCCGACTTCACGATGACCGGGTAGCCGACCTTCCTCGCGATCTTGAGGGATTCCTCCGGGGCGTCGGGCAGCGGCCCGTCCGAGCCGGGCACGCAGGGAACGCCGGCCTTGGTCATGACATGTTTGGCGGTCACCTTGTCGCCCATCAGCCGGATGGTCTCCGCCTGCGGACCGATAAAGACAAAACCGCTCTTGTCCACGCGCTCGGCGAAATCCGCGTTCTCCGCGAGAAACCCGTAGCCCGGGTGAATGGCTTCGGCGTCGGTGACCTCCGCTGCACTGATGATGGCCGGAATATTGAGATAGCTCGCGCTCGAGGCTGCCGGCCCGATGCATACCGACTCGTCGGCCAGCTTCACGTACTTCGCCTCGCTGTCGGCCTCGGAATGGACGATTACGGTCTTGATGCCCATGTCCCGGCAGGCGCGCTGGATGCGCAGGGCGATCTCACCGCGATTGGCAATCAGAATCTTCTGGAACATGAGTGGGGGATATCGGGGAGGCGCAGCCCTTCAACGAACCTACTGCCCGATCGTCATCAAGGGTTCACCGTACTCGACAGGCTGACCGTTCTCGACCATGATCGCCTTGATCACGCCGTCCTTGTCGGCCTCGATTTCGTTCATCAGCTTCATCGCCTCGATGATGCAGATGGGCTGACCGGCCTTGACCGCGTCCCCGACCTCGACGAAAGGCTTGGCGCCGGGGGAACCCGAGCGGTAGAACGTCCCAACCATCGGCGCTTTGACGATATGGCCTTCCGGAACAGGCGCTTTTTCCTCAGGAACAGGAGCAGGGATCGGGGCCACGGCGACGGCCGCTTGAACGGCGGGCGGGCTCGCCCCTTGAGCCGGCGGAGAAAGGACCACGACCTCCCTTCCACCCGAGCCACCCCGTACGATCTTGACCTTCTCCTCGCCCTCGGTGATCTCCAATTCGGCGATACCCGATTCCTCCACGAGGTCGATCAGTTTTTTCAGTTTTCGCAAATCCATGCTGGCCTCCCTCCGTTCCAGACGCGCACGCTCTTTCGCGCTGGGTCGGGCAGAAGAATCTAGAACATATCGAAAACCCCCGGCCGGGGGGCGGAAGGTCCCCATCCTTCCTTTGGCTCCTCGTGCTTTCGCAAGCCGGCAGTCGGAGCAACCTGCTGCAATACCCTTCTAGTCGGTCCGGGGGACGAGTCCCCCGTTCAGGCCGGACATCTCACGCAGCGGACCTTGGCGACGGTGACCCCATCACGAACTGCAGCGCAAGGTCGTACCCAAGGCTTCCCAGCCCGCAGATCGTACCGACCGCAAGATCGGAAAAGTACGAATGACGCCGGAATGGTTCCCTGGCGTGGATGTTCGACAAATGCACCTCGACATAAGGAATGCTCACTGCGGCAAGCGCGTCACGCAGCGCCACACTCGTATGGGTCAACCCCGCGGGGTTGACGATGATCCAGGACACATGCTGCCTCTTGGACTGATGTATGCGCTCGATCAGGGCCCCTTCATGGTTGCTCTGGAAAACCTCCAGAACCGCTCCCCGCCCCCGAGCCGTGCCGCTCAGCCGCTTGTTGATGCTTGCGATGCTTTCGGTCCCATAGACCTCAGGCTCGCGGCTCCCCAGCAAGTTCAGATTGGGGCCGTGAAGCAGAAGAATGCGCTTCGTCCCTCTCGGGGCGGCACCCGAGCTTCGTCTCGGTTTGGCCATGATCAGAAGTTTGCAGCAGATGCGGGCAAATTGTACAGTATTTACCGCATTTCGCAGCACGAAGAGGGCGTTGTTTTGCCGGCGATTCGAGTCTGCTTGGGAGGACGTAGAGCACCGGCCAGTTCGGACAATCCCTCCGGGTATCTAGTTGAGGCGTATCACGTGATTTAGATGGTTTTAGGCGGTGTTCGGTGGCAATCGACCTACATTCGGAGCAATTCAAAGCAAATGGAAGGGTGAGTCGAACCTCTCCGGAGGGGGTCGCCCCCCCAATCCCCTAACCGTCTGGGTTGGAGAGAAGCTGGGTCACGGCCTGGACTCCCGCGCGCTCGATCGGCCGTCCGGCGAATGTGGCCTTGAGGGTGCTGCGCTCGTCCTTCGAAGTGTAAATCGCCAAATTGACCGGCACCCCATGCCAGTCGAGCTTGAGCACCGGGACGGGGCGTACCTGGTCGCCGGCAAAGTGGCGCAGGTCGGAGGTATCGTAGGGAATGTTGCGGTTCAGCAGGAAAAGCTCTACCTCCTTGCTGTCATCCGTGAACAACTGCAAGTCGATGTCGCTGTAGCGTCCCGCGGTGCCCTTGAGCACCGTGCCGGCAAGATAGGGGCGAAATTGCGAGAGCAGCTGCATGGCCTCGAGTGCCCGCTCGCGCAGATACTGGATTCGGTCGCGCTGTTCCTCGCCTTGATAGAGCGCCTGGTAAGTCCGCAGCTCCGCTTCGATTTCCTCGTTTCTCGGCAGCGATTGCGTGTCTTCGGCTCCCAACTGGCGCGCCGCCTTGCGTTTCGCGAGAGCGAAATCCTCGACGCCATCCTCGGCCATCACCCGCGCCGCTGCCGCAGCGATGCGCGCGCGCATGAGTTGCTGCTTGGGGTTGCTGTCCTTCGGCACGGGGAAAAAACAACTGGAGTCGGACCATGATACCGCAGGGAAACGCGGCGAAGTAGGCTAGAATCTGGCCCTTTTCCATCGGCGCGCCTTGTGCTGGCGCGCTCGGTTCCCAGCTCGTGCATATCCACATCCTCGGCGTCTGCGGCACTTTCATGGGAGGCATTGCCGCAATTGCCCAAGCCGCGGGCCATCGCGTCACGGGATGCGACGCCAACGTCTATCCGCCGATGAGCACCCAGCTCGCCGCCCGGGGCATCCGGCTGATCGAGGGTTACGAAGCCGACCAGCTCGCTTTGAATCCGGACTTGTGGGTGATCGGCAACGTCGTGAGCCGGGGCAGGCCGCTTGTCGAGGGCATTCTGAATCAGGGCCGGCCGTATGTTTCCGGGCCGCAATGGCTCGCGGAAAACATTCTGGCGAGTCAGTGCGTGCTTGCCGTATCAGGGACGCATGGAAAAACGACGACTTCCTCCATGCTGGCGTGGATCCTGGAGGACGCCGGGCTGGCGCCGGGATTCTTGATCGGAGGAGTCCCGCAAAACTTCGGGGTGTCCGCTCGGTTGGGAAGCCAGAAGCACTTTGTGATCGAGGCCGACGAGTACGATACCGCCTTCTTTGACAAGCGCTCCAAGATGGTGCACTACCGCCCCCGAATCGCTGTTGTGACCAACATTGAGTTCGATCATGCTGACATCTTCAACGATCTCGCAGCGATCGAGACGCAATTTCATCATTTCCTCCGGACGGTTCCCGGTTCGGGTCAGGTGGTTGTTAACGGTGCCGATCCGGCGATCGACCGCGTGCTGGCGCGAGGCTGCTGGACTCCAGTCGATCGATTTGGCGTAAGCCAGGGCTGGAGCGCAAGCGACCTCGGAGGCGGCGGTTTCGAAGTCCTCCGCGAAATGAAGCCGGTGGGTCAGCTGCGCTGGGACCTGCTCGGAGAGCACAACCGCCAGAACGCGCTCGCCGCGATTGCCGCGGCGCGCGCCGCCGGGGTCGATCCGGCCGCCGCCGTGGATGCCCTGGGGCGCTTCCAGAGCGTCAAGCGGCGCATGGAGTTGAGAGGCAAGGCAGCCGGGGTCTCCGTCTGGGACGACTTTGCGCACCACCCCACAGCCATCTCCACGACGCTCGCAGGCCTGCGGGAAAAGATCGGAGAGGCGCGCATTCTGGCGGTGCTCGAGCCACGCTCGAATACCATGAGAGCCGGGTTCATGAAAGACCGCCTGCCGGCGAGCCTTGAACTGGCCGACCGGGTTTTCTGCTACAGCGCGAACCTCGACTGGGACGCTCAAGCCGTCCTGGCGCCGCTTGGCGCTCGAGCGCGCTGCGAGGCGGATCTTGAGCGGTTGGTTGGCGCCATCGTCGCCGAGTCGCGCGCGGGCGATCAAGTGCTCGTCATGTCAAACGGAAGTTTCGGGGGGATCCACGATCGGCTGCTCGCAGAATTCGGAAAACGAGCGGCGGCAGGCGCGAAAGCATGATCGTCTACCTGCACGGGTTCAACAGCTCGCCGCAGTCAAGCAAGGCCCAGCACCTCAAGCGCTACCTCGAAGCGCGGGGAAGGGGCGATGAGTTCAGCTGCCCGCAACTGCCGCACCTGCCCGATCTGGCCATCAAGCGCATCGAAGGCCAGTTGGAGCCCCTTCAGGGTAAGGAGATTACGCTCATCGGAAGTTCGCTCGGGGGCTTCTATGCCACCTGGCTCGCGGAGATGAGGGACCTGCGGGCGGTACTGATCAATCCGGCAATCGACCCGCATGTAGGGCTGCGCGCCTTCCTCGGCCCGCAGCAGGCCTGCCACGGCGGGAAAAGCTACGAGCTTACCGAAGAGCACCTGCGCCAATGGGAAAGGCTTTTCCTGACTCAGGTGCATCCCGAGCGCTACCTGCTTCTGGTGGAAACGGGCGACGAAGTGCTCGACTATCGGATCGCGGTGAGGAAATACCGGGGTGCAAAACAAATCGTGGTGCAAGGCGGCGACCACACGCTCGCGAGCTTTCCCACGCACATTCCGGCGATCATGGAATTCGCCGGGATGGGTTGATTACTTCAGCACCTTCCAGACCGAACTCCCGTCCTTGAGCGCGTAGCGCCCCACTTCTTTTTCGTCGAACTTGAATCCCAGGCCCGGAGTCTTCGGCAGAAGCAGCATGCCGCCTTTCGCGTCGAGCTGAGTGTCGATGAGGCGGCGGAAATTGAGCACCTGATCGTCCGGGAAGTATTCGACATAGCGCGCGTTCTGCGTCGCTGCCACCAGCTGCGCGTGCAAATCGTGGAACCAGTGCGGGCAGACGGTGACGCCGTAGCTCGCGGCGGTGGCAGCGATCTTCTTCCATTCGGAAACCCCGCCGCACACCAGCGCATCGGTCTGCAGGATTTGCGCGGCCCCCTTGTCGAGAATCTCCTTGAAATGCCAGCGCCCGGTGCCGATCTCGCCGGTCGCCACCGTGACGCGCGTGAGTTTCGCAAGACGCGCATGGTTGTCGATGTCGTCGGGAAAAAACGGCTCCTCGATCCAATACGGATCGTAGGACTCGAATCGCTCCATGTATCGCATCGCAGTCGGCAGATCGTGCCAGGCGTTGTTCGCATCGAGCATCAACTCGACCTCCGGTCCGATCGCCTCTCGCGCGGCTTTCACCCGCGCTTCCTCTTCCTTGGGCGAGAGCCGCCCCACCTTCATCTTCACGGCGCGAAAGCCCGCCTCGACGTAGCCGGCCATCTCCGCTCCGAGATCCTTCGGCGTCTTGCCGGCGACGTAGTAGCCGCCGCTGGCGTAAGCGGGTACGGCGTCCTCGACTGCCGCACCCAGGTACTTGTAGAGAGGAAGTCTCGCTGCACGCGCGTTCAGGTCCCAGAGCGCGCAATCGAGAATCGAGATCGCGCGCATGGCGCTGCCCGCGCGCCCGTGCAGCAGCGTTTCCTGGAACATCCGCTGCCACAAGCCCTCCACAAGCAGGCTGTCGCAGCCGAGCAGTATGGGCGCGAGCAACTGCTCCACGGCATGAGCGACGAGCGTTCCGCCCGAAGATCCCGCGTAGCAGAATCCAATGCCTTCGACCCCGCCGGCACTGACCTTGACGAGCCCGTAGTCGCGCGCCGACACCGTGCGCGTGGCGAAGCTGGTCACGGTATCGAGCGGGACTCGGGCGGTCGCAACGGCGATCGACTCGATCTTTGCCATCTTCTTCGGTCCTCTCAAAAGGGGTCAGTTAGGGCAAACCCGCTCATTTTCGCCTGAATCAAACCGAACACGCCGGCTCGGGATGCATCAGGGAGTTCGGGACGACTGCGATAAAATGTCGGGCTCCCTTATATCATTTCCGCCGAGCGCCAGCGACGCGGATTGCTGGTTCTTCATCCCTCTCGTGAACGTTCTGTACGAAGACAACGGCGCATTCAAGGTCGCAGCGGTGCTTGCCGACGGGGATAGCTCCCTCCAGGTAGAGGCGCCCCACGGAAAGTGCGCCAAGATAAAGGCACGAGACGTGCTGCTGCGCTTTCCGGAGCCGGCCCCGGCCGAGTTGCTGGCGCAGGCCGAGGCGATGGCGGGCGGCATCGATACGGACTTCCTGTGGGAGTGCTGCAGCTCCGAGGAATTCGGTTTCGCGGACCTCGCCCGCGAGTATTGCGGCCGCCCCCCTTCGGCGACCGAAGCGGCCGGAATCCTCGTGAAACTCCACTCCGCGCCGGCGCATTTTTATCGCAAGGGCAGGGGACGATTCCGGGCTGCGCCGCCGGAAACGCTGCGGGCCGCGCTCGCCGGCATCGAACGGAAAAAGCAGCAGCAACTGCAAGTCTCGTCCTGGTCGGACCAACTCGTCCGCGGGGAGCTTCCCGGGGAGTTCGGACCGATTCTCGCTCAGCTCCTGTACAAGCCCGACCGCAACCGGCCTGAAACCAAAGCACTCGAGGAGGCTTGCGCGAGAACCGGGCTCTCTCCGGCGAAACTGCTGGAGCGCTGCGGCGCGCTGCCCTCCAGCCTCGACTACCACCTGAATCGGTTTCTCCACGAGTACTTTCCAAGAGGAACGGGTTTTCCGCCGAAGCTCGAGGTCACCGAGCCGCGGGACCTGCCGCTCGCCGACGTGGCCGCATTCAGTCTGGACGACGCGGCCACGACGGAAATCGACGACGCGTTCTCCCTGAGCCCCCTTCCCGGGGGCCGCATTCGCGTGGGAATTCACATTGCCGCGCCCGGGCTCGGCTTCGCCCCGGGTTCGCCGCTGGACGCCGTGGCGCGCGAGCGGCTCTCGACCGTTTACATGCCCGGCCACAAGTTGACGATGTTGCCGGATCAAGCGATCGAGTGCTTCTCCCTCGCCGAGGGAAAGGCGCGCCCGGCGCTTTCGCTCTATTTGGACGTACGCGCGGACGATCTTGCCATCGAGGCCCACCACACACGCGTCGAGCGGGTCCGCATCGCCGCGAACCTGCGCCATCAGGCGGTAGAGGAACTTGACGCAGCCTTCGTCGCCGGAGAATCGCGCGAGGACATTCCATTTTCGAGCGAGCTGCGCACCCTTTGGAAGCTTGCGCTCGCGCTCGAACGGGTGCGCGGCAAGCCCTCGGCGGCGACTGAACGTCCCGATTACACCTTCCGCGTCGAGGGTCATGGGGAACTTGCGCGTGTCATCATCACCGAGCGCCGGCGCGGCACGCCGCTCGACAAGCTGGTCTCCGAGTTGATGATCGCCGTCAACGCGACCTGGGGGAAGCTGCTCGACGAGCATGACGTCGCGGCGATCTACCGCGTGCAGTCGAGCGGAAAGGTGAGGATGGCCACTTCGGCCATGGCGCACCAGGGCCTGGGAATCAGCCATTACGCCTGGGCGAGTTCGCCGCTGCGCCGGTACGTGGACCTGGTCAACCAATGGCAGCTGCTGGCGCTGCTCGGGGGGAAGACGCCGCCGTTTTCACGCAATTCCGACCTGATGATGGCCGCGGTGCACGACTTTGAAGCAACCTACGCCGCCTACGACGAGTTTCAGCGCCGTATGGAGCACTATTGGTGCCTGAGATGGATGCTGCAGGAGGCGATCGAGGTTGCGGGAGCCGAGGTGGTGCGCGAGAATCTCGTGAGATTCGACGGCCTTCCGCTCTATGCCAGGGTGCCTTCGCTGCCGGAACTGGCGCCCGGAACCCGCGTCGAAATCGCAGTGAGCGGAATCGATCTCGTCGAAGCCGATTTCAAGTGCGTGTTTCGCTGCCGCAAGGACGCTCCATCGGATTCCGAGACACCAGACACTCATGAGACAAAACTCTAAAAAACGCCTAGAATCGCATGATTCAAAAAGCTTTTAGAGGGTTGCAAGTTGAGTTTTCCCAAATTTGACTTGAGCTCGTCCGCGTGGCCTTGGCTCCAGCCGCTCGCCAGGCTCGACCCCGAATCGCGCGTGCTGGCCATGGCGCTCTCTGCCTCGGTCGTGCTGCACGCGATCGTGCTCTCGATCCACTTCAAGTTGCCCGACAAGCTGGCCAGGCTCACGCCGACGCAGCTCGAGGTGGTGCTGGTGAATGCGAAGACCCGCTCGGGACCGGCGCGGCCCGAAGTCCACGCCCAGGCGAACCTCGACGGTGGTGGCGACACCGACCTCGACCGCCGGGCGAAATCACCGCTTCCGGTGCTGCGGCAAACCGAACCGGGCACGGAACTCAGGCACGCTGCGCGCCGCGTGCAGGAACTCGAGGCGCGGCAAAGACTGTTGCTTTCGCAGACCCAATCCCGACAAGAGGTGGCGGCGGAGGAAACCCAACCGAAGACCGCGGCCAAATCGCAAGTCTCGGGAGCGGAACTTGCCGAAAGCGCCCTCATCATCGCCCGCATGGAGGCGCAGATCGCGCGGCAGATAGAGGAGTACAACAAGCGCCCGCGCAAGACCTTCGTCGGGGCGCGTGCCGCCGAAGTTCGCTATGCGCTCTACGTAGAGGACTGGCGCCAGAAGATCGAGCGCATCGGCAATCTCAACTATCCCGAGAGCGCCCGCGGCAGAATCTACGGGACTCTCCGGCTTACCGTGTCGATCAACTCAGACGGCACGGTGGCGGCCATGGATCTCGAGCGATCTTCCGGCTACAAGATCCTCGATGCCGCCGCGCAGCGAATCGTCCAGCTTGCGGCGCCCTACGGGAAATTCCCGGCCAACATCCGCAAGGAAACCGACATTCTGGTGATTACCCGGACCTGGCACTTCGTGCGCGGCGACAAGGTCTTCAGCGAATGAGGAAGATCTAGTTCCTCCTGCAACGCTCGCCGAATAAGCGGCAGCGTCATCATCGGCGCACTTCCCTTATGAAGCTGCTCCTCCTGCTGTGGAAGTTGTTCTGTTATCCGGTTGGGATCGCGGTCATCGCCCTCGCGATCTACGAGTTCTGGTTTTTCGCGCAAATCATGTACTGGGTCGAGCACAATCCGACAACGACCCAGTTCATGGATGCCCGGCTGGAGGCGTTGCGGCAAAAGAAGCCGAAGGCGGGACTCGATCAGACCTGGGTGGCCTACGAACGGATATCGGTCCACCTCAAGCGCGCCGTCATCGTGGCCGAGGACGCAAAGTTCGTCGATCACGAAGGCTTCGACTGGGAAGGCATCCAGCGGGCCATGGACAAGAATCAGCGGGTCGGCAAATTCGTCGCCGGGGGCTCGACCATCACCCAGCAACTCGCGAAAAACCTACTGCTCTCGGGCGAGCGCAGCCTGTTGCGCAAGGGCCAGGAAGCGATCTTCACGGCGATGCTGGAAGCCACGATGGACAAGCGCCGCATTTTCGAGATCTACCTCAACGTCGCCGAATGGGGCGAGAACATCTTTGGCGCCGAGGCGGCGGCTCGCTATTACTTTGGAGTAAGCGCGGCGGAACTCGAACCGGATCAGGCGGCGCGCCTGGCCGCCATGCTTCCACGCCCGCGCTACTACGACCGCTACCGAAGCTCGGCATATCTTGCGCACTACAGCGAAAGCATCCTGGCGCAGATGCACACCGCACAGGTTCCCTAGAGACGCCAGTGGCCCAGCAGGCAGCCTAAGGCTGCCCTGCCGCGAGGCGGCCGCGAGGGACGTCGATGCGCACAAGCAGCATGAGACCGATAATGAAGAACCCGCCGGTGGCAAGCATCGCCAGGCGATGATTGCCACCGGTGCTCCAAGTCACCGCGCCATACGTGAGCGGCCCCAGAATCGAAGAAAGCTTCACGGCCATGCCCCAGAGGCCGAAAAACTCGGCGTGCCGATCGGCGGGGCTGAGGTAGGCGACGAGCGCGCGGCCTGCCGACTGCGAGGAGCCGAGGCAGAATCCGGCGAGATTGGCGGCAACCCAGAAAAGCCCAGGTCCCGTCGCCGCCCAGGCGATCAGCGTCGTCGCCATCCAAAGGACAAGGGTAAGGGCGATAGTGCGGATGTGTCCGAGGCGGTCCTGAATATGGCCGAAAGCGAACGCGCCGGCTGCGGCGGTCACGTTGACCACCAGGATCAGGACTATCGTGTCCCTCGTCGAAAAGCCGAGCGCCTGCTCGGCGTAGACGGCGGCAAGAGCAACCACCGTCTGGATGCCGGCCTGGTAGAAAACTATGCATAAGAGAAAGCGCGCCAGATCCTGATACCGCGCGGCCTCGCGCACCGTCTGCGCAAGCCGCGCAAAGGCCGCCCGCGCCACATTCTCGCCGGCGGCGCGCGGCACCGGGCGGGCGCGCTCCTTGAGCAAGAGGAAAGTCGGGAGGCTGGCCGCCGCAAAGACCGCGGCAGTGATCAGCATGGCGACAGGAACGAAGTGTTGCGCCCCTTCGCCATGAGCTTGCGCCCAGGTTACGTAGCCCAGGCAAAGCCCCAGGGTCAGGATCCCGCCCAGATAGCCAAGACTCCAGCCCCAGCCCGATACGCGCCCCAAGGCCTCGCCTTTTGCGATCTCGGGCAGGAACGCAGCGACGAGGTTCTCGCCCGACCCAAAGAAGAAGTTGGAGAGCAGCAACAGCGCCACGGCGAGTGCGAGCGTCTCCGGCCCGGTAAGAGCGAGCAGCGCGGTGGCGAGCACGCAACCGGCGGTGGTCAGGGCGAGCAGGCGCTTTTTTGCCGCGCGTAGATCGGCGTAGGCCCCGAGAACCGGCCCCGTAATCAGGATGCAGGCGTACGAAACCGACAGTGCCGCCGTCCAGGCGAAAGTCGCCCAAGGGGCATTGCCTGCGATTACGGCGACGAAATAGGCGTTGAACACGGCGGTGATCACGACCGTGGTGTAACCGGAGTTGGCAAAGTCGTACATCGCCCAGGCGAAAATCTCTCTGGGGCGCACCTCGTCGGCAAAGTTGTTTGAAGGAGTCATATCAGCTCAAGAGGCGAAAGCCCCTCGGTTTCCCTGTTGGAGGTGCCGTGATCTCCGAGAGCGGTCACGGGGGGTGCCATTGGGCCCAGATTTTCTTTCGCCATGATACAGCCGGCTGCTAGAATCGCCGCAGCCGCGCGCGGCGCGGCGCGTCCCGGGGCACCACGCAGTGCAACTCGAATAGAAGGGCTGGCGCGCATGATCGAAACCCTCAGCCCGAAGAAGGAGCTCGAGGACCTCAAGGCCGACCTGAGCGAGGTTCAGGAGCTCTTGGGGCGCTACCGCCTGATCGAGCGCCCGGAAATGCAAGAGCGCGAACCGGGGCAGTCTCTCGCAGACGAGCAAGACACCGCCGAGCTACGCGCCAAGCTCGATTCCATGCATCCGGCCGATATCGCCTACGTCCTCGAGTCGCTGCCTCGGGAGGAGCGGCTCGCCGTCTGGAACCTTGTCAAAGCAGAGCGCAACGGGGAAATCCTGCTCGAAGCTTCGGATGCGGTGCGCGAGACGCTCATCCGCAGCATGGATTCTCGGGAACTGGTCGCGGCAGCCGAGCAGCTCGAGGCTGACGAGATCGCCGACCTCGCTCCGGACCTGCCCCAAGCGGTCATCCACGACGTTTTCCAAGCGCTGCCTGTCGAGGAGCGTGAGCAATTGCGCGCGGCAATGTCCTATCCCGAGGACGCTGTCGGGGCGCTGATGGATTTCGAAGTCGTCAGCGTGCGCGAGGATACCGGAGTCGAAACTGTCACGCGTTACTTGCGACGCTTCGACGCGCTGCCGCATCACACCGACCAGATTTTCGTAGTCGACCGCAACGAGCGCCTGAAAGGCGTGCTGCCGCTCTCCAGGCTGATCGTCTCGGAGCTCGAGCACAACGTCGGCAAGGTCATGGTGAGTGAAGTCGTTACCCTTCAGCCCGGTGACAAGGCCCAGGACGCCGCCACGGCTTTCGAGCGCTACGGCCTAGTCTCGGCTCCCGTGGTGGACCAAGAGGGAAAGCTGGTCGGCCGCGTGACGGTGGACAAGGTCGTCGACTTCATTCGAAGCAAGAGCGAGAGCGAACTCTTGACGCAGGCCGGGTTGCGCGAAGAGGAGGACGTATTCTCTTCGGTCTGGGCGAGCGTGAAGAACCGCTGGTGGTGGCTGGCCATCAATCTTGTCACCGCTCTTGTCGCTTCACGAGTGATCGGAGCGTTCGAGCACTCCATCGAAAGGCTGGTGGCGCTCGCGGCGCTCATGCCTATCGTCGCGGGCATCGGCGGCAATTCGGGCAACCAGACCATCACCCTGATCGTGCGCTCGATGGCCCTCGGCCAGGTGCAGAGAGATCACGCGAAAAAACTTCTCGCAAAGGAACTCGGCGTCTCGTTGCTGAACGGTCTTATCTGGGGCAGCGCGCTCGGGTTGATCGCCTACTGGCTCTACCAGAAGGCATCGCTGGGCCTGGTGATGACCGCGGCGATGACGCTCAACCTCGCGCTTGCCGCGACCGCGGGGGTGCTCATTCCGCTGACCCTGACGCGCTTCGGGCGCGACCCCGCGCTCGGCTCCTCGGTCATGATCACCGCGATCACCGACAGCGGAGGGTTCTTCATCTTTCTCGGGCTGGCGACGATTTTCCTGGTGTGACCCGCGCAGCGATCGCCTGGCGTCTCACTCCACGCGGGAAAACGCGCTGCCGGCCGCCGAAATCGTCGCGGCTATATCGGCATCGGTATGAGCTGCGGACACAAAACCGGCTTCGTACGCCGACGGAGCGAGGTATACGCCCCGCTGCAGCATTCCGTGGAAGAACCGCTTGAACCTTTCCTTATCGCATTCCAATACTTCCGCATAGCTCGAAGGCGCCGCGGAGCGAAAGTAAATGCCGAACATGCCTCCGACCGACTTGGCCGAGAACACAACACCGTGCTTGAGCGCCGCCCTGGCGAGGCCGTCGCAGAGCGAGCGCGTCGTCATGCCGAGGCGGTCATAGAAACCCGGGGCTTGAAGCTTTTTCAAGGTCGCGAGTCCCGCGGCCACCGCGAGCGGGTTGCCCGAGAGCGTTCCGGCCTGGTACACCGGACCGAGCGGCGCGATTTTTTCCATGATGTCGCGGCGGCCGCCGAAGGCCCCCACCGGCATCCCGCCCCCGATCACCTTGCCGAGCGTGACGAGGTCTGCCTGCACGCCGTACAGTCCCTGCGCGCCCTGCAGTCCGACACGAAAACCCGTCATGACTTCGTCGAAGATCAGCACTGCCCCGTGCCGGGTGCATAAATCGCGCAGCCGCTGCAGGAATCCGGCTCGTGGCTCGACAAGGTTCATGTTACCCGCGACCGGCTCAACAATGACGCAGGCGATGGAGTCACCCGACTCGTGGAATGCCGCATCGAGTTGCGCGAGGTCGTTGTAGTCAAGCACCAGCGTTTGCGCCGCGGTCTCGGCCGTCACGCCTGCCGAAGTCGGATTGCCCAAAGTGAGGGCACCGGAGCCCGCTTTGACGAGCAGGCCGTCGGCGTGACCGTGATAGCAACCTTCAAACTTGACGATGCGGCTGCGGCCGGTGAAGCCGCGCGCGAGCCGCAACGCCGACATGGTCGCCTCGGTACCCGAGCTGACCAGGCGCACCAGTTCCATCCCCGGAACGAGTCGCGTCAGCGTTTCGGCCATCTCGGCCTCGAGTTCGGTCGGCGCGCCGAAGGAGAGTCCACGGCCTGCCGCTTCACGCACCGCCGCGACGACATCGGGCTCGGCGTGCCCGAGCACGAGCGGCCCCCATGAGCCGACATAGTCGAGGTATTCGCGACCGTCGGCATCCCAAATGCGACTGCCCTCGCCGCGCACGACGAATCGGGGCGTGCCCCCCACGGCACGAAACGCGCGCACCGGCGAGTTGACTCCTCCAGGAATCGTTCTTTGTGAACGGACAAACAGGGATTCGTTCTTGCTCATGGATCTTTCTTGTCGAACAGGCGATCGAAGCCGCGCGCGGCCGCCGCAATGTCGGGTGCGTCGAACAGCGCACTGATTACGGCAACGGCATCGACCCCCGCCGCGATCGGCGTCTGCGCATTCTCCAACGTGATGCCTCCGATTGCCACGACCGGAGAGTTCAGGCGTGCCTTCGCCTCGCGATACAGTGCGGACGAAGCGCGCGGTGCGCCCGGCTTGGTCGTTGAAGGGAAAGCGCTGCCGAACGCGACATAGTCCGCGCCCGCATCGCGCGCAGCGAGGGCAAGCTCCAATCGGTCATAACAGGAAGCCCCGAGCAGCATGCCATCACCGAGCCTTGCGCGCGCGTCCCCGATAGGAATGTCCTCTCGTCCGAGGTGCAGCCCGTCTGCCTCGATCGCGAGCGCCAGATCGAGGTCGTCGTTGATGATGAGCGAAGCGTCAACCGCGTGGCACAGAGCGAGCAGCACGGCGCCTTGTTCGCGACGCAGTGCGTGGTTCCCGGACTTGCTGCGGTATTGCACGATGCGTGCCCCGCCCGCGAGCGCCTGGCGCACCTTACGCGCGAGCACCTCGGTGTCGGGCTCGTCGGGCGTGACGGCATACAGCCGGCGAACCTGGTTCGACGAGAAGCCGAGCCGGCTAAGGCTTGCCCGCGCCCGGTTCATCCATTTCCCGTACCCAAAAAAACCGATCCGGAATGTATTGCCCCATACCCGGACGGAAGCCTGCGTTCAAAGTTTGCCAGGTGTACTCCTGAGCTTCGCGAACCGCTTGAGGCAGTTCGACGCCGTTGGCAAGCGTCGCCGCGATTGCGGCGGCCAGCGTGCAGCCCGAGCCGTGATAGCTTCCGGCGAGCCGCTCCCAGCTGTCGGTGCGCACCACGCCCTCCTGTCCGTAGAGGGTATTCACTACCTTGGGCGTGTTCTCGTGGGTACCCGTGATGAGCACGTACTCACAGCCCAGGGCAATGAGTTTCTCGGCGGCCCCGGGAAGAGCAAGCTCGTCGTCGTCTTCGCCGTCACCTTGAGCGAGGCGCCGCGCCTCGCGGCTGTTGGGGGTAAGAATGGTGGTCTGGGGCAGAAGCAGCTCGCGCATCGCCGCGATCATGTCCTCGGTCGCCAGTTCCTCGCCACGTCCTGAGGACAGCACCGGGTCAAAGACCAGGGGCACGTCGGGATAGTCGGAAACAACCTCGGCGATTACCGCGACGTTCTCGATGCTGCCGATCAGCCCGATCTTGAACGCGGCCACCTGCATGTCCTCGAGCACGAGCCGCGCCTGGTCTGCCACCCAGTCGGAGTCGACCGCCTGCAGATTTTCGACCCCGGCGGTGTCCTGAACGGTGATCGCGGTCACGACCGAGAGCGCGTGGCAGCCCATCGAAGAGAGCGTCAGCAGATCCGCCTGGATCCCGGCGCCGCCGGTCGGATCCGTGGCGGCAAACGCAAGCACGATGGGGGGAAGGAAGGGCGAGGCCATGGGCAGGGAGGACTGACGGCTGCTGGCGGGCGGCTCGCCGGCCGGGGTAAGATGCAACGACCGATTGTAACCTATGCCAACCCAATGACGGAAAAGCAAGAATCTAGGACTTGGATGTGCCTGATCTGCGGCTTCATTTACGACGAGGCGGCGGGTTTGCCCGAGGAGGGAATCGCGCCAGGGACTCGCTGGGAGGACATCCCGATGAACTGGAATTGTCCGGAGTGCGGCGCTCGAAAAGAGGACTTTGAGATGGTCGCGCTCTGATTCGGGCATGCCTCCTGCTTCCTCCTTGACTCCTGCCAATTGCTGTGTGGGGGACGTGCGCCACCCTGACAGTGCTTCTGAGGTCTTTTCTACAAGGCTTTGTTTTGACAGGATTTCGTTGTATAGTGTGACGCGATAGGGTAGCAATGCTCCAAAGAGAGTCCGACAACGGTGTCGGGACATGCAGAGGTGCCTGAGGTGGAGAGCTTGAGCCCAAGGGGAAATCTTGCCGGCGTCAAGGTAATGGTGATCGACGATTCGAACACCATCCGCCGCAGCGCAGAGATCTTCCTGGTGCAGGCCGGCTGCAAGGTCATCCTCGCCGAAGACGGATTCGACGCTCTCGCCAAGATCACCGATCACCAACCCGACATCATCTTCGTGGACATCATGATGCCGCGGCTGGACGGTTATCAGACCTGCGCGCTGATTAAAAAGAACACGCGATTCGCTGCCACACCGGTGATCGTGCTGTCTTCGAAAGACGGCCTGTTCGATCGGGCGCGCGGCCGGATGGTGGGCTCGGACGAGTATCTAACCAAGCCCTTCACGAAGGATAGTCTCTTGAAAACCATAGGTGCGCACGCCACGGTTCGTACTACCTAAGGAGGTTTGCATGCCCGTAAAGAAGATACTCATCGTGGACGATTCGCCCACCGATCGGCAGTTTTTCATGGAAACGCTGTCCAAGCAGGGCTATCAGTGCGTTACCGCTGAAAACGGCGACGAAGCGATCGCAAAATCGAAGTCGGAAAGACCCGATTTGATCCTGATGGACGTGGTCATGCCGGGTACGAACGGCTACCAGGCGACACGCGCCATCACGCACGACGAGGCAACCAAGCACATACCGGTGATTGTCGTCACGAGCAAGAACCAGGAAACCGATCGAATCTGGGGCATGCGCCAGGGCGCCAAGGATTACCTGATGAAACCGATCGATGCCAAGGAGCTCTTGGCGAAGGTCGCTGGTCTCAAATAGGGGCTTGACTCGTGGCGAAACAGATCAGTCTTCGAGAATTCCAGCAGGGGCTCGCGCAGAGGATGCGCGAGGCTCAAGCCGAAACCGAGCCCACCTCGCGGTTGGGCGTGCAGGCCGGTGGACGTAATTGGCTGCTCAAGCTCGACGACGCGGGGGAGATGCTGCCGCTGCCGGAGATCTCCAGCGTTCCGCTCACCAAGTCCTGGTATCTGGGCATGGCCAACATTCGCGGAGTGCTGGCGAGCGTGGTGGATTTCGCCGCCTTCATGGGAGGGGACCCGACAGTGCGTACCCCGGAGTGCCGCCTGCTGCTCATTGCCGAGCGCTTCCAGTCGTTCAGCGGACTGTTGATCAACCGCATGCTCGGGCTCAAGAACGTGCAGGTCATGCAGGCGATGCAGGAGGCACCCGACCGGGCATGGGTTGGTCCCGCCTACCGCGACAACGACGGCCGGGTGTGGCGCGAGCTGGACATGGCTGCGCTCGTCGCGCACGACGATTTTCTGCACGTGGCGCATAGCGCGCCTCGCACTTAACGCGAGCTAGAGGAGAACCCATGGCATTTCTCAGACTGCCGACCAAGAAGGACGTCATGCCGGCAACGCAGACGCCCAAAGCCGTTCCAAAGGCTACTCCCAGGGTCGTGGCCAACAGACCCGCCCCGGGTCCCACCGCCGTCGCCGAGGGTCCGAAACGCCATCTGCTGGGGCTCGCCGGAATGCGCGTCGGCCAGCAATACACGATTCTGGGCGCGATTTTCGCGATTCTGTTTGTCGCCGCCTCGATTCTCGTTTTCAAGGACAACCGCGAAGCCACCTATGGCACGACTTACGTGTCCACCTCGGCGCAAATGCGCATGCTGAGCCAGCGCATCGCGAAGGCGGCGCAGACCGGGCTGATCGGCAGCCCCGAGGCATTCAAGCAGTTGCAGCAATCGCGCGAAGAGTTCATTGCAGCGCTGAAACTGCTCCAGCAAGGGGGGCAGACACAGGCGGGCGACGCCCTGCCGCCGACCTCCGATACGGTAAAGCCCCAGCTTGACGCGCTCACCAAGGAATGGGAAAAGACCGACCGCAGCGTGCAGCTCGTTCTCAAGGAGTCGAAGAATCTGATCGGCCTTGCCACCGCTGTGCGCCTCATCAACGCCAACAACCCGGTCCTGCTCGACCTGGCCGAGCAGATTCAGGCGCTCAAACTGCAATCCCAGGCGCCCACGCGCGAGGTCTCGCTCTCAGGTCAGCTCGTCATGCTGACGCAGCGGCTGGCGCGGAACGCGAACGCCATGCTGGGCGCCGACGTCATCGACCCGGAAGTGGCATTCCTCATGGGCAAGGACACCACCAGCTTCCGCGAGTTGCTGCAAGGCTTGACCAAAGGCAGCGATGTGTTGCGCGTCGCTGCAGCGAAGGATCCGGAGCAGCAGGAAAAACTTGCCGAACTGGGCAAGGCCTACCAGGAGTTCCAGACGGCGGTAGCCTCGATTCTGGGAAACCTCCAGGCCCTGGTGAACGCAAAGGAAGCCGGGCGCAGGGTCGTGGATGACTCCGAGGCGCTGCTTGCTGCTTCCCAAAAACTCACGGATGGCTACGAGCAGGAACTCGAGGGGCGCGCGCAAAACTTCATCGTGCTCGGTTTTCTCGTGCTCGCCGCCATCGGGGTCATAGCACTGTTCGTGATGGTGTACCGCGGCGACACCCGCCGGCGTACCGACGAGTCCGAGCGTGTCCGCGCCGAGACCGAGCGCACCAACCGGTCCAACCAGGATGCGATTCTGCGACTGATGAACGAGATGGGGAACCTCGCTGAGGGCGATCTCACCGTCAAAGCGACGGTGACCGAAGAGATCACCGGCGCGATTGCCGACTCGGTCAACTTCACCATCGACGAATTGAGGGGCCTGGTGGGCCGGATCAACTCCGCCGCCGCACAGGTGACGACGGCGACGGAGTCCGCGCAAAAGACCTCGGCGCAGCTGCTCGCCGCTGCGGAGAAGCAATCCGTCGAGATTCGCCAGACAAGCGCGTCGGTCGTGAGCATGGCAAAGACGATGGGCGAGATGTCGATGAGCGCATCGCAGTCGGCCAACGTGGCGCGCCAGTCTATCGCCGCGGCGCAGAAAGGTACCCAGGCGGTACAGAACTCGATCTCGGGCATGAACGAAATCCGCGAGCAGATCCAGGAGACCTCCAAGCGCATCAAGCGCCTGGGCGAATCCTCGCAGGAAATCGGCGAGATCGTGGAGTTGATCTCTGATATTACCGAGCAGACGAACGTGCTTGCGCTGAATGCGGCGATCCAGGCGGCTTCTGCGGGCGAAGCCGGACGCGGCTTCACGGTGGTCGCAGAGGAAGTGCAGCGACTCGCGGAACGCTCGGCCGAGGCGACCAAGCAGATCGGCGCGATCGTGAAAACCATTCAGACGGATACGCAGGACGCGGTCTCCGCCATGGAGAAAAGCACCCAGGGCGTGGTCGAAGGAGCGCGGCTGTCGGATGCAGCGGGCCAGGCGCTCGCGGAGATCGGGGTGGTGTCACAGCGCCTCTCGCAGCTTATTGAGGGCATCACCACGACCACCGAGGAGCAGGCGAAGTCGGCGACCAACGTGGCCAAGAGCATGCAGGACATCCTGAATATCACGCAGCAGACTACCGAGGGCACCAAGCGCACCGCCGTGTCGATCGGCCAGCTCGCCGAGCTGGCCAAGGAGCTCAAAGGCTCGGTGTCGGGCTTCAAGATCGCCTGAACCGCCGGATCGGCAGCAATCAGTAATGACAGCACGCGCCGAATTCGATGTCGGGCCGCTTTCCTGGGTCAAAGGTGAAATAGACCAGGCCCTCCAGCGAGGGCAGGAGGCCTTGCGCGCGTTCGCCGCAAACAACGAGGATGCCGCGCAGCTCAAATCGAGTCAGTCGCACCTGCACCAGGCCCACGGGGCGCTCTCTATCGTCGGACTGGAAGGAATCACCTGCGTGTCCGAGGAGCTGGAGAGCCTGCTTGCCGGCATTGAAAAGGAAGCATCGCTCAGGAAAACCGAGATTTTCGCGCTCGCCGAGCGTACCTTTGGCGGCATCCTCGCCTACCTCGACCAGCTGATGGCGGGCAACGCCAATCAGCCGCTCAGGCTCTTCCCCCTCTATCGCGATGTGGTCATGGCGCGGGGCGGGCAGGCCGATCCCACCGATCTCTACTTTCCGGATCTGTCTTTCCGCCCGCCCAAGCGGGACAGGATCTCGGTGACTCTGAAAGCGGGCGAAGCGAACAAGTATCTGCGCGAGCAGCGCACCCGATACCAGCGCGGTTTCGTCAAGTGGCTGAAGAACGATGCAGCCGGAGGCGAGGAAATGCGGGCCGTGGTCGAAGCGATCGAGGCCACGCAGGGGCCCACGTCGCAGCGCGCTTTCTGGTGGGCAGCGCTTGCCTTCTTCGACGCGCTCGCACGCAAGGCCCTGCCTGCGGACCTGGACACGAGGCAACTCTGCAACCGCATCGAACAGCAGATCAAGCGCCTGGTTGAAGGCACGCCGAACGTCGCCGAGCGGCTGATGCGCGAAGTCCTCTACTATGTGGCGCGCGCACAACCGGTGAGCGAGCGCGTGCGCGAAGTCCAGGAAGCCTACCGTCTGAAGCAGACCATTCCTGCGGCGGAGAGCGACGCGGCCACGGCCGCACTCGCGGAGACTCCGGCGCTGAAATCCGCGCGCGAGCACCTCACCCACGCCAAGGACGCCTGGAACAAGTTCGCATCGGGCAACCCGCCGTCGCTGCTTGCGTTCCGAGACAGCGCGGTTGCGCTGAAGGACGGTGCGATGCAGCTCGGAAACGCGGATCTCTCGTCGCTCGCCGACGAAGTCGCTGCCGTAGCCGCCTGGCTCACGTCGAACCGCGAAAAGATGAGCGAAGCGATTGCGCTCGAAGTCGCAACGGCGCTTCTGCTGATCGAAAATGCGCTTGTGGGGTTCGCGAGGCTCTCCGGCGAGTTTGCGCAGCAGGCGCAGCTTCTCGGCTCACGCCTGAAAGATTGCGTGCTCGGCAAGCTGCGGCGCACCGCCCCGGAAATCCCCTTGCTCGACGCGATGGCCCGCAAGGCGCAGGAACGGCTGCTCATGAACCAGGTGGTCTCGGAAATGCAGGCCAATCTGCGCACGATCGAACAGGTGCTGGACGCGTTCTTCCGCGATTCGGCAAAGCGCGACGAGCTCGCATCCCTTGACCTACCCATGCACCAGTTGCTCGGGGCACTCGAAATGCTGGGCGAGCAGCGCGCGCGCGACACTCTCGATGTCGCCTGCGAGGAGATCCGCCGTTTTTCCAGCGCGGACTACAGTGCGAACCCGCAGGATTTCAACCGCGTTGCCCAAACGCTTTCGGGGCTCGGCTTCTACATCGAAGCGCTGATTCACGGCAACGCCGATTTCGACGTCGCGATGAAGCCGATTGCCGCACCCGGGAAAGGGGGCAGCGACTTGTCCCGACCGGCCACTACCGTCGAGGCGGAGATCGCAGAGCAACAGCGCGAGACGGCGAGCTTGTACGAGGAATGGAAGAAAAAACCCGAAGATGGGGCGCTTCGGGCCGAGTTGAAGAAGAATCTCTCGGCATTGCAGAAAGATGCCGAGCTGGTTGCCGACCAGAAGCTCGGAGCTTCGACCGGGCAGGCGCTCAAAGCGCTCGACAAGCGGAGCACCATGCCGCTCACGCCCTACCTCAAGGACGCGATCGAAAGGATCACCGCTGCAACCGCGACGCCTTCCCTCTCCCCGGAGACGGCTAAGCTCATCGATGCGAGCGCCGAAGTCATAGACGCCGAGTTGCTCGGCGTCTATCTGGAGGAGTCCGACGAGGTGCTCGCGACGATCCGCGAGCACCTCAATACGGTGCGCGAGCAGCACGCCAACAAGGAGGCACTCACGACGATCCGCCGCGGGTTCCACACGCTCAAGGGCAGCGGACGCATGGTGGGCCTCACGCGCTTGGGTGAAGCTGCCTGGGCGGTCGAGCAGACCATGAATCTCTGGGTGCAGGAGGAACGCGCTGCGACTGCCGAACTGCTGCAGCTGATCACGCTGGCGCACGGGTACTTTTCCGATAACGTCAAGCGCCTCAAGGCGGGCGGGGCAACGAGCGACGAACGCGCGCTCGCCGCGGCCGCCGAGCGAGTGCGTGGAGGCGAAGCCCTGGCTCCGGCGGTGCTCCCGGTGACGATCGAAACACCCGTTGCCGGGGGTGCCGAGCCCGCCACGCAATCCGACACGGGGCCGGCGTTCGCAGCAGCGACCCCTTTCGAAGCAGGAGAGATCGAGCCCGAAGAGTTCGTAAAGCTCGGCGAACACCGGGTCTCGAAAACGCTGTTCACCATTTTCAGCGGCGAGGCGCGTTCGCGGGTCGCGGCGATCCGCGAGGAGCACGAAACCCTGCGCCAGCACGGGGTAGTCAGCGATGCGTTGCTGCGCGGGGTGCACACCCTCGCGGGCACTGCGGGGACGGTAAAGATCTCGACCCTCTCGGATCTCGGCTACGCGTTCGAGCGGGCGCTGCAGAAACTCGCAACGAGCGAGCTTTCCGAGGAAGAGCAGTCGCTGGTCGGAGAAGCGGTCGGCACGATCGAGACGATGGTGGACAGCGTAATAGAATTGCGCGTGCCGCCCGCGAATCCCGAGCTGGTTGCACGGCTCGACCACGTCGGGGCGCAAGCGGCCGAGCTGCAGGATCTGCTTCCGGAAGAGGAGGCGGGCATGTCGCGCGTTCCCTCCGCCCTGGCGCTCGAAGATTCCGCGGAGACCGAGCCCTCCGAATATTCCTCGGAAGAGCTCGAGACGGAGGAGATTTCGCTCGAGCGCCGGCGGCGGCGGCTCGACGATGATCTCGATCCGGAACTATTGCAGATATTCCTCGACGAGGCCCACGAACTGGTTCCTGCAGTGGGCGCTGCGCTTCGCGACTGGCGAGATCATCCGGACAATCCGACGCTCGGCCAGGGGCTGCAGCGCGTGCTGCATACCTTGAAGGGGAGCGCGCGCATGGCGGGCGCCATGGCCCTGGGCGAGCTCACCCACCACATGGAGACACGGGCCGAGAACGCGCTCTCGGTCAAGATACTGCCGGCTACTCTGTTTGAGGAGCTGGAGACCTCTTGGGACCGCATGGGCATGCTGTTCGAGCGGCTGCAGAAGCCCCGCGCGCCGGAAGAAAAACCTCCAGCGACCACGTCCGCGCAGCCCGTCGCCGCCGCTTTCAAGGAGAAAAAGGCCAAGGAGGCGCCCGCTCCGGCGCCGGGAGAGCGTGAACTCCAGAAGAAGGCGGTGCTGCGCGTGCGTGCAGACGTCGTCGACCGCCTGGTCAACCAGGCGGGCGAAGTCGCCATCGCGCGCAGCCGGATAGAAGGCGAGATGCGCGCGCTCAAGGCGGCGATGCAGGAGCTGACCGACAACGTCGTGCGCTTGCGCTCGCAGCTGCGCGAAATCGATATCCAGGCCGAGTCGCAGATGCAGTCGCGCCTGGAACTCGCCAAGGAAGCCAAGCGGGAATTCGATCCGCTCGAATTCGACCGCTTCACCCGATTCCAGGAGGTGACGCGGCTGATGGCGGAGAGCGTCAGCGACGTTTCGACGGTCCACGGAAACCTCGTCAACACCGTGGACGAGACCGAGAAGGCGCTGCTCGCGCAGGCGCGGCTGAACCGCGATCTTCAGCAGGACCTGATGCGAGTGCGCATGGTGCCGTTCGGCAGCCTTCAGGAGCGCCTCTACCGGGTCGTTCGCCAGACGGCCAAAGAGGTCGGCAAACGCGCCAATCTTGACATCAAGGGCACCCAGGTCGAGCTCGACCGCTCGGTGCTGGAGCGTATCACCGGGCCTTTCGAGCACCTGCTCCGCAACGCGATTACGCACGGCATCGAGACGCCGGAGGCGCGCCGCGCCGCGGGCAAAGCTCCAATCGGCGACATTCGTCTCGAGCTCACCCAGGAAGGCAACGAAGTGCAGCTCACGTTGGCCGATGACGGGGCAGGGCTCAACATCGACCTCATTCGAGAGAAGGCCATCGAAAAGGGCCTCATGGAGCCGAATGCCGCGCTCTCCGAAGCGGAAATCGCCGAATTCATTTTTCATCCGGGATTCTCCACCGCCAGCGAGGTCAGCCAGGTCGCGGGGCGCGGCGTGGGAATGGACGTGGTGCGCAACGAGGTCGCGGCGCTCGGAGGACGCGTCGAGATGCGTTTCACGCGCGGGCAGGGCACGCGCTTCACCACTTACCTGCCCTTGACGCTCGCGGTGACGCAGACGGTGCTGGTGCGGGCGGGCAGCAAGACCTATGCGATTCCCGCGGTGATGGTCGAGCAGGTGCTGCAGTTGCGGCAGGAGCAACTGGTCGCGGCTTACTCAACGCGTCAGACGGAATGGCAGGGGAAACGCTATCCGTTCCATTACCTGCCGCACCTCCTCGGGATCCCGGAGGCGGCAGCCGAACAGAAGCGTTTCTCCCCTACGCTGTACTTGCGCAGCGGCACCAACGCGATCGCGCTGCACGTGGACGAAATGGTCGGCAGCAACCAGGAAATCGTGGTGAAGGCGATCGGGCCGCAACTCCAGCGCATCGCGGGCATTACCGGCGCGACGGTGCTCGGCTCGGGCGAGATCGTGCTCATCCTGAATCCGGTGCAGCTCGCTCTCGGAGAGGTCGCGAGTGGTCCCGCCGTCGCGCGCGCGGCCCCCAAGCCTCAGGCCGTCGCCACGCAACCCACGGTCATGGTAGTCGACGACTCGCTTACGGTGCGCAAGGTTACCGGCCGGCTGCTCGAGCGCCATGGTTATCTCGTCGTGACGGCGCGCGACGGAGTCGAAGCGATGGAGAAGCTCCTGGAGATCGTCCCCGACGTCATGCTCGTGGACATCGAGATGCCGCGCATGGACGGTTTCGATCTCACCAGGAACGTGCGCGCGGATGCGCGCCTCGCCAAGGTGCCGATCATCATGATCACTTCGCGCACCGCCGACAAGCATCAGAACTACGCCAAAGAGATCGGGGTCAGCCACTTCCTCGGCAAGCCGTACCAGGAAGACGACCTGCTGAAAAAAATCGCCGGGTACCTGGGCGAACGCCGGGCCGCGGCCTGATAGGATTGCGCGCTGCCCGGAGCGGCGCAAATTGTGTGAGACCCCGGCGGGGATTACAATAGGCACTCGCCTTTATGGCCCAGGTCAACCTCACCAACCACTTCCTGATCGCCATGCCCAACATGGTCGATCCGTATTTCTCCCGTACCCTGACCTTCATCTGTGAGCACAGCGATCAGGGGGCGCTCGGCGTAGTGGTCAACCGGCCGATCGAGATGACCCTCGGTGCGTTGTACGAGCGCTTGAGCCTGCCGCTCGCTTCCCAGATTCTTCTCAACGAGCCGGTCTATTTCGGCGGCCCTGTGCAGACCGACCGCGGCTTTGTCCTGCACCAGCCGCTCGGCAAGTGGCAATCGACGCTGTCGGTGCGCGATGCGGTGGGCCTGACGACTTCGAAGGACATCCTGGAGGCGGCCGGTCAGGGCAGCGGCCCGCAAAGAATGCTGGTGACGCTCGGCTACTCAGGCTGGGCGGCGGGGCAGCTTGAAAACGAGATCAAGCAGAACGCTTGGCTCACGGTCGAGGCGAAGGACGCGATCATCTTTGATACGCCGGCCGAAGCGCGGCTCCCGGCGGCGATGAAACTTCTCGGCATCGACTTCGCGAACCTCTCCGAGGGGGCAGGACACGCGTGAACGAGGCGGCCGTGGCCCCGTCGAAGGTCTCCGGCCACACCATACTTGCTTTCGATTTCGGGGCGCGCTGGATCGGCGTAGCGGTGGGCGACACTGAAACCCGGCTCGCCAATCCTCTGGGAATGTTCGAGGCCGAGAGCGGCACCCGGCGCATCGCCGAAGTCGAGGCGCTGGTGCGTGAATGGCGGCCCGAACGGCTCCTCGTGGGCCTGCCGCTCGCGATGGACGGCGGGGACCACGACATGACGCGGCGCGCGCGGCGCTTTGCGCGGCAGCTCGAGTCGCGCTTCCGGCTCCCGGTCGAGCTTGCCGACGAGCGCTTCTCCTCGGCCGCGGCAGAAACGACGCTGCGCGAAACCGGCCGCGGTGGGCGCAGGCACAAGCATCTGGCTCACGCGCTCGCGGCGAAAATCATCCTGCAAGCTTACCTGGAGACTGTCACAAGATGACTTGTGACACTGGAATAGGGGAGCACGAGGGGAGATATCCCCTCGTGTTGTAAAGATCCGATGAATCTCCCCGCCGCTGAAGTCCTGTGCCAGGAGCTTGCGCGCAGGCTGCGCTCGGGCGTTACCGATTCAACGGGCCTGGTTGGCATTCGCACCGGCGGCGCCTGGCTCGCTGAGCGCCTGCATCGCGAGTTCGGGCTCGCGACGCCGTTGGGAACGCTCGACATTTCGTTCTACCGCGACGATTTCGACACGGCGGGGCTGCACCGCCAGGTGAAGCCCTCGCAGATACCTTTCGACGTCAACGGCGCCCACATCGTCGTGGTCGACGACGTGCTCTACACCGGGCGCACGGTGCGCGCGGCGATGAACGAGCTGTTCGACTACGGGCGCCCGGGAAGGATAGAGCTCGCGGTCCTGGTTGATCGCGGCGAGCGACAACTGCCGATCGCGGCGCAATACGTCGGCGCCACGCTTGCCGTGCCCCAGGGAAAACTCCTGCGCCTTGCGCGCGACGAACAGGGCAAGTTCTCTCTCAGACTGTCAGACGCGAGGCCCCCAGATGCGAAACCCGCAGCTTAGCGTCGAAGGGGGGCTTCAGCACCTGCTTACGATCGAAGGATTGCCGCGCGACATCCTTACGCATATCCTCGACACGGCGGCCTCCTTCATCGGCGTGACCGAACGGGAAGTGAAGAAGGTACCGCTGCTCCGCGGGAAGTCCATCTTCAACCTGTTCTTCGAGCCGTCCACGCGCACCCGCACGACCTTCGAGATCGCCGCGAAACGCCTCTCGGCCGACGTCATCAACCTGAACATCGCGGTTTCCTCGTCGACCAAGGGCGAAACCCTGCTCGACACCGTGGACAACCTTTGCGCCATGCACGCCGACATGTTCGTGGTGCGGCATTCCTCGAGCGGGGCCGCCCACCTCATCGCGAGCCACGTGGCCCCGCACGTGCACGTGATCAACGCCGGCGACGGGCGCCACGCGCACCCGACCCAGGGCCTGCTCGACACCTACACCATCCGCCACTACAAGAAAGACTTCGCGAACCTTTCGATCGCCATCGTCGGCGACGTGCTGCACTCGCGCGTGGCGCGCTCGCTCATCCACGCATTGACGACGCTCGGGACGCCGGACGTGCGCGTCATCGGCCCGAGGACGCTGCTGCCGACGGGTGTGGAGCAGCTCGGCGTGTCGGTGCATCACGACATGCGCGAGGGCCTGGCGGGCTGCGACGTGGTGATGATGCTGCGCCTGCAGAACGAGCGCATGAAGGGGCCGCTCCTGCCTTCGGCTCAGGAGTTTTTCAAGTCGTATGGTTTGACGCCGCAAAAACTCGCGCTCGCCAAGCCCGACGCCATCGTCATGCACCCGGGACCGATGAACCGCGGCGTCGAGATCGATTCCTCGGTCGCCGACGGACCGCACTCGGTGATCCTGCCGCAGGTGACTTTCGGAATAGCCGTGCGCATGGCGGTGATGAGCATCCTCGCAGGGAACTGACGTGAGCAAACTCAAAGCTCCAGCCTTCGATCCGAAAGAGCTGCCCGAGCAATCGACCACGGGCTACCCGGAGCCGTACAAGTCGCGAGTCGCCGGACGCCACCGGCGGCGCCTCGGGGATCACGCCGGCCTCAAGAACTTCGGGGTTAACCTTACGCGCCTCGACCCGGGCTCGGAATCCTCGATGCGCCACTGGCACGCCAGGCAGGACGAGTTCGTCTACGTGCTCGAGGGCGAAGTGACACTCCTCACCAACGCGGGAAAGCAGAGACTCTCTGCCGGCATGGCTGCCGGATTCCCGGCAGGCAAGCCTGACGGCCATCAGCTCCTGAACGAGACCGACAAGCCGGCACTGTATCTGGAGATCGGCGACCGCACGCCCGAAGACGGCGCCGCCTACAGCGACGTCGACATGGCGGCGCACATGATCGAGGGCAAATGGGTATTCACGCACAAAGACGGCAGCCCTTTCAAGTGACCGACATCCACATCAGGAACGGCCGGATTGTCGATCCGAAGAACGGCGTTGACGCAAAGCAGGATCTGTTCATCGCGGCCGGCAAGATCGCCGCGCTGGGGAAATCTCCCGCCGGATTCCGCGCCGAGCGCGTAATCGATGCGTCGAACCTGGTCGTCTGCCCCGGCCTGATCGACCTTTCGGCGCGCCTGAGAGAGCCCGGCTTCGAGTACAAGGCGACGCTCGAATCGGAGATGCAGGCCGCGGTCGCGGGCGGCGTAACGAGTCTCGCCTGCCCGCCCGACACCGACCCGCCGCTCGACGAGCCGGGCCTGGTCGAGATGCTCAAGCACCGCGCGAGGAGCCTCAATCTCGCTCACGTCTATCCGCTGGGGGCGCTCACCTGGAAGCTCGGCGGCGAACGCCTCACCGAGATGGTGGTGCTGCGCGACGCCGGCTGCGTCGCGTTTTCCCACGCCGACACCCCGATTCCCGATACGCAAGTGCTGTGGCACGCGCTGCAATACGCCTCGACTTTCGGCATCGCGGTATGGTTGCGGCCGCAGGACGGGTACCTTGCGCGCGGTGGCGTCGCTCACGACGGGGAGGTCGCGACGCGCCTTGGGCTGGCCGGGATCCCGTCGTTCGCCGAGACCATCGCGCTCTCGACCATAGTGCAGCTGGTGCGCAGCACGCGCACGCGGGTGCACTTCTGCCGCCTCTCGACCGCGGAAGGGGTAGCGATGATGCGGGCGGCGAAAAAAGAGGGGCTGCCCGTGAGCTGCGACGTGAGCGCGCATCACGCGCATCTTTCGGAAATAGACCTCGGCTACTTCGACTCCCATTGCCACGTGATTCCGCCGTTCCGCAGCCTTCGCGACCGCGATGCGCTGCGAGCGGGACTCGCCGACGGGACAATCGATGCGCTGTGCTCGGATCACGCCCCGGTGGACGAGGACGCGAAGCAGTTGCCTTTCGCCGAATCCGAGCCGGGGGCGACGGGCCTGGAGCTCCTCTTGCCGCTCGCGCTCAAGTGGGCCGGGGAAATGCGCGTCGCGCTGCCGGAGGCGCTTGCCTGCGTGACCTCCAGACCGGCGGAGATCCTGGGCGTGCAAGCGGGGGATCTGAGCCTCGGAAAAGATGCGGATCTGTGCGTGTTCGACCCGAACGCACACGTCAGGATCACGGCGGATTTCCTGAAGAGCCAGGGCAAGAACACGCCTTTCATCGGCTACGAGCTGCCCGGCCGGGTACGCTACACCCTGGTCGGCGGACAGGTCGTGTACGAGGCTTGAGCGCCCGGTCCCCGGCCTAGTCAGAAAGCCGCAGCAGTCGCGCGGGATCGGCCTCTCGTGCCGAAACAAGCACAGTCTTGCGCCGCGACGCCCCGCCTTTCACGACGGTGACGCTTTTCCTCGGAACGCCGAGGCTCGCGGCGACAAAGGCGGTCAATTCCTCGTTGGCACGGCCCTTGAGCGGCGGTGCCGCGATACGCAGCTTGAGCGCATCGCCGTGCAGCCCGGCGACCTCGCTGCGTTTTGCGCCGGGCTGTGCATGGACCGCGAGTAGCCAACCCTCGGGTACCCGCCTTGCCCAAGAGTTCAAAGCAGGGCCTTAATCAGGCGTGCGGGGAGGGACTCGAGCAGGATCAGGGCTACCTGCGCGAGGAGCAGCACGAACAGCGGCGAGAGATCCACGTTGCCGAGCGGCGGGACGAAACGGCGGAAGACCGTGTAGAAAGGGCGGGTAAGCGCTTCGAACACCGGCGCAAGCGGTGCGTACGGGTTGATCCAGCTGATGATGACTTGCACGATGACCACGCCGATGAGCAGGTACAGCGAAGCCCGCACGAGCTCTATCGCGGCGATCGTGAACAGCACCCCCGCAGCGATGCCGGGCCCCCCGGTGAGGGAAGACCCCTTCAGCCAATAGAGCAGAACGAGCATGAGCGCCTCGGCGAACCAGGCGATCAGGATGCTCGCGAGGTCCACCCCGAACAGCCCTGGGACCACGCGCCGCGCCGGCCGCACTGCCCAGTCGGTGAGCGCCGTGACGAACTGCCCCACCGGGTTGCGGAACGGCGCCCTCAGCCACTGCATGTAGAAGCGCAGGAGCAGCGCGTAGACGAGGAAACCGAACGCGGTCCGGATCAGCAGGTCGGCGACTTGGCTAAGCATCGTCCTCGCTCATTCTTTCCCCAATTCCTCGCCCAGTTCCTTGCCACGCTCGTTGGCGGCATGAATGGCGCGAATGATCGCAGCCTTCACCTCGTCCTTGGCCATGCTTGCGAGCGCCCGCTCGGTGGTGCCGCCTTTTGAGGTGACCCGCTCGCGCAGCACCGCGACCGGGTCGGGACTGGTCGCGGCGAGCTTGGCCGCCCCCGTAAAGGTGTCGAGGACCAGACGGTGCGCGATCGGCATGGACAGCCCCAGCTCCGCCGCCGCTTCCTCGACCGCTTCGATGAAGTAGAAGACGTAGGCCGGACCGCTGCCCGAGATGGCGGTGACCGCGTCCATCTGCGACTCGTCGGTGATCCACACGGTGTCACCGACCGCGCCCAGCACGGTCTCGACCTCCTCGCGATCGGCGCGCGTCACCGCCTTGGAGAAAGGGTAGAGCCCGGCGACGCCCTCGCCGATCAGGGCGGGCGTGTTCGGCATCGCGCGTACCAGGCGCGTGTGGCCCTTGAGCCACTTCGAAAGGTTGGCGAGGCGCACCCCCGCCGCGATGCTGATCACGAGATTTGCGTTGTCCGCGATCCCCGATTTTGCCGCCGCTTCGCGCAAGTGCTGGGGCTTGACCGCGAACACGACCACGTCCTCCGCGCGCAGCGCGTCCTTGGGCTTGTCGAAGCAGGTCACGCCGTACTTGTCGACGAGCTTGCGGCGCGCATCGGCGCTGATCTCGACCACGCGCAGGTCCTGCAGCGGAAAATCCTTGCGCAGAAGGCCGCCGATCAGCGCGTCGGCCATGCTGCCGCCGCCGATGAATGTAATCCTCATGTCGCCGTTCTTTCTCCAAATATCGCCGTGCCCACGCGTACCATAGTCGCCCCTTCGGCGATCGCTGCTTCGAGGTCCGCCGACATGCCCATCGAAAGCGTGTCCATGACCAATCCCTCGCGATTCAGCCGGTCGCGCAGCTCGCGCAGTTGCGCGAAAGGCATGCGCTGCAGTCGTTCATCGCGCGCCGGCTGGGGAATCGCCATCAGTCCGCGCAGCTTGAGGCGCGCCATCCCCGCCACCTGTCGTGCGAGCGCCGCCACTTCCCCGGGCGCGACGCCGCTCTTCGACGCCTCGCCCGAAACGTTGACCTGGATGCAGGCCTGCAGCTCGGTCTGTCCCGCGCCGCGGGCTTGCGAAAGCCGCTCGGCGATCTTCCCGCGCTCGATCGTGTGCACCCAGTCGAAGTGCTCGGCGATCGCGCGAGTCTTGTTGCTCTGTATCGGGCCGATGTAATGCCAGGTGAGCCCGAGCGCGCCAAGCTCGCGGACTTTCCCAAGGCCCTCCTGCAGGTAGTTCTCCCCAAAATCGCGCTGCCCGGCGCTCGCGGCTTCGCGCACCGCCGCAGACGAAAACGACTTGCTCACCGCGACCAGAAGCACCGAGTGCGCGGGCCTGCCCGCCGCCCGGGTTGCGATCTCGATGCGCTGCCTCACGGCTTGCAAGTTCAAGGGTATTGAGGACATAATCAGCGCGGCGATGCAAGTGCGGCGAGCCTGAAAAACTCCGCTTCATCAATTGTTCAGAGGCTGTTTCCGGATGTCCTGGAACAGCCCCGATGCAGAGGAGTATCCGTTTTTCCGGCGCGCCCGGGGCTTCGTACTCAAGGGGAATTATAGTGGATATCTCGGAACTCCTAGCCTTTGTCGTGAAGAACAAGGCCTCGGACCTGCATCTGTCCTCGGGGCTGCCGCCGATGATCCGCGTGCACGGCGACATCCGCCGCATCAACCTGCCGGCGATGGAGCACAAGGACGTTCACGGGATGATCTACGACATCATGAACGACGGGCAGCGCAAGCACTACGAAGAGAACCTCGAGTGCGATTTTTCTTTCGCGATACCGGGCCTCGCGCGCTTTCGCGTCAACGCCTTCGTGCAGAACCGTGGCGCGTCGGCGGTGATGCGGACGATTCCCTCGAAGATCCTGTCGCTCGAGGACCTGAAAGCGCCGAAAATATTCGCCGAGATCGCCGATCAGCCGCGCGGCATCGTGCTTGTGACCGGCCCCACTGGCTCGGGCAAGTCCACGACTCTTGCGGGCATGGTCAACCACATCAACGAAAACGAGCAGGGGCACATCCTCACCATCGAGGATCCGATCGAGTTCGTGCACGAGTCCAAGAAATGCCTGATCAACCAGCGCGAGGTCGGTCCGCACACCTTGTCGTTCTCCAACGCGCTGCGCAGCGCGCTGCGCGAGGACCCGGACGTGATCCTGGTGGGCGAGATGCGCGACCTGGAGACGATCCGCCTCGCGCTCACCGGCGCGGAGACGGGGCACCTGGTGTTCGGCACGCTGCACACGAGCTCGGCGGCGAAAACGATCGACCGCATCGTCGACGTGTTTCCCGCCGCGGAAAAGGAAATGGTGCGCGCGATGATCTCGGAAAGCCTGCGCGCCGTCATCTCGCAGACGCTGTGCAAGACCAAGGACGGCGGGGGCCGCGTCGCCTCGCACGAGATCATGATCGGCACGCCGGCGATCCGCAATCTGATCCGCGAGAACAAGATCGCGCAGATGTACTCGGCGATCCAGACCGGCCAGACCTTCGGCATGATGACCCTCGACCAGAACCTGCAGGAACTGGTCAAGCGCAACGTCATTTCGGCCGCCGAAGCGCGCGGGAAGGCCGCGAACAAGGATAATTTCCCAGGCTGAGGTAGCGAATGGAACGCGAACAGGCAACCAAATTCATGTACGACCTGCTTCGGCTGATGGTGGCGAAGAAGGGCTCGGACCTCTTCATCTCGGTGGGTTTTCCGCCGGCGATCAAGGTTGACGGCAAGATGACCCCGGTGTCGAACCAGGCGCTCACCCCGGCGCACACCGTGGACCTTGCCCGCTCGATCATGAACGACAGGCAGGCCGCAGAGTTCGAGGCGAACAAGGAGTGCAACTTCGCCATCAATCCCGCGGGCATCGGCCGATTTCGCGTCAACGCATTCGTCCAGCAGGCCAATATCGGTGTGGTGCTGCGGACGATCACCACCATCATCCCCAAGATCGAGGACCTCGGCCTGCCGAACGTGCTCAAGGACGTCATCATGACCAAGCGCGGCCTGGTGATCATGGTGGGCGCCACGGGCTCGGGCAAGTCCACGACGCTTGCGGCAATGGTCGGCTTCCGCAACGAGAACAGCCAGGGCCACATCATCACGATCGAGGACCCGGTCGAATTCACGCACCCGCACAAAGGCTGCCTGATCACCCAGCGCGAAGTGGGCGTGGACACCCTGACCTGGGAAAGCGCGCTCAAGAACACGCTGCGCCAGGCGCCCGACGTGATCCTGATCGGCGAGGTCCGCGAGCGCGAAACCATGGAGCACGCGGTCGCGTTTGCCGAGACCGGCCACCTGTGCCTGGCGACGCTGCACGCGAACAGCGCCAACCAGGCGCTGGACCGCATCATCAATTTCTTTCCCGAGGAGCGGCGCGCGCAGCTTCTCATGGACCTGTCGTTGAACCTCAAGGGTCTGATCTCGCAGCGCCTGATCCCGATGAAGGAAGGCAAAGGCCGCTGCGCGGCGGTCGAGATCATGCTCAACTCGCCCCTCATCTCCGACCTGATCTTCAAGGGCGAGGTGCACGAGATCAAGGAGATCATGAAGAAATCGCGCGAGCTGGGCATGCAGACCTTCGACCAGGCGCTGTTCGACCTGTTCGAGTCGGGCAAGATCAGCTACGAGGACGCGCTCAGGAACGCCGACAGCGTCAACGACCTGCGCCTGCAGATCAAACTCCACTCCAAGGAAGCGAAGAACAGGGACATCACGCAGGGCATCGAGCACCTGAACATCGTCTGACCTTCGGACGCCGCTTCGCGGCGCCCGAGAAGGGTCAATCTGCTCTGGAAGGTCGCAGAAACGACGCAAGAGCGGCGCCTGCGTCCGGTGGGGCGCCGAGATGCCCAAGGGCGGTGAGCGCCGCGGCCTGCATTCGCCAGCAGGGCGAGCGCAGCGCCGCCTGCGCGTGCGGCGCTATAGTCGCACGCGACGCATTGTCGGCGGTGAGGGCCGACCGGAGCGACAGCGCCGCGGCGCGCGCGCTGCAGCGCGGATGCTCGTCGAGCACCCGCAGGATGCGCAGCATCTGCGCCGTGCCCGCCGGACGGTCGCGCAGCGCGCCCGCAATCGCGCCCGCGAACGGCGTCGCAGGATTCCTGGCGAGGACGTGCTCCATTTCGGTCCACATTTCCGCAGCGGCATCGGCCGACGCTGCGGCGAGCGCGCAACGCAGTGCCTCGCTCAGAGAGTAAGTCACGTTGAAATCGTCGCTCGGCAACACGCTGATGCTCGCGCGCAACTGCGTTGTCAGACGTTGCTGCGCATAGGCATAGATTCGCGGATCGACCGAGCCGCCCGTAAAACCCGGCACGATGCCGCGCAGGGCATCCGCGAACGGCAGTGCGTCGTCCTCCGCCGCGGGCTCACCCGCTGCGGTCGTCAGGCAATGGGGCTTGCCCGCAGGCTCGTGCGCGATCGGCGAATCACCGAGCGGCCCGCCGAGCTCGGCGCTGCGGCCCGGCGGCGCCAGCGCCTTGGCATCGCGCGCGAAGGCCGCTTGAGCGGGGTCGTAGAGGAGGAGTCCGACGCTCGGCAGGCCGCGCAGCCACTCGGCCCGACCCCAAGAGCGCTGGTCGGAACTCATGTGCCATTGGTCGGTCCCGCCGCTGTCGCTCAAGATTCCAAATCCGTTTGCGGTCGCGTTGCCTTGAGCATGGGACTGCGTCCGATAACTGTCGTCCCCTGCTCCGTCCCACAGCAGACCGAGCGCAAGATCCAGGCCCATTCCCTGGCCGACGCCGACGCTGAGCTCGTAGCGGTCATTGCCGGACTCGTCGCGCAGGACGCCCACCGCCTCGTGCACGCCGTTCCCTTGAGCGTAGCGCACGGCGCGGTAGCGGTCCTCGCCTGCGCCGTCCCACAAGAGGCCGATGCCGTAGTAGAAGCCCAGGCCCTGGGCGAACATTTCGGCCTGATAGACGTCGTTGCCGGATTCGTCGCGCAGGATGCCGATCCCGCCTCCGAGCATGGTCCGGAAACCAAGCGCCGCCCCCTGGGCCCCGCTGATGCCTCCGCCGCGATTGAAAATGTCGGAGAGCCCGCGCGCCGTATAGGTATCGTTCCCGCCGCGATCCCAAAGAAGGCCGACGCCGCCCGCGAAGCCCAGGCCCTGGCCGCCCGCGCGCAAGGCATAGGTGTCGTTGCCGCGAAGATCGACGATCGCGCCCAGACCGAACGCCGCGGCCCCTTGGCCGAAGAGCTCAGCCACGTAGGAATCGTCGCCCGCGAAATCGACGATCACCGCAGCTCCGGCGATCGCCGCGCCCAATCCCGGACCTGCCATGGCGTAACGGTCGTTGCCGGAGAAATCGACGATCGCCGAAAGTCCGTGCACGACGACATCGGACCCTCGGTAGTGGTCGTCGCCGCCAAGGTCCACAATCACGGAAATCGCGCCGCCGGTAGCGGGCGAGCGCTGGTAGACATCGTTGCCTCCGGGATCGACGATCACCGCGGCGTCGGACTCGTGAACGTCGTCGCTGAGCGTGCCGATGGATACGACGCCGACCACGGAGTCGAAACGAACGGCCTTTTCTGGAAAACGGATATGCCCGGCGGACGCGCGCAGAGCGCGCGTGAAACGCCCGGTGGCGTTCAAAAACATGCTCGCCGCACGGCTGAGCGCGGCCTGATCGGTGCCCGCGCCGATGCCGCCGAGCACGCCGCGCGACGGCAGCTGGCTGCCCAGCTCCCGGATGATCGCCTGGGCGTCGATCTGCGAGCCGCGCGGAGTCGATCGCAACAACGCCTGAGCCTCGGCGAGCTCGCCGAGATAGACGGCGAGCAGCTCGCGAATCGCCACGGGCGGCCCGCCGGAGCGGGCGGGCCGCTCGCGGGATGCTTCGTCGACCAGGCGCCGCAGCGCCCCGGGTACGGTGCGGTAGAACAGAGTCGCCGCGTCCGCAGCATCGGGCGGCTGCGCGAGCAGTTCTCGCACCAGCGGGGGAGAGCCGAGCGGCGCGGCCTGTGCTTCGTGTTGCAGGATGTTTTCGACTACCGATAAGGCGTCGGGACCGAGGCCCCTGCTCGCGAGCACGGCCTGGACGCGCGCAGCGAGCGGATCGGCGCGCACGCGCTCACCGGGTCGCAGGGTCACGCACGATGCGACGAGCAGGCCCGCGGCTGCGCAGGCCGCTGCGCCGAGGCGAAGTTGCGGCAAACCGAAGGAAGTCACGTATTTGCCCACCGATGGCGCTCTACAGTATGGGCAGGATCAGCGTAGGTCAACCGAGACGTCGCTCATCGCGAGCGAACGGGAGCGCTGCCGACGGTGTAAGATTTGCCGGAAAGCTTCCGGCGCTGCTCGATGCCTCATGAATGGTTTATGATGACCGCTAGGAGAAAGCATGGCCCATACGTTTCCTGAGCTAAGAGCAAAACCCCTCGCCGAGCTGCGCGAGATCGCGGCCGGAATCGAGCACGAGGCCGTCAAGGGCTACACGCAGCTCAACAAGGACCATCTGCTCGCGGCGCTGTGCAAGGCGCTCAACATCGACATGCACGTGCATCACGAAGTGAAGGGCATCGACAAGGGCGGGATCAAGACCAAGATTCACGAATGGCAGAAAAAGCGGGACGAAGCGCTCTCGGCCAAGGACCGCAAGAAACTCAAAGTCGCGCTCAATCATATTCACCATTTCAAGCACCAGTTGCGCAAGGC
>Ga0105252_10000224_pt1 | contig 44615 bp, 72 predicted proteins | sample EasRivMeERMZT100_FD_89675 | JGI IMG/M metagenome (GOLD analysis project Ga0105252, IMG submission 89675) | Soil microbial communities from meander-bound floodplain in the East River, Colorado, USA - East River MetaG ERMZT100 | ecosystem: Environmental > Terrestrial > Soil > Floodplain | place... | reverse complement strand
GTCTCTGGCGGCGGGTTCCGTTGACCTGTTCGTGACCGATCCGCCCTACGGTATGGCCTTCGGTGGGTTCCGTGGGGTGGACGCGAACGTCTCGGCTGACGGCGCGCGTCAGGGCATCCGCTTGGTGCGGCAAGTGCTACATGAGGCGCGCGATGTGATGAGCGCGGAGGCTCACTACCTGCTGTTCTGTCATTGGGAGAGCTGGCCAGACTTCTACGATGCAGCCTCGCCGTTCTTCGCGATCAAGAACGCACTGATTTGGTACAAGGATCGCGGCGGCATGGGAGACACAGACATGGAGTACGCCCGCGACTATGAGGTGATCCTGTACGGCGTCCGTGGTCGCCGCGCGATCGACGGCAAGCGCGACGGTGCCGTGATCACCGGCTACCCGCCCGTGCGCTCGCAACTGCGCGAGCACCCGACGCAGAAGCCGGTCGAGCTCCTAGCGCATCTCATAGGCAAGCACGCACCGATCGGCGGGCTGGTGCCCGACCCGTTCATGGGATCGGGAACGACCCTGCGAGCAGCAAAAGACCTCGGCCGACGCGCCATCGGGATCGAGATCAACGAGGACTACTGCAAGATCGCCGTGGAGCGCTTGCGGCAGTCGGTACTAGCGCTGTGAGCAGGTACTGGATACCAATGGCAGCGCTGATTGAGGCTGATTCCCCGCAGGCGGCGCACGAGACCATGAACCAGACGCTCGCGAAGCGCAGGCGGGAGCAGCCGGATCGCGTCGAGGTCATCGAGCTCGTGCTAGGGCCGGTGAGTGAGGTCAGGGTGTACACGTAATGGCTAGGCGTAGCGCCTCGGCGATCGTCGCGGAGTCTGAGAGGCCCCAGCGTTCCGCGAGCGTCCGCAGGTGGGCGCTAGCCTCAGTTGTGAGCCAGATGTGCTTGTCAGGCACGACGAAGACCCCACGACTGAAGGAACTGCAGTGTTTCGTCTGCGAGGTCGGTGGCTTCACTCGCGGCGGAGGACTGTTCCCAGGCGTCGAGCAAGTCGAAGGCGAGTCGGATCGATGGATCGCGTTGGTCGAGTGCGGCGTCCCAGCCATTATCGAAGTCCTGTCGGCGGTCGCCGCCTTCGAAGTGTGGTTCGGCACAGTAATTTTCCCAAGCAAGCGTGTTTTGGGACAGCAGTCTGTTAGTCACGGATCGCTCTCACTCCCCACCAGCGATCATGTGAGTCGATCGCGGCGATGTCCGACGCTTCCGCAGAGACGGCCCGCATGACTAGTTGGAGCCGACCAGCGGCGCGGTTTGATGAGCGCCAGTCCTCGCGATCGCGGTCGAGCCACCCTTGGACGGCCTCAGCGAGTTTGCTGATGTGCTCGTCCATGCGGGTCTCGTGCCACTCGCGCGAGTACGGCTCAGGCTGCGAGCCCGTTGGCACGGGTCGCCTCCGCGCACTCGTGGCACATCGGGATTGCCCGGACTTCGTCGCGGTACTGGCCCATGATGTGAATCGAAACCTTGACTGTCTCGGTGGCGAATCGGCGTGCTTGGCAGTTGCATCGGATGGAGTTTTTGCTGGTCATTGTTCTGTCCCTTCCCTTGTGGAGTCATTATAGACATGTACATGGATAGGTGTCAATAGGTGAGTTCAAAGCTAGAGGAACGGTTAGCAGAGCATCTAGCGCTGATGTCGCGTAGTACCGCGTGGCCCTATCCCGAGCCAGTACGGGAGTTCCATCCGATGTGGTGCTGTGAGTTGCCACGGAAGAAGCACACGAACCTCACGCACACGCCGATCTTGTACCACCACACGCGCGACTTTCGCGTGGACTTCGCCTGGCCAGCCCAGCGGGTGATCGTGGAGTGCGAGGGCGTGAGGTGGGACGCCCATGGCGGACGGCACCAGACCGGCGCTGGCTTCACGAAAGACCTCGATAAATACACGCAATTAGAACTCGCCGGCTGGCGGGTGATCAGGATTGGCCGTCGTGAAATTACCTCTGGCGCGGCGCTCGCGCTGATTGAGAAGGCGTTGGAGGAGCGGCATGTTGCAGCCGGTTAGGGTGAACGCTCCGCTGTTCTGGTCGCACGTCGATCGCTCTGATGGCGACGATGCTTGCTGGCCTTGGACTGCCGCTGCTCTAGAGCCAGTAGAGGACAAGGGATGAAGCAAATGGGGACGTTGTTCGGTGTGCCGGTTTGGGTGACTGAGGAGGAGTGGTATTTGGCCGCGTTCTCGCGTGACGCGATCTTTTTCATTGGCCCGCCCGCGAAGCCGCAGTACGACGCGATCTACAGGGAATTCCACCCCCAACCGTTTAAGCTAGAGCCAGTAGAGGAAGCGACAGAATGAGCGAGCCACTGACGGATGACGATCTGCACGAATTACAGCACCGCTTGGTTGGAGTGTTGGCGGGGAGGGGTTACTACTCGTTCTTTTGTTCTCACGATGGCACTGCTAAGGACGACGAAGGTAAGCCGACCGCATACGACGACGAGGTGGTAATCGACGTGCGGGTGTCGATGCGGGGTTTGGTCGAGGCGCTACGGACGGTGGTATGAAGCCCAAGATAGCCACGACCTAAGAGGGCACTACCAGCAAAGGCCAAATCTGGTCTAACATAACCACCGCTACCGGGGGCGCTCCGCATTGGCTCCATCTGAAAAGCAGCGCCGTTTCTTCGCTGAGTACGCCGTTGACCAAAACGGCACCCAAGCCGCGATTCGTGCTGGGTACTCCCCCAAATCCGCCTACGTCACCGCTTCTCGTCTCCTGAAGCGCGCTAAGGACGAACCAGTCTTAGCCGCTGAGAAGGCTAAGGTGCGCGCTAACGTGCTCCGTATCGTGGCTAAAAGCTCACCAGAGGTCATTCAGGCCGAGAACACAGCTGCCTACGCGGTCACAAAGACGCTCGAGCTCATCGAGTACGGCACATCTATGACGCCCGTCTTAGGCATGTTCGGCCCGATCATCGACCCCGTGACCGGCGAGCCAATCATGGAGATGAAGGATCCACGCACGGCCACGGCAAACCTCGCCACTCTCGTTAGGCAGTTCTCGCAGTTCTCCGAGAAGCACGATGTCAACGTGCAATTACGAGCTCAGGTGCTCGGGCTGGTGGCTGAGATGTCTGAGAGTGAGTTGCGCGATGCCAAAGCCCGTCTGACGTGAACGAGCTCTCAGTACAGGCCGTGGTGGTGATGAGCGAGGCCGAGGCGCGGGCAGAGACCGACGCCATCCGCAACCAGTTCGAGGACGCACAGGACACATGGGACGCCGGCATGGTGCGGCTGCGTGAGGTCGAGGAACGCGAGGGCTGGGCTGCGCTCGGCTATACGAGCATGGCTCGCTACGTGATGGCCGAGTTCTCGAAGTCACGCGGCCACGCTTACCGGCTCATTGACCAGATGAACGTGACCCTACAGCTTGTAGGGGTGTCTCACGGTGAGACAGGTGTGAAGCAAATCACACACCGTCAGGTGAAGGCGCTCAAGTCACCAGAGGCGCAGGCCGAAGTCGGTGAGCTCGTGGAGCAGGGGCACTCGCTGAACGAGGCTGTGGAGCATGTCTCGATCACGCGTACGCCCTTCGCGGGTGGTTCGGCCATCGACTTCGAGCCTTACGACGACGAAGCGATGATCCTGCGCTGTAAGGGCTGTCAACGCGTCGGGGCAGTGGGTGCGCGCTTCGAGGTGTTGCGAGGCGGCTCAGGCGTTGAGTCCGGCGACGACGATGGCATCGTGCGTGAGCGGTTCAACGAGTGACCACGCTCACCAAGGAGCGTGCCTTCGCGATGCTCGCGACCGAGGAGTTGTGCCGGCGCAACTTCATCGACTTCCTCGACTTCGTGAAGCTCCGCTCAGACGACCCGCTGAACCCGGTGGTGACCAAGTGGCAGCCGTGGCCGTACCTCATCGAGCAGGCTCAGGCGTGGGCCTCTGGGGCCTCGGAGATCGACCTCAAGGACAGGCAGTTGGGCTACTCGTGGCTGGTGGCGGCCTATGCCGACTGGAAGGCCCGTAACGGGGCGATGGTGGCGCTCATCTCCAAGGGCCAACTCGAGGCGAGAGAACTCTTAGCCAAGACCGCGTTCGTGGAGACGCATCTGCCAGAGTGGATGCAGGTGGGGGCCACGATCCGGGTGGACGACATCACGTATCCGTCAGGTGGCAAGGTGATGGCGTTCCCATCGACGCCTGACGCGGGCGTGTCCTTCACGTTCCAGGTCGTGATCATGGACGAGGCCCACTTCCACCCCTACGCGGCGCAGAACTACGCCGCCATCCGCCCCACGATTTCCGCTGGCGGGCAGTTCATAGCGCTCTCCACGGCAGACCCAGGCTTAGGCCCTAACGGCTGGTTCCCGCTGGTCTACTGGGCCTCAAAGCGCGGTGAGACCGGCTACACGGCGCGGTTCATCCCGTGGAGCGTGCGACCAGGGCGCGACCGGGCATGGCTGGAGCGTGAGCGGCAGGCGTACGAAGGGCTGCCCGAGGAGTTCGATGCCTACTATGCCGACACCGACGCGCAGGCGTTCGTAGCGAGAAGCGGGCTCGTGTACCCGATGTGGAATGAGGCGAAGCATGTCCGAAGTGAGAAAGTGCCCTTGGTTCAATGCAGGCGCATCGTTGCCGGTGTCGACCTTGGTGGGGGCGACCCTACGGCAGTGGTCATCCTCGGTCTCGATGCAAATCACCACGTCCACCAATACGGGGAGTTTTATCGCCGTGGCCCAGTACCCGTCGAAGAAATCGGGGGGTTCCTGAGCCACTACAACTGCGACGCGATCGAGTGTCCACCCGAACAGGCGACAGTCACAGCTACGCTCGTGAGCCAGTTCGGGCTGCCCGCGCACGCGGCCAACAACTCGCGCAAGGACGGCTTCAACCTCACGGCCACGCTCTTAGAGAACGACCGTCTGACTATCGACCCGTCGTGTGTTAACTCTATCGCGGAGTTTCCCGGCTACCGGTGGCGGGATGCGGTCGACCCAAACGACAAGACGCGGTACGCGACCAAGACGCCCGTCGACCACCACGCGGACGCGCAGGACGCGAGGAGATACGCGGTCATGGAGATCATGGCGATGCTGCACGATCCTGGGCCCGCGTTACCGAAGTTGTCACTCGCAGGGAAGCCGCTCGCGAGGATTGCCGTATGACGATAACCGGGATAGGCGATCACATAGCGCGGTTGTTGTGGGGCTTCATGTTGCTGCTCATCTTTGGAGCTCTAGGCGCGCTCATCTTCGGCGTGACACGTGAATATGGCGTAATAGGACTAGGTGCCTGCCTCGCTGTCGGGACAGCCGCCTATGGGCTGGGATGGGCTTTCTACAAAGGACTAGGTCTGTAGTGGGGCTGATGCACTCCGTCATGCATCTACGAACGGGCAGGGCTCTTGGTTGAGGACTACGTTCCGTCATGGGAACGCGACATGACTGAGAAAGACCGCTTGCTCATCCAGTTCTTGGATGTCTCGGACTTGAAGCGCGCGATGATCGTGGCGATGGGCGACGAAGAAGGCGCGTGGGACTACTGGCTAGAACGCCTCGCGCTCATCCGTGACCACATGGAAACGCTGCGATTAAGCAAGGCGCTCGTAGATGGCTGAGATGCTGCTGTCGGAGCGCGTCATCCAGGAGTTGATCAGCGACGCGAACAGTCGCTATGCCGAGGTGAACCAGCGGGTGCGCATCTGGCGCGCGCTCGTGAACCGCACGCAGTTGGCCGTTACGGACTCCGAGGTGGGGACGCTCATCCCGCCGCCGTGGCACGAGTCGCAACTCACGTTCAAGGCCATGTCGGACGCACCGATGCAGGCCACGCAGCACTACGTCTCACGCATCGCCGGCAACCGTCCCGACTTCAAGGTGACGCCCTTGTCCGAGAAGGACGAGCTGCACGTCATGGTGGACAAGACCGCGGCGAAGCAGGAACGGCTCAACGCGGAGTTGTGGGAGGCAATGGGCGGGGCTGAGGCGCAGCGCGCGTGTGCGTGGGCGCAGACCACGGGCGGGGTTGGCTATCTCCACGTCATGCCACGGGATGCCACATTCGGATTGCCCGACCGCATCTATATCGAGGACTCAGACGAAGCGGCCATGATGGCGAAGCTGGGCAAGCTCAGTCCTAGCAAGCGTACGACCGTCCACGGCAAGGTGATGTATGCGGAGCCGGGCGATGTGTGGGCGGCCAGACGCAAGGCTGCGATGCGCAAGAACGCCGAGGACGGCAAAAGCCTCTTCGTGTTGAAGGCGTATCCGCGTGACATGGTGCTTAGAGAGCGCGACGCGGACGGCATCAAGTGGGCGTGCATCACCGAGGTCATACCGGCCCACTCATTAGCGCCCGGTTCTCCGCTGGCGGTCAGTGCGGCGAAGCGCGCTCTCACCCCACCGGAACTGCAAGAGCAATACGGGCTGTTCTTGAACAAGAATGGCGCGATCGACGGTGGCATCACGACTGGCGAGCCGCCCGAGGGCGGGACGCTCGGCTCGACGTACTCGCTCGTCAAGTTCTTCAACCGCACTGAGCTCATCGTGATGATCGTGCCGGGTGGGTCGAGCGTGGACGGCGGCAAGATCGTGTGGCGTGGTAATCACGGCTGCATGGTGCGAGGCGTGCCCGCGGTGCCGATCGTGGAAGTGCCGTTCATGCGCACCGACACCGACATCCCCGGCATGGAGTTCGCTACACCGCTGTCGCAGGTGATGGCGTACGTGCCGCTCATCAACCAGATCGAGAGCCTGAGAAGCAACGCCACCGCGATCAACCTCACGCCGCGCTGGGTGGTGGAGATGAAGGACGGCACGATCCTCCGCGGCGAGGACGGCGAGCCGCTGCTGCTCTCGAATGAGACAGTGCCGGGTCTCGACCCGAAGGAAGCGGCGGCCTATCCCGGCACGCTGCGCCAGTTGACGATCGAGACGGCTGATTCGGACGAGCTGCTGAAGCTCTACCTCGAACAACTAGCGATGGCGATGCCCGCGCCGGCCGCGCAGGGGCAGGGCGGCACAAGCGAGGCCGCATGGCACGCGCAGCTGATGATCGAGCAGTCGCACCAGAACTTAGAGCAGCCCGTCGACAACCAGGCCCGCGGTGCTGAAGAAGTGATGCTGATGTGTCACGGCTGGCTGCGCCAGTTGGACGAGACGCTGTACTTCTACCCGCTCGCGAACTTCAAGAGCGATTCACGGCCGCTCAGGGCGCTGGTCGAGTTCGACCCCGAAGACCTCACCGACTCCATCCTTGTCAACCAGGAGATCGCAGACCCGCAGGCGCGGCTCGTGTGGGAGCAGTTGGGGATGGAGAAGCGCGCACAGGGGCTCATCAACGACCGCGAGTACTTCGAGTCCTACGCGAAGGTGCAAGACCCGCGACAGGCAGAGATCGACATGCACGTCCAGGCCATGAAGCAGCTCTACCTGTACGGGGCGTCAGACAAGATCATGCCCGGCTCCGCCTTGCACAACGCGTACCTTGCGGCGCAGGGCCAGATCACGGCGCAGATGATTCGGCAGTCGCAGAACTTCGCGATCGCCACGGCCGAGCAGATGGCGATGCAGGCGCAGATGGCTTCGATGGTGCCACAATCGCAGGCACCCACCGGGGAGCAACAGTCACCCGCTGCCCCCGGTGGGCCACCACAGCAGCAGCCCGGTAACGTCCCGGTCGAGGTAGGCATGAGGCAGCCCGGCATGGGCATGGCACCGACGCTTCAAGGCCAGTTGGGATCACGCGCGCCGGGGATGGCAGGAGTGCCAGTATGAACACGGTTACATGCGAGCGGGGCCACGAGCACCCGTCATTCATCCATGACGGCGTGACGTATGTGGAGCGCGTCGGGACGTGCCACGTAATCGCAACGCGCGGTATGAGCGATGAGGAGTGGTACGAGCGATTCGGACCTGAACAGGTCGGGACATTCATCCCGGTGCTGCCGCCATGGCGTGAGTACGCAGATGATTGGCGCATCGTCAGGCGTGGAGCAGCCTAGATGCCTAACCCACCGTTCATCGACATGCTCGACGCCGTACAGGAGCAGTTCGTCACTGAGACGGTGGCGCTCATGCAGGCGATCTACGGCGAGACGTTGGACATGGACGGTGGCACCTACGGCGACGTGAAGTACACACGCGGGCAGCGCATTGGGGAGTTTGTGGACTACTCGCAACGCGGCGTGATGGACGCACTGCGGATGGTGTGTGAGGCGTACAGCGCGCCTTGGTACGAGCGTAAGGTCAGACAGTTCATCGAGGACATCGGCACGAGTCCATTGGAGCGTGGCGTATGAAGCAGGTGCTTGATGGTGAGCGCGTCACGCCGCGGATGCGCGGCTACCTGATGGAGTGCTGCGACTGCGGGCTCGTGCATCGCATCGACTTCCGCGTGTTGCGCGCTGGCGCAGAGGATCGCAAGGGCTACTACACCATCGAGGAACGGCTGCCGCGCAAGCGTTACCGCGTGGAATTGCGCGCCTACCGCGACGAGAAGGCGACGAAACGCGCACGTCGGAAGATGAAGCGATGACCGTCGCGCAGTATGCCCCGGTCGCGATCGCTGCTGCCGAGGCGTACGGCATCGACCCGCAGATCTACCTCAACCAGATCATGCAGGAGTCGGGCTTTCAGGTTGGGCGCACGTCACCAGCGGGCGCGACTGGCATCGCCCAGTTCATGCCGCAGACGGCGGCTGGCATGGGCATCGACCCCAACGACCCGATCGCATCGCTCTATGCTGGCGCGGCGCTCATGGCCGCCAACCTGGAGATGTTCGACGGTGACTATGCCAAGGCGCTCGCGGCTTACAACGCGGGGCCGGGCGCGGTGCAGCAGTACGGCGGCGTGCCGCCTTTCGCGGAAACGCAGCAGTATGTGTCCACGATCCTCGGTGGCACGCAAGGTGGTGGTTCGATGCCTGAGTTCGACCTAGGTGATATCGGTGGGAATATCTGGGACTTCCTTACTGGTGGAAACGGCGCTCCGACGACGCCGGAAGGCAAAGACCCGTACAACCCGTCAACGTGGACTGGCGAGGAGCGGCGCAAGTACCTACTTGACGCGGGTTATACATGGGTCTCAGGGACAGGTTTAGAGGGGGCGCAGTGGCGCGGGCCTGATGGCAAGACGTACCCCGAGTCGCGGGCCTTCCAGTTGCAGTTGGGCTACTGGGAGGGTGACAAGTACGTCCCGCCAGCGCCACCAAACCCGGACTCGACGGCCAGTGGAGGCGCAGCGCCACCGCGCGTCGAGTCAGGTGGCTTGTTCTGGGAGCGCCAACCGGACGGCACGTGGAAGCAGGCACAGGGCATTCCGCAGGAGGTTGGGTCGACCGCTGGCGGCGGATTCACGCTCTCAGGCGGGCAGACGCGCTACGACGCCTCGGGCCGTCCCATCGCGACTGCGCCGCGCGCCACCGAGGCCGAAGACCCGTACGAGGCCATCAAGTTGCAGATGGGCATGGCCGACCTCGCGCTCAAGCAGCAGAACCTCGCGTTCCTCAAGGACAAGCACGCCTACGAGATGGAGATCGGGCGTCATCAAGAAGCACGCGCCACACAGGCGCAAATCTTCGGGCAAGAGATGGACATCTCGCAGGCCCGCTTCGCGATCGACCAGGCGAACCGCGCCCTCGAGGAACGCCGTCAAGATCGGTTGCAGGCCGTCAACCGCGACATCTCGCAGGCCGCGATGGATCCCGGCGACCGCGGCATGTACGCCTCACTGAGGCTCGCCAACTCAGGCTGGGGGCAGGACGTGGCTGGTGACATGCGCACGCCTGAGAGCCTCGCGCCGCTGGAGAACATGCTGCGGCTGCGTTCCGACCTCACCACGCCGGCCGAGCAGATCCAGTACACCGGCCCAACGTCACCATCTGGCATCAACCTCGGCGCACTCACGCAGTCACCGCAGGGCACGATGCAGGCTGGGCCTCCCGACCTCACGCCGGGCTACACGACACCGGGCGTGGTCGAGGGCGGACAGCCCCCGCTACCGGGCCCGGTCAATCTCAACGCCGACGAGATCATGGCGGGCGCGCAGTGGGCGCCCACACAGGGGCCTTACGGCGATCCGACCGCGGGCATCAACCTCCAAGCGCTCATGGGGCCAGACAACGACCTGCCGCTCAAGGACAAGGGTGGCATCGAGGACGAGGCGTTCATCGCGGGCGAGAAGGGCCCTGAGCTCGTGATGCCGCTCGCGGACGGGCGGACGCGCGTGTTCAACGAGGAGCAGATGGGCGCGCTGGGCATCAACCTCAAGAACATCGTGAAGATGGCGGCTGGCGGAATCTTCGACCTGCCCAATGACGCCTTCGCGGACACAGACCGCAACCTCGCGACCGACTTCCTGACGCGCTCGACGCAGATCGCCAAGCAGAACACGCCGTGGCAGGGCATGGCGATCCCAGGGCCGACGTTCGCATCGTCACCGGGCTTCGACCCGATCGTGGCGCAGTTGATGGCAGCGATTAACGCACAGGAGACAGGCTTGCCCGCCGCCGCGTACTTGCGTCAGGCTGCACTCAGGCGGCCCGCAGGCGTAGGGGAAGCACCGATTAGGAGGACTGCGTAATGCCGTGGACTACCAAGAAGGCCAAGGGTGGGGGCGTCGACATTGTGAAGAAGGGCACGGGCGAGAAGGTGGGGCACTCCACCTCGAAGGCCAAGGCTGAAGCCTCAGTACGGGCTCGCTACGCCAACAGTCCCGACGCGCGAAAGAAGAAGTAGCGTGCAAGGTGCTCCGCGTGCACAGGTGAAAGCAATGCAGCAGCGACTACAGGCGCAGTTTCCCGAGCTGGGCGTTGCGAACTCAGCCGACGAGTTGCTGGGCATCGACGCCATGAAGATGCAGCGTGGCGAGTTGCCCTCCACGTTCACGCAGATGGTCTATCGGCTTGGAGCGCACGGCGCGAGGCTGCGTAAGAAGTGACATCACTGACAGAGGAGGATGTCCTAGCCGATATCCCGCGTGCGGGCTATGACCCGCTACCGGCTACTCCCTACTCGCAACTGACCGCCGACGAGCCAGACATCGCGCCTAACGCTACCTCGTGGCGCATGGCAACACTCCCGCCTGCTCCGCCGCCGATTCCTGCTGGCTACGGTGCGTCCTATGACGAGGGCTATGCACCTGCGACTGGTTCCGTAGCGGGCGTTCAGCCCGGTACTGGCGCTGGCTTCGGGACGGTGCTGGAAGACCTTGCGCGACCTCAGGGCGCGCTCAAGGGTGCGCTCGCTGACCCATCTGACGCGCTCAATGCGGCGCAGGTTGGATTCGCTGATCCAAGTGCATATTCGTTCCGCCAGTTCGGCCCGATCGCGGCGCTGCCAGATGAGCGATACCCAGCGCCGTTCGGTGCATCGTTTCAGGACTACGGCAACCTCGCTGCGGAGTTCACGCTCGACCCGCTGAATCTCATCCCCGGTGCGGGCAGGGCCGATGATGCGGCGCGCGTCGCCCAGCGCGCTGCTGGTGCGGCGCGACCCACACTGCGCCGTCTTGCGACAGAGGACATCGGCGCGATCCGAGCGTTCCGCGATGAGCCCACTGTCACGCTCTATCGAGGCGATGTTGGTGATGTGGAGAATCTCTCGCTCACGCGCGGAGACCACGGTGCCCGCCTCGGTCAAGGGCTCTACTTCACTGACGACCCCGATATCGCGACCGTCCATGCCATTAACGGTGGACAGTTGGCTGGTATCCCTAACCTCGACCGCTCGGGGAAGCCGCAGACGTTGGAGCAGGCTTGGGGTGAGTTCTACGAGGAGATTGCGGAGAAGTTGCGCCGTCGTGCCTATGAGGGCGGCACAGGTGTCGATGCTGACGAGATGGCGCGCGGCGCGGAAATCTTGCGCCAGTCCACAAGTCGCGAGGATGAACTGGCGCGGTGGCGCGCAGTCGCAGAGAAGACGTGGCCGCGCGATTCCGTGGTGCCGATGGAGACCTCAACCGGCTGGCAGTTCACAGCCAAGGAACGCGCTGGACGTGTGCAGCAGATTCAGATGCCACGCTCAGCGATGGAATCCGTTATCCCGTCCACGCAATCGTTGAGTCCAGAGCAACTGCGGAAGTTTCTCGCGGCGCTCCCCGCAGACGCGCGCGCAGGAGTGCTTCAACTCACGGGCGAGAATCTACGCCCGGACTACACCCAACTCCTCGCGGCGTTCACCAAGCATTACGGGGTGTTTCGCGGCCAGCCGATGTTACGCCGCGCGCTGGGTGACGCAGGCATTACTGGCATCAGTTACCCCTATGGCGTCGGTCGGGCTTACACGTTTTGGGACGAGCAGGCGATCCAGCGTCTGCAACGAGGCGAGCGTGTGCGCTCCCCGCTCATGGAAGGCGGCGCACCACTCACACCCGACGACATCAAGGCGCTCGTTGCGCGCAAGCAGGCTGAGGGACTGACGCCTCAGCAGGCGATGGCAGACCCAGAAGTGCAACCTGCCCTAGGGCAGGTGTTCGCCCCCGACTACAACGCCATCCCAGAAGGCCCAGCGACAGCAGCCGATACGACCGCATGGATGCGAAACGCCCGCAACGCGGAAGCACGCGCAGCAGAGGCCGTACCCGAAGGTCTACCAGCACAGGCAGCAGGGCAGGCTGCGAATCGCGAATCGTTGCGGGCGGCGTTAGCGTCTCGTGGCGTCCGTGGCGATCGCGCTGAGAACGTGCTTGACATGGTCGACGACGTGAGCGACCTCGGCGCGCAGATCACTCCTGACGGCACGATTCGCGTCTATCACGCCACGAATCCCGAGGCCGCCGCTGGGATCCGCCGTACCGGGACGATGACTGGCAAAGAGGATGGGCTGTTCTTTTCCACTCGCCCCGACCGCGAGATCACTGGCTACGGTTCGGAAGTTGTGGCGGTGGACATCCCCATCGAACGGCTGGAACTAAACGATGTGTTCCCTGAAAGTGAAGCGCACTTCCGCTTGCCGCTCCGCCGAGCGGGCGAACGCGTGCAAGTGAAAGTAGCGCCAGCACAGGCAGCACCAGAAGCACCGGCTGATCCATTTGCAAGTTTCAAGCCAATGCAAGGTGGTGAAGCACTGCCAGAGGCACGGCCTACGCCTGTCTCGAAAGACCGCAGGCAGCAGTTATTGGACGCTGCGCGTCGACTCGCTAGTGAGGAAAAGGGCAATATCACGTTCGGTGGGACGCCTAGGCCACCGCAGGCATCGGGCGGCGCTCCGTCCCTTCCTGGAATGCCAGAACGGGCGGCAGTGGATATCGGAGCGCCGTACAGGCCGACACCTTCACAGCCGAAGACGCCTATCGGGCTTGGCGCAGGCATTGACCAGATTCGTGCTCGGTCTGCGGACATACCTGGACAGCCGAGCGGCTTCACTGCGCCACGTGGCAAGCCGGTTTCCAACGCGGAGCTGGATAAGACGCTCTCCGTGAGCCCTGGTGGCATCAATAACGCGCGTGAGATCATCAGGCGCTGGCAGACAGGCAACCGCGCGATCCTCGACCGTATCGGCAACGACCGAGAATTGATCGCCTCAGTCCGCTCGGCCATCACGGGCGACGTGAAGAATTCGTGGCTGACGGCGGCGCTGCATCGCAAGGCGATCCTCCGCTCGGCGCTTGAGGCGGACGGCGTTGTGGAGGAGGCGGCGCGCGAGACGGCGGAACGAGCGTTTAACGCGGAATTGCGCTCACGCTTCGGCTCCACCGTGCCCGACGACATCAAGCAGATGATCGCGGACACGCGCGGCGCCCGTTCCTATGAGGAAGATGCGATAGGCGGTTTCGACACGCTCTTGCAGCGTGCCAAGAACACGATGTTCGGGCTCGGGGACGTGGGCGTATTCGGGGTGCAGGTGCTTAACAACATCCGCCGCGGCGGCGTGCCGCTGCTAGCTGGCGGCATCAATCGCACGCTCGCTGGCCTCCACCTTCCGCACATCGCTACTGAGGTAGCAGACACCCAACTGCCCAAGCGCGTGCAGTACGCCCTCGACGGGCTCCACCAGGGCATCACGGCGTCGGGTGCGCGGCCAGAGGTGGGGACGATGCTCTCCTACCTCGGCAGGCCCGGGCAGGCGCTCGATACCAAGTACGTGATCCCGCTCACGGATAAGTTGACCAAGGTGCAGTTCGAGAACGTGCTCGGGACGTTCCGCAACCTCGACCACGAGGGCAACCTCGTGATGCTCAGGGCGCTCGGCCGCGACATCCAGAACCCACGTGTACGCGCGCAGGCGGCATCGAACGCCAACACACTCTCGTCGTTCGCAGAGCAGGCGTTGACCGCTGGACGGCGCAAGTTCGAGGGGCGCGCACTCACGTCGCCGTCGATGTCGCGCGCCCGCGTGCGTTCGATCGTAGACATGGCGAAGTTGATCACGCCGAGGGCGAGTGTTGAGCAGCGCATCATGGCCGCCTCGATGATCGCCTCGACCTACGCCATCTATGCCACGGTCGGTCAGTGGCTCAATGACCAGATCGGTATCGGTGAGATGGAGTTAGATCCGAGCAAGTTAGGGTTTGGCGTGATCAAGTCGCGCTTCACCAATGACGAGGGCAAGAACATCATGATCGACATCGTCCCGCAGGACTCGGTGGAGCGCGCCTTCGCGCTCTCGCTGCGGGCGCTGCAAGACCCGGAAGTTACGGCGCTGGATGCACAACGGGCGTGGGAGCGGGTGATCCTCGGCTCTGGCTCGCTCGCCACGCGTGGCGTCACGGCGGGCGCGTTCAGGACTGGATTTGAGCCTGGCAAGGGCTACTCATACGGGCAACTCTCGCCGCAGGGCATTGCGCAGTCGGTGCTACCGATCCCGCCCATCGGCCAGAACCTCATGGAAGGCTCATCCGCGCTGGAGTTGGGACTAGGCGAGTTCGGTATCAGCGCCTACCCCGCGTCTGGCCCCACTCGCAGTGGTACTGGCTTTGGCCCACCACCGTCGTCTGGTGGCGGCACGCGGTTCGGCCCGCCGCCTGGTGGTGGAGCAGGCCCTAGTTTCGGCCCGCCTCAATGACCTCGACGGTAGGCGCTCCGGTGACCTGGATCACGGTCACGCCTCGCTGTAAATGGTGCGGAAAGCCAGCCCACTTCTCAGTGAGGGGCGACATCGGGACGCTAATTACGTTCCGTTGCACCGACCGCGGTTGCGCGCTTGAGCAGCAAACGACCATAATGCCGTAACTAGCAACTCGCCTCCGCGCTTTGCGCCGCCGTCTCTGGACGAGCGGCGTTTTTGCGTTTCTGGCGGGTGCTGGTGAAGGGGGTTCCAGTGCCAGACGAGTCTGTGGAGCCGACCGCCGCGGTCGTCGCCCCGCCGACCGACGAGGGCCAGCTACCGCCGACCGGGGAACCGGCTGCGATAGCGCCCGGCGAGGCTGCGGTAAGTGACGCCCAAGGGGCTGCATCCGCCACTCCAGCGTTCGACCTGTCCACGGAGGAGGGTTGGCTAGAGGCTGCCGCCTACTACGAAGCCGGTCGCAAGGTGCTCGACAAGCGCCAGAACGACGGCTTCCAGAATGGTCGGCAGAACCGCGACGCCGAACTCAGGCGTGATCAGGGCACGTTAAGTCGGGCGACCGAGACCGCTCAGTGGGCCTATCAGCAAGCCATGAACGGCGTGCCGATCGAGGAGATCGCCAAGGCGATCGTGCCCCACGTCTCAGCCAACGAAGGTGCTGTGGTGCTACAGACGGCAAAGAACTTGCTGCTGCTTGCCCAGGCGTCAGGCGACGAGACGGCCGGTGGTCTCTTGGAATCCCTGGAAGGCAAGCCCGAGGAGTTAGTGACCGCCGCTGAGGTGGCCTACAACTCGGGGATCAAGAAGGCGCGGTCGGAAGGCGACGCTGCGGGCTATGCCCGTGGACTCGCTGAAGCCGAGGCGCGGCTGGCTGCTGAGAAGGCTGCTGAGGCCAAGGAAGCGGCGCTTGCCGGTTTATCGAATCCACCTACGGCCTATGGGCAACCACCGGGCCAGTCTGCGCGAGACCTCGATGGCGAACGGCTGCTGAACGGCGGGGTGCCGATGAACGACCCAGCCCGCAAGCGCGTTGCTGAACGCCTCGGGGTCCCGCTGCCCTACTGAGGATAGCCAATGACGACAACGACCACGACGCTGGCGGACAGCCTGCCAGACATGATCCAGTCGGCCCGCATCTTCGAGGAGTACGACCTGATCGTACCGAAGACGGTCGACCGCAAAGACCTCCCACGAGGCCAGGGCAACATCTGGAACGAGATCCGCGTCGAGCAGATCACGGCCCAGGGCATCACCGAAGCCACGGTGAACCAGAACGCCCAGCAGCTCACGGACACGCTGTTCTCGGTCGAGCCCGGACTGGTGCAGGTCTTCACCCGCATCACCGACAAGACCATGCGGCGCATCTCGGGCAACGTGGCGGCGCTCCTGGGCCGGGCCGCGATGCTCGCCATGAACCGCAAGCTCGACGACGACGGCACGGCGCAGTACGCGAACTTCTCGGTGCAGCTCTGTGGCACCGGGGCGACCCTCAACCACGGCCACATCTCAGCCGGCGTGTCCCGCATCCGCGGCAACACCACTGAGTCTGGCATGGGCGCAGGGCCGATCAACGCGGTACTGCACCCATTCGGCATCAAGGACTTGCAGGACGAGATCGAGAACGGCATCGGCACCTACACCGTGCCAGAAGGCATCTCGGCCGACTTCTACAGGCAGGGCTTCGCGGGCACCGTCTCGGGCGCAAACGTGTGGAGCGATGGAAACATCGAGGTTAACGCCACACCTGACGCCCGCGGCGCGGTGTACGCACGTGACGCCCTTGTCCTTGTGCGCGAACTGGAACTGAAGACCGAGACGAACCGCCGTCCCGACGTGGGTGGTGGCGCGGATGAAGTCTTTATGACCAGCGGATATGCCTACGGCGAGCGCCGCGACGTGTGGGGCTACGGCCTCTTGCACGACGCGACTGCGCCGACTTCGTAATCAACCCGGCGACTGGTATCGCTGTTCGAGTAAGGAAGTAACGAAATGCCACAAGGCGCGAGGGGTTCATTCCTCCCGGAACTGCGGGAGCACTTCGTTGGTTGGGACATCGTCGCTGACAAGCCTGAGTGGGCGGTCGACACCGACCCCGCGATCGAGGTCGTGGACGCCACGACCACGGCCGGTGCTGGTGGAGTCATCCGCATCACGATGGACTCAGCCTCCGACATCGGTGGGCTGATCGCAGGCGGGAAGCACTGGCATCCCGTCGAGTACGGGATCTACGTCGAGGCGAGGATCAGGCTCTCCGCGATCGGCACAGCCGATGAGCGGGTGGGGGTGTGGCTGACCGACCTTCAGGAAGACACGCTCTCTGAGTATCCGTTCACGGTGACGACCACCGCGGCGACGGCTGTGGCAGACCCGAACGATGCGGTTGGCATCTTCTGGGAAGGCAACGGCCCCGACTCGTGGATGTTCCTCGCCCAGAACACCGACGCGCTCACGCAGGACTCGATTGCCAACGCGAAGGCGCTCGTGCAACCAGTGGCGGACGCGTGGGACGTGCTCGCATTCGAGATCGCGCCTGGTGGACTGTCCGCAACGGCATGGGCCAACGGCCAGGTGATCGGCTCGTACAAGAGCACCACGCCGATTGTGGGGAGTGTCGGGATGTGCCTGGTGGCAATCGGTTGTACCGAGGGCACCACGGCGATCAACGCCGACCTCGACTACATCATCTGCCGGAGCATTCTCGATACCTAGCGAATAGCGCGGGGGGAGTCAGGTGCCGCCCAATGGCCGGCCTCCCCTTCCCTCGCTAGGAGATACACATGCCCAACACGTCCAAGGGTACGGGCTGGCGCTACGACCCCTCTACCGCGCGTATGCACGCACGGTTCAATGGCACATCGGTCTTCGATTTCGATGCGAACGACATCGTGTTCACGGCTGCTACCACACTCGGCGGCGCTTTCGTCTTTGGTGACGACACCGCGGTCAGTCTCGGCACAGGCGCACCGGCCGACCTTCTCTGGGAGACCGCGGACGCCAACGCCAACAAGCTGCTGATCCAGCTTCCGGCTGGCGGTTCCGTCGATGTCCCGGTGCTCGTCATCGGTGACACGATCGAGAACGACGACATGGGCCTGCACGACGGCGTGGTCTCGACGCTCGTCTCGATCATGGGCTCAACCGCGACAGCTACCGGCCCCTCGCTTGAGTTCCGCAAGTCGCGCGGTACGAACTCTGCGCCCACGGTGGTCACGTCTGCCGACGACATGGGCTCGATTGACTTCTATGGTGCAGTAGCGACGAACGAGTTTGTCCGTGGCGCGCGCATCCTCGCGGAGATGACCGGCACCATCGCCACCACGCGTGGCCCCGGTGTGCTCACGTTCCAGACCGCGACCGATGCCTGTCCATCGGTGCTCACCACCGCGATGACGCTCACTGCTGCGCAACTCGTCTCGCTGCCCAACGGCACGGGCGGGCTCGTTGTCGGCAACTCGTCGAAGATGACGGTCAACGGCCTTGTCCCCGACCTTCAACTACAGGGCACGACGGTCGGTGTGGACGGCGCGGCGCTAGTCGCGCTCTACAGCTCCACGGCGGCAGATGGCCCGGAGATCATCCTGGGCCGCAGCAAGAGCGCGACGCTCGGCACCAACACCATCGTCGCGACGAACGACTCGCTCGGTCGCATCGTGTTCATGGGTGCAGACGGTGGCACCGGGTTCGACCCGGCCGCTTCGATCGAGGCGTTTGTTGACGCTACGCCGGGTGCGTCCACGGACATGCCCGGACGGCTCGTTTTCGCCACGTCGCCGGACGGCTCACAGACGCCAGCCGAACGCGTCCGCATCTCAACTGGCGCGACCACGGTGGCGAGTCTGCGTATCGGCGTCCCCGGCACATCGACGGGCACGCTGACGCTTGCCGGCGTGACCGGCACCACCGCCATCACGATCACGGCACCCGCCTGTGGTACTGGCGCGTACACGCTTCCGACTGCGGACGCGGCTTGCTCGGGGATGCAGCTCACCTGCAACGCCTCGGGTGTGACCTCGTGGGCGGCGGCTTCCCTGGGTGCGTTCAAGAACGACCTCGGGATCGTCTGTGGCAACGAAGCACTCACCAAGGTCATCTCGTCGCCGGTGCACCACTTCACCTATGCGCCCGAGAAGATGCCGACTGGCCTCTGGAACGGCGATGGCGAAGAGTTCGTCGGTGTGTTCGGTGAAGAGGCGCTGTGGGCAATGCAGGGCGCACGCAAGCGCGGCCTCTCGCTCATCAACTCGGTGGGCCACCTGACGGCTGCGCTCCAGGCGTTGAACGCAAAGGTCGAGGCATTGGAGGCGAAGGTCTAGATGGCAATCGTCAACCAGATGTTGCTCCAGAACTACTCGAACGCGCTCAACATCATCGACACGCTCGAGACGGGTCAGAAGAAGGCGCTCGCTGACCTCAAGAGCCTGAAGGAAGGCGAGCTCTCGCTGGACGACCTGGTGGTCACGGACAACGGCTGGGAGTTCCGCCCGCCGCCACCCGAACTGCCAACGTCGACGGCATCCACGAACGGCGCGAAGGCGAAGGAGCCCGCTGGTGCAGGCTCCGCCTAAGTCAGTAGAGACGTACTTCTTCGACTACTCGCGTAGCACGGGGAAGATGCGCTTTCGGCTCGGTGAGGACTCGTGGCTCGCTGACCGCCTGGTCGGCCAGTGGGACTTCGAGGACACCGAACGCTCGGGGCGCTGCGTCGTGCGCTGTCTGTTGCAGGTCAAGGGGGAGACGGCCTACGTCTACCTCCCCGGCGAGGACGTGGCGAGTGCTGCGGCCTCGGAAGCCTGCGACATCACGCCGGCGCACAACCACGACACCTGCCAGGTAGGGACTGATGAGCCGTTCCCACAGGGGCGTGAGTCTCACTGGCGGCTCTGCTACGCACGCGAGAAGGCGGAAGTCGGATCCGAGGAGTTCTGGCGGCTGCGTGACGAGCGCACGAGCGAACTGTGGTTCGTGAAGGGCTATCGCGGGCCGGTGAACGTCAACTACTTCGACAAGGGCTCGCACATCTTTGTCGACGGCAAGGCGTTCGTGGACGAAACAGGACGAGCGGTCTTCGCATGAGCCGCATCGAATCAAACACGACGTACGTGCCGCGCATGATGCGGATGCTCTTTCCTATGCGTGGCGGCACGCTCATGTCGGTAGACCGTAACGAGCCCGTCTACGGCGTGCAGGAGTCCTACGGACACGCGAAGGACGGCACCGAGCACCGCTGGCAGGTGCTGTTGATGCCACGCGGCGACCATCTCGCGGGCTTCTGGTGGGACCTGGGGCCTACGACGCAGTTCCTCATGGAGTACGCCGAGGGCGACATGCGACCCGCGCCGCCGTACTTCCAGCCGATCCTGCTTGAGCATTCCGTCGCGGAGTGCGTCGAGATGGCCGAGCACGCGCGTATGGACGACTTCGCCCAACGATTGCTCAAGCAGCAGATCAGCGAGTCCACGTTGTTCAAGGACTACGCACGGCTGATCGAGCAGGACATCGCCATCGTGAAAAATAGAAGCGTCTATGGCCCCGGTGGCAAGACACAACGCAACGGCTACTCCGCGATCGCCGCGGGCGAGCAGCAGAGACGATTGGAGTCCATCCGTGGTTACTGACCTCGTACGTGGCGCGGAGATTTCGCAGGCGCTCGGGCAAGTCCCGTCGGGGCTCTCGCTGGGTGAGGGCGACACCGGGCTCGTCACGACCGCCAACACCGACGCCAAGGTGACGGTGTACTCGATGCTCGACGGCGAGCCGCGCCCGATCCTGCGCATCGACGCCCAGCGCGTGCTCTCCAAGCGCCTCACCAACGGCCAGCCCGCGTTCTGGATGCCGGGTATGGCTGGGGCGGCGCCTGAGTACAAGCGCGGCAAGGTGATGTGCTACATGCACCCGGACTTCGATGAGAAGGACGGGCCCGCCGAAGCCGACCGCGCATGGCTGGACGACATCGGCCTACAGGGCCGCACTTGCAACATGGCCGACCCATCGAAGCCCAACAAGGCGGACTTCCGCTCCATCTACGACCGCGACTCGCACATGCGCGCGAAGCACAAGGATGAGTGGCGGATCATCGAGGCCGCCAAGGAGCGCCGCCAGCGCGCCATCGAAGCCGAGGAACGCCGGCTCGACCGCGAGGCGATGCGTGGCATGGCGCAGGCTGCACTCGCAGGGCAGGCAGTACGCAGGCCAGGTAGGCCGCCACGAGCAGTTGCGCCAGTGGTGGAGCCGACTGCTCCAGAGATGGAGTAGCGAGTGAGCTATTACTCAGGGCTGCTGGCGAACGGCGGAGACTTGATCTCTGCCCTGACGATGGACGGCTTCGTGTGGCGCACGTCCGACGCGGACGCCAACGACGTGATCACCTGTCAGACATCGTTCGCTGATACGACGCCGGCGCTGATCGTGCAGGTGCCGGTCAACTTCTGGCTGATCCCGATCGAAGTGTGCTTCGGTCAGGCCGGCACAGTCGGCACGGGGCCGCTCACGCTGATCGTGGAACGCGACAACATCGCCAAGCGCGGCTCTGCCGGCACCGCCGAACTCCAGGTCAACTGCAACCAGAAGTTCGCATCGGCCACGCAGAGTGCCGTGGTCTACACGGGCGCGACCGGCACCGCCGGCTACGGGATGCGGCTGATGGGTAAGCAGATCGGCGCGGACGTGGACACCGCCGAAGGCGTGGACACCGAGTACCTGTGGACGCCGAACGGCATCGAGCTCATCGGTGGCTCCGCGACGGTGGGTGGCTCGCTTGTCTGCTACCTGTTCTCGGCTGGCGGCACCGGCCCGACGGTGTACTGGGGCGCGAAGTACGCGGTCTGTCCGATTGAGATGTTTTCCTAGGAGATCACATGCCGCAGTTCAAGGTCACGATCCGGTTCACACAACCTGAATGCAATCCCGAGTACACCACAGTCACGCTAGAGGCTGGTGACAAGAGCGCGCTCACGAGGCTCATCAACAAGTACGAGGCGGAGATGAGCCTGCCGGTACGCGAGCGCACGTTCCGCCCAGGCTGGAACTCGAAGGCAGAGCCAGAGTTCTGGGGTAAGCCGCTCGGCCTCGAAGTGCTGACGGTGGAGCCCGTCTAGCTGCATGGCTGATGTCCTCATTCACGATGCGGTGTCGAGCGGGCCTGTCAATAAGTCAGGCCGCCAGCAAGTGTTTGTGTCCCGTCTGATCGGCTATCAGTTCTACAGTGATTCCGTCCTCAATGACCTGTTCTATGAAAAGACCACTGACGGCGGTCAGACATGGGGTGCCGCGGTCACGGTATCGACGGCGCTCATCGCTGGATTCGATGTCTGGTACGACAAATGGACACCGGGAATCACAGGTACGCTCATTCATATTGCGTACATCGACAACACGAGTGCGGATGTCTTCTACAAGAATCTTGATACCGCCTCCGACACGCTCGGCAGTGAGGTTGCGGTGTACGCGGGCACGACGGTCGATACGAGACACCAGTGCTCCATCGCCAAGATGCGTGGCGGGAACCTCTACCTGTGGTTCATGTTGGGTGGAGCGATTGAAGCTGGTCTATGTCGTTCTACAGACGGCGGCGTGAATTGGACGGAACGGTCTGATACCGGGATTGTGGAAGACGACGACGATGACATCGTCCTAGTGTTCCCTGGTAATGAGACCGACAATCAGGATCCCTGGTTCCTCTTTCAAGACCGCACCGGTGCCGCGATTTCCCTGAAAGTCCACTCCGACAGCGGCGATTCCACGGCGGAAACCGCTATTGCTGCTATGGCCTGGGTTAGTCTCACCACCGTGGGGTACGGGTTTTCCGCGTCGGTGCGCCATTCTGACAACCACTTGATTCTTGCGTATTTCACCGAGCGCGATTCCGCCACTGGCGACCTCAAGGTCTATGACATCGCTTCGACGGCCTCGATCACGGCGAAGACGAACATCACGACCGACAAAGACGACATGTACAACCCGTGCGTCTGCATCGACCAGGCCACAGGTGACATCTATGTCGGGTACATGGGTAAGGCAGACGGTTCCGAGACAATCGGCACTTCCGTCACTCCTTTCTACCAGAAGTCCACTGACGGCGGTACCACATGGGGTGGCGAGCAGGCATACGGCGAGACTGGCCGTGCTCATCTAGCAATGTCATGTGACTTGGGAGGGTCAGGCGGGTCAAGGTTCATGCCCTGCTTCCGAGATAACGGGGCCTCCGACCTGTACCTCAACTACGTGAACAGCGTAGCGATCGGTAGCGCTGGTGGCGGTTCTCCCGGCAACTCAGGCAACGCACCCGGTAGGAACCGTGGCAATCCCAATCCCGGCCGCGGTGGTGGACAGGGAGGCGGCGGAGGCGGCGGTGGTGGGACGGGTGGCGGTCAAGGCAACCCGCTCAACAAGGGCTTTCTCGGCACACGGCGAAGGCAGCGCTAAGTGGTAGTGACGCGGACGGAACTGTTACGGCGCGCCCTCAGGCGCATCGGCGCGCGCACTGGCTCGATCTCATCTGGCACCGGCACGACGGCAATCCTCTCGGGCCTGATCAATACGACTGGCGACGATGGGCTGTTCAAGAACGGCCTGCTCTGGATGCTCGAAGCCACAAACGAGACCGACCGCGAGAAGACGGTCGAGCTCTGGGAAGACCTCACCGGCACCGCGCACTTCGCAGACCGCTCAGACGAGACGTATTCGAACGAGACGTACATCCTTCAGAAATACCCCGGCTACACGCTCACTGAGGCGCGGGATGCTGGCAACGTCGCATTGCGTGAGATGCGGCGCACCTACCGCTACGTGTATCCGCTGCACTCGGGCCAGTTGCTCATCCCATTGCCTCAGTTGACGTGGCTGATCGGTGCGGACGACATCGACGCGGTGTGGAGTTCGCACTCACCGAACACGCTGCACAACGAGGACTTCGGGCTCTGGGACAACGGCGACGCCGCCGTACCTGACGGCTGGACGATGGCCGGCACGGATGCCACGGTGGCGCGAGTCACTGGCGGCATCCGTTCCGCCTACGCGGTCACGCTGGCGCGCACTGGGGCCGATGCCACGCTTTACCAGTCCATCCCTGCGCCCTTCCTCCAGTACCACACGCGCTCATCCAGTGCGACGCTCCCGACCGTGCTGGGCCGTGCCTGGGTGACATGCTCCACCGCCTCAAGGGCGCGCATCGGCATCTACAACGGCTCGTCCACGACCTACAGCTCGTACCATTCGGGCACCGACGACCTGCCAGAGTTCCTGACCGTCTCGTACGACACCGCTGCTACCGACACCGAACTCAGACTCGTGCTCTCAGTGGACACGGGCGACGCATCCGCGAACTTCCACTGGGCGGGACTCGTGCCGCTGGACGACTTCCCGACTGCGCTGCGTGACTACGGCTCGGCTGGCTACGAGGAACACGAGTTGGCTTACGTGCGGCGCAACGTCGGCGGTGTGCCGGCGGTCGAACTGCGCGAGGACGCACACGGGCAACTGATCATCTACACGCGTAGACCCTTCCCAGCGATGGACGACGACGCAGACGAGATAGACGACCAGTACGCCCGCGCGCTCGAGGCAGGGCTGCTCACGAACCTGCTGGAGATCCGCAAGCCTAACCAGGATAGGACGCGCCTCGACGTGATCCTCGACGGTGACCCGGCCGACCCACGCGACTTCGGGGTGCGGGGCGAGTGGACGCGGCTCACCAAGAACTTTGTATCGCTGCCGGTGCCGAAGCCTCTGCGGGCCGCCACGGTTAGGAGTGCGTGATGGCTCGACTGTTCGCGGCTACCGATACGACGATGCCGATTCCAGACACGCACGCGGAGATGTTCGCGGCCCCACACACGTACGTCCTGATCGGCGGCTGCGCCGTAACACTGGATGCCGCAGACCTCACCTATGACGTGGCGGCCGGCGCACTCATCCACAACGGCGTCCCGGTCACGGTGGCGGCGCAGGCTGACGCAGGGACGCTCGTAGCCGACTCTACGAACCCGCGCTGGACGTGGATCGCGCTGGACTCCACCGGCACCGAGGTCATGGTCTCCGGCACCGCTGCGGCAACTCCCGCGATCCCAGAGTTGGGCGCGGACTATTTCCCCCTGATGCTCGTCTACGTGGCCGCAGGCGGAACGATCGCCTCATCCCAGACGAACTACGACCAGCGCATCGGCCCCGCGATGGTACAGACCTGGCGCTCCACGGCGAACTTCACCAAGAACGCCAACGTTACGCTCGGAGACGTGACCGGCATCAAGTTCTGGATGGACGCCTCGACGGTGTGGTCGTTCGTGATGGAGGGGCAGCTCTCGACAGGTGCTACTCCTGACATCAAGTGTGCCTTCACCGTCCCGTCCGGTGCGGCCGGCACCGGAAACGCCATCAAGATCGACGCCGCCGCCCACGTTGCGATTCGCGTCACAGACTGGACGGCTTCAAATTCGCTTGCTACTGCCGCGGCCGGTGTTGGGCTCAGGCTCACCGGCACCATCGTTAACAGTTCGACCGCTGGCTGGGTGCAACTCCAGGCCGCGCAGGACACGTCCGATGCCTCTGACACGATCATCTATGCGCAGTCGTTCATTACGGCGTGGCGGACGTTGTAGTGGATGACGTGGTACGCATCGGGGACAGGGAATACCCGCTCGTCACCGACAGGCTCCAACTCGGCGGCAAGCGTGCTGTCACGCGCACGCAGCGCCCGACGAACGGCACTGACCCCGGCCGTATCAAGCGGGTGGAGTGGCGGCTGGACGGCCCGGTCGGCGGCTCGCAGGAGTCTGTAGTCGGCTACCTCGGCGTGGACTACACGCAGAACATCGAGACGCGCTTCCCCAGGCGCATCCTGTCGCTCGGCAAACGTACTGCGGTCTCGCTCTCCGCTTCCAACCCGCCAGTGGTGGCTGCTGGCACATCCTCTATGTACGGCTCGGCCTATTACGGGACTTCGTACTACGGCGGCGTGCAGGCGGTCACGGGTACGTCAAGCTCCTCTGGCGATGTCGTCAGGTTCATGGCCGAGTTGCAGGGCTACCTGTTCGTGTTCCACGGCGCGATCGTGAACCAGATCGACATGTCGACGTGGACGGTGGTGGACACCGAGGTCCTGCCCGCGCTCGTGGTCGGCGTCGCGGTGTGGCAGAACTGGCTCTGGATCGCCTACGGCGCATCGAACCGCATGTCGATCATCATCAGTGCCTCGTCGTCGGGGATGAATATTCAGCACAACTATGGGTTGGACACGCTGCTCGTGACGGCGCTTGCGCCAGGTTCCGACCGGCTCTGGTTCGGGATCTTCGACGGTACGAACCCCGACCAGCCCACAAACAACATCTCGTACACGTTCGACTATTTCAACACCTACGCGAGTCCGTTCCCGATCGGCAACCCGGTCGAGAACATCAACGGCATCGGCTCGCACGGCCCCTACACGTACGCGGGGAAGATCAGCAACCTGTTCTCGTTCACCGATCAGGGCAAGCCCGTACCGCTCTCGCGGGCGCTAGTCGGTCACAAGAGCGCGCACAACGGGGCGCGCTACGCCGACCCCGGCTGGGGCTGGCTCTACTGCACCGCCGACATCGGGCAACGCGCGATCGCGGGCCACACCGACAACCCCGTGGGCATCGGTGAGCGCATGAAGCAGTTCACCGGGCACAGCGGCAGGACGACCGAAGTCTTTGCAGACCGCGGCGAGAAGTGGGATGCCGTCCTCACGGTCGCGGGGCACTCGTATATGTACCGCTGCGTGTTCTCCAGCGAGACGGGCGGCTCAGGCCAGCCCGATCTCTACCCCTCGCGCTACATCACCGATGCCGAGGTGGGCTGCATCTTCGCTTCCAACACGCCCACGAACCCGGTGATCATCTGGGGCGAAGACGGCAACATCGCCTATGAGACGATCTCGCGTGACGGCCGCGACGACCTGTTCGCGGCGCGGCTCTACTCCACGTCGGGCGGCATCTGGTACGGCACCACCCTCGACCGCGACCCGAACCTGCTCAAGACGCTCCGGCTCGCGCGCTGTCGTGTCTTGAACGTCGAATACTGCTCGGACTGGCAGCTCGCGGTCACGTTCGACGTAAACCCGTGGGTGACAGACCCGGACTACATCGACATCGGCCCGCTCATGGACATCCCGGGGCAACACACGCTCATCGGCAACGCCGGCCCGGACGGCCAGCCGCTACACAACATCTCGGGCCGCAACTTCAAGCCGCGGCTGACACAACGGGCTGACGGCACGAACGCCGAGACGCTACCGCCAGAGGTCAACGGGGCACTAGAGATCGAGTACGACGAGCGCCCCGCGATGATTGAGGAAGTGACGCTGCTCTTGCAGGGCGGCGACGACATCGACACGCGCATGGCGGAGTTGACGCGTCTCGCATCCGAGCAGTCGGACGGCCCGTTCAAGGTGCTGCTCCCCGGCGACAAGCCGCTCGACAGCAAGTACGCGATGGTCGCGGGCCAGCCGCAGCGCAAGGACTTGAAGGGCAACGGCGTCGAGGGCATCGAGGTCACGTTGCAGGTCTGGTTGCTCGACTAATGGCCCAGGTCACCATTGATGCTGCTGTAGACAATCCCAACTGGGCGCGTAATGGCTCCACGCGCCTGCAGGTCTGGTACGACTCCACGACCCTGTACGAGTTCTTTGTCGCGACGAACGTGGAGTGCTACTACAAGAAATCCATTGATGCCGGGCTGACGTGGGGCGCGCGTGTCGAGATCCTGAGCATCAATTCAGGCTTCATCGACATGGACATCTATTACGAGCGCTGGCACGACACTGCCAACAGCCCGATCGTCCATGTCGTCTGCCATGACGATACCGGGAGCAACCGCGGCTACTACTACAACAGCGTCAACCTGGAGACGGAAACGCTCGGGACAGCGACCGGGACGCATATCTCCAACTTCAACCCAGCCCCGTCCTCGGGGCCGCTCTCCATCGGTGAGTCTCTTTCCGAGAACATCCATGTGGTCGGTGTCAAAGGCGTCTTCGACTCAGGGGACCCCGTTGAGCACCTGATCTCCACTAACGGCGGCACCTCGTTCGCTGCGTCCAGTGACAGGGATTTCGGTCAGGCGCTTTCCGACCTCATCCAGATCTGGCCAGCCGAGCTGACGGCGGACACCAACGATGTGCTCGCGTTCTGGTCGGACATCTCCGCCGTTGCGATCAAGGTAGTGCAGTGGGACGACTCGGCAGGGCTATGGCTGACCCCGGTCACCATCGGCACGAACATGGGACGCTCGCTCGTCTACAACAACTTCAGCACCGCCTACCGCCGCTCTGACGGTCACGTATTTGTGCTGGCGTTCGAGTCAGACAACCCCACGAACACCCTCAAGTGCTGGGATGTGAACGGCACTGCCTCGATCACTGCGCGCACGGATGTCCTGTCCAGCATCGCTGATGCCAACGCCTGCGCCTTGCAGATCGACACCGAGGGCCACCTCTACGCGTTCTACGGCCGCGCCAGCAGGATCTATTACAAGATCTCGACGGACTCGGGCGCGACGTGGGGCTCGGAGACGGCGTACTCGACCGCCAATGAGACCACCACCGCCATCAATGCCGACCCGGCTCCGAACGTCGCATTGGCAGCGCCGGCTTACTACTCGTTCTCGGATACAGACCTGTACATCGAACTGGCGTTCGTCACCGTGGGGGCGTTCGACCTCGCTGGCATACTCACGATCAATTTCCAACTGACCGCGACGCTCTCAAACGTTACTGCGGCTTCACCGCCCGTGGTCGTGAAGTGTCGACCGCTCACCGTCCAGAAAGTGATCACCGCAACGCTGGGGACGAGGTAGCCCTATGGCCCTTACGACAACAGAAGGCAACAGCATCGGCTCGGAGATCTTCGGGGGCACCGCCCACGCAGCCGAAGGCACCTGGCACGTCGCGCTGTTCACCGCCTCACCGACGATCGCCGGCCTCGGGACGAACGAGGTTTCGACTTCCGGCACTGGATACGCGCGGGTGGCTGTCACCAACAACAGCACCAACTTTCCGGCGACATCGGCACTTGCCGGCGCGAACGGTGCGGCAATCGCTTTCCCGACAGTGACCGCGAGCTGGGGCACTATCACCCATTTCGGGCTCTGCAACTCGACCACCGAGGGCACGAGCGACGTGTGGCACTTCGGGACGCTGACCTCACCAGGCATCCCCGCAGTAGGGCAGACACCGACTTTCGCCATCGGTGCGCTCCAGTGGGTGCTCACATGAGCCCCACCCGCCGCATCCCGATCGTGGACTCGCTGGCGTACGTGTTCGACCGCGATACATGCTCGTTCCAGCCCACGCTGGAATCGACTCCAGGCACCGCGCTCGTGCTCACCGGCAAGACCGTCACGGCCACGCTTCGCAGGGCAGGAGCGACGTTCAACAACGTGCTGAACTCCTCCTACGAGGACATGGCAGTGACGCTCGGCAACGATGACACCACGGCAGCCAATGGCGGTGTGACGCTCTCGGTGGCGCTCAACCCGACATACATCACGACGCCGCGCACCTATGGCGCGTGGCAGGACTACATCATCCAGTTCTACGTGTCTCCTGACGACGCGTACTCGTTTTATCTCCTGTTCCATGTCCTGCGGGCGATCGACTGATGACGATCACCGAAGATGTTATGCGGCTGCTGCGCGACGTTTTCGGTGGCTCTCCGACCGGGTTGAACCTGCTCGGCGGCATCTTCGTGAAGCCCAAGAAGGGCTCCGATTATCCGCAGGAGATACGCGGGCGGGCGGATGGCGAATCGGTAGTCTGGATAGACGGCAGCACGCCACGGCGCGTGTTCGAGTCCACGTTCTTTACCGACCTGAACGCGTGGTACACGACCGAGCTCACGATTCTGAACGGCGTCAACACCGTCTCCCCGATCACCGATAACACCGGCTCGCTCGGGACCCCGCTCTTGCGCTGGGGCGACATCTTTGCCGACCTGCCAACAACCGACCCCGGCGTACCGGGCCAGATGTGGAACGACGACGGCGTGGTGATGATCTCGGTCGCGACCGCAGGCGGCGGCACGGCTACACCTCCGCCGGCCGTACCACCGCCAGCACCAGACCCACCCGGCACGCCGCCCCCGGTCACTCCACCACCACCACCGCCCGTGGAGCCGCCTCCTCCGCCTCCACCGCCTCCTCCGCCTCCCGGCGAGGGGCCGCCTGCTACGGCCTACGACATGCTGCTGTGGCTGCCAGACGCGTCTGCGTCGATCCGCAACGACCCGCGCTTTGCGATCCGGCCCGCCAACACATTTGTCACCGGCACCTCGACGCAGGTCTGGGAGTACACCAACGGCTTCTGGAACCTCGGCCACACGTTCACGGTGGGCGGTTCCGCGGCCACGTCGAACTACACGTACACCGAGAACACGCAGGCGTTCACCAACCCCGAGCGCGGGTTCTTCCAGTACTACGTGGTGCCGCGTGACGGCATCAGGATTTCCAACCACCAGAGCGAGATCCTGGGGCTACAACAGACCCAGCAGGTCAACCTCGTCAAGTGCGTCTACGACCTGCGGGCGTTCCGTGGCGACGATCAGATCTCGGCGGCCTATCTCGACAACATGCAGGCCGACTTCGACTGGTTCCGCGCAAACGGGATCAAGATGGTCGTCAGGTTCGTGTACGACTACGCCGGGTCTGACACGAACGATGTCTCGCTGGCGCGCATGTACACGCACATCACGCAGCTTGCGGCCAAGTGCAACGCCAACAAGGACGTGATCGCGCTCTACGAGGCCGGGTTCCTCGGCAAGTGGGGCGAGTGGCACGACTCGACCACGCTGGGTGACATCCAGAACGAGTCCTCGGCCTACTGGACAGACCTGGATGAGTTCTACCAGCGCCTGCTCGATTCTTTCGCGGACAGGCCGATTGCGCTCCGCTACCCACGCCACCTGAGATACATGATTTCTCAGGGCGTAACCCCCACGGCGCGGTTCGCGCATCACAACGACGCCTTCCTTGCCGACAGCACCGAGGGAGGGACATTCGTCACTGGCGACGCTGCCGGCGACGAGGCGTTCCTCGAGGGCGGCTGGGCCGTGGGTAAGGCGGTCGGTGGTGAGCAGGAGGACTTCGGGTTCACCGAGGCGCAACGGCTCGCGGAATACGGCGACTTCACCGCCCGCGACTTCTCGTACCTCAGCTGGAACGCCCCGACCATGGATGACTGGGACACTACGCACACATCAGGCGCGTACTCCTACCGGGAGCACCTGAAGCGCTATCTCGGCTATCGCATCCGGCTCGTCTCGGCGGCGCTGCCCAACGCTGCGGCGGTCGGCGCGAACTTCGCCGTCTCGATCGTGCTCTCCAATGACGGCTTCGCGGCCCCGTTCAACGACCGCACGGCCTACCTCGTGCTCCGCAACCAGGCGACCGGCGCGACAATCAACTACCCGCTGGCCTCAGACGTGAACGCCTGGACCGGCTCGGTCACCATCTCCGAGACGATCGTCGTATGAGCCGTGCCATCGGGCGGATGTTCTCGTACAGCTACGCGACACAGGGCGGCGCGCAGGGCACGATCAAGCTCAGGCAGCCCTATGGCCCGCTGCCATCTGGCTTCATCATCCAGAACGCCTTTATCCACGTCGACACGGCGCTCGGCTCAGCCGGGGCTGCCACGGCGGCACTGACCTCGGGCGAGAGTGCGAACGATATCGTGAGCGCGACGGTGGTGGCGGGTGCTCCGTGGAGCTCGACCGGCAACAAGGTCACGATCCCGCTGCAAGGCACGATCGCGACGTGGATCACGCTCACCGCGGCGAGAGAGCCCTCGCTCGTGATCGCCACGGCCGACCTCAACGGCGGCGCGTTCTACCTGTACATCATGGGGGTGGAGTCGTGACGCTAGAGCCAACACCGCAGCAGCCAGAACCAGATTCCTACCGTGTGCCAGTGACGATCTACGCCGGCCACAGGCCGCCTCCGCAGTGGGCGGTGCTCTGGTACGACGAGTCCGTGGAGCCGCACCAGCTCAAGCACTGGTACGAGGGCGCATGGGTCGAGGTCGGATGGCGACCCGGTGGCGGCGGGCCGCATGACGTACATGAAACGGTCGCAAATGACTGACGAAGGCGCGTTATGTTCCTAGGAATCTTCGAGGTGGTCGACGGGATCAGCGAGGGCCACTGGCTCGTTGACCTGGCCGTGATCGCGGCCGGCGCAGCGGGAGCGGGGTACATCCTGCGTAACATCGTGTGGCGGCTGCTACTGGTGCCAGTCGCCAAGGCGATCGCAGCCGCGCCTCAGATTGCCGATGGGATTCAGGAACTCACCCGCATCATCGAGGCCGATGTCTTGGCGCAGATCAGGGCGAGCCGCGACGAAGGTGCTGTCCTAAGCGGACTCGTGCAGGGCCACCAGTCCACGATTGACGAGCACTCGGCGCGCCTCCAATCGCTCGACAACGGCGTGGCTGACCTCGCGCGGCGGTTCACAGAACATGAGGCAGCGCGCCCTTTAGACGGAGGTGACGGCTGATGGAACTGTTCTACGCGCCCGCGATTCAGCGACCGGGGCCGGAAGGCAAGTTCTGGCCGGCTGAGAACGCCGTCAACGGCATCATCTGTCATTCGATGCAGGGCTCGCTCATGGGCGCGTGGACGGTGCTCGACAACCCTAATGCCGCATCGTGGCAGTTCTCGATCGCGAAGGACGGCGTGGTCTACCAGCACTACCCGCTCAATGCCTCATGCTGGCACTCAGGCGCGAAGGCCAACAACGAGCGCCTGGTGGGCATCGAGCACGAGGGTGGGCCACCTTCCAACCTCAGCGAGCCGTTCACCGAGGCTCAGGTAGCATCGAGTGTGGCGCTCTCGCAGTGGATAGCGGAGCAGGGCGGCTTCACGCTCTCGCGCAACCCGGCAGGCCAGACGCTCTTTGAGCATCGCGAGGTACACAACACGCTCTGCCCATCGGGGCGCGTGCCGTGGGAGCGCTACTTCCCACCAGCCATCCCTGTTGGCCCCAACGTCGCGTTCTCGTACCGCGGCTGGAACGCCCTCACCGGCAAGTTCGAGTACCAATTAGATATCGCTCAGCACTGGGACGGTGAGCCAATCGGCCCAAACGTGGGCACGGAATACGAGGGCTACGACCCGCAGACCTACATCCACCGCTATCGCTTCGAGGTGCTAAAGACATGGGAGGGCTAGATGGAAGTCGCGCTGATCGTCATTGCCATTGTGTGTTTCGTACTGGCGGCGCTGGCGCTGCTGCCACGTTTCAACTGGATCGCGATCGGGCTCGCGTTCTTTGCGCTCGCGCACATGGCGGAGCGGCTGATCGTGGCTATTGAGTAGGAGGACTGCAATGCCATCGCTTCCGACGTACACGGTCAACGGGAAAGCCGAGACGCAATGGGGGGCCATCCTCGGCCCGGTTGGCATCCTGATCGGGCTCGTGATGGCGCGGCTCGGTGCAGATGCCGAGTTGGTAGCGGCTGCCCTCGGCGTCTATGCGGCCATTGCCCGTCCGCTGCTGGGCGCGCTGCTCCCTGACGACGTGCCCAGCCCGGCCATGGGGACGAACACGCCCACGGTGGTCGTAACCGCTCCTGCACCGCCAGCAGAGACACCAGCGCCAGCCCCGTGACCTCCACATCAGCTCCTCGCCGTCACGCGCTACGTCGCATCGCCTTGATCGCTGCTGGGCTAGCGGGTGGTGCGGTGGTCTCTACACCGGAGACCGCTGAGGCTGCCACAGACCCCGTAGCGCGGGCGCGGATAGATGCGTTGACCGCAAGGTTGAAGGCGCTCGAGGACTGGAGCCGCTTCCCCTGGACGCCACCGGGAGTACCAAGGACATGAATGTAGTGCTGTTTCTAGCCTGCTGGGTGGCGCTCTCCGTGCTCGTGGCGGTGTTCATGGGCAGGGTGTTCCGCCTGCCTTGACGCTCGACTTCTGGCGGGGGTTCGCGGTGGGCGGGTTGCTGCTGTTCGTCGTCGCGACCTTGCTGAACGTGGCCGGGAGGGTGGACTGCCTGTATGGCTAGTGGCGTCCCGCAGCCTCACCCGACGCCTCAGCAGGTGGCGCGTCATCCTCGTCGTTCTCCCATATGGCTGCGAGTGATGGATAGTCTTCGCCACGAATCGGGACGACGTGACGCTCGACGTGCTCGATTTGGAAGGTGACCAGCACCATGTTTAGGTGGCCATTGATATCGGTTAGTGCTGCCGCAGGTACGTCGTTGCCAGTGGTAACGGCATCATGCAGACCAGTCATCTGACCAGAGTCGCGCATCAGTGTGACCATCACTCGGCTCCTTCTTCAGCGACGCGCCTCACAACCTTCAGCGGTACTCGACCCTTAGCATCGGCGTTCACAAGCACAGCGAAAGCGTATCCGCCCTACCTCATCCATGCCCGCATTGTAGCCGCGATTGTTTCACGTGAAACCCGTATCGCTACAATGCCGGTGCTCAGGAAGGAGCGCGCCCCAATGACGAACGAACAGCGCGAAGAGCCAGACGAGGAAGAGGCCGCCGAGGCGGAAGCTGAGGAAGCCGACGAGGACGAGGACGAAGAGGAAGCCCCTACCGCAGACCCGCCCGCGCCCGCGTAGTAGACTCGTCGCGTCGCTAAGCGCTGCCGCAGTGAGGGAGCCCCGTCTAACCAGCGGGGCTTCTTGCTATGCCAGCAGGCCCACGACGATGAAGAAGCCAGTAAGGGCGGTGTAGGCGTAGCAGAAGCGCCGCGCGAACGTGAGGGCTCGCGTGCCCTCGACCCGCCACACGACCGCGTCCTTGGCACAAAGCAGTAGGTACTTCATGGTGCGAGAGTGTAGCGCGCAGTTTACAAATGCGCTAGTATGCCGGGGTAGCAAAACGCCCCCGAAGGGGCGAGATGCTGGGCTGGAAAGGATCAAAGGAGAATGACCGCTTCCAAGGACGAGGATAGCACCGTCAAGGGCTATCGTGCAGTGCTCATCAGCGAGTCGCTGCTGGACGCCTTAGACCGCCACTGGCCAGACGCGGGGCGCTTCAACCTCAACCAGTTCAAGTACACGGGCGACGTTGAGGCGTGCATCCGGCTCATGCTCGACGCGGCCGAAGACCTTCGCCAGCGGCAGTTTGTCCTGGCGAACAACACCCAGTCAGATCCCGTGTTCCTCCATGACGTGAGTGCGGAGCCGCTGCTGAGTCGTGACCGTGGTTAGCAAGTGGACGGCCGACGACATCGCGGACGTGTTTGCGAATCCGATCTACGCGGGCATCCCGCCGTATCCGGCCCTCGTGACTGATGAGATGTGGATCACGACGGCGAGCATGGCGATCGCGGAGCACGGAGCCGAGGTGTTCCTGCGGAAAATGCTGATTGCGCTACGCGCGTCTATGGAGGCTGCTCGTGGTTGAGGATATCGCGCGGGAGATGGAGGAGCAGAAGCTCCGCGAGCGCGCCGAGGCGGTGGACTGGATCAAGGACATCCACGACATCTCAGAGCAGTTGCGCCCGCTAGAGCGCGCGATGAAGCAGGCCCGCGACCTCCTCAAGCGCTATATGGAGTTGAACCGCGACGACCTCGAGACCGACGACCGCGGAAACCCCCTGCTCTACAACGGGGAAATTGACGAGACCTGGATCTTGCGCGGCTCCACGCGCCACGGCTACGACCTCGTATCGCTGGCTGAGTCGCACCCCGAAGTGGTGGTGGCTGCGGCCAAGCAGGGCTGGCTCTCGGCTGACCACGCGAGCGTCGAGAAGCACCCCGGGGCCTCGTGGGTGGACATCTTCAAGCGGGCGCACATGCCGACGAGCGGGTCTGAATCGCTCATCAAGAAGGAGTAGCCATGAGTCTCGCGATAGACATTGACCGCGTGACACAGGTGCTGTTGCGGGGCTACCCCGAATGGCTCTCAGTGCTTCAAGTGGACGGCAAGTCGACGTTCGTGGTGGACGCCTACGAGCTCGCGTGGCGAGACGGGGACGAGTATTGGAACCTCGCCGACCACCACGCGAGTCCGTCGTCACTAGGGTTCTCGTGGCTCAGTCCAGACGGTGACTACACGGCCTGCTCAGCCAGCGACGTGCTCGCGTTTTCGTACAAGAGGGCAAGTAAATGACCAGCAGGGCTACAGGCCAGAACTCCGACCTCAAGGGCTACATCGAGGTCAAGGAACGCATCGCAGCGTTCATCGAGAAATACCCGGAGGGCTCGCTCCAGGCGGAAATCCATTTGCTCAACGATGACGTGGTGGTCATGAAGGAATACGCCTACCGCACCGCCGACGACGCGCGCCCAGGCGTGGGGTGGTCGAGCCTCCAGATACCGGGCTCCACGCCGTACACGCTGGGGAGCGAGATCGAGAACTGCGAGACGAGCGCGTGGGGCAGAGCCATCGCTGCGCTCGGCTTCAAGGTGGACAACTCGATCGCCTCGCAGGATGAGGTGGCGAACAAGCGCCAGCAGGCGAACCGCGAGGTGGCCAGGTTCGCTCAGGACAGACCTGACGCGAGCAAGGCGTTCGGTAGCGCCTCGCGCATGGCTCAGGCGTCACGCGCGGCTACTCAGGCCGCTCAGCCTCAACCTAGCGCGTCTGGTGGCTTCCAGAACGTAGGCGAGTTCTTCAACTGGGCGCTCGAGGCGCACGGGATGGGGCGTGGGCAAATCCTCGAGGTGTTGCACGTCCAGAACCCCTCGCAGATCACGGACTTCGCGGAGGCCCGCCAGCGGATCAACGAGGTCGTGCTAGGGCAGCCGGAGCCAGCATGAGGTTTATCTCGCTGGAGCAGAACGATCGGATGGTCTACGTGAACGTTGACCGCATCGCGTGGCTGGCGCCCGATGCGGAAAGCGGCGGCACCCGCATCTGGTTCTCCGCGTGGACTCGCATCGAGGACGACGAAGCCGATTACGTCCGCGTGAATGACACCATCCGCGAGGTTCTACTGCTGATTCAAGACTTGGACACTCCATGACCGCTGAGCAGCGAGAGCGTGCCTGGTACATGGGGCTGGCCTTAGTGGTGGTCAGGGAGCTTGAGAAGCAGGGAGTCCGCGTGTGAACGAGCAGCGAATCATCGGTGAGGAGTGGGCTGGTCAGTTCGCAATGCAGCGGCTCTACGTGAGCGCGCTTATCGAGGTCGCCAGCCGACGCGAGTACGACCCGGCGTTCTGTGACCACATCGAGGCACTACTAGCCCACATCGAAGCCCAGGAGCCGAAGCCAGTGGTGGTCAGGGAGCAGGCGGCCATCCTCGAGGAGATCCGCCAGGAGCAGGTACGAGGCATCCCCAGCCAGTGCGTCTGTGGGGCGGTGGGTGGCTCTCGTCATGACCACTTTCGACAGGCTGCCCGCTAGTGCTACGATTGCGACGCTGCTGGGGGGCGGGACGATGCGCCGGAATCGCCTCGCCCGCCCCTAGGCGGTGCTTTTCCAGCCCGATTCCGGCGGGTGATCGCGTCTTCCCCAGCGCCTTCACCTCAGTGGTGGAGGCGTTCGTGTCTCTGGACGCAATGGTGGCCGCGCTGGCGGTCGATACATGTGGCGACCGACCAATCCTCGCATCCGAAAAGGCCGTGCTCGTCTGTCTGGCGAGCTACGCGGACAAGTTCGCGCGTCAGGCTTGGCCCGCCGTCGGGACGATCGCGGAACAGACGCGCCTCAGCCGGCGCACCGTCCAGCGGGCGCTCCGCGAGCTAGAGGCGTGCGGACTCATCTACAACGAAGTCGGCGCGACGAACCGCACCTCCACCACCTACACCCTCTATGTCGGCCTGCCCTACCTACTCTCACGTCAACGTAGGGGCGTCATGGTGACGCCCGATCCTTCCGGATCTTCTTCTCTTGATCTTGATCTGAGTTCTCAGTCTGAGGGGAGATCCGGATCCGGATCGGGTGACACGGTGGCGCGTCCAGAACGGATCGAGACCTCAAGGAGACGCCGGTGAGTAGGGTTACAGGTGCTGCATACGACGGTTACGACGACGTGTATGGGCTGCTCGCAAGCGGACGCTGGGAACGCAACTCGCGCGCGACCGTCGAGAGTAAGCGCGGCCAGAAGGTGCTACGTGAACTAGAAGCGGCGATGCTGGCGCTGCCGAAGCCACGGCTCGCCCGTGACCTGTTCTGCTCCGTAGGCGAGGACGATGGTGACGTGGAAGCGTGCGTGCTTGGCGCGTATGCCATCTGGAAGGGCGAGGCCCGCCACGTCCCGCCTGAGTACAACGACACGAGCGACTGGCGAGACGAGGTGGAGACGAGCGCGGACGAGCAGGCGCGCTGGGCAGAAAACCACCTAGGGCTAGCGTTTACGCTCGCTTGGAACCTCATCGAGCGCAACGACGACATACTCGGCCACTTCACGCCAGAGGAGCGATACACACGGATGCTCGCGTGGATCCGCGCGAACCTAAAGCCCTAGGGAGTGAGTGAAATGGCTGGAGGGGTAGAGGGGCAGCTCGCTCTCGCATTAGAGCCATCACACGAGGACGCGATCCGTGCAGCGGCGAAGGAGCAGCGTGTCGTCGCGATGACGTTGTTTGTTGATGAGGCACGGCCCCTGCAGTGGCGATCGTGGCTGAAACCAAAGGACGAAGGTGACCATCGAGGCGGGCCGTGGCTGGACGACTTCGAGGCCGCCGTGCTGATCGCGGCTGGCGTCGAGTACAGCATTCAGGCATGAGGACAGGGGGAGGCAATGGATGGCGGTAGTGAATCAGGCGAAGGCGCTGGGGGAGCGGATACGCCAGTTGAGGCAGCGGCGGGATCTCAGCATGGCGCAACTCGCAGAGCTCGCCGGGCTAAGCCGCCAGCAAATATGGAAGTACGAGACCGGCAGAGACCAGCCGCACGTCCAGTCGTTGCGACGGCTAGCAGACGCCCTTGGCGTGACGCTGGAGGCTTTGCTCCCGACCAACGCACCGCCGACTTCCAAGCCATCCAGGACCGCATCCCGTTGAGCGGGCATACGTGGAACTTGCCAGTGGAGCCGGCGCGGGGCTTCTTTGAGCGACTGCGGGAGAGGTGGCCGTGGTGATGGCTGAGGTCTTGCATAACGCAGATACGGTGTGGAAGGCGCTGCATCATTCGAATCGCGGCGCTCGGCGGTGGTACGCGGTGCATCTGTCCGACTTCGACCCGTGCCACCGTTGCGGGTACGCCCGCATCAACGTGCGCCATATGGGGCCTAACACCATGTACGCAGTCGTGTACGGCAGCTTGCCACTATGCGACTTCGAGCCAGTGCTGGTGGGCGACTGATGAAGGCGGACTACTGCGGGAACGTCGTCCCGAATCCGAAGAAGGGCTACAAGTCGAGCATCTGCGAGCTTCTGCCGCGCCACGAGGGGCCGCATCACTGCGCGGACGGCTCTGAGTGGTCATGGGCTGACGAGGCGAACAGTCGCGGCCTGATCGTCGTGAAGCCGCCGCCTCACCCCGCGATTCGAGGATGGGGCTAGTGGCTGCGAAGCCTTGTGCGGTGTGTGAGGCGAGCAAGAGTGCGAGCGTGCATTCGCGCTGGCATCCGAGCTTCCACGCCTACGAGGACGCGACGCGCGCTGGCCTGCAGCCGATGTCCAGGGGGATGCGGGCGTTCCGCAAGGAGAGCGGCTATGACGAGGCAGCCCGCGAGGCGAAGGGGACGCCGTGCCAGATCCTCTCGCCGGTCTGCACCGGACTGGCTGAGGCGCTTCACGAGGTCTTACCGCGTGGCCGTGCGGGTGGCTTGAAGGCGTCACTACGGCTCGCGCCCGCGGTGGCCGCTTGCAACGCGTGTAACTCGTGGGTCACGTCGGACGGGCTCACCTGGGGCCGCGAGCACGGATTTGTGATTTCACTAAAGGACTTGAAGCCATGACCGTCCCTGAGCGCCCCGCTGTAGCCCCACGCCGTCTGCGTAATCGGTCGCTCGTTGACCAGCCACTAAAGGCTGATGACTGGCACGAGGTTTATCACCTGCTCATCGGCTTTCAGAACGCAGTCGAAGCAGTCGTCCGTCGAGCGCGAGCCCGTGCGAAGGAGTCAAATCGTGCCTGACCAGCGCCCCGCTGTAGAAGAAGGCCCACGCCGCGGGACGTGTGGGGCTTTGCCCGAAAACAACCGTCTGCCCGAAAAACCTTCGGGCTGCCCAGAAAAGACGCGAAACTCCCGGTCATGCGGAGTCGGCCTCTCGCCCGATGGTTTGGAGCGCGCCTGATGAGCGCGTTCGTTAGAGCGATTGTGGATTGGAAACTACTGCTCTTTGAGTTGGTGCTGTCGAACTTGGTCGTGCCGAATCAGGCAGACCCGAGCAAGTGGTCGTTCTACGCGGTTGGTTCGTGGTTCCTGATTGCTTTCGTCATGGCGCTGAGGGATGCCACGCGGAATAAACAACTCTCGTATCCGGCAGCCGTTCGGCGGCTACGTGCTTGTCCCGCGCAGATTGGGATTGAGCTGGCTCCGGATACAGTGGCTAACGAGCGGTTCATGCGCGAACTCGAAAGTCTGCTCACGGCGGCGGGGTGGAGATCGCAGTACGCAGGGGCACTCCTGAACCATCAGGCAATCAAGGGTTTGGTAGTCACCTATTCATCAGGGTGTCCAGATTCCGCGCCATACCGGGAACTCGCGAGAGTCTTATCCGAGATGGGCTATGTCGCCCGTGCCGAAGTCACTGACGATTGGCTTGAAAGCGATCCGGGCTATGCCCAAATCCTCATTGCTGAGGACTACTACCGATGATCGCCGCCGAAATCAGTCGTGATCCCAAACCATTGGTTGACTCTGGGGCAGGCCGACTTGCTTACCGGCCGGTGGCCTGCCCTAGGGGACTTCCCTCAGAACGGCAGATCTGCTGGATCGACCTCGCTTTCACGCAGGCGATACATGACCTCCCCATCCCCACGAGTCAGACGCTCTACGCGCTTTGCCTGAAGCAGAGATGCGTTGACGGCGCGGGGGGTCACAGGCAGGCCGCCATCCGCAAGGATGACTGCTATGTCGATGACGGCCAGGGGCTTGTCGGATTCTCCAAGTGCCCACTCGACGGCGTCGAGCACGTTCATCCGAGCGAAGCGGAACCGCCCTCGGAAGCCGGGCTGGGCAAGGCTGCCCTCGTTCAGTGGCCAGACCACGTCTTTCGCGTATGGGTTCCCCTCCACGTAGGTGGCTACGGCGTCGCGTATCGCGGCGAACCGCCGCTCAGCAATGTCGTATTTCACTTGTACATCGCGCAGGTCGCGATACGCGTCCATCAGAGCGGCTTCTTCTTTAGCCAACTCAGCGAGCAGTCCACGTGCTACGGGCGATCCAGGATCGGGCATGGGCGGGAACCTCCGCCCCGAAATATACGCCGAATGTCGAGAACATACAACGGAGATTTACCGTGCGATTGGAGCACAGATGTTCGGTGCTAATGTTCGTGTGCTTTTCGAGGCGCTTGATGCGGAGGAGGCTGAATTAGCGGCCTGTAAGGAAACGCTGGACATTGCTCTTGCCCGAATCGACGCGCACCAAGCACGGATCAAGGAACTGAATGTAGTGATAAACGATATAGGACAGGCGAAACCGCGTCGAGGGCGGCCCCGGAAGTCAGTGGCCACTTTTGAGGCACATGAGGGCGCGGGAAACTTGCCCAGAAAAGCGAACGGCTGCCCAGAAAATGAGGCCGATCTAAGTGAATAAAGGCAAAGCCGGACGTGTGGCGACGAGATCGATGGCAACGGTTCCCATCTTTTCCGCAACGGCGCGGCGACGTGTGAGTGCGGGAAGATCACGCCCGCCCGCCCCCTAGTCCAAGAGGACGACCGCAATGCCTGATTACAGCGAACGCGCTGAGGCGGTAAGGCAGGCCAAGATTGCGGAGAGAGGACGTCGTATGCAAGCCGCTGACGACCCACGCGATGAGGACGACGACGTACGTGAGGTACACATTGACGCCTCCGCTACGGAGTTTGCGAACGGGAACGGGCTCTTTTGGTACGTGCACAGCCCCGGCGTCACAACGCCATACGCATCGGGATACCTTCCGCAAGTCATAGCCGAGTCCATCGAGCGCCGCCGAGTGCGAGCAGTACCGCAGGCGAACGATGAAACGGGAACGTTCACGGCGTTAGACGCGGCTCGCTTGGCGGTCGGCTTTGGCGACGGCGAGGACTACTGCGGTTCGTGCGGCGCGCACTGGCGGGACATTCAGAACGGCTGCCGTCTGCACCCGCTTTGGAACGTGCTTGCTTCCACCGAAGCCGAGCGAGCAGTACAGGTAGGTGGAGGCGACGAGGCCCGCCCTGAATGCCGTGAATGCCGGGCAGGACTCGCTCAGGCGCGCGCCGCTGACGTGGGCTGGTTCTGCACGCGACACGGCCCACAACGGCTGTCTGATTACGCGCAGGCAGGTGGAGGACTCAGAGCAGCACTGGTAGAGATTGGGTTGTTCTCAAAGAACGACCACATCCACGAGATCATCGCCCGCGTTTTAGGCAACGACTGGATAGAGCGCGCCCTTGTCGCTACTCCCCAAGGGGGCAAGGAGTGAGGGCGCTCTTGTCGAGATTCCGCCGAAAGGACAATCGCCCGCAGTGGCGGCATCCCGAGGACGATGTGATTTGTCTCAACTGCGGCTGTCCGCTCGGTCACATGTGCCACTCACCGATGTTCGGTTGTCGAGGCTTCGTGCCCGCTACTCCCCAAGGTGAGGATGCAGGTGTAGCGAGTAGTTGACAGATAGGTGTATGCTCTCGGTGGGTTGGAAGGGAGCAAGGAATGACTAGGCAAGAGCATCTAGCGGCTGTTCAGGTGACTGAGGCACACGACCTGATTCGTCAGGCGGTTGTGAAGTTGGGGGCGGCTCAGGGCGCGGCGCGGTCGCTCTCGGCGCGTGTGGCGATAGCCGCGATCATCGAGGACGCCGAGGCGCTGCGCGAGTCCTGCCGCGACTTCGGCTTCACGTTCGACTACGACCCCGCGCCTACGGCAGTCGCATGACCACCACCCTCACCTGCCACGACTGCGGGACGCAGGAGGGCAACATCGCCTCGCGCTCCCGGCTCTGTGGGCACGCTCTTTGCGAGCAGTGCGAGCGCACCCATCACGGGCTCCACGTAGCACCGCCACGCAGCCGCGCGTCTATCGACTCTGACCCTGGCTACAGGGCTGAGATGCGGGCGGCTGGGAGGGGTGGGTTGTTGTCATGAGCGAGAACGAGGCGATTCAGAAGTACCGTGATTCGTTGCGCGCGCTCGGGTGGCCGCGAAACGAGATCGTTCAGGCTGTTGATGGCTTTGTCGATGGCTACCGCGAGGGCTTTCAGGCTGGCGTGGATGCTGGAACGGTGGGGATGGTCTCAGCCGATGCCGCCGCGCGCGCCGTAGCGGACGCTGGCCGACGGTGAGGCAAGGCGACTGGTTCATGGCGAGAAGGGCGCGCTACAAGAGGCGCGAGCGCATACGGGCGTTCGTTAGGGACACGGTGCAAGGGATAGCCATAGTCGTGTTCGTGACGAGTGCGATGTACGCGATCGCCATGCTCCCGCAGTGGCTCTAGAGCGGCAGTCCCGCCTTTATGCGGTCGCGGTACTCCTGGCGAAGGAAGCGCTCTTGTGCCAGTTCCAACTCTCGCAGTTCGGCTCGCGTGGGCAAGTAGCCGCAGGCGCACTGCATGGCCCCGCCCTTACGTGTCGGGACGTGCCAGCCAGAGAGGGAGAGGGAGCAAAGCATGTCAGGCATGGGGCACCTCCAAGATATCCACAGCCTACTCACACATTGTGAATAACTCGTCAGTAATGCGCGATACACTGCCGCCCGTGAACGTGCAGCCAGCAAAGCACGGGACGCCAACCGGCTACAGGTGGGAGACGTACCACGGCGTCCCGCACTGCCAGGAGTGCCGGGAGGCTTACGTTGCCGCTAGGCGGCAAGCGCGTGCCGCGCGGCGACGACCACCGTGCCCGCGCGCGCCGCGCGGCGTCGTGCAGCTTCGTGCGTGTCGTGGGCGGCTGGTCGAGGACGACGAGGGCAATGCGTACTGCATGGTCTGTGACGCATTGGAACTAGTGGAGGTTGAGGATCGGGTAGGTGGCACGTCGGCAAGCAGTCGCACAAGACTGTCCCCCCGGGGAGGCTGGGGAGATTCTTTGGAGGGCGCCGACGTGACTCCTACTCGCTCATCGACCGATGGGAGGCATCCATGACGCGCCCGCGGGAGTTGGTTGCGGGAGTGATCGAGGCAGGGGAGTGGGTGATGCTCAACGAGATCGCGCAGCGCATGGGCGTTTCGCGAGGGGTGGCACGGGACGCCATCTACGGAGCCTACGTGCACCGCCAGATTGAGCGCTCACCGCATCCCGAGATGCCTCAATGGTGGCTCTACGCCCGTCCTGGGACGTTGCCACCACGATGAACGGCTGCATGTGGATACATGAGGGGGTGGAGTGCGGGGAGCCAGCAGGGCCGCGTTACCCGCTCTGTTTCGACCATTACGTGAGGCTAGAGGCGATGGAGCGCGACCGTGGGCGCACGTTGCCGCGGTGATAGAGCCGTACTACGAGCAGGACGGGATCACGATCTACCACGGGGACAGCCGCGATGTTCTGCCGTCTCTGGCGGCGGGTTCCGTTGACCTGTTCGTGACCGATCCGCCCTACGGTATGGCCTTCGGTGGGTTCCGTGGGGTGGACGCGAACGTCTCGGCTGACGGCGCGCGTCAGGGCATCCGCTT
>Ga0105252_10000223_pt1 | contig 44811 bp, 42 predicted proteins | sample EasRivMeERMZT100_FD_89675 | JGI IMG/M metagenome (GOLD analysis project Ga0105252, IMG submission 89675) | Soil microbial communities from meander-bound floodplain in the East River, Colorado, USA - East River MetaG ERMZT100 | ecosystem: Environmental > Terrestrial > Soil > Floodplain | place... | reverse complement strand
TAAACGGAGCATTTCGCGTACGGGGTATTAACCCCGCACGCGACCAAAGGGGATGCTCGCCCCCTTTGGATTCCCCATCAATAGGGTGCCCGCAGCAAGCTGCGGGGAATTATTAGATTCAAAAAACTCACTCATAACTCATCGCGCCGCGCGGCTGCAGAACTCTGATCTCCGTCGCCACAGGCAGGGCGTCTTTGCTAACCGCTAGCGTGTCGGTCCGTAGAATTTGCGTCTTTAGTCCGGCGGTGAACTGTTTTATCAGGTAGGGATTGTCGCGGTGATGCATCGGGATCGCGATTTTTGGTTTGAGCTGAGCCAAGACTTCTCTGGCTAAGTCCGGATCCATGGTGCGGCGCCCGCCGATGGGAGTTAGAGCGACGTCCACCTTGCCGAAGGCTTTGAGCTGTTGCTCATTCAGCTTTTGGCTCAGGTCTCCCAGATGGGCGATGCATAGTGTGCCGAGATCGAAAACGAATGCCGAGCCGTGAATGCCCTCGATGAAGTCGGCGTTTTGATGAATCGGCACGCTATAGATAAAAATATCTTTGACAGTCGTGCTGACGATGTTCCAGGCCGCGCCGTAGTTCTTTAGCCCGCGCAGAATCAGCGGGCTGCCACGAACGATGTGGACGGCGTTATGATTGAACATCTCTTTGCCGACGGTGACCACGTCGGCCGCCACGTTCGGGTTCGGATACCAACCGGGTCCCAACGGGTCGGCGACGATGCGGGTGCCCTTGCTCGTCGTAATGAGAAAGAAGTTGTGGCCAAAATATTGAATCGTCGCGTCAACGTTCGCCGCGTAGGCGAGCGACGAAAAGCCGCGCTGCGCCACGTCCGGGTCGCGGCAGGCGGAGTGGGCGGATACGGTAAGGGAAAGCAGTGAACTATAGAAAACTGCCGAACTAAAAATTAAGCGTAGGGTTCTACTTCGATGATAGCGTTTCATAACGGTCACGAAAACGACCACGAGGTTTTCCACGATGCCGCATTTCCATGAATAGCAGGCTATTGGATTGAAAAAGAAAAAACAAACGCTGGCTTTGCTGTGCTGACACGGTTGCGATTTAAGTTTAGGCAGCGCTTCAGGCATGAGATGAGAAAAATAAGCAAATCATCAAAGCCTGCACTTAGCTTCCTGCACTAAGATGTTGATTGCAATCAAACCATGAGAGAATCCTGGTGCGTTTTTTGAAAATTTTCGCCACCGGGACCGCGGCGGGGCGACTTTTCCCTGGAGTCTTTGTTTGGCGCTGCTAGTCGGCGTCGTTGATGGTTCATAGTCGAGCCGGCCGTTTTCGCGCAAAGGCGGAGATATCCTTCGCATCGATTGGGGATATTCCGGGTCCTCTTGTTGCTTCGGAGGCTGAGCTGATATGTTCGGAGCTCGTGGTTTTGCTTCGGCAACAACGCTGACCAAGCAACCTCGGCATTTTACCAACCGCTCATGGAAATCTTCAACGCGCAATTTTTCGTATTGACGCTGGCGCTGGTGGGCGTGGTCATCATCATCGCGGCGCTGCTCTCCGGACTGATCGACCGCAGCGACCTGCCCCAGGTCGGAGTCTTCTTGGCGCTCGGCGCGATGCTCGGCCCGGCAGGGTTGGGATTGCTCGACGTTACACTGGAGTCGCCGACCCTTCGAGTCGTGGCCACTTTGAGTTTGGTTCTCGTGCTGTTTACCGACGCCGTGAGTTTAAGCGTCGCAGAAGTCCAGCGCCATCGCGGCCTGGCTTTCCGGGTCTTGGGGCCGGGTACGCTGCTCTCTGCCGGACTCATCGCTCTCGCTGGATGGCTGCTCCTTGAGATCCCTCTTGCGGCCGCCGCCATTCTGGGCGCGGCGCTCGCTTCTACCGATCCGGTGATGCTCCGCGGGCTACTTCGACGCCCGGGTCTTTCCGAGCCCGTGCGTCTCGCTTTGCGACTGGAAAGCGGTCTCAACGATGCGGTGTTATTGCCGGTCGTCCTGGTGGCAATGTCATTTCTCGGCCAGAGTGGGCTCCTTAGCCAAACCGAATGGGCGCGCATCGGTCTCGATCTTTTTCTTTTAGGACCGGGGGCCGGGATCGCCGTGGGACTGTTCGCCATCGGCGCATTGGAAATAGTCCGGCGCAAAACCGGAGTGCGCCGAGACTATGAATCGATCTACTCATTGGGAGTCGCATTTGCGGCTTACGCGGCGGCCGAGGCTGTACACGGCAGCGGATTTCTTGCCGCCTTTGCCGCCGGCCTGACGATTGCGGCGCTCGACGTGGAGCTTTGCGATTGTTTTCTTGAATATGGCCAAACCACGGCCGAGATGGCGCTGCTCTTTACTTTCGTGCTCTTCGGCAGTTCGCTGATCTGGAGCGGATTCCTCGTGCTCAGCTGGCCGGTGGTTTACTTTGCCGTGGCCGTGCTGTTGATCCGGCCCATCGCGTTTTTCGTTTCCCTCGCCGGGACCCGGCTGGATTGTCGTAGTCGCCTCTTGATCGCCTGGTTTGGACCGCGCGGGCTAAGTTCGCTGCTGTTGGTCCTAGTGCCGGTGTTTGCCGCTGCTCCCAACGCCGAGCCGTTGTTTTCTATTTGTTGCTTGATTGTTTTGCTTTCGGTCGCACTTCACGGTGGTTCGCTCATGTTCCTCAAGCGCGACGGCGCCGCCGCGGCGACAGCGCGTATAACCGAGACCATCGCGGATGACAGCGTCGCGAAGGAGACGCCGGCGATTTCAACAGCTCGCGAAAGCGAAAATAGTCAGGGCCCTGTTATCTCCATCGCCGAGATGCGGGAGATACAGAGATCGGGCGCGCCGAATCTGGTTCTCGATGTGCGGGCCGAGCGCAACATCGCAAACAGCGATCTGCGGGCTCAGGGTTCGCTCCGGATTCCGCCGGATCGCGCCGTCGATCGTCTCACCGAACTTGACGTGCCGCGTCAGACTTGGCTCTTTGCCTTTTGTGCTTGACCGGACGAAGCTACCAGCGCCCGTGTGGCGCGAGAGCTACAAAAAGCGGGTTGGACCCATGCGCGCGCGTTAATGGGTGGTTGGGAGGCCTGGCAGGCAGCCGAGTTGCCCGTCGAAACGAAACCGTTCTCACTTGCCTGACAAACTCGCCGCGTAGTCATCCTAGTGGCGCAAGCCAGGATCCGCCGGGCTTTCGAATTTCTAGATGCCGGGTCGGGCCTGCTATCGCCAGCTTGCCCGGAATGACAATCGACTTAGGTGGCGCGTTGCCGAGGTTGCGCACCCTATCGTCACACCGGCATTGCGTCTTCGTGCGAGTGCAAAAATCTCTCCCACGCCGCCCGCGACGGCGCGACTTTTTCTTGAAGCCTTTGCTTGGCGCTTTCGCTGATCGGCGTGAAGTTCAGCGCGGCGTGGACGTTTTGTTCGAGCGGGGCCAGATGCTCGCAGCCGATGACGACGCTGGCGACAGGCTGGCTGAGATTGAATTGTAAAAGCTCGGCGGGGGAGGCGCGGCCGGCGCCCGAGCCGACCAACATTCCCTGTCCCATGACCTTCATCGACAGGATGCCCATGTTTTTCTTTAGGGCCACCGGCAGGGCGGCGTTCTCGAATGCCGGCATCGGCGCCATTTTTCGTTGGGCGATCGGATTCGCCGATTGCGCGGCGTTGAGCGCCATTAAGACCGTATCGAAGTCGTGGCGGCTGAGCGCTTCGGCCATGGCGGCGCCGTCGTTGTGGCCGGTGATGCCGATGAAGCGGGCGACTTTTTGCTGTTTCAATTGTTGGATGGCGGCGATGACGCCATTCGGACCGGACATGCGCTCGAGGTCGTCGAGATTGCTCAAGCTGTGGATTTGCATCAGATCGACGTAATCGGTTTGCAGGAACTTGAGACTGGACTCAACCGAGTGAAGAGCGCCGTCGCGTTCGCGCGGATCGATCTTGGTGGCGAGAAAAATTTCTTTGCGCCGCGGCTTGATAAATTCGCCGAGCCGTTTTTCGCTCAATCTTTCAATTGGCCGTCGCGTATACGAGCCCGCGGTATCGAAGTAGTTGATACCGAGAGTGAAAGCGCGTTCGAGCAAAGCTTGCGCGGCGTCTTCGCTATCGATGGAGCAGAAGCGCGTGCCGGAGCCAAAGCCGATGCAGGAAACCATCTCGGCGGTTTTGCCCAGGCGGCGTTTGGGCAAAGAATTTCCCGCCGCGCCCAAAGTGTTTTCCGCGGCGCCGAGCACGACTGCCGCTGTAGTAGTTTTCAAGAACTCACGGCGAGACCAACGCGTTTTCATATTGGCGCTCCTTTCCGAACTGCCGAGGGGATGGCTGACGTGGGGAGTTTAATCCAGACGAGCGTTCCAATGCCAGCAAAAACATTAGCCCGCTCGCTGATATTCAATCGTGACTGGCTTGAGCGGTCGGCGAAGGCGAGCCTTTAAGTCGTCTCCACCAGGGCGTGATCGCGGGCAAGATGAAAAATAAAATCGCCAGCGCAGTGATCGCGCCGGCGATCGGCCGGGTGAAAAAAATCGCCAGCGAGCCTTGCGAGATGATCAGGCTTTGACGCAGCGCCGTCTCAGCGAGGTCGCCGAGGACCAGGGCGAGCACGAGCGGCGCAATCGGATAATCGAGTTTTTTAAACACATAGCCGATGACGCCGAATAAAAGCATGTACCAGATATCCAGCATGCTGCTGTGCACGGCGTAGGAACCGATGGCGCAGACGACGATGATGAGCGGTGTCAAGATCGCAAAGGGTATGCGTAAAATTGCCGCGAAGAACGGCACGAAGGCTAGTACCATAATAACGCCGATGACGTTGCCGGTGTACATGCTGGCGATCAAGCCCCAGACGAAATCCGGTTTTTCTTTGAACAGCAGTGGGCCTGGCTGCAGACCCCAGATAATCAGGCCGCCGAGCATGACCGCCGCCGTGGGCGATCCGGGTATGCCGAGCGTGAGCATCGGCAGCATCGCGGCGACGCCGGCGGAGTGGGCGGCGGTTTCCGGCGCGACAACGCCTTCGATCTCGCCCTTACCGAATTTTTCGCTGTTCTTCGAGAACCGCTTAGCGAAGGCATAGCTCATGAACGACGCCGGGGTGGCGCCGCCGGGCTTGAAGCCCATCCAGAAACCGATAAAGGCACTGCGCACAAAGGTGCGCCAGTAGCGCGGCAGAATTTTCCAGGTATCTAGGACGACCCGAAACTTCATTCCGGTCTTCGCGCCCTGAAAAGTGAGCCCTTCTTCGACGCTGAGCAAAATTTCGCCGATGCCGAACAGGCCGATGACCGCGATGATGAAATCGAAGCCCTTCATGAGGCCGGTGATGCCAAAGGTCAGACGCAGTTGCCCGGTGACGATGTCGAGCCCGACCGTGGCGAGGATAAAGCCGATGAGAATCGTAACGAGAGACTTGAGCGGGTTGCCGCCGCCAAGTCCGACGAAACTCGAAAACGTCAGCAGTTGAATGGCGAAAAACTCGGGCGGCCCGAACTTGAGCGCGAGCTCGGCGAGAAGCGGCGCAAAAAACGTAATCAGCAGGATCGAAAACAGCGCGCCGACGAATGATGAGGTAAACGCCGCGGTAAGCGCTTGGCCGCCGTCGCCTTGGCGCGCCATGGGATATCCGTCAAACGTCGTCGCCACCGACCAAGGCTCGCCGGGTATATTGAAAAGAATCGAGGTAATGGCGCCGCCGAACAGCGCGCCCCAATAGATCGAGGTGAGCAGAATTATCGCCGAGGTCGGCGGCATCGTGAATGTGACCGGCAACAGGATCGCGACACCGTTGGCGCCGCCTAGGCCGGGCAAGACGCCGATGATTGTGCCGAGCAGTATGCCGAGCACAGCCACGAACAGATTGAACGGCGTAAGGGCGATCTGAAAACCGAGGAGTATATTCTCAAAGCCCATGAGTCAATAAACGAAGCCACTTCGCGCCCAGGGTATTGACCCCGGCGCCAGTTAAAAAATCGCAAAGGAGATGCTCGCCCCCGTTGGAAACCCCATTTAATAGTTGGCCACGCCGAAATCGGCGTGGCCAACTATTAGTAGCCCAGCCACGCCTCCAATGGTCCCTTCGGCATGGGAACGTAAAACCACTTCTCAAAGACCAAAAATGTAATCACTGGGATAGCGCAAGCGAGTAGTACGACTGCCGTCCAAGCATGGCGCCCAACCCAGCGCATATAAAATCCTATGTAGAGGGCCGATGAAACGTAGAGCCCGATCCAGTGCATGAGCAAGACCGCCGCCGTCGCGGGCCAGAGCACTTTGAGCACCGGACCGAGTTTTTCCCTCGTGATAAAAGAACGCCGAATCGCCTTGCGGGTCTCCTGGGTGACGATGACGGCGCAAGTCATCACCATCAAGAGCGCGAGCCAAAATGGAAAGAAGCCGCTATTCGGACCGTCCGACCCCCAGCCTATGCCAAGACGTAGTGCATCGAAGAGCACCAGCCCGCCGAACAAGACAAGTATCGAAGCGGTGATAAGATCGGCGGTGCGCATGCTATTTCTTCAGAAGGCCTCCCTTGGTCATCAATTCTCTGTGCAGCTTCTCGGCCCCTTCGAGCCATTTGACGTATTCGAGTCCGGTGGCGAACGCAGACTTGAGCGCCCCCTCGGAGAGGTATTTCTGGAATTCAGGGGTGTCGTTCAACTTTTTTAAAAAACCGATGTACCACTCGATCGCGTCCTTGGGCATATCGGGAGGGCCGAAGATGCCGCGCAACATCTGGTAGTGAATATCGGCGCCCAGCGCTTCCTTGAACGTCGGGATATCCTTCCAGTCAGGATCGGCAATGCGCCCAGTATCGAATACTGCGAGCGGGCGAACTCGACCTGCGCGCCAATTACTGGCACACTCAATTGGGTTATTGACCGTGGAGTCGATATGCTTGCCGACCAAGTTCACGCACACCTCGCCGCCGCCCTTGAACGGCACATAGGTGAATTTGATTCCAAGCGCCTGCTCCAGCTGGATCGTGATGATCTGATCCTCCTGGGCCGAGCCGGTGCCACCCATTTTCATCCGATCGCTACCGCCGGACTTTTCTTTGACTGCGGCGATGTATTCCTTGGCGGTTTTGTAGGGGGTTTCGGCGTTTACCCACAGGATGAATTGATCGAGCGCGATCCGCGCAATCGGCGACAGATCCTTCCAGTTGAAAGGAACACCCGTGTGTAAGGGAGTCGTGAAGAGGCTGGAGAGCGTAATGATGATTACATGGGGATCGCCTTTTTTCTCTTTCGCATAGAGAAAACCCTCGGCGCCGGCGCCGCCGGATTTGTTGATGGCGATCACCGGGCGGGGAGATAACTTATGCTTTTCGGCGATGCCGCCGATTAGCCGCGCCATCTGGTCGGCGCCACCGCCGGTGCCGGCGGGGATGACGAACTCAATGGGCCTGGTCGGCTCCCAGGCTTGAACCGCGCCTGCGAGGAGAATCCATTGAAAGAGCAGCGACGCCAGCGTGAGCAAGATGGAACGTCTGAACCTTGTCATAGCAATCTCCTTTGTGTTTTCGAGCTTTTCACCATGCTTGTGACCAAACGAAAAAACGGTTGCGGCGGAATTGACTTCGCTCGGATTCCTTACCGAGCGGCGATAGCGAACCGGCGATCGGGATACTTCGTTCACATGGTGCGCTGGCACTCATAACAGAGTCGCAAATTTATTGTCAAGGGGAGACCGAATTTGCGTCTTGACAAGAAACCGCTAGGTTCGATAGAACTGGTCTGACCATCAGACAGCTAGATACCACCCATGTTGCGCGCGATCAAGAAGACCAGGATTCACGAGGAAGTTTTTAGCCAGATCCACGAGCTGATCAAGGACGGCAAATTCAAAGCCCGCGATCAGCTGCCGTCGGAGCGCGAGTTGGCCGAGACTTTTAAAGTTAGCCGGACCTCGGTGCGGGAGGCGCTCCGCGCATTGGAATCCCAAGGACTCGTCGTCAGCAGAACCGGGATGGGTAACTTCATCGCCGATCTGCCGGTGGAATCGCTGGTCGGGCCGCTCGCGCGCTTGCTGATCGACGAAAAGAAGGCGCTGGCGGACGTGTTTGAGATGCGCAAGCTGATCGAGCCGCATATTGCCGCCTTGGCGGCGGAGCGGGCGACCAGGAGCGATATCGCGCAGTTGAAAAAAATCGTCGCCAAGCAGAGCGAGGCTGTGAGTCGCGATACGACGGGAGTCGAGGCGGACGCGGAATTTCATTTTACCATTGGGCGGGCGACTCGTAATCAGGCGTTGCAGAAACTGATTTCCGGTTTGATGGAGCTTTTAAGTCGGAGCCGCGAGGATTCGCTGCAAACCAATGTGCGCAGGAATGCATCCATCGACGCGCATCGCAGGATTATCGCCGCTATCGAAAAGCACGACAAGAACAAAGCGCGCGGCGAAATGCTGCGCCACATCACGGAGGTCGAAGAGAGCGTTTTATCGTCCGAGAATAATCAGCGTCACGGCAGTGAGAAAATCAAGGAGAGGAGGATTTCATGATCAAACGCGTGGAGGTCAACTATCGAGGGATCTTTCAGAAGAACCTCGGCAAAAAGATCGGCAGCGACATCGTCATGATCGCCAGCCGGATGGGCCAGAAGGCTTTTTCCAACGGCCGCTACAGCGATTCTCCGGAGCGAAACGGTATCCCGTGCAAATATTTCGCTTTCGTTTCCCCGGATCTCGCCGAGGAGGAATTGGAAGCGGAGTGCGGCGCCAAACTTGAAATCGACGAGGCCAACATCTCGATCGTCCTCGACGATACGATGTGCAAGGGCGTCGAGCCTTGGGGATGGCACGGTATCCGCCCGATCAACGAACGGGTGGTCAAGGACGGCTGTCTGCTCGTAGTTTCCAACAAGAAGCCGGAAGAGCTGCTCAAGTTCATCGGCAAGAAGCCGTACAACTATCGTCTGGCGATTCTCGATGGCGACGCCAGTCTCGCCGGGCTCTGGGTCAACAAGGATGATTTGACGCACGAGCGGATTCTCGGCGGCATCGCCGCCATCGATCCGTCCGTGATCAGCATTGAAGCGGTGGAAGCCTATCTGATGAACAAAACCAAGCAGAAGCATCGCGCCGAGGCTGCTCGCGCTGCATACGAGTCGCTGAGGCAGGAGGCCAAGCCGCTCAGAGTGAAGGTGGTAACTCCCGGCGATGGAATCGTGTGGACCCATGAGATTCCGGTGCTGCCCAAGTGGTTCGAGATGCAAGAAGGCGCGGTGGTTCCAGCGGTGAAGCGCGGCTTCGAAATGGGCCCGAGAGGACAAACGAGAAACCCGGGCTTCAAGCGCGGCACCACCAAGACGCAGAGGCCCGCAGTCAGATTCGATCTTTGCACCAAGTGCACCCTCTGCTGGGCCGAATGCCCCGACGAGTGTTTCGATCCGACCACGGACGGCTTTTACGACATCGACTATCAGTATTGCGTCGGCTGCGGCAAATGCGCTCAAGTATGTCCCGTCAAAGAATGCATCGTAATGGTGGATGAACTCCGATTCGAGGACGACTCGAGTCCGTGGGAGCACTGGAAAAAAGATTCTCAAGACTACATTCAGTGGGTCGAGGACAAAAAAGGCAAAGACCGGGTTTCTTACCCCGTTGTAACGGGCAAGGGTATCACCGTTACTCAGGGAGAAGTAATGCCCGAGGGAAAGATAGTGCCCGCTAGAAAAATCGAGGAGGTCGAAGTATGAGCGTCGCAGTCGCAACAGCCAAATCAGATCAATCAGGTGTCTACGAGCGAGAAGACCTTTTAAACGGCTGCCAGGCCGTCGCCCAAGGTGTGTGTCTCGCCGACGTGGATGTGATCGCCGCTTATCCGATACGTCCCTACACCGAAGTGATGGACGCCCTCTCGAAGCTGATCGCCGACGGGAAATTCGACGCGGAGTATATTATCGCCGACAGCGAGCACTCCCAGTTCGAGATCGTCAAGCACGCTAGTTCCGTGAATGCCCGCGCCTTCGGCGGATCGAGCGGCACGGGCTGGATGTACGGTATGGAAGCGCTGGTCGTTACCGCTACCGACCGTCTGCCGCCGCTTTTCGTAGTGGGCAATCGGGCTCTGGACGATCCGGGCGCTTTCGGTGTCGAGCACAACGACGCGATGGCGGTGCGCGACATGGGTTGGCTTCTCTGCTGGGTCACAACCCCACAAGAAGCGCTGGAGCATGTGCTGATCGGTTACCGAATCGCCGAAGACAAGAAAGTCAGGATGCCAATGGGATTGGCCATGGACGGTGCCTTTCTCACCCATTCGCAGCACATGGTGAAGATCCCGTCCGTAGAAGCCGCGAAGAAATTTCTCCCACAGTATGACCTTGCCGAGCGCCGCCTCCATCCCGACAACCCGATCTCCGTCGCGCCGCAGGCCAACGAGGATTGGGTCATAGAGATCCGCAGACAAAATTGGGAAGCCGCGAAGCGAGCCCGCGGAGTGATCATAGATGCGTATAAAGAATTCAACGACATTTTCGGAGAGCGCTATGCCGCGCCTTACTATTTCGACGAATTCATGACTGACGACGCGGAGGTAGCCCTGATCGGCATCGGCACGGTGGCGGCTCCGGCGCGCACGGCGGTCAGACGCTTGCGCGAGAAGGGACAAAAAGTCGGCTATGTGAACCTGCGCTGGTTCCGGCCGTTTCCGACCGTCGAGCTGCGCGAATCCCTGAGCCGCTTTAAAGCGGTCGGCGTCGTCGACCGGGACTTCGCCCACGGCTCGCCCGATAATTGCGGCATCTTGATGCACGAGGTCCGCTCGTGCCTCTATCCGGCGAAGAACCGTCCGGCAATCGTCAATTTCATGGGTGGTTTGGGCGGGCGCGATCTCTCGATCGCCGACACGCAGAAGATGTTCGAAATCACCCAACAGGCGGCGAAGAAAGATTCAATGGATGAATTCGTAACCTGGATCGGCTTAAGAGAGTAAATGGGAGGAGCAATTATGTCGACTGTACCGACAATCGATTACGAGAAGATCAAAGGCGTTCACAAAATTCCGCTGGAAGAACTTTATACGTCCGGCCATCGCACTTGTCAGGGCTGCGAGTCGGCGACGACGATGCGCGGCTTTATCAAGGCCGCCGGTTCGCGCACGGTGGTGACGGGATCCACAGGTTGTATGTATGTGGCCAACACTTCGTACATGACCACGCCCTGGATCGTGCCGTGGATGCACACGCAGCTTGGCGCCGGCGGCTCTTCGGCCGTAGGCATGGCCGCGGGCCTGCGCGCGCTCAAGCGCAAGGGCAAGATCAAAGACGAGAAGATCAACGTGATTAATTTTTCCGGCGATCTCGGCGCCGGAGACATGGGCGTCGGCGGCATCTCCGCCGCGCTGCAGAGCGATTACGATTTGCTGATTATCATGTACGACAACGAATCGGCCGCCAATACCGATATCCAAGCAACAGGCTCGACGACTTACGGCGCGCAGACGACCTTCACGCCTCCGGGGACCAAGCATCCGATCATGCAGCGGCGCTGGAAGAAAAATGTCGCCGGCATGCTCGCCGTCGGCCATCCGACCTGCCGCTATGTTGCCACCGCCTGCGCGACCTTTCCGCCGACGGATTATTTGAACAAGGTGCGCAAAGCGCTGGAGATCGGCGGTCCAACGTTCATTCATACTTACGATCCCTGCCCCAAAGGTTGGGATTATCACCCGCGCTATTCCAACGAGCTGGGCGAGCTAGGTATCAAGTGCGGTCTCTATCCGCTCTACGAAATCGTCGAAGGCAACGTCATTTACACCTGGGACGCGCGGAAGAGCGGCAAGGGGCGGATTCCGGTCAAGGAGTTTATTTCCAAGCAGGGGCGCTTCGATCATCTAAAAGAAGAACATTACGCGCATATTCAAGACATGGTCGATCAAATGTGGGAAGAGTGGCAAATTCCCGGCGTCGCGCCGCTGCGAGGAATCTTGAAGACTCGCATTTAATTTCGCCTGCTTCGATGTCGGTTTTGGCGGGGGGTGCAGTGCCGCCCCCCGCTACACGATACCGCCTAACTCACACGCCAGCTCGAACCGCGCCGAAAGCTTGAGCCTGGCATCGGTATTCGCTATGGTAGCGCGAATACAGCGAGGCTTGGGAGCTAATACCGTAGAGGAAAGCGCCTTCCACCGGTACATCCGCTTGAGTTCAATTTTAGCCTCCGAAGGTTTTTCACGCGCAGAGTTCGACCGCGGCCGCGCGTTGCTAACCAACGCGCCGGCACGCGGTTAAGTTTAACCATCAAGTAGCGCTGTGCAGATAAGAAACAGACACGCCGATCGGTCGGCGCAAAAAGCCGAGGAAAGAGGTAACCATGGCTACGTCAACTTCCGATGCTAAGAAAGAAGCCACCGGCCCGGTAATCTCCGGCGGCCATCTAGTCGCCAAGGCGCTTAAGAACGAAGGCGTCGAAGTGATCTGGACGCTCTGTGGCGGCCACATCATCGACATCTACGACGGGTGCATCGACGAAGGCATCAAGATCATCGACGTGCGCCACGAGCAGGTGGCGGCTCACGCGGCCGACGGTTACTCGCGTCAGAGCGGCAAGGTCGGTTGCGTGGTGACGACGGCTGGGCCGGGCACGACCAACGCCATGACCGGCATCGCCAACGCCTTTCGCGCCGAGAGCCCGCTTTTGATGATCGGCGGACAGGGCGCGCTTTCGCAGCACAAGATGGGCTCGCTGCAAGACTTGCCTCACGTCGACATCATGGCGCCGATCACCAAATTCGCCGCCAGCGTGCCGCACACTGAGCGAGTCGCCGATATGGTGTCGATGGCATTTCGCGAAGCGGTGAACGGCGCGCCGGGACCGAGCTATCTGGAAATTCCGCGCGACGTGCTCGATGCGAAAGTGCCGCTTGAGCGCGCGCGCATTCCCAAACCCGGCGCTTATCGCGCGTCGACAAGATCCATCGGCGATCCCGCCGATATCGAGAAGCTCGCCGACATTTTGGTGAATGCAGAAAGACCTTGCGCGCTCTTCGGCACGCAGGTTTGGACTTCGCGCGGTCACGATGCCGCTGTATCGTTGTGCCGCGCGCTAAACATTCCCGGCTACATGAACGGATCGAGCCGCGGCATTTTCGCGCCCGCTGATCGCCATGGCTTTAACCGCACGCGCAGTTTCGCCTTCGACAAGGCCGACGTGATCGTGATTGTCGGCTGCCCGTTCGATTTCCGCTTGGGTTACGGCCGGAGGCTGCGCGCCGATGCGACCGTCGTGCAGATCGACCTCGATTATCGCAATGTCGGCAAGAACCGGGATGTCTCACTCGGCTTGGTCGGCGACTGCGGCGCGATTCTCAAAGCGGTCGAGCAGGCCGCTACCGGACGCGCCGCGAAAGGCAACGGGCCGCGCGCCGAATGGATGAAAGAGTTGCGCGCCGCCGAAGCGAAGGCGTACGAAAAACTACTGCCGTCGTTCAAATCGGAATCGACGCCGATCAATCCCTACCGCGTCGCCTACGAGATCAATGAATTTTTGACTGACAACACGGTTTACATCGGCGACGGCGGCGACGTGGTCACGATTACCGCGACTGCGGTCGAGCCACGCAAGGCGGGCCACTGGATGGACCCCGGGCCGCTCGGCACTCTCGGCGTCGGCACTTCGTTCGCGATGGCGACCAAGTTTGTCCATCCGCTGAAAGAGGTTTTGTGCTACTACGGCGACGGCTCCTTCGGCATGACCGCCTGGGACATGGAAACCGCGCAGCGCTTCAAGCTGCCGTACATGGCGGTGATCGGCAATAATTCGGCGATGAACCAGATCCGCTGCGGCCAGATCGGCAAATATGGTCCGGAGCGCGGCGGCGTCGGCAACAAGCTCGGCGATGTCGACTTCGAAAAATTCGCCGAGTGCTTTGGCGGTTGGGGTATCGCCGTGCGCGAGCCCAGCCAGATTCGCCCCGCGTTGGAGAAGGCGCGCGAACGCGTCGCCGGTGGGCAATGCGCCATCGTCAACATCTGGGTCGACATCAACGAATACGCGCCGGGAACCAAAGCGCAGACGATGTACAAGTAAGGAAGGTGTCAGCGCACGGTGGCTGTCGCCGTATTGAGCGGTCTGTTCTCTCTCCCCTTGCGGGAGAGAGTTAGAGTGAGGGGTGATTTGCAAATCGAGCACCCTCACCTCAGTCCTCTCCCATCGAGGGAGAGGAAGTCGGATGCGCCGGAAGACACTGGTCTTCCGACATTTTGTGATTAAGAGAATTATTTACCTGAGGAGAATAGTTGATGGGCAAAGCGCTCGATGGAATTCGCATATTAGACATGACCCATGTGCAGTCGGGGCCGACTTGCACGCAGATACTCGCTTGGTTCGGCGCCGACGTGATCAAAGTCGAACTACCTGGACGGGGCGATATCACGCGCGGCCAGCTGCGCGACAAGCCCAACGTCGACAGTCTGTATTTCACCATGCTCAACTGCAACAAGCGCAGCATTACACTCAATACCAAGACCAAGAAGGGTAAGGAGATCTTTCGCGAGCTGATTCGGCGCTGCGACGTGCTGGTCGAAAACTTCGCGCCGGGCGCGCTGGATCGCCAAGGCTTTACCTGGGAAGCGATTCAAGGACTCAACCCGCACATCATCTACGCCTCGGTGAAAGGTTTTGGGCCGGGGCCTTACGAAGAGTGTAAAGTCTACGAGAACGTCGCCCAATGCACCGGCGGCGCGGCGAGCACCACCGGCTTCGACGATGGTCCACCGCTGGTTACTGGCGCGCAGATTGGCGATTCCGGCACCGGCATACATTTGGTCGCGGGCATTCTCGCCGCTCTATTCCAACGCGAGAAGACTGGCAGGGGACAACGGGTCACCTGCGCCATGCAAGATGCTGTGCTCAATCTGTGCCGGGTCAAGCTGCGCGATCAGCAACGGCTCACGGCGGGACCGTTGGAAGAATATCCGCAGTATCCAAACGGGGTCTTCGGCGACGCCGTGCCGCGCGCGGGCAACGCTTCGGGCGGCGGACAACCGGGCTGGGCGGTGCGTACCAAGGGCGGCGGGCCGAACGATTACATCTACGTGATCATTCAACCGCCCGGGTGGGAGCCGTTGATGAAGCTCTGTGGCCGGCCTGAATTGATCACCGATCCTCAATGGGCGACGCCGGAAAAACGTTTGCCCAAGCTCGACGAGTGCTTCGAGATCATCGAGCAATGGACCATGACTCTCGACAAGTTGGAAGTGATGCGCAAGCTCAACGAATTCGACGTGCCCTGCGGGCCGATCCTCGACATGCGCGAGATCGCGGCGGAACCGGCGCTGCGCGAAACCGGCACCGTCGTCGAGGTGGACCATCCGAAGCGGGGAAAATTCTTGACGGTGGGCAATCCGATCAAATTGTCAGACTCGCCCACGGAAGTGAAGCGGTCGCCGTTGTTGGGCGAACACACCGGAGAAATTCTCAACTCGATTCTCGGTCTGGACGACGACGAAATCGAAGAAGCGCGCAAAGAAGGGGCGGTTTGACGAGAAGAATATTCGGATTCGGACGATCAACCGCAAAGAACCTAGCGCGGCGAAGCCGCAACCAAAGCGCCGAAGAGATTTCACCGCAGAGACACGGAGTTCGCAGAGTTTGGAGTGTATCTTAACCAAAAAACTCTTTACTCTGCGTCCTCCGCGCCTCCGCGGTGAGCCTTCCGAAATTTTGCGCATGCCGCGCGAATTTTGAGATATTGCAGCGCAAAGTACGCAAAAAAGAAATGAGATTCGTAGGGGCGGGTTTGTAACCCGCTCTCTTAGCGTTGGCACATCGAAAAAATTTGCGGGAGCCGAACAGACATTTTTCAGTAATACAATTCTGCGGAGGGAATGATGGACAAGAGAGATCTGCGGACCCTCATTGATTCAGTCCGTAAGTCGGGTCGGGTTGCTTTGAGCGCGCCAGAAGCTCAGCAGTTATGCGCGGCCTACGGCATTCCCACACCGAAACAAGCGTTGGTCAAAAGTGCGGCTGAGGCTGTCAAAATCGCCGCACGGCTGCGGTTCCCCGTAGTGCTCAAGATTGTCTCGGACGATATTCTGCACAAAACCGAAGCCGGCGGTGTTCTGGTCGGGCTTAAGAACGCCGCCGAAGTCCGGCGTGGATTCGAGCGTCTGGTTAAGAACGCCAGGAGTTTTAAAAAGAACGCCTCGATCCAAGGCGTTCAAGTGCAGCAGATGGTTGCCGGCGGCCGAGAAGTCTTGGTCGGCGCGGTCACCGATCCGAGCTTCGGCAAGCTGGTTGCCTTCGGTTTGGGCGGCGTGTTGGTCGAAGTGATGAAGGACATCACCTTCCGCCTGGCGCCGGTGAGTAAGAAACACGCGCTCGCCATGCTCGATTCGGTGAGCGGCGCGGAAATCCTCCACGGCGTGCGCGGCGCCAAAGGCGTCGACCGCGCCGCGCTGGCCGATATCATTCAAAAGGTATCCCAGCTCGTCAACGACCTGCCGGAAATCGTGGAAGTCGATCTCAATCCGATCTTTGCCACCGACAAGGGTGCCCGCGCCGTGGACGTGCGGATCGTCGTCGGCGCTGCGCCGGTGCCGCGCCAGCGTTTCAGTCAGCGCGAGATTCTCGCCGCCATGCAGCGGATCATGAATCCGCGTGCCGTGGCGGTGATCGGCGCTTCGGCCGAAGACGGAAAGATCGGCAACTCGGTGATGAAAAATTTGCTCAACGGCGGCTACGCCGGCAAGATTTATCCGATTCATCCCAAGGCCGGTGAAATCCTCGGGCGCAAGGCTTATCCGAGCGTGCTCAACGTGCCGGAAGAAATCGACGTTGCGGTGTTCGCGATCCCGGCGCGCTTTTGCGCCGCCGCCATGGCGGAAGTGGGGCGCAAGAAAATTCCCGGCGCGGTAATGATTCCTTCCGGCTTCGCCGAGGTCGGCGAGCAGGCTTTGCAGGATGATTTGCTCGCGGTCGCGCGCCAGCACGACGTGCGAGTCATGGGTCCGAACATTTATGGATTCTACTACACGCCGCGCAATCTTTGCGCGACTTTCTGCACTCCCTACAACGTCAAAGGCAAAGTCGCGCTCAGCTCGCAGTCCGGCGGCGTCGGTATGTCGATCGTCGGTTTCTCGCGCACCACGCGCATGGGCGTGTCGGCCATTGTTGGACTGGGCAACAAGTCCGACCTCGACGAGGACGATCTGTTGACCTACTTCGAGCAAGACGACAACACGCAGGTCATTGCCATGCACTGCGAGGATTTAAAAGATGGCCGGTCGTTCGCCGAGGTGGCGAGCCGGGTGTCGAAGAAAAAACCGGTGGTGATGCTCAAAGCCGGGCGCACCGCGCTGGGCGCGCGCGCGGCGGCGTCGCATACTGGCGCACTGGCGGGCAACGACAAAATCTACGACGACGTGCTGCGCCAATGCGGCGTGATTCGTGCCAAGAGTTTGAACGACTTATTGCAGTTCGCCCGCGGCCTGCAAGTGCTGCCGACGCCAAAGGGCGAGAACATTATCATCATCACCGGCGCCGGTGGATCAGGGGTTTTGCTTTCAGACGCCTGCGTGGACAATGGTCTGTCGTTGATGAAAATGCCGCCCGATCTCGACGCGGCCTTTCGCAAATTCATCCCGCCCTTCGGCGCCGCCGGCAATCCGGTCGACATCACCGGCGGCGAACCGCCGACAACCTACGCTAACACGATTCGTTTCGCCCTTGCCGAGCCGCGCATTCACTCTTTGATCCTGGGTTACTGGCACACCATCATCACCCCGCCGATGGTCTTCGCTAAGCTCTGCGCCGAAGTCGTCGAAGAGGCGCGCGCCAAAGGCATCGACAAACCGGTGGTGGCGTCGTTGGTCGGTGATGTCGAGGTCGAACAAGCCAGCGAGTATCTCTACGAGCGCGGCATCGTCGCCTATCCATACACGACGGAACTCCCGGTCGCCGTGCTCGGCGCGAAGTACAAATGGGCGCGCGCGGCGGGGGTGCTGTAGGCGGAGTGGGGTAACTTACAGAGCGCTAATATCAAATAAGCAAAGCCTGTTACCGGTCCTTACCTTTGCGGTAACGGGTCGGGGCCGGTGAGTTTTTTGAATAGCTCTACGGCTTCGCGGTCGCGGGGCATGTCTCTGATCGTTTGCTCCAGTTCCTCCGGCATCTGCGGTTCGGCCTTTAGGCCGGTGAGCTTTGTATACTCCTTGAAAAACTCGGGGTCTCTATAGGTCTTGCGCATCGCTTCCTGCAGGAGCTGCACCCGGTCTTTAGGCGTGCCGGGAGGCAGGATAAACGGGTTTCCGCTGCCCACGAAGGTCCGGTACATCGTAACAAGTTTCCGGTCCATGTCGGACCTGGCAAAGGTCTCGATGTCAGGGAGTTTGGCAAAGCGGGGATGGGTATGTTTCCGCCCCTTCGGAATCTCGATCAGGCCATGGAAGTCCATGAGACCGTTATCGACCCATTGAGGTTTCTCGTGCAGGAGAGAGTCCGCCACGGTTGACCTGGTGTCTATCTCACCCTGCTCGATAGCGACATCGAGTTCGGGTGAGGTGTATCCGGTGACGAATCTGGGTTGTTTCAGGCCGATCAGGTACGCGAACATTCGGCCGGAAATGTAGATCAGGTGCCCCACCGACTGGGAGCCGATTCTCGTACCCGAAGCCGCGCGGAGCTTCTCCAGACTGTCGAGACCCGCCTCCCTGCGGGTAAAAAAAACATGGTAGCCGCCGCTATAGCTGGTTCCCAGATAGCTCACTTTATCGATGTCATAGAGAACCCCGCTCTCACCGAGAATCGGGTGCATCACGAATGGCGTCGACATACGGCCAATGGTCAGGCCGTCCGGACGGACCGAATTATATATGTGGTTTGCCGCCTTGCGCCCTCCGCCGCCGTCCATGTGCTGCATCACAATGGTGGGATTTCCCGGAATATACTTTTGGAGAAACGGAGCAACCGCTTTGGTCCGCATGCTCCCGACTCCGCCGGGCGCGCTACTCTCAAGGATGGTGACGGTTTTCCCTTGAAAGAAAGAAGTTTGCGGAAAAGCGACACCGCTCATGAAGAGATCAATGCCAAGACCGAGCAGTAGCGTGCCAAGAGAGATTTGCAGAAACACCGCCGATTTGGATCTGTCGCGTCTCATATGCACCCCCCCCGAGAACTGCGATTTTCGTCAACTCTATTCGCGTGATCGTCCCGGTGAACCGCTATGACTCGAAGCCCGATTAACACCTCCGAAAAGTCGTGTCAATGAGACAATCTTGGCTTGCCGTACGAAACCGGCTGCTGCGTGGCCTCGCGGATCTGATTCAAATGCGATAAATAAGTGTCTGACACAGCTCCGCAATGCACCTGACAACGAGGTAGGACGATGAAATTTTTCCTGACTATTTTTCTTAGCGTCACGCTCGGTTGGGACATTTTGCTGCTAGGCGCGGCCGAAGCGCCGTCGACGACAAAAGCCAATCCGGTAGCGCAGGCGAAAGGTTATGTGTCCTTTGGCAACCACAACGACCTAGTGGAGAAAGCCAAGCAAGAGCGAAATTTGCGTATCCTGGTCAACATGGACCCGGCCACGCTAAAGGTTGCGGCTAAGGCCTTCAATCAGCGCTACCCGTTCATCAACCTGCATGCTCAGGAAATTACCGGAACCGACATGGCCCAGCGCAACGTATTGGAGATCAAAAGCGGACGGGCTCGGGAGTGGGATATCATTTATCCGAGTAGAGACTTGTATAGTGAGTACCTGCCTCATCTATGGAAGATCGATCTTCTTCACATGTCTGAGCGCGGCGTCGTACAAATTCCCGCGGCGATGATCGATCCGAAGAACCGCAATATTGTCGCGCCTTATACGCGGATCATAGCCGCTGCCTATAACAAGGATTCATTGAGCGCGGAACAACTTCCCAAATCGTGGGATGATTTTCTCAAGCCTGAATTCAAGGGGAGGAAGTTTGCGGTGGATATCGGACCACGGCCAATCGCCTGCCTAGTCCCAGCATGGGGCTTGGAAAAGACGATGGACTTTGCGCGCAAAGTGGCGGCGCAAGAGCCGATCTGGGTTCGTGGAGTGAGTCGAACATTACCTTCGATCGTGACCGGTGAAGTACCCATGATGATGGGCACGCTGCTTCACAGCGTAAAGCGAGCCGAGCTTAAAGACCGCACAGGGGGCCTGCGACATCTCGTCCTGGAGCCGGTGCCGGTTTACCTCACTTCAGAACAGGCGATTCTGGCCACGTCCCAGAACCGACACGCGGCAATCCTCTGGTTGGAGTGGATGGCCGGTTCCGAGTCGCAAAAGATTGCCGACGATCAGGAACCTATGGGATCGTCGCACCTGTTCCGCGGCGGGGGCGTCGAGCAGGAACTGCGCGGGAAAAAGCTCTCATGGGTGAACTGGGAACAGCATGCAAACATGGAGTCATGGATGACCAAACTGTTCGAGGCCTATGGCTTTCCCAACGCTCAGCGTTGAGTAGAGTCCGTTTGCAATAGATGCAAGGCTCCCCGTCCTGCACAACAGCAAATCGGAGCGCGGCTATTTTACGCCGTAAGCGCCGTAAAGCTGGTCGATGTAGCCGCTGCGATCGAGCTCCTGAATAAGTTTTGCGTCAATGAGACTCTCGGCTCTAAGATCAGCCACCGCGGGATTGCGCAATTTCATCAGACGCTGCACGTTGTTGAGACCTTCCACGGAGGGATATGGTTTTCGGTCCGTGGCGCGAAGCAGATCCTGATAGCCTTGCTCGGCAAGCGCTGGGTTAGATATTTTTAGGCGCCGCGTGATGGTTTCGATCACCGCGGGTTTCATCCGCGGGCTCAGCGCGTAGGCGACTCCTTCCAACCACGCCTTTAAAGTATTCCTCGCCGCCTCCGGTTGCTGGGTCAGGTAACTCGCGCGCACGACAATCCCATTGCTGACGAACGGAATGTTGGTTTTTGAGAGCTCTACCAGGGTCGGAAATCCGCGCTGCTTTAAATCGTTGCTGAACGCGCTATCGACGACGGTCGCGTCGATGGTTCCCTTCTCCAACGCTTGGCTGAGCATGGTTTGATCGCCGGCAGCGAGGACCTGAATGTCGTCGCGACGAGAATCAATTCCCAGGTGTTCCAGTCCGAGCATCGCCGCCATCCAAATGGTCCCGCCGATCACTTGCACGCCGACACGTTTGCCCCGCAAATCTTTGGGATTCTTGATGTTGGGTCTGACCACCAGATCGAAGGGGATACGGCTTGTGAACGTGCCGATGACGCGCAAATCCAAACCGCCGGCCGCCGCGCCTAAAGCCGCAGTGCCGCCGCTATTCGCGAGATGCACCTGTCCGCTCGCCATACTGGCGATCATAACCGGAGAGCCGGGCATGTAGACTTGTTGCACGTTCACGCCATACTTGGCAAAGAACCCTTTTTCTTGGGCGATCCAAAGCGGGCTAACCCGGGCGCTGATATTTGCGTAGCCGATGACCACTTCTGCCGCCGCGATGAGAACTCCCGGTGTGAGGACAACGCTAAGCATAAAAGTTGCTGTGAGGTTGAATTTTTTCATCGTACGAAATCCTCATCCCGATTTACTGAGATTGAAAAAAGGCGTTGACCATTCGTTTATCACACCTTGCGGGCGGTGGAGAAGACGAATGGTGGAGGGCTTGGGTGCGAGGGGAGTAATTTGCGATGCGCGTTGTGCCGGACTTACATAATACTATGGTAGGGTTCGTTGACGAAATACCGCTTGTCGCATACGCTCTGCGCACAAGGCTCCTGCGCTCCTGTTCCGACTGCGTATTTTGAGGTTGTTTCCGAGAAATGTCTTAGCCTACAATTCCATGAAAACGACCTATTTACGCAGCACGGGGGTGACTCTTATCCCCGGAGGTGCTCGCCGATGGCTAGGAGAACGAGATATTCTACTTTTCATTTGCTTCAACCCTTGCTTCAGGCCGCAATTTGTGGTGCGGGATTGCTCGGCGGCATAGCTGTAGGCGTATGGGTTGCTTTTAGTACCGGTCTTTTGGGGAAATCTGGACAGGCGTTAAGCGCGCCTCTCGACTCTATGACGAAGTTCGATCTGCTTATAGTCATAGGATCGATAGCGATTATTTTTGGCTTTGGTTGGCTCGGAGCGCGGATCGGTTTAGCCCTTGCCGCAAAAATGAGACCCTGATGGGTCTAATAAATAAGGTGGGGACACGGAAGCGGACTAGCTCAGCCAGACCCGGCCTCTGACTCCTTTATTTTTTTCCCATGAGGTTTATAAAGCCTTGATCGATCATGTCGCTTAGGGAAACTTTACCCTTGAGCCTTCCCGTTTCAATTTCCTGCTCGATGGTGGCAGTAATGCCGGCATCGAGGATGCGTCCGTCGAGGGGAAAGGAGTCGCGGTACTCGTCATAGCCGGCGGCGGCTTCCGCGGCATTGAGGCCAACGTACTTTCTCAGCGTGCGAATGCCGTCGTCGCGGTTCTCTCGCGTGTGCTTTACGCCGCGCTGATAAGCGCGCAGGAATCTCACCGTCTGATCTTTCTCTTTGGCGAGCCAGCTTTCGCGCGCGATAAAGCCGACGTTGGTCCAGTTGGGATAGAGATCTTTTAGGTCGAAGAGATTGTTCAAGCCCGCGGCTTTGGCCCGCTCCGTCACGGGAAACCACAGAATCGTCGCATCGACCATGCCCCCTGCGAGAGTCGTGAAGCGCGCCGGCGTTGCGCCGATCTGGAGCATGGTAACGTCCTTGGGATCGATGCCGGATTGGCGAAGGGCCGCGCGTGTGAGGAATTCGGACAGCGAGCCGAACCGGCTGATGGCAAATTTCTTCCCCTTGCTTTCTTTCAGCGACTTCATACTGCGGCTGCCGTAGATTTGAAACGGCATAAGGTTAGAGATCGCCCAAAAATTTTTAATATCCATGCCGCTCGCCCTGGCGAGCACCGTTTCCGGGACGCCGCCGGCCATGATCTGCACGTCGCCGCCGATGAGCGCTTGCAGATTGGTCGCGCCGGCGTTGAACATGACGACGAGAACATCCAGTCCCTCGTCCTTGAAAAAGCCTTTGTCCTGAGTGAGATAGATCGGCAGAAACGCCACGTTGACCGTCGATACGCCGACGACGATTCGGGCGTGAGCCTGGGAGAGTCCGAGGCCCGCTGCAACGAAAAACCAAAAGGCAAACCACAACGTACGCACAAACATGATGCCTATCCTCCGTGTGCAGACCGTACGTTAAACGAAGGATCCGCGTCAAGCGGAGAGCGCGGCTGCGTTCGAAGTTTTAAGTTTTGACCGTTCGATATCGTTGGGTCGCAGTCTGCGTCTATAGGATCGTGGCACCGAGCGATAATTTTCGCGCAGGGTTTTGGTTCGGTACACCGGCCAGCGTACTCAATTGAAGCCAAGACCGCAGTGTCCGTTTGAGTTCCAGTGCCCCCTCCAAGTCAACCCGGCCGGACTCGACGGCATGCTTTAATGATATGTCGCCCATCCACACAGCGGTCATCGTGCGAAGATCGGTCAAGATATAAAGGCCCACCTCTAATCCAGGGTCGGTGACGCAGAAGTCGACTCCACCTTTCTCACTGACCAACCACCAGCGCCGCTTTGCCTGAGGGACATCGGAAAACTCGAACTGAACGGCAATGCGCCGAGAGGGGAACTGCTGCGGATCAACGCGCCGTCGAATGTCCCACATGAGCAGTCCCGGATCGAGATCGTCGGGTGTGAGCCGGCTTCGAACCCAGCGCTGGCCCCACACGCCGAGCATTTCGACGACAGGACCGAGTTCCTTCCCTGCATTCGTCGGCCGATATTCCCAGCCTTTACCGGATGGTGCCCGGCGTTTCTCGATTACTCCCATTGCTTGAAGGAACCTCAGACGCTTCGACAGGAGCGTAGGCGACATGAGCGGCACGCCCTTGCGCAAGTCGTTGAACCGCCGGCTGCCAAAAAGCAACTCGCGCAACACCAGCAATGTCCATCGCTCGGTTAGGATTTCAGCCGCCTTGGCGACAGGACAAAATTGACCGTAGCCGTTCATGGTCGGAACAATACCGCCAACGACCATCTCAAGTCCAGTACACATACTGTACTTGATTGCCGAAGGGACGCGGAGTACTTCATATCACCAAATAAATGAGAAGGAGGTGCAACATGCTCGATCACAAAGTAATCGAAAATTTCAGAACGCGTCTGCGGGGTCCACTATTGCTCGCTGGGGAGAACGGTTACGACGAGGCGCGCGCCCTCTGGAACGCCATGATCGACCGCCGACCTGCGCTGATTGTGCGCTGCCTTGGCGTGGCGGACGTCATAACGGCCGTAAATTTCGCGCGGGACGAAGGCCTCGCCTTGTCGATCAAAGGCGGCGGTCACAACATCGCAGGGCTCGCCGCGTGTGACGGCGCAGTGATGCTCGACATGTCGCTCATGCGCGGCGTGTGGGTGGATCCCGTCAACGGCACCGCCCACGCCCAACCCGGATGCCTCTTGGGGGATGTAGACCGCGAGACGCAGGTTCACGGTCTTGCCGCAGTGCTGGGGTTCGTCTCGGCCACGGGAATAGCGGGGCTCACACTTGGAGGCGGCTTCGGGTATCTTACACGCCGATTTGGCTGGAGCTCTGACAACGTCCGGTCGATGGATGTGGTCATAGCGGATGGACGCGTGGTTCGGGCCAGCGAAAAGGACAACAGCGATCTGTTCTGGGCTCTTCGTGGCGGGAGCGGCAACTTTGGGGTTGTCACGGGTTTTGAATACCAGCTCCACGCTGTCGGGCCCGAAATTATGGCCGGGGCGATCGCCTGGCCTGCTGAGTACGCTCAGGATGTGCTCGACATGTACCGCGCGCTCACCGAGCAAGCCCCCGCGGATCTCACTTGCGTGTTGGGGCTGCGCATGGCGCCTCCAGCACCGTGGTTGGCGAAAAACGTGCATGGCCGACCCATCGTCGCGATTTTTGTTTGCCATACCGGCACGATCAATGATGGAGAAAAACATGTGGCCCCCATTAAAGCTTTCGGTTCCCCGGTGGGCGACATCATTCAGCCGCGATCTTACGGATCCCAGCAGAGTCTGCTGGACGCGACCCAACCGAAAGGCCGGCGCTACTATTGGAAATCCGAATACCTGCCTAGGCTTGAACCGGCCATGCTTGCCAAGGCGGTCGAGCACCTTCACCGCATGGCTTCACCTCATTCGGCAATCCTGGTCTTTCCCGTCGAGGGGGCGCTCAATCGCCTGCCGGAAAATCACTCCGCCGTGGGAAACCGCGACGCTGCCTTTGTCCTCAACATCGCTGCTTCGTGGGAGAACGTCGAAGATGATAAGGCGAACATCGACTGGGCGCGGGCGGCTTGGCGCGACCTCTGCCGCTTCTCGACGGGCGGCGTGTATGTCAATTTTCTGACCGAAGACGAGGGTGACGAACGCATCCGCGCCGCGTACCGTAAGAATTACGACCGGCTTGTTGCGCTCAAGACAAAATGGGACCCGGGAAACTTGTTTCGGATAAACAAAAATATCGCGCCACAGTGATCATGAGGCTCCGCGCGAAGAGCTGTGCCTACTTGACCGTCCGGTTAATGACCCGTTGCCTTTTCTCAAGGTGGCAAACGCGCGGCACGTTGCTGAAAAAAACCTCTTGCACGCTGCTCAAAAAGATCCAGAGGCGAGGCGCGCGTGGACCGTGATCGTGTCGGTCAACGTGACCGTGAATTCCACGAGCACGAACACGCTAACACGAACTCGAATTCACGCGAGGCGATTGAGCGCACCCTTCGACGATGCTGGACAATCGGCATGTGGTTTTTTTAGCAGCCTGCTCAGATCCGCTGCTGCCCAATGCGCTTGGCCAACTCGGTGGGCGAGGCCATGGCCAGGGACAGCGGCATCATGAGGGCGCTGATGACGATGAGTCCCCAAATGCCCATGGAGTAGTTCCCGTTCAGGTCGAAGATCATACCCATGACGAATGGGCCGATGACTCCGGCCGCAATCGGCCCTCCTTGGAGCAGGCCCAAGACTCCACCGATGGTCCGAGTGCCGAACATAATGCTGCCGACGGCGCCACGCATGGGCACCAAGCAGCCAAAGCTGACGCCGAACATCAGCGCGAAGGGCAAAGTGGCCAAGACCGTTTTGACGGGCATGACCTGGAGGTACAACAAGGCAAAGCCCATCATCGCGGCGACGACTGCCAGGACGAGTCGATAGTCCATCCTGTCCAGTAGATAGCCGCCGCCGATGCGCCCGATACCGCTGATGATGAAGACAATGGACATGACGACGGCTGCCCAAGTCGCGGTAAATCCTATGTCTTGCTGGAAGTAGGGAATCATGTGGACTTGGACCGCGGAGTTTACCGCGAAGGTACCCGACAAGTAGGTCGTGAATAGCCAGAACTCCTTCGTGCGGAGTACCGAGTGGAGCGTCAGCCCGGCATCCGTTCGGTGGCGCGATGGGCCGGTAGGGCGTTCCGTGGAGGCGCCCTCGTCCGGCGGGTCGCCATCAGGCCGCAAACCGTAGGGCTCCGGCCGGTCGCGCACCAGCATGCTGAGCAGCGTGACACCGACCAAGACCAAGGTGCCGTAGCCGAGCAGGACGACGCGCCAGCCGACCGCCTCCTCGATTTGTGTGTTCAGTATGACGATGGGGGAGCCGAAGATGGGACCCGTTACCGCAAGCCCCGTGGCCAGGCCGCGGTTGCGACGAAACCACCGCGAGATGATCACGGGCCAGGTGACCGCGTGGCTGACGCCGGATGCTCCCAGGGAAATGACTACGAAAAAGAGAAAAAACGTGACGATGCCGTTAGTGAAGCTGAGGCCGATGAAGCCGACGCCTGAGATGACAGCGCTCCAGAAAATTAATCTACGCGCGCTGAAGCGGTCCAGCAGGAAGCCAACAGCGGGACTGACAATGCCAGACTCCAACTGGCGCAGCGACATGGCGGCTGAAATAACCCAGCGGTCCCAGCCGAAGGTGCGTTCTATCGGGATGATGAGAACGCCGAAGCCCTGGAAATAGGCGGCGGAGAAGATCGTGTTGGTCACTACACTCGCGGCGACCATATACCAGCCGAAAAAGATCCGCTGCCTAATTTTCGGTGATTTCTCAGTGGCGTGGTTATCGATCATGCCGCGCTCCGGGTGCGGATAAGGCGGGGCAACTCAATGGTAGTCATCGCGGCTCGGTAGAAGACAGGGGACGGGATTCCGGCAGAACGTTTTGAACGAAGCGAAGCGCTTGAACGTTTGGAACGATTGGAACGGTTCCCTTCCGACTGTTAACTCGGAATTTTCCTCCCAGAAGATATGGCTGTTTTCCGATCTTAGCAAATACACGGCGCATTTCGCCTGCGGGGTATTGACCCCGCAGGCGACCAAAGGGGAGCATCGTCGCTACCCGAACTTGTGCATGCGTCGCCGATCTGGTGTGCCGCATTGAGATCAATCATGAACTCGAATTCGATCGGCTGGTCGAAGGGAATATTGGCTGGTTTGATGCCGTTGAGATATTGTCTACTTAGGTAAAGGGCTTGTGCTGCGCAGTACCGGCAGGCCCATTTGATGCCACAAAAGCATACCTCCGTGTAGGTTGGCTACCCGAGGAAAACCGGCATCGCGTAGGATCACCGTGGCTTGGCCGGAACGCATGCCGGCGTGGCACACCGGAATCACAGGCTTGTCCTTGGGAATTTCCGCCAAGCGGTCCTTTAGTTCGTTTAACGGAACACATTGAGCCGTGGCGATGTGGCCCAGCTTGTCCTCCAGCTCTTCGGGTTGGCGCACGTCGAGCACGTGGACTGCAGCGAGATGCTCGGCGACCCACTCCGGGTCGATCTCAAGCAGCCCCGCGTAGCTACGCCGCACCGGTCCCCAATCCGCGGGTCGCGGTACCTTTTCATCTTGCGGCTTGCCGCAACGCAGATTAGCCGGCACGGCAATCGCAATCTGCTTGGGGTGTGGAAGGTTCAGGTTTTCCATGAAGCCGACAAAGTCGCGCTCATCAGCACGGCCGCCGATGCGCGGATTGTGCGCACGCTCCTCGCCGACCGAAGACATGGTACGCCCACTGTAGTCGTGGCCGGGACAAATCAGGGAGTCGTCCGGCAGACTGAAGATCTGCTCGGTGATGGAGCGGTAGAGCGTGCTGGCGTTACCCTGCTGGAAATCGCAGCGGCCGGCACCGCGGATCAGCAGACAGTCGCCAGTGAACGCCATGCGGTGGTCGTCGGTCACGTAGGTGACGCATCCATCGGTGTGGCCGGGCGTAGCGCGCACTTCCAGATAGCGTTTCCCGAAGGTCACCCGGTCGCCATGATCGAAGCGCAGGTCCGCCCCCTGTACCGCAGCGCCGTAGCGCTTCGAAATACCGATACGGCAGCCGGTCGCTTGTTGCATCAACCACGCGCCGGTCACGTGGTCGGCGTGGCAGTGCGTGTCGAGCACGGCGAACAGCTTCAATCCGAGTTCCTCCACCAGCGCGCGATCGCGGAAGTGCTGCTCGAAGACTGTATCGATAATCACGGACTCAAGGCTTTGCGGATCGCCCAGCACGTAGGTATAGGTCGACGAAGCAGCGTCGAACAGCTGGCGAAAAATAATGTTGCCGAACACTTTATTCATTTATCCATCACTCACGGTCCGCTGGAACCGGTCAGGCGCTTCCACTCAGCTTGGTGAGCAGTATCCCAGTCAACCACAGAAAGCTGACGATCTGCACAAAAAAGAACCCGAAGCGTACGGATGTCACCGTGTTGGTCTGAACGAAACATACGTGCACCAGCGATTGCATGATGCGGGCAACCAGAACCACGACTGCCAGCACATTGACAAAGGCGCTGGCCACGTTTCCAACGTACAGCCCAAAAACAATTGCGCCAAAAACCGGCAGGTTTTCGACGCAGTTCGCGTGGGCTCGCATAGCGCGCATGTACCAATCTGCTCCCTCAACCTGATCGGCCCGGAAGCTGCGAATCGGCGCACGTCCGGTCAGAATCCGACTCCAGCGGTATACCCCAACCGTAGCGAGCAACAACAGTACGGTCCAAGTGGCGAATCCCACCAGCGTCCACACGGGTACTGTCATAAGATCGCCTCATCGTGTGACGCATAACTGTTAAGTCTACTGCCGAATGTCCGGCCGTATATCAAATTTTTTCTCTTCGATTCCACAAGAACATAACCGATTAAAATATCCTCCAGTTACCACGATTCTGTCAAGGAGTAGCGCGACAAACACACGATCATAACGGACGCCGTAATCTGCGGGTGGCTGCTGAGCAAAATCGGTCAGTACTGCGGGACTTCGGTTACGATGATCGAGGTGAATTACTCGTTGTTATCTCCGCGGAGATCAGGTTGACATGATATTTCAATAGAAGATACTCTCCGCAGCAAAAATCAGTTGCGGCCAGTTCCCTGTTCTTGCGCCGAGCGAAAAGGAGGGACCCATGACACGCGCTGTGCGAGTAGCTTGTGTGGTTGTCAGCATTGCGTGGGCTCAGTCGGCGATAGCCGACCCGAGCGTTAAGGATCTGGCGGCGCGAACGGAATTACACCCCATTGAAACACTCAATCTGTCAATTCGGCAGTTCTTGACTGGAGACAAAAATGGCAAAGCGGTGACGATCGCCGGCCAGTTGCGATTTCCCCAAGGTGCCGCCGGCCGGTTGCCAGCCGTCATTCTCCAACATGGCTCAGGCGGCTCCAATGCCCGCGACGAGCTTTGGGCAAAAACTTTCAACGAAATGGGGATCGCGTCATTCCTCGTCGACAGTTTCTCGGGGCGCGGGCTGACCAGAATTTCCTTGAACCGAGCGGTGTTCGGCCCTTTCGACGTGATTCTCGATGCCTACCGCGCCTTTGACGTACTCGCCAACCACCCCCGTATCGATCCGGCCCGGATCGCGCTCATGGGATTTTCACTCGGCGGTGTTTCGGCGCTCTATTCGAGCCTAAAGCGGTTCCAGCAGATGTGGAATCCGCGCGCTGCGTTCGCGGCCCACATTCCACTCTATGCCGGGTGCGCCACAACGTTCATCGGCGACACCGACGTAAGCGCCGCGCCTATACGACAGTTCCATGGGGCGGCCGACGATTACACCCCGGTGGCGCCGTGCCGCGCCTATTTCGAACGCCTGCGCGCTGCCGGACGCGATGTTCTGCTGACGGAGTACCCCGGCGCGCACCATAGCTTTGACAATCCGCTCGGCAACAAGACGCCAACGGTATCGAAGGGTGTACAAAGCTTTCGCGCCTGTAAGCTTAAGGAAGAGCCGCTTGGCACGCTCATCAATGCCGAATCCGGTGAGCGGTTCACCTGGAAAGACCCTTGCATGCAGACCGATGCTCACACCGGCTACAACGAGGCGGCGGCGAACGCGACACGTATAGCGGTAAAGGATTTCGTGCGGAAGGTGTTCAAGCTCGAACTATGAAGCCGTGCGGCATTGGAGGTCGATGAGAAACTGCTGCCGTTCGCCATCGAAATGTTCGGCGACCAGTGAAGGGTCTACGGTTCGGGTATCCCGCACGGAGACCGCCTCTACGGCGCGGTCGATGTCTTCCTCAAACGAGACGATATCAACGAGGAGAGCAAGTGAAAGTTGCTCGTTGATAACGCAGCGCGATTTTACGGGCTCTAGGGTTGGAAATGTGATGAGACCGACGAATTTACGAAATGTCAGAATGCAAGACTTGACCGTACAGGACCCTACAGGCGTATTGATGCCGCAGGCGACCAAAGGGGCGGATCGCCAACCGCTACCCGAACTTGCGATGGCGTTTCTCGAAGCCGGCTGCTGCCGGGCGCCCGCTTTGGTGGAGCTGATTGCGTTGAAGATAGCCAATTGACGTTTGCGGCGACGTATAGCAGTTGCTAGAATCTGGCTCCATGGAGGCCGTCTTCACTAGCTCCGCGTTTCGGCACGGCTACACCAGACAAGACTTTTATGAACTGTTAGCAGCGGAGTATTTGAAGATTCGCAGTCAACGCGGGCTTGATGAGGTCTATGAATTGCTCGGGAGAAATCTAAGCGGATCATATCTCCACGTGGTCTATCGTATCTTACCGGACCATCGGCTAAGAGTTTTTCATATGAATGGCATGACTGAAGCGCAAAAGCGGCGTTATCGGAGGTACCGAAGATGAAAAAGACCAAAAGAAAAGCTTCCCGTCTGACCAGCAAATCGACGGATGAAGAAGTTATTCGCTGGACAAAATCCCATGACGTATTCGATCGGCTGGAAACAGGCGTATCCGAAGTCGTCGAGGATCACAACGATTTAGACGAGGTTCTTCGAGAAGCGATTTTCCAGGACAATACCGCCCAACTCAATATGCGCCTTCCGCCGGCCATGAAGGCAGTGCTGAGCAAGCTTGCGCGCCAGCGCACAACGGACGCGACGACCCTTGCCCGGATTTGGTTAGCGGAACGGTTGGAACAGGAACTCAAAACGGGATGAATCGGGTGACGGAACCGCTTAGAAGTGCTCGACAAGACGCCTTTCTTCCTCCTCCCCCGCGACGCGGGGGCTTGAACCCTTCGGCTCCGCCCAGGGCTCCGCGTAGTGGTTGAACGCCTTGACGATTTGAACGGCTGGAACGGAGCACAGCGATTGAACGTCTTGAACGAGCGCGAGATTAAGTGAGTCAATTGAGCGGCGGCCAAGACGCCAGCAGTCTGCCATAGCCTTGAATCGAGAACTTATGACCCAAGCGTGACAGCATGTGCCACAGCATCGCGGGGTTGCTGGCGATGACAGGTAGCTTCAGCTCGCTTTCTATTCTGCCGATGATGGGCAAGGGATCGAAGGGTGCGCCTTGAAAATAGATTGCATCCGCGCCCGGCGTCTCATGGACGATTTTCTCCATAATGCCAAAGATCTTATCCGCTGCCACGTGGGTTCCCGTGCGGGCGCCGAGATATTCAAGGGAAGGGCAGGAGAGCACGGTCAATCCCGATTTCTTTAGCCGATCTTGAAGCCGGGAATTTATCTCGTCGTCGAACGGGGTCATGAGAATCAGTCGCTTCGAATTAATCGCATGCAGCGCCGCCGTGGCGGCGCCAATGGGGGTCGTCACGGGAATCGTGATGGCCTCGGCAAGTTTCTTCTCGATAGCAGGATTGAGAACCGTGAGCGGCGCGCCTGTGATAATCAAGCCTTCGATGGGGTGATCCCGCACTATTTCCGTGGCGCGGCGCAGGACCGCTTCGGTTCTGTCACCAACACTCGCCTCCGGGCCAACGCCGACGCTCTCGATCGTAAGTCCAACTTCTGCGGGAACCAGGCCGCGAAAGCCGTCGAAATGGGGCCGGTCGGCGCTGCGAGATGTCAGTAGTCCAATGTGAACCTTTTTGGCGGCGTCCATAAGATGCCCTCGCGAAAATTTTCGTATTTTCACGTTTCATTCCATAGTTGACTCGCGATTACAAGAAGTCCGGGCGCGGCAGCTCGATGAGAAATCCCTCGGAGTCATTCGACCTTTCGACTGGCGCTCGGGGCGGGCTGAGATCAGAGCCTGCATTGAGTGGCGAACGGCAGCGATTTATCATCGACCTCGAAGCTGAAGTAAAACTGTCCACGCTCAAGAAAAGACTCCCATCCCTTTCCCGATTGCCTTTTCCAAACAAAAATAATGGACGTGCTTTTCAGTCGCGATTTTGATTAAGTTGTTTTCTCTAAAAAATTTAGCAAGGAGATCTTGGTATGGCAGACATTACACCGCAAAAAACCGCCGTGATCATTCTCGATATGGCCAAAGGTTACGGCTGGAAGCCCGGAAGTTTTGGCTACGAAATGGTGGCCCAGGTGCGGCGGCTCAAAGACGCAGCGTACGCCGCCGGCGCTCAGGTGGTTCACGTCAATAGCATGCGCCGTCCGACGGATCATGTCAGTGAACACTCCCGCATGATGGTGGGAAGCGAGGAGCTAGAAGTTATCCCGGAGCTCCAGCCGGTGGACAAAGATATCATCGTCTACAAGCGCTACTTGAGCGGCTTCTCGCACAACGACCTGGACTACACCCTCAGAACGATGGGCTGCGAGACGGTAATAGTCGCCGGAGCATCGACCGACAATACCGTGCTTTGGACCTGTGCCGACGCTCATCAGAACCGCTACAAAGTCGTCGTGGTCGAGGACTGCACGATTGTACATCGCGAGAATGAGCCGCCGGGAGCCAAGGAAGGCGCGCTGCGAATTATCCGGAACGTTTTGAAAGGCGAGGTCTTACCCTTAGCAGAGATCAAAGAAAAATACCTCAAGCCAAAATGACGCACCACCCTTCTCCTGGCCGGCCGTAACGTCGAGGTGATTGGCCCGCTCAAGAAGCTATCCGCTGCCGGGCCGCTACCGCCGCGGGAGCGCAGATTTCTGGTGGACGCATGTCACGCCGTCAGAATTGTAGTCATTATTATTTCTGACCCCGTTTCTGTCCAAGCTTTTCACGAATGACCTACGCCACTCGCAACTCTAGACCTTCGCTTCGAGAATTAAATTGAATGGCGTCGCCTTGGCTTTTCTGAACTCACCAAACCCGGCTTTTGTAAACACGCTGGCCAGGCGCGCCTCCCCGGCCTGAGCGCCAAGAGCGGCCGCGCCATCCTCCGACAGCGAGTGCGCGCAGCAAAGGGTTGTCGAAGCCGAATAGTAAAGACGGCCCACCACGTTCAGATTTTCTTCCACCCGATCGTTGGCGAAGGGCTCGACCAGCATAACCGTACCGTCCCCGGCCAACGTCTTTTTTGCATGCTGCGCGGCGCCCACGGGGTCGCCCATGTCGTGCAAACAGTCAAAGAAACAGATCAAGTCAAAACCTTCAGCGGGATAATTCATGGAGCTGGCCACTTCGAAGCTCACGCGTTTTTCGCTCTCCGTATTTCGAACATGGCTGCGGGCGCTTTCGATCGATTTCTCATGATAATCGAAGCCCCAAAAGCGCGATCGTGGAAACGCCTCGGCCATGAGGATCGTGGAATGACCATGACCGCAGCCCACATCCGCAACTTTGGCGCCGATGCGTAGTTTTTCCTCTACTCCGCGGAGGGACGGCAACCACTCGCGAACCAAATTATTCCGGTAGGCGTTTCGGTAAAAGGCCGCTACGCCGCAAAAGAGCCGCTCATTGTGCTCGGCCCAAGCGACACCTTTACCGGTACGAAAAGCCTCGATGGTTTTGTCTTCGTCAAAAAACATGGAAACCGGCACTTCCCACGCAGGCGGCAGAAAAACCGGACTGTCATCCTCAGCCAATACCAGCGACTGCTCCGCGGTGAGTTCGTAGGTGGCGCTTGTGGCATGATAAACAACATAACCGGCCGCCGCCTGGCTATTGAGCCACTCGCGCACATAGCGCTCCGCGCACCCTGAGCGTTTGGCTATTTCCGATGAGTCTAGAGGTCCCGCATCAGCCATAGCCTTATAAAGCCCAAGCTTGTGTCCCAGTACGGTCATGACACCGCCATAGCCGGCGGCCAAATCGGTGACTGCTTTTTCGACGAATTCATTAAGCTTTCGCTCGTCGAGCTTCATGATAGAATCCTCCTTACCAGAAATTTATTCGCGCATGAAAAGAATAACCATAACCGCTGGGCGACGGGAGAGGCAGTTTGCTCAAAATGGGTCCGTTTATGCCATGAGGAGCGCGAAATGATGGCAAATCCGAAAAGCGTTCGCGTCTGCCTTGTGGCGATTCCAGATGTGATGGCTTCGACGTTGATGGGTCTTTATGACGTGTTGAACTCATTTGGTTTGCTCAGCACTTACAGCGACGCGTTGGCCAACCGAGCTCACTTCAAAGCCGAGATTGTCGCGACCACTGCGGGCTCGCTTTCCTCCGCCAGCGGAATGCCCATCGAAGCTAAGCGATCCATTAAGCAAATCGATTCAGCGGACGTGATCATTATTCCGTCGATCATGGTGGAGCGGGGAGAGTGGCAACAGGGTAGATATCCGGAGCTCGTCAAATGGCTGGTCGAGATGCATGCTGCGGGAGCCCAAATGTGTTCCACCTGCTCGGGCGTACTGCTGCTCGCGGAAACGGGCCTGCTCGATGGGAAAGATGCGACGGTTCACTGGGTGTACGCGCCGACGTTTCGCCGTAATTTCCCAAAGGTGCGGCTGCGGCTGGACAGGGCGTTGGTCGCGGCCGGAGAACATCAGGAGTTTCTTATGTCCGGCGCCTCCACTTCATGGCATGATCTCATTCTTTACCTAATTGCGCAGCATGCGGGGCCCACAGCGGCCCAAGCCGTCGCGAAATTCTTCGCCTTTCAATGGCATGCCGATGGCCAGTCGCCCTATGTCGTATTCGAGCCGGTGACCGATCATGGCGACGCGGCAATTCACAAGGCGCAAAGCTGGCTCGCCCGCCACTTCTCCGTGGCCAATCCCATCGAGCAAGCCGCGCGCATCTCCGGGATTCCTGCGCGTAGTTTTAAGCGGCGATTCAAGAGCGCTACAGGGCATGCGCCAATCGATTATGTTCAGCGCCTGCGTGTCGAAGACGCGAAGCGGCGGCTTGAACGAACCGATGCGCCGGTGGACGAGATCAGCTGGAAGGTGGGCTACGAAGACCCCGCCTTTTTTCGCCGGCTATTCAAGCGGATCACGGGCGTGACGGCGGGGGCCTATCGACGAAAGTTTCAAATCCCCGAAGTTGAGATCGTTTAGAGCGACTAGGTCTAACTTCAATCGAGTTTCCACGACAGATGAAGTGGAAACCAGATCACGCTCATGATTCTCAGTTCTCGTAATCTTCTGCCGTTTTGACCGCTTTGAACGCGCTGAATCCTGGGTGGAACAACCGGAACCATTCGGACGGCCTCCTTCAATCTTGGCATTTCCTATTGCCTATCTCCCGGTGCCTAACTATAAAGGAGGCCGCGAAGATTTCCTTGGAGCGTTCCTCTGCGAAGGAGCAACGGTGAACTACCGGACGGACTAGCATCCGGAGTTGGTCAAAACGAAATCTCCATCAATCATGAAGGAGGAGATCGCAATGAAAAGCTTGTCTGCCATTACCATGGGGCTGCTGCTCGTCACCGGACTCACGGTTTTCGGCTGCTCACCACAGAGGAGGGCGCTATCGTGGCCGACAAAGGCAAGGGTGGTTATCTGATCTCGAAGAGCTCCTACAAGGACTTCCAGATCCGGGCCGAGTTCTGGGCCGACCACACCACGAACAGCGGCATCTTTTTTCGCATTTCCGATCCCAAAACTATCGGATCCAAAACCGCGTACGAGGCGAATATCTACGACCAGCGCCCAGAGGCGGAGTACGGCACCGAGGCCATCCCCAATTTCGCCAAGGTATCTCCGCTACCCAAGGCGGGCGGCAAGTGGAATACTTATGAGATCACGGCCACAGGCTCGCATTTAACGGTCGTACTCAACGGTGCCAAAACCGCCGACATCCAGCACAGCCAGTTCACGGAAGGTCCGATCGCGCTTCAGTTTGCCAATCGTGAAAAAGGAGCCCCCGGCGGCGCCATCAAATGGCGCAAGTTGCAGATCAGGCCGCTGTAACTCGCGCCATCCACAGCGTAGCGGCGAAGACTGCTGGGTTTATGGCTCCGACATCCCGCACGGAGATCGCCGTCGATGTCCTCCTCAAGCGCGACGATATCAAGCCAAAGCTGCTCGTATACTACAGCGCGCTTTACGGGCTCTGAGCTTGGAAATGTGATCGTGCAGGGAGCGTCTATCATTAAGATTCAAGACCAGACCCTATATTTTCTACTATATTTTTTTTATTTTTTCGGTGTAAAAATCCCGTTTCTCGTTCAGCCAGTGGCAAAGCTGGATGAGATCAACATGAATGCGGCTTAACCGTTCGTAGATGTCTTCGTCCATCGCTGACCCCGAATAAGCTGTACCAAAAGTGCTATCCCGCCAACCAGCAGTAGCGATGTCACAATGAGTAAGAGACTTAGTTGAACGTATAACTGCAACGGCACCGGGCCTCTATGCCCCCCTAACAAAACCGCCTCAGGCCACGCGAGCATTGCTAGCGCGAATGCGGGAATCTGAAGCGGACCGCCGGTGCGCTCAATCGCGTACCAACCGATGCACGATAACACCGCACGAGCGATGCCGACGGAAAGCCCAACCCTGACGGCAGAGCGCCAAAGAGCCCGCCGACTAGGCTTGGCAGCTAAATGCCGATACAAAACAATAATCCCCGCTGCGCATAGAAAAATAATCGTCATTGGTCATTGGAATCCGGTTTTGCAATCACACAATCCGCTTTCCGTGCAACTTAACTATACCGCGTGACCAATCCGATGTCGCATTGCATGACCCGACCCCGATTTCGATTTTGACCGCGATTGCCGATTTCTGGTCAACCGCGCCCCGCTGGTTGAAACTATGGTCACGGGAGTAGAACGTATTTTAGCCGGGACGTTGAAGCTGGTTGAGAAAAATTGATTCTAAATAAACCCCGCCTCTTGTGGTTCGATTGCCCTCACCACCCTGAGGCTCTCGAAGGGAGGCGGGCACAATTAAATGAGGTTTCCAAAGGGGGCGAGCATCCCCTTTGCCAGATTACAATTGGCGGCGGGGTACAAACCCCGCCCGCGATTTAAATTGATTTCTCCCGGGAGGTAAGATAGGTTTCGCTCGAACCGGGATGCGGATGAGGCAGGCGGTCTTATTCGTAGAATCATCGGCAGTGGGCCATAGTTCTGGAAAGCAGTGAAGCCCAAAACGACAACCGCCAAGGTCCAAGCTATCTGTTGCCTTGCGAGAATTTTTTCGTTGGCGCTGTTCTTACTGACGGCAGCTTCTCACGGCGAAATCGAAGCGGCCTGGCAGGAAGAATGGCAGGCGACCGTCCAGGCGGCAAAACGGGAAGGCCAGGTCACGATCTACGTCAGCGGTTACGGCGCCACTCTCGAGGCCGGTCATTTCCAAAAAGACTTTCCTGAGATCAAGCTTGTCACGGTTACAGGGCAATCCGGCCAACTAGGCCCGCGCATTTTAAGCGAGCGGAGAGCGGAAAAATATCTCGCCGACATCTCGAGCGCGGGTGCGAACCCCAACTACCAGCTGCTTTATGCGTCCAAGATGCTGGAGCCGATTTCGTCCGCGTTGATTCTTCCCGAGGTCACCGATGCATCGAAATGGTGGGGCGGAAAACACTGGTACATAGATCCCGAAGGGAAATACATCTTTGTCTATGTGGGCAACGTGACCGGGACCGGCGCCTATGCGGTGAATGCCTTAAACCCCGCTGAATTCAAATCCTACTGGGATTTTCTCAATCCAAAATGGAAGGGTAAAATCGTCGCGCGCGACATCAGGAACCCGGGCCCAGGCGGCGATAATATGCGGTTCTTTTACCATCATCCGGGACTCGGCCCGAAGTTTATCCACCGCCTCTTTAGCGAAATGGATTTGACGTTGACGCGGGATTTCCGCCAGGGGATCGACTGGCTGGCGCAGGGAAAATTTCCTCTGGCGATTTTTTTCTCGGGCTCGGACGTCAAAGCGGCCGCGCGTCAGGGACTACCCGTGGACGTTATCGACAACAGCCCCTTCAAAGAAGGCGTGCCCCTGGGAGTCGGTTTCGGAACCCTGAGTCTTTTAAAAAACGCGCCGCATCCCAACGCCGCCAAAGTGTTCATCAACTGGTATCTCTCCCGAAAGGCGCAGACCGCGCTGCAGAAGGACATGACCAAGGTCGCCGACGCCCCGGACTCTCTCAGGATCGACATCCCGAAAGACGACGTCACTGCCAACAACCGAAGGGTCGAAGGGGTGAATTATATGACCGTGTTTCGCTCCGAATGGACGGACATGAAGCCCATTTACGCGGTCGTTAACGAAGCCTTAGCTGAAGCCGAGAAGAAAAAGCGCGGCAAGTGAGTTGGCCAGTTGAAACCGCCAGGTCTTGCGATCACATATTCGTCGCAATGCAAGACGCGACCCCAACAACCTACCTGTTAGTCAACAACGTTCCTTAATCCCGCTTACGGCTTTTCCGGTCATACACAAAACCTATATAGGTTATAAGAATTATTTATTGGACAGAAGTATGCTGTATCCGATACTGTGGTTAGCCATGAAATGAATCTTAAAAATGCCCGTACGGGTCTACTACGATCTCTTAGGTGGACTCCCGGCGTCGAGTCGCGAGTACGCGGCTTTAAAAAACCCTCTGATTCATCCTGTTCCGACGGGTGACTACAACGTAGAAACCCTCTGTGAAGTTGACGACACGGAGCTATTACTCGACCGTGCCAAACGGTTCTGCCCTGAGGCCGTGCCCTACATTGAACAGGCTCTGGTTTCCGTAAGCCCGAATCCCGCAGGGTGAAAGCAGAGAACCCTTCTTTCATGTCTTCGACTTCTCGTTAGTCAACAACATCCCTTACCTGGCCTAGCGGCCGGCAGCATCAACTAGTGCGGCTTGCAGTAAAGCCACTTTCGCGGAGTCTGCGTCGTGCAGCCGCGAAAGTGGCAGCGATGGCATGATTTGTCATCTTGACAAGATTTCGTCGATTTGGGAAATTCTTTCGCAGTTCTCACATCACAATCAGTGAAGGGACAAGAGGAAAATGGAAGAACGAGCAAAGTTTGTTCAAATTACAACGGCTTCCGCGTATGACGGGAGCCGACTGCGAACGAGCGTCCACGCGCTCGATAGCAATGGAGAGGTTTGGGAATTTAGACGTGCGGACAACCTTAGTAGTGAGGGTAAATGGGTGCGCTTGACGAACGATTCTAGGTAGGTCGCTGTTTTGGCAATTCACAGCTTGCCTTCTTCGCACTTCACTTCGTAATGAAACTGGTCGTCGCGCTCGCGCCGGCAGCCGAGCTTTTCTAAGACGTCGTCGTCGTAGGCTTCGAGCGCTTCTTTCTTGACCGGCGCGACCGCGCGGATTTAGCTCTCCATCTTGCGCGCGTAGCCCCTCGATTCCTCCTCGACATCGAACTCGATCCGGTGCGGTGTCCACTTGAAATAAATCTTGCCGAAGTTAAGCTCCAGCGTCTTGGACTCGCCTGGAAATTCCTTCTCTTTGTTCTTCTTCGCCCACTTCTCCAGGCCTCCACTACTTTTTTACGGTCTTTTTGAGCGGTGCCCACTCCTCGGCGGTTTCTTGTTTGATTGCATTAATGCGCTCGTTGCTCCGAGCTTCCCACTTCCCGTTTAAATAGACATCGCGAAACGCGCCCGTAACACACCCAAAAAGCGCCCACCTCATGTCCGACAAATAGCGTGAACATTTTTGACAAATTGTAAAGATGTGACACCAATTCCCAATTCCGAGGACGCGACGCTATTTTAGCTACCACCGAAAACGGGTGTTTAAGGCATAACATGAGTCGGTCAAAAATGGCGCAGGTCTGAACTGTACGACGCGACAGTCAAATCTCACAAGATTTAGTCGCAGGAGGGTTCAATTCTGTTTCGAAAGTGTATCGCGGATTTTAGAGGCGGAAAGCCTTTCGATGGTCGCTCGGTTTTGTTCTTCGAGCAGTTTCAGTGTGCGCTCTTGGTCAGCGATCTCTTGTTCCATTCGCTCTGCGGTGAGTTCGCGGAGTCGTTGGAGCAGAAGAACTCGCTCGCGGGTTTGTTCTGGGTCGAGCATGGACGATCTCGTTATCTCTGAATTATGAGCAGCGCCGACGGATCGCCATGAGCTTGGGCGGATAGGAGCGAGGAGATCTTGGGAAGTTTGGCGATCCGATGCTGAAGCGAAGTTTGCGGGCAGTATTCATCGTCAAGCGTCAGCGGTGATGAAACGCTCGCCCCGGCGCGACAGCGTTCGGAATCGACCGCCGGCTCTTCGGCTGTGATGACGGTTCTTTCTCCGCGGGGCGCCGTCGGTAAAAATAATTTCGAACCGTCGACATCGAGCACGTCGAAAAAAACATAAAATAAAACGACGGCGGCAAAGCATGCGTTGACCACCTGCCAAATTCTCCACCATCGAGCCATGGGTACGCAAGGCGACATAAAAATCGTCTCACTCATATTAAAAAGCGCCGAGCGGCGCAACAAGACAAAACAGGACAACGACGACAGACGGAAAAACGGCGCGGGTGATATCTATAGGTCGGGTGCCTGATGGGGCGATTGGTACGCCGGCGCGGGCCGAAAGGATTTGCCCAACCACTTCTCTAAACCTCTTTAGAGGAGGCCCATAGTCTGGGCAGGCGTCCTAATACGTTAAAACAAATCGGCCAGAACAAATAAAAGAGAGCCACCAGAAACAAGACTTCCAAACCCTCGCCGAACGCCCACATACCGCTGGAGGCGTTTTGTTGGTCGATGATTTGCGCTATGGAAGTTCCGGTGGTGGCGGCTTCATACATGATCATGAGGTCGCGCTTCAAAATCATGGTTTGATACGCACCAAACCACACGACCACGAAAAAACTTAGTTCATACGCAACACGCAGATAAATTTTTAGTTTACCAACAAATTGTTGGTACAAATCCCGTGGCGCTGGCGCGTTGTCGCTTAGCATATTCAGGATAATCAAGCCAAACGGGCCAAGCATGGCCAAGGGCAACCACCCATAAGATCGTTTCTTAGACTTGACCAGAAAAAAACAAGTCAGAAACCACAAGCCCATAAGCACCAGCAAGACTGCCAACATGGAAAGATTCTTGGTCAGGGTCAATAGCCGATAGTTGCGCTCGTAATTCGAATCACCCGCGGCGATTTCGGGATTGATGGAATTAATCAACATTCCGGCCAACACAGTGACCGCGGGGATCATAAGGAAGGACACAATCGCGAGAACGTAAGGTCTCTTGAACATACGGAGTGTCGTCCCTATATTCTAGACTTATCCCAAGTGCTCATTTCCAGTTCTAACTGAGTCATTCTTGACGCAAGGATTTTCTATCCGCGGCAGTGGGGTATGAGTGTGTTGCTACGAAACGAATCCTTTAGGAGGACAAGGCGGTTTCCAGCCGGATTCGTTGCAGATCGGCATGACCACAAATGCCCAAAGAAGAACGAAGGCAACCACAAATAAAATGAGCACCAATGCTAACAGTATGTTGAATCGTGGCATCTGTTCCACTCCACCATCCTCGGCTACGTAAGCATATATCGATGGTGTTTGACAGAAGTTAGAATATACCGGATAAATTACCTAACGCCCGATGGAGAGGAATCTATGAATACACTGCGATTGGAAACCACTGCGCCGTTCCAAGGCTTGGCCGAGCTCGTGGCCTATGACGAGGGTCTTTTCGAGAAGGAAGGCATCCAGATCGAGTGGATGGACCGTGAGAAGGGCGTCGACAAAAGCCCGCAGTTGCACATCACGGATCATAAGGACGCCTCGCGCTACACGAGCCACGGCCGCATGATGGAATCAGGTCAGGCCGACCTCTACAACGCTTGCGAATGGGGCAATTTCTCGCGCGTTGAAACTACCAGGGTCGGCAGCCGGCAGGTTGGCCGTCGTTCCATGGTGAATTTTGCCGGGCTCGTCGTCCGCGCAGATTCGCCAGTGCAGGTGCCGCAGCAATTCGCCAACGTGCAGATCGGAGTCCCCATGTATAGCGGTACGCATTATCTCTGCCTGCAGATGCTCGAAGGCTTCGTGCCGCGCGAGCTGATCAAGATCGGCCGCGTGCCGAACGGCTCCAATTACCGCTTCAAGATGCTCATGGATAAGACTATCGAAGCGACGACCCTTACCGAACCGTATATTTCGTTGGCTGAGAAAATGGGCTGTCGGGTCGTCATCTCGGCTTTCCACCACGGCACCGACGTAGCGTCGGATCGTGTGGATGGCGAAACTTACGCCGCCTTCAACCGTGCGATCCGCGAAGCCGTCCGGCGTATCATGGCGAACAAGCGCGCCTATATGCACTACTTCATCGACTACTACCGCGATCGCGATCCGCAGATCAGTCAGCTCACCATCGACGATCTGCGCGAGAGCCGCCTCTATCTGGTCGACCCGGCGCCGATCCCGGCCGATGAACTGCAACGCACCTACGACTGGATGAAGAGCTGGGATTTTCTCGAGACCGCGCCCTGCGCGACCGATCTCGTCAACATGAACGTGTAGAAGCGCGGCTACGATTTAGCTTGATTTGGTCGTTCAAGCCGTTCCAGCCGTTCAAGCGCTTCGCTCCCTCAGGACTGAGCGCGTTCAAAGCGTTTAACCACTACGCTCACTTAATACCGTGGCCGGTTCCAGCCGTTCCACCGCTGCGCTACGTTCAAGCGGTTCAAATCGCTCGAGGAACCAAGACGAAAAGGAGAAAATTCGACACTTCGGAAATTCTCGAAAGGGGCTCGCCGATATTAGCAATGGGAGGATTTCTCGGGCCGAAGCCGGCAGAGCTCTTGACGGTTATCTAATCTAATGAGTATTTGAGTATGGCAAGAGTCGTTTCAATTGAAACTTACAGGTGGAGGTGACCAGCTATGGCCTTGGTACGGTGCGTTACAGAAATGGGAATGGGAGTGGACGTTCACGGATTGGATTACACCAATGCCGCCAAACGGGCGGTGTTCGATGCGATTCATCACAGCAGTTTGGGATTTCCGCGGCTGGTGGGCAAGGCCGCCGACGATATGCGGGTCGACGTAACCATCGGCGTGCCCAAGCCCGAGGCGGTGGACCGCAAGGCCGTGCTGCAAACGTTGCCGCACGGCGGCGGGCATATCAACGTGGTTCACGGCGGATTGCAGGTGCTCAATGAAAAGGGCGACGATGGTTGGCTGATTGCCAACGCCATCATCATCGTCAGCATGGACGACGGCAAATAGTTCGTGTCACTGCCGGGTCGTATTGACACATTCCGCTTGGTTTCGAAGGCCTAGGCTCCAGGGTCGACTCTTAGATCATGACTATCTTAGAAGAAAGTTTGGAAATTAAAGTCTGGTGACCCCAGCCCAAGTCAGGACATATGCGCATCTGCTACTGTCAATTCGTGTCATTGTCACTTCTATGTCTCGCTTTGGTGCACAAGATTTGGTGGTCGGCGGTAACGGAGCGAAGTTTCTGATCAGTGGCACAATCACTGCAAGATGCTCACGTTATTCATACAATAGGCGGGAGGTCTGACCATGTCAGAGATGGAGAGAATCGAAATTTCGTGCCCAGAGTGTAACGAAAAGCAAGTTACGCAGACGTGGCGTTCATTGAACCCTTGCCTTGATCCAGATGACAAGAAACTGCTCTTTTTAGGCAAGATCAACTTGTTTCGTTGCGAAAGATGTTCGTATGCAGCCTTCATCCCAATGGATTTCATCTATCACGACACGGCGCAGCAATATTGTGTTCAGTTCTACTCACCGCATTCTGTGGAAAATACCGAGTTTATTAATTCGTTCACGTCAGAGGGACTGCCGACGTGGGTAGACACGCTTGGGAACTTAGGGAAACAAGCCCCGTACTTGCTACGGCCCCATATTGTTTTCGACATGGGCGAACTTATGCGCTACGTCAAGTTTAGAGACAGGCTAGCCGCCAAGCAATCAGAGCTTCCTGAAAAGAAGGCAGCAGCTTAGCCTTTAAGCGTGTCAGCCGGTGGCAAAGCTAATAGGAGCGGGGAATCGCGGGAATTGGGGTCTGGAATTGGGGTCTGACATATCAATCTTATCGATCTAGCAAGCACGCAACTCCATGTAACGGCTTTCGTGGTTGGATACCGAGCGGTCAACGGCCATGAAAAAGTCGGAGACTCTGTGTCCGTGCGAATATCGATCACGCCGAACGGGGTTCCGTCTATCCCAACCCAAACACCTTCGCCAGCAGTTCGTAGGAACGATGGCGCGGCGCTGAATCGTAAGTCCACGTGACCACGACCAACTCGTCGAGTTCCAAACTTTTCGCGAGTGCTCTCAGTCGCGCGGCCACCTGCTCTGAAGAACCGACAATCGCTTTGCGGTGCAACTTCTCGGCGATCGCCATCTCGGCG
>Ga0105252_10000221_pt1 | contig 45040 bp, 43 predicted proteins | sample EasRivMeERMZT100_FD_89675 | JGI IMG/M metagenome (GOLD analysis project Ga0105252, IMG submission 89675) | Soil microbial communities from meander-bound floodplain in the East River, Colorado, USA - East River MetaG ERMZT100 | ecosystem: Environmental > Terrestrial > Soil > Floodplain | place... | reverse complement strand
GCCCAGCGGGTCGCCGACCGTGCTCGCGACGTTGCCCGAGCGGTCGAACCACGCGAACTGGCGCTGCTCGGTCGATGACGCGCTTCGGTAGGCAATGGAGCCCACGGCTGACGCAGTCAATGCCGGCCGGTACACGGTGGTATCCACGGCGACCTGTTCGGGTAGGACGACGGCCGGGCCGACGAGCTCACGCTCGATGGGGTCGAACCTTTGCGCGTACAGCGTTCCCTGCCGGGTGAAGGGCAAGTGCCCCGAAGACGTGAGCACGGCCGCGTTGTCGGTGTCGAGGAGCCGCCGCGTCTCCGTTCCGTCCACAGCGGCGACGACGACACCCCGAGCCTCGGGCCCGCCCGTCGCGTAGTACAGGAAATGTCGGCCGTCCGGAAGAAATTGTGGGAAGCGATGGCCCGCTTGCTCGGTTTCCACGTGCGTCACCACTTCCGCGTCGCCGCCGAGCTCAGAGACGCGCACCAGCGGATCGGCCGTTCCAGGCGAGAACAGGATCGTCCCGTCGCGACCCCACGTCCCCCCACGCCCGATCGAGGCGTCCGTCAAAGTGCGCACCTGACCGCTGTCGACGTCGATCCGCTTGAGCTTGCCGTCGGCGAAAAACCCGACGAACCGGCCGGCCGGCGACCAGAAAGGGAACGAGGCCGATTCAGTGCCCGGCAACGGACGACTCGCCAAGGACGCGAGTGAGTGGAGCCACAGCTGCGATCGTCCGTCGGTAGTGGCCTCGAACGCGATGGTCTGACCGTCGGGCGAGATCGCGAGCGATACACTGTCCGTCGTCGCCGACGTTGCGACCTCGAAGCGCAGCTCGGGCTCCGCGATTTCGGCAGACGGCGGCCGCAACAGCCAGGCTGCCCCTGCGCCCGCCCCCGCGAAGAGCAATGCCGCCATCGGCTTGCGTTGCAAGCCGCCATCTGTGATGCGAAGTATTCGTAGCGCTGACGGTCGGTCCCTCGCGCGCCTTTTGGCGAAGGATCCGTCGCATGTCGACGACCAACTCGCGCATCGATTGGTACCGCTCGTCGGCATTGTGCTCGAGCGCTTTCTCGACGATGAGGCGTAGCGGCTCGGGTATGTCGGCGTCGACGGGCGCAGCCGCGCTGTGCGCGATCGCCTTCAAGACCTGAAGCTCCGTGTCACCGACAAACGGCCGATGGCCGCATAACAGCTCGTAGAGCACGACGCCGAACGAGAAGATGTCGCTGCGCGCGTCGAGCGTTTTGCCGGCTGCCTGCTCCGGCGACATGTAGGCGACCGTGCCGACCACGACGCCGACGGCGGTGTAGCTCGCGCCCTGTCCGGGTGCTGCCGCATCGTCGACGCTAGCCAGCTTGGCGAGGCCAAAGTCCGCGAGTTTCGCGTAACCGGCTTCGCTGATCAGGATGTTTGCGGGCTTCACGTCGCGGTGCAGGATCTTCGCCGCATGGGCGGCGGCCAGACCATCGGCAACGCCGACGAGCAGCTCGACGACTTGCCGCCAACTGAGCGGCCCGCGCTTGCGAGCCCAGTCGTCCAGCGTGCCGCCGTCGATGAGCTCCGAGACGATGTATTGACGGCCTTCATGGTCACCGACGTCGTGCACGGTGAGGATGTGCGGGTGATTCAGGCCCGACGCTATTTGCGCTTCGCGTTGGAAGCGTCCGCGCGCGACGGCGTCCAGCAGTGCGTTGGCGAGAAATTTGATCGCGACGGGACGGTTCAGCCGCGTGTCGGTGGCGCGATAGACGATACCCATGCCGCCGTCGCCGAGTCGTGCGTCGACGCGGTAGCAGCCGATCCGCGTGTCGCTCGCGATGTGCGGCGCCACGGCCGTGGCGTTGGCCGAGGCCGGTCGACCGTTCGTCTCGGTTGGTTCTCGGGGGGTGGACTCAACGGGCGCTACCCTCCTGCGTCGCGAGTCGCCGCAACGAGTATACGTGCGCCCGCGCGCGCCGTCAGGGAAACACGCGCGTCGTGAGCTTCCTTCAGCGACGAACCGCGTAGCGGGGGTCCAGTTCCGGGAAGGTTGGCCGGTTTTTTGGCGGGCAAAAAAAAGCTCGGGCGCGTGGCGCCCGAGCGATACCGTAGAGCTAGAAGGAGCCGACGAGACTTGCGACTGATCCCGATGCAATGTCATCCGCGGAAAGGTCGTGAATCGTCACGATGCCGCGCCGTGGCTCGGCGATGTCGTGCACCGTCACGATGCCGCGGCGCACGGGGACTTTGCTGGCCGCAAACACCTCGTTGCCTGAAGTATGCAGCCGCAATCCGAGCACGCGGCCGCTCGCATCGCTTTCGAACTCGACGCGCACCGCACCTTCGGCGGTGAACGCGTCTCGCGTTTCCGCGGCATGCAAGCGCAGGGGCGCCCCGCCGAATTGCTGCGGCAGCTCGATCGTCAGCGAATCGCCTTCGCCATCGACGAACACGGTGCCGTCCACGCCGTCATATCGGCCGGCATACGCTTCGAGTGCGGATTCAGCGATCGGCGGTGACTTCGCAACGCCCGCGTCGTCGGCACGCGCGATCACGTAACGCACTTCGGCGTTCGACAGCACGGCCTCTTCTGCGATTGCAGTTGTGAACGACAGCGCGGCAACCAAACCAACGACAGCACGAGACGCGGATTTCATCGAACGAGCTCCCTGTGAATGTACGGTTCCTCTCTAGCAAGGAGCGTGCCAAGGAGAGGAGCTCGCGCAACACTCTGATATAACGTAGAAAGTAGGCGGAACCATCAGGACGGCACGTGGTGAAACACGCTAACGATTGATGGTTTCGCAAGCACGTTTTACGTTTGCGCGACAGGTCGCCGCACGACGAGCGGCAACTCGAGCGGGTTATGCTTTGCCGCGTGACGGTTTCTCCCGCCATCTCGGTCGAACGGCTCGCGGCGAGCCGCGGGGGGCGACGTGTCCTCGACGACGTCACGTTCGCGGTCGCCGCCGGCGAGATCGTTGGCCTCCTCGGCCCGAACGGCGCCGGCAAGACGACGACGCTCGCGGTGTTGTCGACGTTGGTTCCGAGCGATGCCGGCGAGGTGCGGATAGCGGGCCACGACCTGCGCACGGAGCGCGCAGCCGTGCGTTGCGCGATCGGCCGCGTGCCGCAAGAGATCGCGGTCTACCCGACGCTCAGCGCGACCGAGAACGCGGTTTTTTTTGCACGTCTGGCCGGCTTGCGTGGAGCCGTGGCGCGACGCTCCGCCGCCGCCGCGCTCGAGCGCGTCGGTCTCACGAGCCGCGCCCACGACGCTGCCGCGAGCTACTCGGGCGGCATGCAGCGCCGGCTCAATCTCGCCTGCGGCTTGCTGGCTTCTCCGCCCGTCCTGTTGCTCGACGAACCCACCGTTGGGGTCGATCCGCAGTCGCTCGAGAGCATCGTCGCTGCGTTGCGCAGCCATGCCGCGGCCGGTGCGGCGCTCTTGTATAGCACTCATCAGATCGACGAGGCGGCACGCCTGTGCGACCGCGTCGTGCTGCTCGACCGCGGCCGCGTGGTCGCGCACGGCACGCCCGCCGAGCTCGTGGCCGCCGCGATTCCAGGCCTGCGCGTGGACGTCGTGACCGAGACATCGCTGCCCGCCGGTTGGAGCGACGGCCTGCCGGGAGTGCGGGCGTTGACGTTGCCGCGCGAGGCCGATGCGGTGCCGAACGGCGCCCTGGCGCGCGTCGCGATCGACGATCTAGCGATCGCGGCCCGCGTGCTCGAGCGCGCGGAGGCACAGCGGCGCGTGCTCGAGTTTCACGTTCAGCGGCCGAGCCTGCACGACGCGTTCTTGACCCTCACGGGCCGCGCGATGCGCGACTAAGGAGGGCTGCAGGATGTCGTCGCTCGCCGCGATCATCGGGAAGGACTTGCGTCTGCTGCTGCGCGACCGTGCGGCGCTCGTCTTCATCGTGTTCGCGCCGATCGTCGTGATCTGCGTGGCCGGATTCTCGCTCGCGGGCCTGTACGGCGCAGCGCCGACCGGTCAGACGGGTTACGAGCTGCCGCTCGTTGACGAGGATGATGGCGAGCTCGCACGGCAGATCGAACAGCAGCTCGCCCGCGACGCGAGCTTGCGCGTGCGGCGAGTCGAGTCGCGCGTCGCCGCCGAGCGGCTCGTCGTGGCGAAGGAGGCCGGCAGCGCGCTCGTGATCCCGGCCGGCACGGCCGCGGCTCTCGCCGCCGGGCAGCCTGCACGCGTTCTGCTCTACACGGACCCGGTGAAATATTTGGAGCGCCTCAACGTGCAGCTGCGCGTGCTGCAGGTGCGCGATGCGCTCGCGGCGGAGGGGCGAGCCCGCTTCGCGGCCGATCTCGAGGAACGCCAACGGGAGCTGCGCGAGCAGCTCGAACGCCTCGACGGCGGGCTCGCAGAGCTGCGCGCGAGTAGCGCGGCGGCGCAACGCAGTGCGGACGAGCTGCGCGAGCGCGCCGCGCGCGAAGTCGAAGCGGCGACGATGCGGTTGCGCGATGAAGTTGCGGCGCAGATCGACGCAGCGCTACGCGCGCTCGCCGCACGCGTCGACGCGGCCATCGCCGTGCGCTTCGAGGAGCTGCGCGGTCCGTCGCGCGGCTATCTCGACTCGCTCGCCCGCGCGCGGAGTGATTTTGCGGCGTGGTTCGCCGAGCTCGAGCGGCTCGCGGCGCGGCGCGCCGACGAGATCCCGCCGCCGCCCGCCTTCCCCGAGCCGCCGGCCGAGCTGCTCCGTGCGCTCGACCAGCCGCCCGCACGGCTCGAGCTGCCCGCGACTATCGAGCTGCGGATCGAGCGGCCGCCGCAGGGCACGCTCGAGCCGCCGGCGGTGCCCGACGTCGAAATCGCGGTTCCGGATCTCGAGCTACTACTGGAGGCGCCTTTACCCGGGGCGGCCCTGACGGTCGAGGAGGTCGGCGTCGGCGGCGGACCGGTGACGGTGAACACGTTCGATCAGAACGTGCCGGGGTTCAGCGTGACGTTCCTGCTGCTCGGCATGTTACTCGGCGTGTCGCTCGGCCTGCTCGATGAGCGTGACTGGGGCACGTTCGACCGCGTGCGCGCGTTGCCAGTGCCCACCGGCCACATCCTGCTCGGCAAGCTCGCTTCGCGGTTCATGGTCGGGACCGCGCAGATGGTGCTGCTGTTCGTCGCCGGCCGGCTGCTGTTTGGGATCTCGCTCGGGCCGCAGCCCTGGGCGCTGTTGTTGCCGATCGTCGGCATCAGCTTCGCGGGAACGGCTTTCGGCGTGATCGTCGCGGGGCTCGCGCGCAGCCGCGACGCGGTGTTGCCGCTCGGCTCCGTCGCGATCGTGACGATGGCAGCGATCGGCGGCTGCTGGTGGCCGATTGACCTCGAGCCGCAGTGGATGCGCACAGTCGCGCTCGCGTTGCCGACGACTTGGGCGATGGAGGCTTTCAACGATCTGATGATTCGCTCGCGCCCTGCGGCGGCGGCCTATCTACCAACGGCGGTGCTCGTGGTGTACGGGGTCGGCTATCTCGCGCTCGGCCTGTTGCTGTTTCGGCGGCGCGTCGTCCCCACCTAGCGCTGGTCAGGCGCGACGCACGACGAGCACCGCGTTCGTGCCGCCGAAGGCGAACGAGCTCGTGAGCGCGAGCTCGATGTCCTGTCCGTCGCGCGCCACGTTGGGCACGTAGTCGAGGTCGCATTCGGGATCCGGCACGCGCAGGTGCAACGTCGGCGGCAAGATCCCCGACCGCAGCGCGAGCACGGTTGCGACGAACTCTACCGCGCCCGCGGCGCCGAGCAGATGCCCGTGCATCGATTTCGTGGAGCTCACTGCTATGCGGTCCGCGTGCGCACCGAGCGCGCTGCGGATGGCGGCCGTCTCGACGCCGTCGTTGGCCGCTGTGCCCGTCCCGTGTGCGTTCACATAGCCGATCCGCTCGGCCGGCACGCGCGCCGAGGCGAGCGCGAGCGTCAGTGCCCGCGCCTGGCCTGCAACGGTCGGTCGTGTAATGTGCGCCGAGTCCGTGCTGAGACCGTAGCCGAGCAGCTCGCCGTAGATTGGTGCGCCGCGCCGCCGCGCGTGCTGCCACTCCTCGAGCACCACGACCGCCGCGCCTTCGCCGAGCACGAGGCCAGTGCGGTTGCGAGCGAACGGTTTGCACGATGCGGCTGGCTCTTCCTCGTCCTCGGTCGCCAGTGTCTTGAGCGCGTCCCAGGCCTTGAGCGTGCCGAGAGTCAGCGGCGCCTCGGCGCCGCCCGCGAGCGCGAGCGGTGCCGCGCCGCTGCGAATGCGCAGCCATGCCTCGCCGATCGCGACGGCCGACGACGAGCACGCCGTCGAGAACGTGAGGTTCGGGCCTGTGAGACCGTTGTCGCTGCCTATCCATGCCGCGGGTGCGTTGTTCATCGCGGTCAGCACGGTGAACGGTTTGATGCGGTCTGAGCCCTCGCCGTACAGCGTCGCGTAGCCCTCGTCGGTGGTCGCCGCACCGCCCATCCCGGTGCCGAAGAACACGCCGGTAGTCGCGCGCAGCTCGTCGCTCCATTCGAGCGCGGCGCTGGCGACGGCCTGAGAGGCCGCAACGAGCGCGAGCTGGCTCACGCGGTCGAGCATGCGCAAGCGCGGAGCGGGGAAGTACGGGCACAGGTCGAGTGTCACCGGGGCGGCGACGCGGGTCGCGAGCCGCTCGCTCCAGTCCTCGTCGAGAAGGCGAACCGCCGAGCGTCCGGCGACCAGGTTCGCGAAGAAGGCCTCGGGGTCGTTGCCGCCGGGGGCGACAACGCCCAGGCCGGTGACCGCGACGCGCTTCACGGCGCGGGCTCGCGACTCCGCGCGCTGCCGGACCGGCGCCGCTTCGGGGGCTTCGCGGGCTTTGCCGCAGCGGTCGCGCGCGCCGGTTTCTTCTTCTTCTTTTTCTTCTTCGCGGCAGTCACTGGCGGCGACGCGTCGCGCGCGGCGATCAAGCCATCGATGTAATCCGCGATGTCGCCGAGCGTGCCGAACGTGGTGCCCGTGTTCTCGGCCGTCACGTGGAACTCGTCCTCGAGCGCGAAGACGAGCTCCGTGACGGCGAGCGAGTCGAGCTCGATTTCCTCGAGTCGCGTGGTGCGCGTGAGGCGCTCGGGCGACAACTCGAAGTCGCGAACGATGATGTCTCGAAGCCCGTCGAAGGTCGTCGTCATGCAATGTTCCGGGAGCCTAAGGCTCGAGCGTCACCTTAGCATGTGCGCCGGCCGCGGACGTTTGCATGGCCGCCTCGCGCGGCGCGCGGGCCGATTGGCTTGCGGCTCCGCCGCGCGGGCGCCGGATCTTGCCGCCGACGATTGCGCCGACCGTCAGCAGCCCCGGCCAGCGCCGTAGCACGTGCCGCAGCGCACGCGCGGCACCGGGGCGCATCGCGAGCTGCGCGAGCAGCGCGGCCCAGCGAATGCGCGCGGCGAAATTGCGGCGCCAGTCGCGCGCATAGGCGCGTGCAACGCGCGCTTGCGAGCTGCCCGCGAGCAGCGCGCTGCGCTGCTCTTCGAGGCGCGCGCTGAGCAGCCATGCGCCCTGCAATGCCATGCTGATGCCCTCGCCGAGGATTGGGTGCGCCTCTCCCGCCGCATTGCCCACGGCAAAGCCGCGCTGCTCGGTCCACGGCGCGCGCATTCCTGGCTGCAGCGGTCCCACGCTGAGCCACGGCCCGACGCGCCGCGCGTCGTTGAGCACGGCGCGCACGCCGGCGCACGAGTCGCGCAGCAGCGCCTCCACGGCTTCCCCGGCCGCCATGTTCGGCCGCCGCGCGCGCCACTCGCGTAGGCGATCGCGCCGCACGCAGCACGCAATCGTGAGCATGCGATCGTCCGCGACGACCATTCCGCCATAACCTCCGGCGAATGCGAGCACCGGCAGCACGCCTGGCGGCAGTTGCGCGTCGGCGAAATTCGCTTTGAACGCGAAGAGGTCAGACGCCCGCGCACGCGCCTGCGCGCGTTCGGCCGCCGCGGGCGCTCGCTCCCAAGAGCCGTGCGCATCGATCACGACGGGCGCGACGAGCGTGGCGGTCGCGGACGGGAGCTGCGCCGCGCTGGCGGCCGCGATCGTGCAGACGTGCATGCCGTCGGACCTCGCGACGTCGATGGCGCTCCACGGCTGCCGCACGGCCACGCCGAGCGCTGTGGCGCGCGCGAGCAGCAAGGCGTCGAGATGCTCGCGGCCGAGCGCCCGACCCCAGGGAGCCGACCCGCCTCGCAAGCGCGGCAGCTCCGCCGCGAACGCTTCGTCGCCCTGATACAGAGCGACGCGTTCGAGCGGTGGGCCCGCAAGCGCCGTAAACACCTCGCCTACGCCCAGCGCGTCGAGCAGCGCGAGGTTCGGCGCCGCGACACATTCGCCGCACACCTTGCGTCGAGGGAAGGCGCGCTTCTCGACGAGCACCACCGACCAGCCACGCTGCGCGAGCAGGATCGCGGTACTCGTGCCCGCGATGCCGCCGCCGATCACGATCGCGTCGTAACGCGCGCTCACGCTGCGCGCCTCGCGACGAACAGGTGACTGAACGCGCCGGCCGACGTCTCGATGAGCTGCCAACCTACCGGCTGCGCGACGCGCCACGCGGCCGAGAGCTCGCGATCGCGGAAACCGGCTTCCACGCTGACGACTGCGTCGTGGCGAGTGACGGCGTTGCAGCCGATCAAGCCCAAGAGATGACTGCCCGCGAGCGCGACCAGCGAGCGGCGCGGCTCGCAGCAGACGAACGCATCGCAGCGCTGCGCGAGGCCCGCGAGCAGATGCGCGAGCCCGGCGCCGTCGAAGTGATGGACGAACAGGTTGGCGAACACGATATCCCCGTGATCGTGCGCGGAGTCGAGCCAGTCGTGCACGTCGGCGGCTAGCACCTCGACGGACCAGCCGAGCGCGCGGATCGCAGCCAAAGTCTCGGCCGCGACGCTGGGCTCGCGATCGAGCAGCCTGAGGCAGACACGGGGCCAGAGCGGCGCGCGGACCTGCGCGATACGCAGCGCCAGGGTGCCGTCGCCCGAGCCGATCTCGACGATCCGCGTCGGCGTGGGCGCCGCGGCGGCGAATCCACGCAGCAGCAATGAACGCGCACCCATGATTCGATTGATGCGCCGCAGGTCGCCGCGCGACCGCACCGCGCGCGGATCGCTCGCCGGTAATGCGTCGAGCAGCTCGGGCGTCAAACGCCGCGGCCAGTCGGCCGCTCCCATGGCAGGGATCGATGAGCTCATGCGACCTCGAGCAGCGCGCCGTGACAGCTGAAGCCGGCGCCGAATGACGACATCCACCACCAGCCGGCGGGCGCGTTTTCGGCTAGCGCCGCCTCGAGCACGAAGTAGACGAACGCGCTGCTCAGGTTACCGAACTCGCGCAGGATCGCCGCGCTGTGACGCAGCTGCTCGTCCTCGAGGCCTAGCCGGCCGCGTAGCGCGACGAGCACGTCGCGCCCGCCCGCATGCCAGATCCATTGCGCGATGTCGGCGCGTGCGAGTCCCGCGTCGCTAAGCATCCGGTCGAGCACGCGCTCGGCGTGCTCGGCCGCGAGCCGCGGCACTGGCCTGGTTAGCACGTTGCGCAGCATCCCGCCGCGTTGCTCGAAGCGCAGCGCGTTGCGCTCGCTGGGATTGAGTAGCGAGCCGATGGCCTTGCAGTCGATGCGTCGCTTGCCAGAGGGCGGTTCGGCGCCGAACACGGCCGCACCGGCTCCGTCGCCGAACAGGCATGCACTGATCAGTACGCCGGGGTCGTCGTCGAGATACATCGCGGCGCTGCTGAGCTCGACACAGACCGACGCGACATGGCGGCACTGCCCGGAATCTAGCAACGCCGCGCCGAGCTGCCAATTCGGCAGCGCGGCGGCGCAGCCGTGGCCGACGAGGTCGAAGGCTCGGACATCCGGGCGCAACCCGAGCTGCTCCACGACGTAGCCGCTTAAGCCCGGACATAGATACCCCGTGCAGGTGCTCACCACGAGGCCATCGAGCTGCGCCGCGCCGAGCTCCGCAGCGGCTAGGGCCTTCTGTACCGCGGCCGCGGCTAAGCCCGGTGCATTCGCGACGAAACGCTGGTGCAACGTGTCGGGATCGATCTCGAACACCTCCTCGAGCGTCGCGACCGCGAGACGCCGGGCTTCGATGCCGTTCTCGCTCTGCAGCACGGTTTGGGCGAGCGCGCGCGAGCGCCGATCGAGCTTGTCGAACCATTTGGAGGTCTGGAACGCGACCCAGCAATCGGCCTTCGTATAACGCCGCGGCGGATGCGCCGTTCCCAGTCCGTGCACGAACATCAGAGTCACATCCTTTTAGCGCACGCGACGCCGCTGCCTAATATAGAGCGTCCGGGGCGCGGTTTCGTTCATCGCGGATCGGCGCCGCGACCGCCGATCTGCACAGCATCCGCGCTGCCGCCGCAGCGGAGCCGGGCTCGCTCCTCGGTGGAATCTCGCCCGTTGACCGCGCGAAGCGCGCGCCGTGTGACGCACCGCGCGCTTTGCTCAATGTTGCCGAAACCAAGCCTGCGGCAAAACGAGTGTGGGATTGGGCGTGCAGTCCCGATCCAGGGGATGTGGAAACGAGCGGCGATACGCTCGTTGCTGCGGTAGGCGATCGTTGCGGTGAAACGTGAATTCGGCGACCCGCGGGATTTCCAACCCGGCCTTGGTCACCGAACCACAACAATTGTTCGGGTGAATATGCACCACGCTGTGCGTCTGCAGCAGCTTTTGAAACGCGCGCGAGGCGAGGCCGAAGAACGGCTTGTTGAACAATTCGTGCAGCGAGTGAAATTCGATGACCATGATCCGGAATTGCGCAAGCAAATTCGTCGGGGCGCAAAGCAAGGTTTCGAACTCGGCGCCTTCGATGTCCATTTGTAGCAGCAGATCGCCTCTGTGCCCCGGGACAGTGGCGTCCTTCCACTCGGCCAGAGTGATGAAGGTCTCGTTCGATAGGCACCCAAGGTACTTCTTGTGGAAGACGAATTTCGCGTTGGTTTGCGCTGGCCCGTCGACGGAAAAATCGGCGAGGAAGACTTGCATGCCGCGCGCGGCGAGATCGACCTCGAATCCGGACTCCGTCGAAACACCCGGAGAGAATGCGCATTCGATGCCGAGCAAATCGTCGGGAACGAGATAGCCGCCGTCGCCGTCCGGACCGAGCCGAATGAGCGGCTGACCGCCGACAACGGCGTGCAGCGAGTCGAGCAGTTGCCGAAGCTCAGTCGGCGACGTGCGGTCGGTGACGTGCAGACCGATGGTGCCGGCCGTCCCAACCACCCAACGCTTGATGATCCTGTCCAGTCCCATAGCGTCTATTCCAGGCCACGGCGGCCTAGGGCGCGCCTCCGCGCATCCTCCACTCTTCGCGGTGGAAGTCGTAGGTAAACAGTCGCTTTGCCGTGCGCCGCGGAACGCGCCGCTTGGTGATTTGTCGCAACGCAAACGCCACCAGGTGCTCGACCCACGAAGGCGGCCGCCGCAACTGCCGCAGCTCGGCGCGGTAGGCGCCCTTGGTGCCCGAGAGCTGGCCGGCCTCCTGCGTGAAGCTGCCGAGAAGGGCGTTGACAACGTAAAGATCCGTCACTTGCGCAAACGACTTCCACAGAAAATAGTCGCCCGCGAGCTTGGTTTTCGCCAGTGCGGAGAAGTCTACGGACCGGTGAAGGTCGGTCCGCCAAAACGTGCTTTCCTGCTGTAGCACCGGCAGTTTGGTTCCGTACTTGCCGCACTCGATCAAGCGCCGATGGAAGGGATGCGGTAGCACCGAGTCGACGATCTCCTGCCGGCTGTTACGCGTGGTCGCCCGACCGGTCAACCAACGTACCTCCGGATGCTCCTCGAAGATCGTGCCGATGATTTGGAACGCGGTGGGCTCGAGAACGTCGCCCGCGCCTAGATAAAAGGTGATGTCGCCATCGGAAAGCACCAGTGATCGGGCGAGTGCGTCATAGAGACCCGCGTCGGGTTCAGAGCGTATCTCGACGCTGCCTTCACCGGCGCGCCGCGCTTCCTCGACCGTGGCGTCCGTGGAAGCACCGTCTATGATCAGGTAGCGCAACTCATCACGCCCAGATGCAACGGACGTTTGGGAGATGATGCTTCTGATCGTCCGTTCGATTTTGCCGGCACCGTTGCGAACGGGTGTTACCACGAAAAAACGCATCGTAGACCCAGTGCTTCCTAGGTGGTCTTGCGCGGCGATTCGAGCGACCGATCTTGTTGCTCGCGTTGTTCCTTCGTGGCGTAGTAGTGGCGTTCCCGGAACGAGCCGCGTTCCCGAACGAAAGCCAGATCAGCTTGAGACAGCGCGTTGTCCAAAGGCCTGTGCTGAAGCCCATAGATATCGTAGGTGACGAATCCCTGAGACTTCATGAATGCTATGACGTCGTGAAATTGCGGCCCGTCTTTGAAGAACTCGAAAAAGGAAACTTCGAGCAGGACGTACTCACTGCTGCGGAGCGCTTCCTTTGCGCCGGCAAGGACGTCCAACTCCGCACCCTGCACGTCTACTTTGATCAGAAACGGCGGGTGCCACTTTCTTTCATGAATCAGGCCATCGATGGTGACGGTAGGAACGGTTCTTGGGACGCCGTTAACCGACGAATCCTCTTGCTCGAGATACAGCGAGGAACCAACCAAGTCACGATGAACATTGATGGTGAGTTGGCCTTGTTGTGATGCCGCTGCCGCTCGGACGTATTCGGCGGTTGGTATGGTCGCCACGACCTCTTCCAAAAATGGCGCGTACTCTTCGAGGGGCTCGACAAGGACGTATTTGGCGTCGGGAAATACGCTTCGACAGCGCAGCGCAAAGTGCCCGTAGGCCGCGCCGACGTCGATAATCGTCTTCGGTGCCAGCCCTAGATTCTTGGCGTGTTGCAGCACACCCGCCAAGGAACTGCGGGAAGCGCGCCTACGACCTCGGTAGCCGAACGGCTTTCCGGCGACTTTCTTCCAGAGACGCGAAAACATCCTCTGTCGGGTCCTCGGATGATGGGTTTCAGGCGTGAGCGCCCGCTTCTCGAGGCGTTCGGTGCCACGGCCGTAGTGGCGTGTGATGATACCGGACGAGGCGCGAAGCACAAGCGAGCATCGGCGCTGCGAGATGTCGTCCTGCCGCGCGCGGCCAGCGCGAAGCCCGTCACGGCGCTGCGCTACGAGTGACGGTCGTGACTGCGGTCAGCGTGGAAACGACCGTGGGTCCGCAAACGCGGCGACCACCTCCGGTGGTAGGTTGCCCTTGCTCGTTCGGCGCAGTCCGTCCGTCCGCAGCTCGTACATCGCTCGCTCCTCGCCGGTCGCGCTGACGAGTTGGATGAACTTCTTGCGCTCGAAAACCGCGACTCGACATGCTTCTCGCCGAACGATGAATGAGTTCGTCTCTTCGGCGTGCTTTGCGATCACCGTGTCGAGCGCGGCGCGATCCGCGACGAACTCCACCGGCCGATCGACACACCCCAAATGCTCGGCCAATGCCAAGAGCGTCGATTGTGGCCGCGTGTGTTGTTTGCCGTCGCGAAAGGCGCAAACCGACTTGTCGTCGCTCCCGGGTACCGCTTGCCACTGGATGTCGTAGCCGGCCTGCCGAATCCTCTTTTCGAGCTCGATGTCGTCCATGGCCTGCAAGCTAGCACACCGAAACGCATGAAAGGGCATTGATCCGCCGTCCGACGGGGTGATCCTCCCGGGCCCGCGCACGCCTTGCGCCGCGAGGCGTACACCAACTACGTTGGACACCATAATCCGGCCTCGGAACGCCTACTCGCAATGTCGGTCTGCAAGACAGAGAAACCGCTGCGGCGCGCCGCGCCGCCTTCGGCCGTTCTGTTCGACTTGGGGAACACGCTCGCGGCGTACTATCGGCGCGACGAATTCCAACCGATTCTCGAGCGCGCAGTCGACAACGTCCTGGCGGAGCTGCGCACGCGAGGTATCGTGACGGTCGATCGCGATTCCGCGCTGGCCTCGGCTGCTGCGGAGAATCGCGAAGCGAGTGATTGCCGCGTGACGCCGATGGCCGAGCGGCTGGTGCGAATTTTCGGCCTGGCGCAGGACGAAGCCCTGACCGACGCGTTGTGCGAGCGCTTTCTCGAGCCTGTGTTCGCGGTCGCGCGTGTCTATGAAGATACCGTGCCGGTGCTGACCCGGCTTCGTGCGGCGGGCTATCGCACTGCGATCGTTTCGAACGCTCCGTGGGGAAGCCCGTCGGCACCGTGGCGCCGGGAGCTCACGCGGCTCGGGCTCCTCAGCCTTGTCGACACAGCGGTGTTTTGCGGCGACGTCGGCTGGCGCAAGCCCGCACGCCAGATCTTCATACATGCCGCCGCCGAGCTCGGCGTCGACTGCCGGCAGTGCGTATTCGTCGGCGACGAGATCCAGTGGGACGTCGAGGGCAGCAAGGGAGTCGGCATGCAACCGGTGCTGATCGATCGGGACGACCGTCACCGAGGACTTCGCGGCGAACGAATTCGCGATCTTCGCGGCGTGTTGAAGTATTGCGCCGGGGCCTGATCCGCGGCAGCCCCGGACGTCCTCCCCTAGCGCTTTTCCCGCCGTTTCGCGCAGATACGAGCGTCGAAGCGCACCCGGCGCGCGGCTACCGTGCTCTCTGCTGTACGTCAGGGAGGACCGCGGTGCTGAAGCAACACCACGAGACACAATTGGCTTGCGCCATGACGGATGCCTTCACTGCACTCGTGGACGTCGTGGCCAAGGGACGTTGGGGTGGGGCCGCCCTCGTGCTCGGCACAGCGCAGCCGCACCCGGGGTGCCAATATGCGCAGCAGCGCGGCAAAGTCCTGCGCCGCGGCAAAGTGCTCGCGTGCCTGCGACCGGTATCGATCACGCTGCAGGAGACGCTGCTCGACCCACCGTGCTGCGTGACGCTACGCTTGCACTGGCGACTCGAGCCCGTGGACACCGGCTCCTGCGTGCTGCTCGATGCACGCTACTCGTTGAATGGCGCCGCGACCTTGCGTCGTCGCCACTGGCACGAGCGCATTCACGGTCATTGCGCGCGCATGCTTAGCGCTCTCGAGCGTCAAGTGCCAGCCGAAGAAACGTGAAGTCGCGCGCAGCGGCGGGGCATTCTCGTTCTATACTCGATCTCGAAGCGGCATGCTCTGCCGTTCGCCGCGGCAGCGCATGCCTTGCATAAGGAGGTGCGGTTGCACGCGAAAGCTGTCCGAGTTCGTCCGGTTGCCAGTCTCCAAGAGTTCTTCAAGGACTCCGTGGCAGAGGCGATGGCCAAGCAGGGCGTTGCGGCCGACGATCACACGGCCTACTACGTCGTCAACCTCCTCACATTATTCGCGCGTTACGAATCGCTTTACGACCAGGGCAAACCGGGACGCGGATTGCAGCCGCTCGCGTTGCTGCTGGCCGAAGCGGCGGACACGCCCGATCGCGACGCGCGCAACGCGCTCCTGCGCCGCGTCGGCGACACTTCGTTGTTCGTGGCTGGTTTCTTGGGCGATGGCTTTGCCCGCAAGCTCGTCGACGTCGATTACTACATCGACGTCGGTGGCGCCGCCTACGGCTCGCTGTCGGACAACGTGCGCGGCACGCAGGCCGGCCGCGCGTTCGGTAGCGTGTTCGACGAGCTGGCGCGGAAGTTCCGCGACTTCGTGGACGTGCTGGCCGAGGTTCGCGACTCGGGCAGAGCAGCGGCGATCGACGTGCTGCGGGTCTACGAGGTCTGGCTCCGCACGGGCAGCCGGCGCGCCGCGCGGCTGCTCCGTGAGCACGGTATCGAGCCGAACGCGACGCTCGACGTCGCCACCCGGCACTGAGACATGCTGCTCGGCAAACTCCAAACGCTGCTGCACGAGCTCTATGCCCTCGACGTTGCCTATGAGGTCGACGACTTCGTCACGACCGACGCCGACTTCGCCCAGGCCCTCGACGCCACGGGCCGGCCGGTCAACGAGAAGCTGCTGATTGCCGAGGCGGACGGCGAAGCCGAGGTGGCGCTATATCTGGAGCGCGAGCTCCTCGAGCGGCTCGAGCGGCACGACCCGCTGACGCGCCTCGATGCCGACAATCTCGCCGACTTTTGGTCGGCGTTCGAAGGCGTGAGTCACTTCACGTACTACGCGTGGAATGCCGAGCTCGAGAAGTCCGTAACGTTGTTCGAGCTCGAGCTACAGGCCGAGGTGGACAAGTTCGTTGCCACACAGCTGCTGCTGCGACGACAAGACGGACTCGCGCCGCGTGGTTTGCACGGCTGGCTGTTCGAGCAAACGACGCTCGATCCGCGGCTCGAAGGGGCGGAGCTCGAGCGCTATCGGCGGGCCAATCGCTACGCGGCTAAATACTGTCGACGCCTCGAGCCAGCGCTGACGCGTGGGCCCGACGAAGAGGTGGTGCGGCGCGAGCTGCGGCGCTTCTATCGCCTGTCGCAGACGTCGAAGCTCGCCCACATCAACGCGCACTAGTCACACCTCCCATCTCTGCGGATCGCTCACGAGACCCGCAATGCGGACCCCGTCTGGATTTGCGGTACGCTGGCGCGAATTTGTAGTATTGCGTCTCTTGTCGCCCGTCGAGGATAGCCGAATGCAAGGCCGTTCCGGTTCGTGGTGGTGTGTCCTGCTGCTATCGATCGGGGTAGCGTCGGCGGGTTGCTCGGTCGGTCTCGCGCTCGCCCAGGAGGCGGCCGCGCCGGCCTCCACACTGTTCACCGCGGACGAAACGTTGAGCATAAGGCTGGAAGCGCCATTCCCGCGCGTCATACGGAGTCGCACCGACCCCGACCCCAAATTCGAACCTGCGCGTCTCATCTACACCGACGCGAGCGGCGCCGAGGTGGCGATCGATTTGCGCGTCCGCGTGCGCGGCAGGTCGCGGGCTGCGAATTGCAGCTTCCCACCATTGCTGCTGGATTTTCAGGCCAAAGACCTCGCGGCCGAACGCCTTTCCTCCACGCTGTTCGAGGGGCAAAATGGGCTGAAGCTCGTCACGCACTGCGAGTCGAGCGGCCTTTATGAGCAATACCTTTGGCTCGAGTACCTGGCCTATCGCGTCTTGAATCTCGTGACCGACACGAGTCTACGGGTGCGGGTCGTGCAGGTGACGTACCACGATTCGGAGCGCGGGCGCGAGATCACTACCAAGCCCGGTCTGCTGCTCGAGGATGAAAAGAGGTTCGCGGCGCGCCAAGGGCTTGCGGTCGTCCCCGATGAGCGGATCGAGGATAGGGCCCGTTACGATCAGCGCGCGCTAGCCCTCGTGGAGATGTTCGAGTATTTCATCGGCAATACCGATTGGTCGGCCTTGGCCCCACCCAAGGGCGGAGATTGTTGCCACAACGTCGTGCCGTTAGCTCGCGACGACGGCACGCTCGTGCCGGTCCCGTACGATTTCGACTCCTCGGGGCTCGTCAATAAACCGGAGGCGCTGCCTGCGCTAGGACTGGGCATTCAGAACGTGCGCCAACGGCTCTATCGCGGCAATTGTCGCGAGCTTGCCGAGATCGAGGCGAGCTTCGAGCCATTCCAGAGCCGCCGCGCCGAGATCACGGCGTTGTTCGAACGCGAGGCGCGGCTCACCAAACAGCAAGTCGATAGCGCCCTGCGCTACGTCGGCGATTTTTACAAGGTGCTGGCCGATCCGAAGCGCGTGCAGCGAGACTTTCTTGCGTGCCTTAAACCTGCTCAAGGACCCTGAGTCGCGGGCAGCGGCAGCTGCTTTTCTAGGCGCGGATAGATCGTCAGCCGGCCCCCACCATCGGCGCCCTCATCGGCGATCAAGAGCGATCCATCGGCGCCGACAGCGATGCCCTCGGGTTGCCGGTGAAGGCGCTTGGGCAGCGTCACCACGGCCAGGACTGTTCCCTGGGGCGTGACCTCCGCCAAGCTCCGTGGACGCGCGGCCAGGACGAGGTAATTGCCTGTGGCAGCGTCGATCTCGACTCCGCTCGGTTGGAACGTGTCCTCGTCGATCGGGTCGGCGAACGCGGCAATGGGTACCGTGACGCGCCCACCCGCGACGAGCTCCTTTCGCTCCGTGGACCACCGATCGATGCACACAAGCCCGGCCAGCGCCTTCGAGCGCGGGTGCTTCGAGACGAGAATCAACTCCCGGCCGTTCGCTGCACTGGCGAGACCCTCGAGCTCGTACTGGGAGCCGAGGCCCGTCTCGTATTTCGCGCACGCCACGCGTTGACCGTCGGCGCCTTGCGGACACTCATAGATGACCGCGTCGCTCGTGGCGAGATAAATCTGGTCGTTAAGAACCGCAATGCCTTCGAAGTCGGCCGCAATCGGTGCACCTGCGAACGTCGTGACGAAGGTGCTGCGCATGCTGCCAGTGGACGTGTCCAACTCGCTGATCAGGCCTTTTTCGTCGTCGTGTGCGAACAAGCGTTGGTCGGTCGTCATCGCGAGGCCGGAGACTTCGTCCAGATGCCTTGGCAACTTGCTCTGCACGGCGTGGCTTTCGTCTAGGACGTAGCGGGCCAAGGCCTCCGCGGTAGCGGGGGTGGTTTGAGCTGCGGCCGCGAATTCCGCCGCCGGCCGACCAGACGGCAGCGGCGGAAGGAAGTGGAGGATGACGCCCCCGATCAGGGCGAACAGAATCAACGCGCCGAGGCGTGTGTTCGTGATCATCGGTGGCTCGCTAATGCTTCTGTTTCTTCGACTCGAGCCTCGTCAGCTCTACTTTCGACACCTGTGGGTCGGCCTGCTCGAGGGCATGGATGAACGCCGCCAAGTCGGTCGATTTCCGGATCCGCAGGTCGAATTCGATGATCGATGTGCCGTCCGCCTGTGCTGTGACATCTGCGACCTGCCATTTCTTGACGTGCTCGTCGAGGTAGGGTGCGACGAGTTGCTGCGTGTGCTCGAGCTGCCTAGCGTGGAGGCGCAGCTTCGCGTTGAAGGGATCGCGGCGTTCCTCCCCGCCGCCCTCGGCAGCAACATGGTTTCCTGCGGCGGTCCCTGACACCTCCGGGCCGGGCTCAGTGAGCTGCCAACCGATCAACGTTGCGGGCTTACTGCCGAAGTTCAGGCGCCACACCGTGAGGGCGACGGCGTTGAAGAGCATGGAGGCGATGACAGCAACGGTGAGCAACTGTACCCCGGCCGCGAGTCCGGTACCGATGACCATGAACACGTACACCGCGTCCATGGAATCATCGAGCGAGGTGCGGAAACGAACCGCAGCAACGATGCCCGCGAGGCTGAATGCCAGCGCCAAGCTGCCTTTGGCTAGGAAGACGACGAGCGTAATGGCGATCGGGACGACCAACAGAGTGTGCGCGAACCCTTGGTTGTAGCGGTTGCGGGGCCTCGTCCAGCGGTACACCCAGACGATCGGGAGCGCCACCAACAGCGCGCATACCAGCGAGAGGAGGACCGGGACCGACATCTCGGGATCCAGCAGGTGCATCGCTCCGGGTGGCCCCGGAGCGCTCGTCGGGAGCCCGCCGAGCTCGAGGGCGCCTCTGGCGCCTTGGCGCGCCCGCTCCTTGGCGATGTACTCCCCAAGAATCGGGAACACATGGAAGAGTCCGCTCGTGATGGCGATGGTCGTCGCGTAGTAGGTCACGAGACGAACGACGATGTTGTTGAGCATTCAGGCCCCCGCAGAGTCGAGCTTAAGCGGACTAGTCAATCAAATACTCGCATGCCGGCCGCACAGATGCATGGGGTCGGCGGTGAAGTGGGGGCGACATTGGTGCCCCGAGGCCAAGCGACTAACGTAATCGAGTTGGCGGAAAAGTCGCGCTCAGCCGTATCAGTAAAGTGGTAACCAAACTAAGTGCGGTTCGCGGCGAAACGGAACGGTCGATGGCTGAACATCGGGAGTCTGCGACGGTGCGAACGTGCGCCGCATAACGGAAGTGATGCAAGCGCTGGATCGGTAGCGATGCGCGCGAGGTAGGATCGTTGGGCAGCCTTGAGCGTCACCGCGCCGCTACTGCACGCGGACGACGATCTTGCCCATGTAGTCGCCTTTCGCCATGAGGTCGAACGCCGCCGGCGCCTGCTCGAACTCGAACACACGGTCGATCAAGGGATGGACCTCGTGCTCGGCGATGAAGGCATTCATCGCTTCGAAGTCTGCCCGCGAGCCTACGTAGATGGCCGTCAGATGCGCGCCGGCACCGAACAAGGGGCCCGTCGGGATTTGCTCGGCGAAGCCGGACAGCGTGCCGATCATGGCCACGTGGCCGTCGAAAGCGAGCGCCTCGAGCGCTTTGGCGAACGTACTCTGGCCGCCGACCTCGAGCACTTGCTTCACACCTATGCCGCCCGTCAGCTCGCGCACGGCCGTTTGCCATTCCGGGTTCGTGCGGTAGTTGACCGTGCCGAACGCGCCGAGCGTCCGGGCGCGCGCGAGCTTCGTGTCGCTCGAGCTCGTGACGATCGGCTTGGCGCCGGCCGCGACGGCGAACAGCAGGCCGAAACTCGATACGCCACCCGTGCCCTCGAGCAGCACGTAGTTGCCGGCTTTGAGCTGGCCGTATTTGAACAGCCCAACCCACGCCGTGACGCCCGCCGTCGGCAAGGTGGCCGCTTCTTGGTAGCTCAAATGCGCCGGGATGCCGACGAGGCTCTGCTCGTTCGACACGATCATCTCTGACAGCATGCCGCCCGCATTGCCGCCGCGCGACGACTCGAAGACGTCCGCGCTGCGGTCGCCGTCGAGCCAGGTTTGCATGAAGATGCCAGCCACGCGGTCGCCGACCTTGAAGCGCGTGACGCTCGCCCCGCGCGCGACGACCTCGCCGGCGCCGTCGGCGAACGGGATGCCGCCCGTCAAATCGCGGCCGCGTCCGGGTTGGCGATCGCGCATGTCGACGTCATAGCCGCCGTTGATCGAGGTCGCGTGGACGCGAACGAGCACTTCGTTGGCGCCGGGCGTCGGCAGCGGGACTTCCTTCAGGACAAGCTCGTACGCCGCGCCGTCGGCGCGTGGCGCGTACTGGTACTGGCGGATGACGGTTGCTTGTGCGTGCGCGATGCCAGGGGATAGCGAGGCCGCTAGCACGAGCCACGCAGCGATGACTTTGGCGGTTAGACGCCTCATTCGGCTGCGCGTAAGAACAGGCGGTACGCGGGATTCGCCGTCTCGTCCCAACAAGGATAACCGAGCTTCGCCAAATGCTCGTCGAAGACCGGGCGGTCTGCAACTGGCACCTGCACACCGGCGAGCACGCGGCCGTAGTCCGAGCCGTGATTGCGGTAGTGGAACAAGCTGATGTTCCAGCGATGGCCAACGGCTTGCAGGAAGGCGAGCAGCGCTCCGGGCCGTTCGGGGAACTCGAAACGATAGATCAGCTCGTCCTTCAGTCCCGGTACTTGCCCGCCGACGAGATGGCGCACGTGCAGCTTGGCGAGCTCGTTGTCGCTCAAGTCGAGCACGGGATAGCCATGCGCTTTGAGCCCGCGAAGGAGCTCGATGGTTTCGGCGAGGCCTTGGCGTACCGCTACGCCCACGAAGATGTGTGCCGTCGTGCCGGGCGTGTACCGATAGTTGAATTCCGTGACGCTGCGCGTGCCGATCGCTTCGCAAAAGTCTAGGAACGCTCCCGGTCGTTCCGGGATCTCGACTGCCAGCAACGCTTCGCGGTGCTCGCCGATCTCCGCGCGCTCGGCGATGTGCCGCAACCGGTCGAAGTTCACGTTCGCGCCGCTGTTGATGGCGATCAGCGGTCCCGCTGCGCGGGGCTGCCTTTCGGCGTAGCGCTTGAGGCCTGCCACGCCGAGCGCGCCGGAAGGCTCCACGATGACGCGGCTGTCCTCGAAAATGTCCTTGATGGCGGCGCAGATCTCATCGGTGCTCACGAGGATCATCTCGTCCACGACCTCGCGCGCAACGCGGAACGTCTCATCGCCGATCCGCCGCACGGCAACGCCGTCCGCGAACGTGCCCACGCGCTCGAGAGTCACGGGTGCTCCGCTTAGCAGCGAGTCGTGCATGCTGGACGATTCGACGGGTTGCACGCCGATGATCTTCACGCCCGGGTAACGGTGCTTCAAATACGCGCCGATGCCGCTGATGAGTCCACCACCGCCGACGCAGACGAACACCGCCTCCGGCACGTCTGGCCATTGGCGCTCGATCTCGACGCCGACCGTGCCCTGGCCGGCAATGACGTCCGGATCGTTGAACGCGTGGACGAAGGTCAGGTCCTGCGCCGCCGCGAGCTTGAGAGCGTGTGCGTACGCATCATCGTAGGCCACGCCTTCGAGCACGACTTCGCCGCCGAGCGCCGCGACGGCGTCGACTTTGATCGACGGCGTGGATACCGGCATGACGATCACGGCGCGCACGCCGCGCTTGCTGGCCGCGAGCGCCACGCCCTGGGCGTGGTTGCCGGCCGAGCTGCAGATGACGCCCTTGGCGAGTGCACTCGGGGATAGCTGCGAGATCTTGTTGTACGCACCGCGTAGCTTGAACGAGAACACGGCCTGGAGGTCCTCGCGCTTGAGCAGCACTTCGCGGCCGAGCCTCTTTGACAGCCGCGGCGCACGGTCGAGTGGCGACTCGATCGCTACGTCATAGACGCGTGCTCGCGCGATCAGGGGCGCGTAGCTCGCGGCTACTGGGTAGGACTTCGGGGCGGTAACCATGAATGACTCGCGAAGCAACCGGCACGCAGTTTACCCGCGCCGTTCGGCGCAGGTAAGGTCGATTGGCCGGGCCGCCGAAACGCGCAGCACGCGTTTTTTGCCCTGGCGACCCGGCTTTTGGCGCATAGTCGCAACAACGACGGTGGCCCGCTGGCCTTACCGCAGCAGCGCCGAGCGCGCGTGGAGTATCGAGACAACGTGTTGATAAGAGTAGGCTACGACATCGTTTTCGAGCATCCCGTGCCGACGCCGATCGTCGCGATGCTCTACCTGCACCCGGTCTGTCAGCCGGTCATTCGACGCAACGAGTTCTTGCTCATCGACCCGCAAGTGCCCATCGGCGAGTACCTCGACGGCTTCGGTAACCGCTGTGGCCGGCTCACGTCGCCGACCGGGCGAATTCGCTTTTGGAACGACGCCGTCGTTGAGGACAGCGGCAAGCCGGAACGCCACAACCCGGCCGCCAAGCAGCACGAGATCCACGCCCTGCCGTACGACACGATCGAGTTCCTGATCGCAAGTCGCTACTGCGAAGTCGATCGGATGATGGCGACGGCCTGGCAGCTATTCGGCGCCGTGCCGCCGGGTTGGGCGCGTGTGCAAGCGGTCTGCGACTACGTCCACCGGCATATCCGCTTCGATTATTTGCAGGCCCGCAATACGCGCTCGGCCTTCGAGGCGCATCAAGAGCGGGTGGGCGTGTGCCGAGACTTCGCGCACCTTGCCGTGACGCTGTGCCGCTGCTTGAACATTCCGGCCCGGTATTGCACCGGCTATCTCGGCGACATCGGCGTGCCGGCTGTGCCGTCGCCGATGGATTTCAGCGCCTGGTTCGAGGTTTACCTCGGCGACACTTGGTACACGATGGACGCGCGGCACAACGTGCCGCGCGTGGGTCGAGTGTTGATGGCGCGCGGCCGCGATGCGGCCGATGTGGCGCTGCTCACCTCGTTCGGGGCGAGCCGCTTGGAGCGCTTTACCGTCTGGTGCGATGAAGTCGGGTCCGAGGCGTTGTTGCCGGCCGCGTGACTTGACCGTGCTGCGAGCGGGTTCCCGCCCATCAGGCTCGCTGGCGTGTCAGAAATTTGTCGAGCTCGTTGGCGAATGCCTGGATGTCGGTCTTGTTCAAGGCGGGTGGTCCGCGCGTCTGCTCACCGGACGAGCGCAGCGCGTCCATGAAGTTGCGGCGCGCGAGGTGATCCCGCACGTTGTCCGGGGTGTAGAAAGTGCCGCGCGGATTCAGCGCGAACGCCTTCGCGGCCACGGCTTGCGCAGCTAGCGGCACGTCGGCCGTCACGACGAGATCGCCGGCGCTCAAACCTGCAAGTATTCGCGCGTCGGCGACGTCGAAACCGGCTTCGACCTGCGTGGCCTTGATGAACGGCGATTTCGGCACCCGCAGCGCGTGGTTGGCGATGAGCACTGTTTGGATGCGCACGCGTTCCGCGGCGCGGAACAAGATCTCCTTGATCGGCGTCGGGCATGCGTCGGCGTCGACCCAGACGGTCATGGCCATTCGCTACCTGCTTCGAAATGGTCCAAGCTGTTCCTTTAGTGCAATCAAGGAGAATGCCATGGTCAAGACGCCGAACTACAAACAAGACAAAAAGCGCCGCGAAGATGCCCAGAAAAAGCGCAATGCGCAAGAACAGGAGCGGCAGGCCGCGCGCAAGAAGGGTGTACCCGCCGATATCCCCGAGCGATGAAGCCACCTCTCCTAGGCGAGCCACAAGCGATCAGTGGCTCCGCCGAGCGCGTCATTGGCGCAACGCGCAATTGGGTAGAGAAGGCCGTGATTGGGCTGCGCCTGTGCCCCTTTGCCGCAAGCCCCTATCAGCGGGGTCTCGTTCGCTACCGGGTTAGCGAGCAGCGCTCGCCCGAAGGGCTGGCGGAGGATCTGGCGGAGGAGTTGCTGCAGCTGGCCGCGGCAGATCCGCTCCTCTGCGAGACCAGCCTACTGATCCATCCGTACGTGCTCGACGATTTCCTCGACTACAACCAATTTTTGGATCAGGCGGAGGCTACCGTGGCGGCTCTCGGTCTTACGGGCAAGCTGCAGATCGCGAGCTTTCATCCTGCGTACCAGTTTGCCGGTAGCGCACCGAACGATATCGAGAACTACAGCAACCGTTCGCCGTATCCGATGCTGCATCTCCTGCGCGAAGCCAGCGTGCGGCGAGCCGCGGCTGCGTTCCCCGAAGTCAGCGAGATTGGCAACCGCAACATGGCTACGTTGCGCGAGCTGGGAGCCGCAGGCTGGCGGAAGCTGCTAACGCCCCAGTGATGCGATGTACGAGCCCAAAACGCATGCCCCGATTCCCCGCCACCGTTTCGTCAAGCGCGTGCTACGGCACGCCGCAATCGCGGTCGTGTTGCTGCTGCTATCGTTGGCCATCGGCATGGCCGGCTACGAGTACTTCGAACAGCTCCCGTGGCGCGATGCATTCTTGAACGCGGCGATGCTCATGGGGGGAATGGGTCCGGTCGATGCGCTACGAACGGATGGTGGCAAAGTCTTCGCCGGTCTCTACGCGCTCTACTCGGGGCTCGTGTTCCTCGTCGCGTCCGGCCTCGTGTTCGCGCCGGTCGTGCACCGCGTGCTGCATCGGTTCCACTGGGACCCGGATCGCTGAGCGTCCTAAGGCGCGGGGGCGCGTCGTGCGTCGGCTCAGGCTGGCGGCTTCAGTAAATCCGCCATGCGGCGCGTCAGCTGATCGTATTGGAAGTTTGCGATGCGGTAACGCCAACGGCCGACTTTGGCGTTGATGCGCGCCGCTTCGGCCGCAGGATCCGCCGCCTCCGCTATGGGCGCCGCGGCGGAGTCGGGCGCCGCCGCCGCTGTGGTGGGCGCGGCCACGGCGGGCTCGGTCGGCGCCGCGGCCGCAGCGCTTGCCAGCTGCGCGTCGACGCTCGCCTCGAAGGTCACCCAGCTTTCGTCACCGCGTTTGACGCCGAGCGCCCGCACCACGAGGCCGTCGAAAGTGCGAAGCTCGACGATAACGGGGTCGCCTTCACTGGGGTTCGTCGCGAGCTCGACGTCTTCGAGGTTGAGCTCGCGCAACGAGTTGCCGACAACGTTCGCGACGCCGGGATACATGAGCTCCCGACCCTTGGGTACGCCGGCTACGTCGTAGTTTGACTCGCCCGCGGCGGCCTTGGACAGCGACAGCGTGTCGCCATCGGGATGCGTGATCGTCACTTGGCGCACGCGATCGCTGCGCACATCGATGATCCCGGCATCGAGCCATTGCGCCGTGCTGCGCGGCAGGTCGGGATTGCGATCGATGAGGTAGCTTTGCGCGTCGGCGGCCCGCCGCGTGTAGCGGTACTTCGAGCCTTCAGTGTTGCCGAGGATCAGCGTGGGCAGCTCCTTACCGGGCGCCTTCAGCGACACGGCCACACCCGTGGCGTCCGCTCGACTCACGTCCTCGACGCCGAGGCGGGGATAGAGATCGGCGCTGGCGGTTTTTGCTTCGAGGATCTTGGCCTCACCGAGTGCGCGCAGCCCTTGCCGCAACTTGGCGACGTCGGCCGGATAGTCGTTCTTCTCGGTCACGACCCAGGTGTCGGAGCGTCGCTCGAGCGTGGCGACCGTTTCGCCGTTGGCTTTGACGACCGTGACCTGCTCGATGTCGGCGAGCGCGGCTTCGAGCCCCGGCACGAACGTCTCGCCGCTGCTCGTGGACGGGGTGCGGATGCGGTTACCGACGGTGACGAGCAGCGCAAGCACGATGACTACTGCGAGCAGGATGAAGACGTTGCGCTGGCTCATGCGGCCACCTTGCGGCGACGCTTGAGGAACACCACGGTCAACGCGAGCACCGTGAGCAGCAGCGGTACGAGGACGATGTTGACGACCTTGAGCGTGGTGCCAAGACGATCGATGTCGGCGTCGAGATTGCGGCGCACGGCCCGTAGCTCTTGGCGGATGCGGACTTGCTCATCGAGGAACCGCTGGATCTCGGCTTGCTGCTCCGGGCTCATGAGCAGCGAGCTCGCGTCCTTGCGCGCGGCTTGCAGCTCGCCGAGCTTCTGCTCGGTTTGGTTGAGCTCGGCTTGAAGCTGCTGCTCGGTGGCGCGGAACTGCAGCTCGGCCTCGCGACGCAGCTCTTCGACCGTCGTGAACGGACGCGTATACGTTGCCCGGCTGCGCAGCCCGATCAGCGCAGCGCTACCAGAAAGATTGTCGAGCGCGTTGATGACCAAGTCGCCGTTGTTCGCGAATGCCGTCGTGAGGCGCTGCCCCAAGAAGCTCTGCGTCTGCACCCAGAGCCGATCGCTCAAGATGTCGACGTCGCCGACGAGCACGATGTTGGCATTCTCTGCGGCGGAGAGGTGATTGGCGTTGAGCGCGACATCGACGGGCGCGTCACGTTCTGGAGCCGTAGGTGCGCCGTCCGGGAAGGCGGTCTTGAGCGGGCCTTCGAGGCGCGCGGCGAGCACGTATTGCTTGCCTCCCGGCGTGAAATTATTGAGCAGCTCGCTCGGATCCGGCAGGAACTGGAACCGCTCGGCGGGCATGAGCTCCGACTCGGGGCTCGAGCTGAGCAACGGCGTGAGCTTTGCCGTGCTGCCTTCGGCCAGCGTGAAATGTCCCGCGACGCCAACGTTCACGGAGCTCAACCCGGAGCTGATGACGTCCTCCTGGTTCATGGCTTCGGCGACGAGACCCAGCAAGCCAATGTGACGAATCGGCCTGAGCCGACCGCCGATGCTGAGCGCGTAGCGGTTGTCGGTGACGATGTTACTGGTGTCGAACGTCACACCCCAGGCCGTGAACAGCCGCTCGAGCGTTGAGCTCGCTGCGCCACCGAAGCCGGATGGATCGGCACCCGTGCCACCGAGGACCTCCGCGAGCGGATCGACGAAAATCAACGCGCGGCCGCCGCGCATGATGAACTGGTCGATCGCGTACAGCGTGCTGTCCTCGAGCATGGTGGGATGCACGATCCAGAGCACGTCGACGTCATCGTCCACTTTGAGCAGGCTCGGCGGCAGCGAGCGCACCTCGAGCAGCTGGCGTGCCTGCTCCACGACGGCCCAGGCCGGGCTCGGCTGCTGGGTGGTCGGATCGAAGCCACCGCCGATCGGCGCGCTCGTCAGCAAGCCGACGACCACTTTCTCCGGATGGGCCAAGTTGTAGACGAGGCGCGCCAGGTCGTACTCGAGAAACGCTTCCTTGCGCGGATCGGGCTGGAAGAACGGAATCACGTCGGTCGTGCCGACACTATTCGACCCCGCCAGGCCGAAGTACACGGACTCCCCCGCGGCGCCGATGCTGGCCGTCTGCAAGCCGTATTGCTCGGCGCGGTCCTCGTCCTCGGAGAACGGCAAGGGATCGACCACGTGCAGCACGAGGCGGCCTTCGGGAGCGTTGGCCGCGAACTCCTCGAGCGTCTCGCGCACGCGGTTGGCATAGGCGCGCAGCGTCGGCAGCGTGGTGGTCGCTTCGTTGGAGAAGAAGAAATACAGGTTGATCGGTTCTTGGATGTCGTCGAGCACGGCGTGCGTGCCCTCGCCAAGTGTGTACAGGCCATTCTCGGTGAGATCGAGGCGCAGGCCGCGCAGCCAGACGTTGGTGGCAACCACGGCCACGATGAAGGCGATCGCCAAGAGACCGAGCGTCGAATAACCGATTCTTTGTCGTGTGCGCGTGCTCATCCGTTCAATCCGCTTTCTTCAGTTGTAGCACGATGGTGTTCGCGTACAGGCAGGCGCCAATCAGGAGACCGAAGTAGATGACGTCGCGCAGATCGATCACACCCTTGCTGATGTAGTTGAAGTGCGTCTGGAAGCTCAAGCTCGCGAGGCCGTCGACGAGCCACTGCGGTGCCCACGCGGAGAACACGTCTTGGACGAACTCCACGCCGGCCGCGAGCAGCAGGAAGCACGCCACCACGGACAGAATGAACGCGATCACCTGGTTTTTCGTGGCCGCCGAGATACACGTGCCGACGGCGAGAAAACCACCCGCCATGAGGAAGCTGCCGATATAGGCGGCGACGATCACGCCGTTATCGGGGTCGCCGAGGTAGTTGACCGTGATCCAAAGCGGGAACGTCAATGCGATGGCGATGCCCGTGAACAACCACGAAGCGAGGAACTTGCCGACGACGGCTTGCCAAACTTCGAGCGGCAGCGTCATGAGCAGCTCGATGCTGCCCGACTTACGCTCCTCGGCCCAGAGCCGCATGCTGAGTGCGGGCACGAGGAATAGATAAAGCCACGGGTGCCAGTAGAAGAACGACGTCAGATCCGCTTGGCCGCTTTCGTAGAAGCCGCCGAAGTAGAACGTGAACACGCCGGCCAACATGAGGAAGATGACGATGAATACGTACGCGATCGGTGTCGCGAAGTAGCTGCGCAGCTCGCGTTTCAATACTGCGATCACGCCGTTCATGCTGTGGCTCCACCGGTAATCGACCGGAACACCTCATCGAGCCGCCCGGACTCGAGGTGCAGCTCCGCCAGGACCCAGCGCTGCGCTTCCGCGAGCGCGTTGATGGGCGCGAGCGGCAATTTGCCTTGCGCGGGGAACGCCGTGATGCGGCCGTTCTTCTCGTCGACCTCCGTGCTTGCGACCTCGGGCAGCGCGTTGATGGCGGTGCGCGCCGCGCGTAGCAGCGCGGTGTTCGCGAGCTTCACGGACACCGCGTTGTGGAAGCGCGAGCGCGCTTCGAGGCCGTGCGGCGTGTCGTCGGCCAGGATCCTGCCGTGCGCGATGATGATCGCTCGGTTACAAACCGCTTCCACCTCTTCGAGCAGGTGCGTCGAGATGACGATGATCTTGCTACTCGCCATGCGACCGATGAGCTCTCTCACCTCGTGCTTCTGGTTTGGGTCGAGGCCGTCGGTCGGCTCGTCCAGGATCAGCACCTCGGGGTCGTGGAGAATGGCTTGTGCCAGCCCAACGCGGCGGCGGTAGCCTTTCGACAGCGTGTCGATCGGCTGCGTGAGCACCCGTTCGAGATGCAGCAGCGCAAATACCTCGTCGAGTTTGCGGCGCCGTTCAACCGGTGGAATGCCGCGCGCCTCGGCGATGAAGTCGAGGAACGAGCGTGGCGTCATCTCTGGGTAGCACGGTGCACCTTCCGGCAGGTAACCGATGCGGCGCTTTGCCTGCACCGGCTGCGTTTCGATGTCGGAACCGCAGACGAGCACGCGGCCCGCCGTAGCCGGCAGGAAGCCAGCGACGATGCGCATCGTCGTGGTTTTGCCCGCGCCGTTTGGTCCGAGGAAGCCGAGCACTTGGCCCGGTTCGACTCGGAAGCTCAAGTCGTCTACGGCGCGGAGTCGACCATATTCTTTGGTGAGGCCCTGGACGTCGATCATGTGGAAACCCGGCGGCGATCTACACTCGAGGCGGTGCCGCTTCGCGGCGCAACATTCTGCATAAAGGGCCTAGGCGGTTTCAAGTTACGGAACTGTCATGGAGCGGCGGAGTTGCCGTCCACATCCACGACGCTGACCTCACCGAAACCGAGGGCGCGCACCTCTGCTTCGATGACGCTGAGGTCGCCGACCACGACCCACGTCAAGCGGTTGGGCTCGAGCATACGCTGCGCCGCGGCGTTGACCTCGGCCGCCCTGAGCTTCGAGACCAGGTCCGCGTAACCCTCCCAGTAGCCGTCGGGCAGTCGGAAGCGCACGAGCTCGGCGATGTCACGCGCTACGGCGCGCGCCGTCTCCCAGCGTCCAGGCAGCGTGAGCGTGCTGGTCTTTTTGCTCGTGGCCACTTCGGCCTCGGTGGCCCCGCGTGCGCCGCGGAACTCGTCGATCTCGCGCTTGATCTCTTGCATCGCGGGCCCGGTCTGGTCCGCTTGGACCGGCGCTATCGCGAGGAACGGCCGCTGTGCTTGTGTGGCGACGATCGTGGTGTCGGCGCCGTACGACCAAGCCTTGTCCTCGCGCAGATTCATGTTGATGCGCGAAGTAAACGAGCCGCCCAGGATGTCGTTCATCGCGTCGACGGCGATGTCGTCGGCTTCATTCTTCGGTGGGATCAGATGGCCCGCGATGATCATGCTCTGCTCGGAGCCCGGCCTATCGACGAGGTACACGCGCGGTTTGTCGGGCAGTGCCACGGTGGGCAGCGTCTTGGCCGGCGCATCGCCGGGGCGCCAACGCGCGAACAACGCCTCGAGCTTCGGCTGAATCTCGGCCAGCGTCGTGTCGCCGACGACGATCAGCGTGGCGTTGTTCGGCTTGAACCACGCGGTGTGGTAGTCGACCAAGTCGCCACGGGCGAGCGCGCTCACGGCCTCTTCGGTGCCGGAGCCCGTCATCGGCAGGGAGTAGGCGTGACCTTCGCCGTAGAGGAGCCGCGGCAGTATCCGCAGCGCCATCGACGTCGGCGTGTTTTTTTCCTGCTGGATACCAGCGAGCTGCAGTCGCTTGAGCCGGTCGAGCTCCGTCGCGGAGAAAGCCGGGTTCAGGATGACGTCGGCGTAGATCGTGAGCGATGCGTCGAGATTCTCCTTCAGCGCCGACAGGCCCACGACCGAAAAGTCGAGGTTCGCGCCGGAGGTCAGCTCCGCGCCGAGTCGCGCGAGGGCATCGCTGATCTCGAGAGCGTCCATGGTGGCCGTGCCTTCGTCGAGCATCTCCATCGCCATGTTGGCGACGCCCGGTGCGGCGAACTGATCGGCGGAGTAGCCGGCGTTCAACTGCAAGCTGAACTGCACGACGGGCACGGCGTGGCGCTCCGCGACGATGAGCCGCATGCCGTTGCCGAGAGTTGCCTGGCTCATGGCCGGGAACGGCGCTTCGGGGAAGGTTTGCGGCACCGGCAGCGAGGAACGGTCCGCGCCGGGCGCGCTAGAGGTCGTGGCGTCCGGAAACGGATGCACTTCGAGCACCAACGCATTGCCGCGCAGCCAATGCCGCGACGTCGCGAGCACCTGTTGCGCCGTGGCGCTGTTCAGGAGCGCGAGCGAGTGCTTGTAGAAATCCGGGCGGCCGCCGAACACGGCGTTCTCCGCCAAGATATTCGACTTGCCGCGGAACCCGCCGACCTGCTCGACGCCGCGAATGAACGAACCGCGAATTTCGGTCTTCACGCGCTCGAGCTCGGCGCGCGTGGGGCCCTCGGCCAGGAAGCGTTCGAGCTCCTCGTCGAGGACGCGCTCCACCGTGGCGAGATCCTGATCGGCGGCGGCCGTGGCGTACACGATGTACGCGCCGGCGATTTCGTTGGCCAGCGCGAAGGCACCCGCGTCGGTTGCGATCTGATCCTCGTAGACGAGCCGCTGATAGAGCCGCGACGTCTTGCCGCCCGTGAGCACATAGTCGGCGAGCTGCAGGTACGTAGAATCGTCGCTGACCCACTCCGGTCCGAGCCATACCTTGTAGATACGCGCCTCGGGGACCCGGTCTTGCATGATGATCCGGCTGGCCGGAACTTGGTCGGGAATCCAACGCTGCCGCGTCGTCAGCGGCGGTCCGGGCGGGATATCGCCGAAGAATCGCTCGACCTTTTGCTTCGCCGTGGCAGCGTCGATATCGCCGGCGAGCACGAGCGTTGCGTTGTTCGGCCCGTAGTAAGTCTCGAACCAAGTCTTGACGTCGTCGAGGCTCGCGGCATTCAGGTCTGCCATCGAGCCGATGACTTCCCACGAGTACGGGTGCCCGGGCGGAAAGATGTTCGTGATGATCTGTTCGAACACCTTGCCGTATGGTGCGTTGTCCCCTTGGCGTTTCTCGTTCTGCACCACGCCGCGCTGCTCGTCGAGCTTCTCCTGATCAATGGCGCCGAGCAGATGCCCCATGCGATCGGACTCGAGCCATAGCGCTAGATCGAGCGCGGAGCTCGGCACGGTCTGGAAGTAATTGGTGCGGTCGAAGTCGGTGGTGCCGTTCATGCTCGTGGCACCCACCTCTTGCAGCGGCCGGAAGTATTCGTCGTTGTGGTTCTCGCTGCCGTTGAACATCAAATGCTCGAACAGGTGCGCGAATCCGGTCTTGCCCGGAACCTCGTTCTTCGAGCCAACGTGGTACCAAATCGTCACGGCGACGATCGGCGCTTTGCGATCCTCGTGGACGATCACGCGCAGGCCGTTGTCGAGGCGGAACTCCTCGAACGCGATGTCCGGATCTTGAGCCAGAGCCGGTGTGGCCAGGCAGAGGGTGCAGCAAGCGAGCGCGATCAGTCTGTTCATCGAGTTCCTTCGTCGTTGACTCCGGTCGTCAGAGACAATGCTCCGCGAATGCGAATCCCGCGCGCGGCGCGGGCTCTAACCGGTGGCGTAGGCCGTGGTTCGAGTGGCATTCTGACGGCGCCGTCGGCCTGGTCGCTCGCCGCGTTGCGGCTGCGAGCGACCTCGGGCGCGTCGAGCGTGTGTGAGTATAAGCGCGGACGTCAATCACGGGGCAACGAGTGCAGGACAGCTGATGAGCAAGAGGGAACAGTATCCCCCGATCGAGCCCTTCGACAGCGGGTATCTCGCCGTCGGGGACGGCCATGAGATCTACTACGAGCAATGCGGCAGTCCGCGCGGCAAGCCGGCGTTGTTCGTTCACGGTGGGCCTGGCGCGGGCGGCGACGTCAACGCGCGGCGGTTCTTCGACCCGTCCGGGTATCGCATCGTCGTGTTCGACCAGCGTGGCTCGGGACGCAGCCGCCCGCATGCCTCGCTCGAGGCCAATACGACCTGGCATCTCGTCGCCGACATGGAGGTACTGCGGCGCAAGCTCGGTATCGAACGCTGGCTGGTGTTCGGCGGTTCGTGGGGTAGCACGCTTGCGCTGGCCTATGCCGAGACGCATCCAAAGGCGGTGAGCGAACTCGTTCTGCGCGGCATCTTTCTCTTGCGGCGCGTCGAACTCGAATGGTTCTACCAGCATGGCGCGAGCCTGGTGTTTCCGGAGCATTGGCAGGCCTTTCTTGCGCCGATCCCGCCCGAGGAGCGTCACGACCTGCTCGGCGCCTATCGCCGGCGGCTGCTCGGCGCGGATGCGTCGGTGCGCCTCGAGGCCGCGCGCGCGTGGTCGATCTGGGAGGGCGCCACGAGCTCGCTGTGGCCGAATCCGGCCCGCGCGGAACAGTTCGGCTCGCCCGAGTTCGCACTGGCGCTGGCGCGCATCGAGGCCCACTATTTCGCCAATCGCGGCTTCTTCAGCGACGAGAACCAGTTGCTCGACGGCGTCGCGGCCCTTCGCGGCATCCCTGCCGTCATGGTGCACGGACGTTACGATATGGTGTGCCCGATCGACACGGCCTGGATGCTGCACGGGCGCTGGCCCGAAGCCGATCTCAAGGTCGTGATCGACGCGGGCCATTCGGCCTATGAGCCCGGCATCACGGCGGAGCTCGTAGCGGCAACCGATAGGTTTTTGCGCGGGGGTTAGGGGCAATCATGAGCTCTTTGGCTTTGGTGAATGGACGTCTCGTCAACGAAGGGAAGATCGTCGACACCGACGTGCTCATTCGCGGTGAGCGCATCGAGCGCATCGGCGTAGGCCCGTTGCCGGCGAACGCCGAGGTCATCGACCTGGCCGGCCGTTATGTGCTGCCGGGATTGATCGACGATCAGGTGCATTGTCGAGAGCCCGGCCTCACGCACAAAGCGACCCTGGCGAGCGAGTCGTTGGCTGCGATCTGTGGCGGCGTGACGAGTTTTCTCGACATGCCGAACACGCAGCCACCAACGGTCGATCGCGCTGCCTTAGCCGACAAACGCCGCGTCGCGGCAGCCACTTGCCACGTCAATTACGGCTTCTACTCCGGCGCCACCAACACCAATCTCGAGGAGCTCAAGCAGATTGGGCCGGGCGACGCCTGCGGCATCAAGGTGTTCATGGGCGCGTCCACCGGCAACATGCTCGTCGACGATCCCGTTACGCTCGAGGGAATTTTCGCTGAAGCGCGCTTGCCGCTGGCGGCGCACTGTGAATATTCACCGCTGATTTGGGAAAACGAGAAACGTTACCGCGAGCGCTACGGCGAAGCGGTGCCGATCGAAGCGCACCCCGAGATACGCTCGGAGGAGGCCTGCTACCGTTCGTCGTCGCTGGCGGTCGATCTCGCTAAACGCCACGGCACGCGCTTGCACGTGCTGCACTTGACCACGGGCCGGGAGCTCGCCTTGTTCGAGCCCGGGCCGATCGCGGGCAAGCGCATCACGGCCGAGGTGTGCACGCATCACTTGTGGTTCGAGCAGTCGAGCTACGCCACTCTCGGCACCAAGATCAAGTGCAACCCGGCGATCAAGACAGCCGCCGACCGAGCAGCATTACGCGAAGGCGTGCTCACGGATCGCATCGACGTCATCGCCACCGATCACGCGCCGCACACCCTGGCCGAGAAGGCGCGCGGGTACTTCGAAGCGCCGTCCGGCCTGCCGCTGGTGCAGCACTCGCTGCTCATGCTGCTCGAGCAACACCGTGAGGGATTGTTTAGCTTACCGAAAATCGTCGAGAAGGCCGCGCACAATCCCGCCGTGTTGTTCGGGATCGTCGACCGCGGCTTCGTTCGCGAGGGCTACTACGCCGACCTTGTGGTTGCTGACTTAGATGCCACGACGCACGTCGATGCTGCACAGGTGCGGTACAAATGCGCCTGGTCACCGTTCGAGGGCACGGATTTCAATTCGAGCGTGTTTCTGACGATGATCAACGGCGAGCTGGTCTACCGCGACGGTCAACCGGTGGGCCCGCGTCGCGCGCGTTCTCTCGAATTTCGCCAGCGTTAGGAACGGGCACCTTGCCGCGCCCGAACGCGTCTCACGTCCTGACAGTGCCGGGTATGACCACGGTTCGGCGAATCCGAGCGGTGGCAATTACCAAGAGCGAGCTGCGACCGAAGGCTGGAAGGAGGCGTTGGAGCGGAATCTATACAGCGGTGCTGTGAAGCGGCGTCGCGTCGGTCTGAAACTGCGAAAGTGCAGGAAAAAAACAGGGGCCGGGTTGCGGAACATCCATAATTCTTCAGTAGCGAAGCCTATCCGTGTTCGCCGTCGGAAACCCGACCCCCTCAGCACGGCCGTCCGACTCGGCCAACGGGACACCACGGGGGGAGGAGTGGTGGCCCGCTTGTCTCTATCGCTTAACCCCGAGCGCGAAGCTCGTTGCTAGCGAATTCCAGTTTCAGCGCCAAATCACGGCGCAAGTCTTGGTCCAGCGTCGTCCGCAGCTGCTCGTTCAGAGCGCGAATGTAGCTATCGATCTCACTGCGAAACATCTGCCCATCGACTCGAAAATCGATCACGACAGGCGTCCGCGGCGCCACCAGCGCTTCGTTAGCCGTCGCGAGCTGCGCGAGCAGGCTAGCCGCGACGCCAACGGCCAGTGTGCTGGGCGTCAGGATCTTGCGTGCAACCGTACTCATTTCCAGTTCCTTTACCGTTCATCGGTAGTTGATGACCTCGGTCCATGAGATCACCTTGCGAGTGTCTATTGCACGGCTCGTGCCAACCGTGACATGCAATAAAATCAATCGGTTACCTGCTTATCGGGGTTACGGAAAACCGTGATTAACGGGTTTCCGTTGCCCCGTTCTACGAAAAACCGTAAACTGCACGCATGTCGCTAGAGGATCGCTATCAATGGCTGTTTCGTAAGAGCCCAGCGCTCATCGTCTCGCTCAATGAGGATGGGTTCTTCACCGATGCGAGCGATTCCTGGCTGCGGCGATTCGGTTACGCGCGCGAAGAGATCATCAACATGCGCCCGCAGGATCTCTCGAGCACGGAGGGTGCGCAGCGGATCGTCCAGGAGTACCTCCCCGTGCTGCGCCGCACCGGACGTCTAGAAAGCGTGCCCGTGGACTTGTCTACGCGCAATAACGAACGCGTCGACTGCCTCGCGAGCGCGATTGTCGAGCGCGGTGACGAAGGCGATTATCTGCGAACGGTCGCCGTCTACACGGAGGTTGGGCAACAGGCGCGGATCGAGCAGCATTACCGTGCGCTGTACCGTGCTACGCCCGCCATGCTGCACACCGTCGACAGTCGCGGCTGCATCACGCACGTGAGCGACCGTTGGTTGCAAACGCTCGGCTATCGACGCGAGGAGGTGCTCGGCCGGGTCATCACCGAGTTCATGGGTCGGGAAATGCAGGTGACACTCGGCGGCGGGCGCCTCGAGGACGTCATCGCTCAGGGCGAGCTCGAGAATGAGCCCCGCACCTACGTTACGAAGTCGGGTGACGTGCTCGAAGTACTGGTGTCGGCCACCGCGGACCGCGATCCCGGTGGCGCCGTCGTGGCGTTGCTCGTAGCGTCGAAAGACGTCACGGAACGTAATCGTGCGGAGCGCCAACTGCGCGCCGCGTTCGAAGAGAATGCGCGCCTGCGCGAAGAGCTCGAGCGTGAGCGCGACTATCTGCGCGAAGAGGTGCAGGTCTCGATGAACTACGGCCGAATCATTGGCGAGAGCCCCGCGTTGCAGAAGATGCTGACGCGCGTTGAAGCCGTCGCGCAGACCTCGGCCAGCGTGCTCATCCAGGGTGAGTCCGGCGTCGGCAAAGAGCTCGTTGCGCACGTGATCCACGCCCGCAGCTCGCGCAGTCAAGGCCCGCTCGTCAAAGTGAACTGTGCCTCGATCCCGCATGAGCTGTTCGAAAGCGAATTCTTCGGCCACGTCAAAGGAGCGTTCACCGGCGCACATCGCGACCGCGTGGGACGTTTCCAATTGGCCGACGGCGGCACGATCTTTCTCGACGAAGTCGGCGAGATTCCGCTCGATCTGCAGAGCAAGCTGCTTCGTGTATTACAAGAGAGCGAGTACGAGCGCGTGGGTGACGACCGCACGCATTCGGTCGACGTTCGCGTCGTCGCTGCTACCAATCGCGATCTCGAACAGGCGGTGGCGGCGGGTAGGTTCCGCGAGGATTTGTTCTATCGCCTCAGCGTCTTTCCAATCGAGGTGCCGCCGCTACGCGAGCGTGGCGACGACGTGTTGCAAATCGCGAGTCACTTCCTCGAGCGAACCTGTCAGGAGTTCGGTCATCGCCCGCTGACGTTCTCGAAACAGCAAGCAGCGCTGCTGAAGCGCTACGACTGGCCGGGCAATATACGCGAGCTCAAGAACGTCATCGAGCGGGCAGTGATCTTGTCTCGCGGCAAGGTGCTGCGGCTCGACTTGGCGATGAACGATATTCTCATCGCGGTGCAGACGAGTGAAACGCTGCCTCAAGACAACGGCAACCACGTACTCACGGAAGCGGAAATCCGTGAGCTCGAACGGAAGAACACAATGTTGGCTCTCGAGCGCGCGCAGTGGCGGGTTTCGGGTCCGAACGGCGCCGCCAAGCTGCTGGGCGTGAAGCCGACAACTCTGGCCGATCGAATGAAGAAGTTCAAGATCGATAAGCCGAGGTCGAGCGTTGGAGCCTGAACGGGGCGGCCGGGGCATTTGCCTGTCCCTCAAGGGGTTGCCGTGGCTTGCTAAACTCTGCTATACGTAATGTAGGTTGACAGTTTCCGTTAGCCTCGAGCCGATTCTAAAAAAACAACAATAATTAAGGTTCCAACCGTGTCCCCCCTTGCCCAACGCCTCGCAGAAGCGATTCGTACGTTGATCGGCGATGGACCGATCAAACAGCGCCTCATTCGCGCCTACGCCGCGAATCTCGAGGACCTGGCTGATTCGGAGTTCCCAGCCGCCTTGCGGCGCGACTTTGGGGAGCTGCAGGCCGCCCTCAACCGGATTACCCCTGTGGGTAACGAAACCCGCGTCCGGGCCAGCGTGCAGAAGATGTCGCCACATGAAGCCACGACTCACGCGGCGACGATCCTCAAGCTCTACGTCGAGCTGCTGAATACGCTCGAACGGGCCGAGCCCCTCAAGGTGGTTAGCGCGCCGAAAAAGCCGTCGCACTCCGCGACCAGCCGCCCCTAACGCAACCTGCAGCGCGGTTTGCGACGGGCATCAAGGATTTAGGGGTTGTTTTAGCTGAGTATCCTTTGAGCGATTGTCGCTCAACGGACTCAGCATGTCAGAGCCCTCGAAGGCCCATTCGGATAGTGAGGCCGCCACCTCGGGCGGATACGCTCCATTTGGTCAGCTCGTGAAAATGCTGCTGCCGAGCGCGGGCAGCATCGCGGTGTACAACGCTTCGGATGAGGTCGTCTGGTGCTCCGACGGCTACGAGCGTCCCGATTTGCGGGGCTTGCTCGATCGCTTGCGCGCCGCTGGCTCGAGCACGCTCGTGGGGCGCGGTAGCGTCGAGCAAACAGCGGATGGCGTGCCCGCGTTGGTCGCCGCCCTGCGTGGCGTCGATGCCTGTCCCTTAGGCGCGCTCGTGGTGGAGCTCGGTCGCAGCACGCGGCACACGCCCTCGATGGTCGTCAGCATGCTTCGCCCGGTGCTCGACTGCCTCGAAAGCCACATGGATATCGCGCGGGCCGCGCAGCCGCCTGAGAAGCCGGATGTCGGCACGCTCGACCTGCTGCTGACGGTGGACGAGGACGACCGCGAAGATTCGAGCGCACTACAGCAGTTGCTGCGCCACTGCGTTCAGCACCTCGGTTGCGTACTTGGCGCGCTGCTTGTGCCGGACAAGAACCTGGCTGTCACCAGTGCGCTCGGCACGTCTCTCGGGGGCGCGCAGCTGCTCGACCGCACCCAAAAACACCTTTTGGCGTGGGTGCAGCTCAACAATCGGCCCATGGTCGTGAATCGTGTCGGAAACGGGGCCGACGTCGCACCTTACAAGATCCTGTCCTGCCCCGTGCGCGATGCGCACGGCAGAGTCATCGGTCTCATGGCGCTGTTTCGCGCTGCGACTGCCGAGGACTTCGAGCTGCGCGACGTCCGCATTCTCGAGTTCGTGAGCCGCAAAGCAGTCGGTATTCTCAACAGCCAACACGATGCCCTCACCGGGCTCGTCAATCGCCTGATCTTCGAGCGGCGCGTGCAGACCGTCCTCGATAAGTCCGCGGGCGAAAAGCACGCGCTCCTGTATATCGATATTGACAGGCTCGAGGGCATCAACGAAGCCTTCGGCTTCCACGCGGGCGACGAGGTTATTCAGCGCGTCGCGGATGTCATTCGGCGTGGCGCTGGGCCCTCCGCTACGGTCAGCCGTATCGCCGGCGACCGATTCGGCGTGTTGTTGCCCGACGTTGATCTTGCCGCCGCCGACGAGGTTGGCAACAGAATTCTGGCCGCGACGGGGCAGCTTGGATACGTCAGTGGCGCCGAAACAGTGCCCGTGACCGTCAGCATCGGCGTCGCTGTCGTTGGTGGACGTCACGAGCGCGTCGCACACTTGTTGGCTACCGCCGAGCTCGCCAGCAAACGAGCTAAGCAGCAAGGACGCAATCGTGTGGTGAGCGACGAGAGTGGCCAAGCGCTCCCGACGATGCGACAACGACAGTTACTGGCCGCGACCAGTCTGCAGGAGGCGTTGAAGAGCAACGAGTTCCGCCTCGAAGCTCAACCGATCGTCGGCCTGGGTGCGCGCGCTGGAAACACCATGGGCTACGAGCTCCTGGTCCGCATGCGCAACTCCGCGGGCGAGTTGCTCGCCCCGGACAAGTTCCTCGACGCCGCCGAGCGCTACGAGATGCTGCCGGCGCTGGATCGCTGGGTGCTGTGCTCGGCTATCGATGTGCTGCGGCCGCACGCTGGGCAGCTCGCTGGCGTTCCGTACTGCTTCACCATCAACGTCTCGGCGCAATCGCTCGCCAACGGCAAGTACGCCGAGTTTGCTTTGGAGCAGCTCTCGCAAGCGCGCCTGCCGCCGGCTGCCTTTTGCTTCGAGCTTAAGGAAGCAGTGGCCGTCAACAACATTGAGACGGCCGAGATTTTCATCCGTGATCTGACGTTGGCCGGTTGCAAAGTCGCGCTCGACAATTTCGGTTACGGGCTGAGCTCGCTAGCGCCCCTCAAACGGCTGCCCGCACACTACCTAAAGATCGACGGCCGTTTCGTGCGGCGGATAGCGGAGGACCGAATCGCGGAGTCAATAGTCTCTGGGATCGCACGTGCCGCCAGGACGCTCGGTGTCAGCGCGATAGCCGAACATGTCGAGACGGCTGCCATCGCCGACAGGCTACGCGAGCTCGATGTGGACCTGGGACAGGGCTTCTACTTTGGCCGTCCGCAGCCTTTCGTGGCGTTGGTTGAAAGTCTCGATAGCCGGCCTGCTGCTGCTCGGACCACTACCGGACTCTGAACCCGTGGTGGGGGTTGACCGCGCCGCCCCTATAATGCCGACGGATTCTGTCAAATTCCTCCGGGGGCATGATGGTAAACCGTTCACTATTGGCCATTCTCCTCTGCGGCGGTGCGGCCGCGGCGGCTGCGGAGACCGCCTACGTGACCGACAGTCTGCGTCTCGGGATACACGAGGCGCCCGACACCAGCGATCGCCCCTTCGATAATCTCGTCAGCGGCACCGCCGTGGAGGTGCTGGAGCGCAGCACCAATTACGCCCGTGTGCGTCTTGCTGACGCCCGCGAGGGGTGGGTCAAAGCCACGTACCTCGTCGAGCTCAAACCCGCCCAAGCGCGCCTGGCGGAGCTCGAGACGGAGATAGCGACGCTCCGGAACGAGGCGACTGCGGCCAAGGAGGCGCAGCGCACGGCCGAAGCCGAGCTCGCCAGGTTGGGCAACCATGTGGCGACCACGACGGGCTCCGCCGAAGCGATTCAGGATACCGTCAGCCGCTTGCAGCGCGAGAACAAAGCCTACGAGCTGCGTCTCGATAGCTACCGCGGGAGCCTGCCCCTGCAATGGGTGGGCGCGGCGCTCATCGTGGCGCTCGTGGGCGGGTTTGTTGCCGGGCTATGGTGGCTCGACGCGCGGATACGTCGACGCTACGGTGGCTTTCGAATCTACTGATTGCCGGCGCCGGTGATTCTGTAGCCAGATGTGGTGGACACGCACGCCTAGCAGCACGGCTAGCAAGAACCCGTAGAGCAACGGCTCCGCCACGTCGATCTTGGTCTGCCACCAGTAGTGCACCACCGCCAGCACGGCGACCGGATACACGAGCCGGTGCAGCTTGGTCCATTTGCGACCGAGTCGGCGCTGTAGGCCGCTGGTAGAGGTCACTGCCAGCGGTACGAGCAAGACGAGCGCCGTGAACCCCACCGTAATGTACGGGCGTTTCGTGATGTCGTCGAACACTGTTTCCCAGGCGAGGCGCAGATCGAGCAACGCGTAGGTCAGGAAGTGCAATAACAGATAGAAGAACGCGAACAAGCCCAACAAGCGCCGGAAAGCGATGAGCCGATTGATTGCCGTCGACCGACGGATGGGAGTGACGCAGAGCGTCAGGATCAGCAGATTGAGGCCGGTTTTGCCGCAAACGTTGAGGATCTCCTCCACCGGGTTCGCGCCCAACGACATTGCCCCGACCTCCGCGGCGCGTAGCACGAGCACACTCAGAGGCGCCAGGCAGGCACCCCATAGCGCAACCTTGCTGATCACCACCCAGCGTGGAGTCATGGACGACTCGAGCGACGAAAGCGGCTAATAGTTCTTCGCCAGATCGAGACCGGTGTAGAGCTGTGCCACCTGCTCGGTGTAGCCGTTGAACATCAATGTCGACACGCGTGGCGCGAACAAACCGCTGCCGAGCCGCCTTTCGGTGGCCTGACTCCAGCGCGGGTGATCGACTTGCGGATTGACGTTCGAGTAGAAGCCGTACTCTTGCGGCGCCGCCATGTTCCAGCTCGTTTGCGGCTGTCGATCCGTGAAATGGATACGGACAATGGACTTGGTGCTCTTGAAGCCGTACTTCCACGGGATGATGGTTCGCAGCGGTGCGCCGTTCTGGTTCGGCAGCACTTTGCCGTATAGGCCCACGACGGCCAGCGTGAGCGGGTGCATTGCCTCTGCGATCGTGAGGCCCTCGCGATACGGCCACTCCAGCACGGGGTAGCGAACGCCCGGCATCTGGTCGCGGTCGGCGAGACTCAGGAACTGGACGTACTTCGCCTGCGACGTTGGCTCGAACCGCTTAAGCAGATCGCCGAGCGGGAAGCCAACCCAGGGCACGACCATCGACCACGCCTCGACGCAGCGGTGTCTATAGACTCGCTCTTCGAGTGTATGCGGCGCCAGGATGTCCTCGAGGGTATAGGTACCCGTCTTCATGGCCTCGCCCGTCACTTGCACCGACCAAGGCGCGGTCTTTAGCGTATGCGCGTTCGCCGCCGGGTCGCTTTTACCCGTGCCGAACTCGTAGTAGTTGTTGTAGGTCGTGATGTCTTCGAAGGTGTTCGGCTTCTCGGTCAGGGAGCCAGGCCACTTCTTCGGCGCAGCGTCGAACTCCCCGTTCGGCGAGATGGTCGCCGCCTCCCCGCAAGCCATGATCCCGGGCAGCAGACCCGCCGCCACTGCCGCCTGAAGCAGCGCCCGTCGGTTGAGAAACGTGGACTCGGGCGTTATCTCAGAAGGCTTGATGCGGCTATCCCATTTCTTACCCATGATCATCACCCTTCGATTGAGTACCAGGTTCTTGCGACTTCGCTAGAATACCCCCGTACCACTAACACACAAAACCGCCCGAGCGAAGGGCGTCATTCAGGGGGCGCAATGAAGCTGATAACGGCAGTGGTGAAACCCTTTCGTCTCGACGACGTGCGCAACGCACTGGCCGAGGTCGGCGTACAGGGTATGACCGTAACTGAGGTCAAAGGTTTCGGCCGCCAGCGGGGGCATACAGAACTCTATCGGGGCGCGGAGTACGTCGTCGACTTCCTGCCCAAGGTCAAAGTGGAGGTTGCGGTCACCGACGAGCTCGTCGATCGCGTGATCGAGGCCATCATCGAGGCGGCCAAGACGGGCAAGGTCGGTGACGGTAAGATATTCGTAACCGATCTCGCGCAGGTATATCGAATCAGAACCGGGGAAACCGGCGACCAAGCGATCTGATCTAACACTTCACCGGGGGGGCGAAAGTGAAAAAAACGATAAGTGCTCTAGTAGCGCTCGCGGCTGCTATTTGCCCGGCGTTGGCGTCGGCCCAAGTGGTCGACACCGGCGCGACGGCTTGGCTGCTGACTTCTACGGCGCTGGTGCTGATGATGACGCTGCCGGGGTTAGCGCTGTTCTATGGCGGCCTCGTTCGCAGCCGCAACGTCTTGTCGGTGCTGATGCAGTGTTTCGCGCTGTGTTGCATCGTGACGTTGATCTGGGTCGCGTTCGGCTATTCGGTTGCGTTTGCCGAGGGCAGCGGCCTCCTAGGCGGCTTCTCCAAGGCTTGGCTGCGTGGCGTCGAGATCGACTCCGTGAGTGGCTCGATTCCGGAAACCGTGTTCGCGATGTTCCAGCTGACCTTCGCGATCATTACGCCGGCACTGATCGTCGGCGGCTTCGCCGAGCGCACGCGGTTTGCGGCGATGCTGTGGTTCTCTATTCTCTGGCTTATCGTCGTGTATCTGCCCGTCACGCATTGGGTTTGGGGCGGCGGTTGGCTCGCGGCGATGGGTTTCCGTGATTTCGCCGGCGGCGCCGTAGTGCACGTCAACGCCGGTGTGGCGGCGCTCGTGACGGCACTCGTAATCGGCAATCGCAGCGGCTTCCCGGGCACTGCCATGCCGCCGCACAACTTGACGATGACGGTGAGCGGTGCCTCGTTGCTCTGGGTCGGCTGGTTCGGCTTCAACGCCGGCAGTGCGCTCGCCGCTAACGGCGCGGCGGGTATGGCGATGCTCGTCACGCACATCGGCGCGGCGGCGGGCGCGACGGCGTGGATGAGCCTCGAGTGGGTCAAGTTCGGCAAACCGAGCGTGCTCGGCATCGTCACTGGCATGGTGGCCGGGCTTGGCACGATCACGCCGGCATCGGGCTACGTGGGCCCGATGGGCGCGCTCATCATTGGTCTCGTCGCCGGCGTGATCTGTTTCTTCGCCACACAGTTCATGAAGCGCAAGCTGAAGATCGACGACTCGCTCGACGTATTCCCCGTTCACGGCGTGGGCGGATTCACGGGCTTGTTGCTGACGGCGGTGTTTTCGGCCAGCGCGTTCGACGGGCTCGGGCTGCCCGAGGGCGTTTCGATCGCGTCGCAGCTGCTCGTGCAATTGATCGGCGCGGTGGCCACTGCCGCCTGGTGCGGCGTGGCAACGTTCGTGATCCTCAAGCTCGTGAATCTCGTGTTGCCGTTGCGTGTGTCGCCGGAGCAGGAGAACGACGGTCTAGATCTCGTGCTCCACGAGGAGCGGGGTTACAGCCTCTAGTGGGCCGCGGCGCCGCGGCCGAGCGGGAGCCTCAAGATGATCTCGAGCCCCCCCTCGGCCCGATTGCGGGCTGTTACGCTGCCACCGTGTAGCTCGGCGACGCGCGTCGTGATGGCGAGGCCGATCCCCTGGCCGTCCTGACGATGGTCGCGGCTTTTGTCGGTGCGATAAAAAGGCTCGAAGATCCTGCTGAGCTCCGCCGCCGGCACGCCCGGGCCACGGTCGAGCACGCGGACCGTCCCTTCGCGGCCATTGGTTTCGAGCCGCACTTCGATGGGTTGTGCAGGGTCACCGTAGATCAACGCGTTGCGCACGACGTTCTCCACCGCACTCTTGAGACCATCTGCGTCGCCGAGCACGTCCACCTCGCCGTTATTCGTGTACTCCACGCAAGCCTCGGGGTGC
>Ga0105252_10000219_pt1 | contig 45128 bp, 74 predicted proteins | sample EasRivMeERMZT100_FD_89675 | JGI IMG/M metagenome (GOLD analysis project Ga0105252, IMG submission 89675) | Soil microbial communities from meander-bound floodplain in the East River, Colorado, USA - East River MetaG ERMZT100 | ecosystem: Environmental > Terrestrial > Soil > Floodplain | place... | reverse complement strand
TTCAAAACGGCCGTGCCGGTGCCCAACAGCACATCCGACCCGCTTGACGAATTGTAAAGCTGGATTCGCCCGGCTGGCGCGATCGTCGCGCCAGTCAACCTGATATTGAAAATATCGGCATCCGACGAATTACTGAGCCCGCCGATGCCAATGTAGGAACCAGTCGGAAACGCCGCCGTATAGATGTAGAGCCGGAAATAACAAGTCGTTAGATTGAGGCCGAGCTTGCTCTCGCGGTACATAAGCGACGGTTGAGAGCACTGGAACGCATAGTTGCCGCTGCGGACGCGCGTACTCTGGATGACAGGCGTGCCGCTTATACTGCCGGCCAGTTCATGGCCGAGCGTCCCCGTTTCAAAGCCGCATGACCAAACGCGAGCCATGATTTACCCGTGAGTAATAACGCCCGAGGTAACGGTCACGGTCTGCGGCGCGGTAATCGATAGCGAGTTGAGGATGATATCCGATGCTGACAGGCCAACCGTAAGACCGCTCGTGACAACCGCGTCCGCATTGTTGCGAATCTCGGCCTTTGCCGCCGTCCCCGAACCGCTCGCCGCGACCGATAACGGGACGCCTTGAAGGGTAGCGATCACGGTCCCGGTGCCGGAAACCACAAAAGCAGGGTTTGGAATAACAATCGTGGCCAGCACCCCCGTTGCACCGCTCAAGGCCGACGTCCCGATCACCAGCTTGCCGGTCGAGCCAGCGCCGGATGCCGCGACGATTGTCTTGCTATTCGTCAAGTCGCTCATGTCTTGCAGGCGGGCAGTCTTGAGCGGATCGCTATAAACAACAGGCATTGTACTCTCTCCTTTGTTAAGTCCCGGGGGTTCGGTTGCGGATTGGCGCACGCGGAGTAAAATTTAACGGTGCCCAATCCATCACCGTAAATGGTGTCTGCCAAGCGAGGTTGGAACTGATATTCCAATACTTGACTTGCTCGAACCGTGTCCCGGTTACGCCCGGCGCCGACACGAAATTACAATAGTTCGAGGTGGGATTGCCGCGGCCTTGGTTGGTCAAGAGCTGATTTTTCGCGCGGCAGCGCCGATAGGTCACGTTTGCCGAAGTGTCATAGACCGAAAAGGCGCCATTGAAGTGATTTTCGCAATCAACGTCCTCGACAATCACACCATTGGTATGCTCGACCATGAACGCGACGCCGGTTGGCGATGATTGACCTTTCAGGTAGCCGCGTCTGAATGTCATTGCCCCCGTGCAATAATGGACGCTGCAACTATCTTCCGGCCAACTGTTGTTGATATCATTCTCGACGGAGAAATCCTCGACCGTTGTCGTCGCGGTGCATTGATTGAGTTGGAACAGATTGCCGCGGTAGGGACTGGTTGCCATCCCGCGAACGTTATGGCCTTCCAGAAAGCGAACAATAAGTGTCCCGCCGATGATGTACCCGTACAGACCACACCCGCCTGTAACCTTGATACGTTCGAGAAGGGTTGTCCCGGATGTTCTCGACAGCTCCATGTTTTTGACTTCGCCTGACGTCGGCGTTTGCCCCGATGGCGACGACGTGTTGATGAATTCGAGATCCTGAAGTGTCAGGTTGACCGAATTTGTTGCCAAGAGGCCGACATCGGCGGCGTGCCTGATGATGCAATTGCGAACGGTAACACCAGTGAATGCGCCAATCGTAACCCTGCCCGTGATGTTCCTGTTCTCGATCACCTGGTTGTTTGATGTCACCGTGATGGAGCCTGAATTGGTCAGCGGCGGCAGCGCCCCGCCCTCGGCTACATCCGTTACAGTCACCAGGACGGTCTTGGCGTCAAACAGTCCTTGCGAGTCCGTAGCCCGTACCGTCACCTCGTAGACATTATCGCCGTTAGCGTCTGTCGGCAGCTCGAAATTGGGCGCAGTAATGAATGCCAAGACGCCGGATGTTGCGTTGATGGTGAACTTTGCCGCGTCGGCACCGCCGGTAATCGAAAAGGTAATGGCCATTTTACACCCCAGCCGCCGCTGTTACCGTCATGACATTTTTCTGGTTTTCACCAGCATTAACAGCGATGGCAGAAGTAATCGTTGGAGGCTTTGCGCCCGGTACATCATCAGGATCGGTTGCGGTCACCGTCAGCACCACAAGCTGATTCTCTTTCACTGCGATTGTCGCCGCAGAAGTAATCTGAGGGGGTGACCCTTCAAGAACATCGGTGACGATCACCTGCATAGGTTTTGTTGAACTGAGACCGGTGGCGTCGGCCGCCTTGACGATCACCTCGTAGATATTATCGCCGTTGGCATCTCCCGGCACTTCGAAGTTTGGTGCCACCTTGAACGTCAGCGCGCCGCTCGCGGGGTCGATGTTGAATTTGAGGGCATCGGCTCCGCCTGAGATGGAATAGGTAATAGCCATGGCTCACTTCTTCTTGCTGGGCGGCGAGCGATGCATTGACTTGAAATCGCCGTTCCGCTCGGCCTGGTCGATCTCGTCTTCGAGGTCGTCCGGGTCCGATTTGCCGGCCTTTGCCAGCTTCAGGGTTGTCTTGTCTGTCGGCTTCGGGGCAACCGACACTGTCACCGTCGGCGCAACATACTCGACGACATAGCCGTCCGGGTAATCCTGCTTCAAGGTTTCCGCCGTCGTGAGGGTGTGATCCTCGGGCACCTTGAAGGCCTTGGGCGCACCCTTCCCCGGCTCGTTGATCGAGTGCGACGTGATATCGCCGGGTTTGCGGGCGCTTTCCTTGCTGTTGGCGTTCGGGTTGATGTTGTCGGGCATGGCTGTTGTCCTTACGTGAAGGTCCAGTTCTGGGCTGCTGTGGTAACCACACCACCGGTGACGACGGTCACGGGCAAAGTGCCGGAGGTGGCCTTCTTGGGTGCAGAGGCCGTTAGCGACGTTGAGCTGACATACGTCGTCGGGTATGGGATACCGTTCACCCAGATAACGCTTTGCCGGGTGAAACCTACGCCGGTCGCCGTGACCGTGGCATTGCCGGCGCCGGAGGCCGTGGTTGGTGTGGCCGTCGTCAGCGTCGGGTTGGTGGCCGGCGACAGCGAGGAGGCATGCGAGGCGTTCGGCGTCGTGGTGTAGGCCGCGGTAGAGCCGACCATCACCAGAGCGCCCGTCGCGCCGAGCATGATGGTTGAGGCGTATGACATGGTCGCTGACGTTTCGGTGCCCCTACCCTCGTGCTCGACGCTGGTGCCGTCGCCTTCCGCGGCCGTCTTGACCGCAAATACCGTGGTGTCGGCACCCGGCGAGGTCCAACCGTCATCGGCGTATTCCTGCAAGGGGTCGGTCGGTGGCGTGGTGCCGACGAATGAAAGGTTTGTGGGCGGGGTCGGGTTCTCTGGGGTCACGGTCAGTGCACTCTGGGCCATTATGTTCTCTCCTTTGGTCGATTAGAATGATGCGACACAAGCAAGGGCAATCACCCCACACACGATGAAAATACTAAATCCAAAACCACCGACATCACTTCGATACATGCTGGGAGCAGGGCTGTTCATCTTGGCACCAAAATCCAGAACAGCCAGCAACAGACCAAAAACAGCAAAAATTGCAAATAAGACAGCAAGAATCATCAACGTCCCCTGTACTGACCCGGTGAAAACATCTGGCCCAGTGGGCGGGACAGGTTGTCGAACATGCCAGGCTGACTGACGTTTCCGATGTCGTAAATCGCCTGGTTGATTCGAGCGTAAGGCGCCGGGGGCGGCGGCGTTTGCTGCGCAATGCTGGAGACGCCAGGACTGCCAGGACCGGCGCCGATCCTGCGCCAAGCATCATTCATCTGTGTAGGGGTCGGGCCGCTCGTGGCACCCGATGTGCCATTCGGCCCGCCATTGACCAGCGGCGGCCCGCTGGTTGGCTCGGTCATGCCTTGGCTGCCGGACATGATCGCCGCGATCTGGTCGCGCATGTTGCCGCGGTAGCCGCCGATGCCCGGCACCGGAAAGGCTTGGCCGCTCGCGGTGGACTGGTGCGACACCGGCGGAGCTCCGCCCACGAACGGGCTTGACGGCCCGAACCCCTCCCTCGCCGGAGGCGGGGCACTTGGATCAAAACCACCGCCGCCGCCGATGGTCGTCTGGTTGATCTGGTTACGCAAGCTGCCGCGGTAGTCGCCCGCATAGTTGAACGGGGTGCCACCGCTCTCGAACGGGCTGGAGGGCGCAAAATTCGGCGGCGCGGTCAAACTACCGACGCCACCGCCCGGTGTTGCCCTGTTAAATGCCGGCAACAGGGTGGCCCCGATACCTGGCGCTCCCGCCTCGAACGGGCTGGGCGGCGCCGCCTGAAACCCGCGGCCAGCCGCGAACGGGCTTCCCAAGTTGGTTATCGGGTCAGCACCAGACGTGAACGGGTTGGCGCCGCCGGCATTGCTTCCCGGCGCGGTGGACGGCTGCGGCTCGGTCCCGACGCCGCTGAATTGATTGACGGCATCAATGGCCCTTTGGGGATCGAATCTTGATGGCGGCGGTCCCGGGGGCAATGTCGCACTGGCGCCGGGGTCGTAGCCGGCCCCCGGCGGCATCGAGCGCCCACGACTAAACCCGATCGTAGGGTTCGCCGGAGAAAAGTTGCTGTCGAACACAGCGTCGAAATTCGGTGTGTAAGGAGGAGGCGGGCTGCCAAATCCACCGCCGCCGAACGGTGTCCCGCCACCGCTCAGATTTGGAATCCCCTGCGTGCCGGTGTCGAACGCGGTGGGCATGCGGCCGAATCCACCGCCGCCGAACGGGTCACCGCCACCCGTGTTGAGGTAAGGCACCGGGTCGGTCCCTGCGGTGTCGAAGATGCTGCTGTCGACCGGAACCTGCGTCGGCGGTGCCGGGGCGGCAGGCTTGGCGTTGAAGCCGCCGGTCGCGCGGCCGAAAGCTGCGCCGACCCCGGCGTAATGGGCCGGCTGCGCGCCGAAGCTGCCGCCGCCATACAATTGTGCCTGCGGTATTTCGGCCGCTGCCAGGGTCTGGGCCTGGTTACCGAAATAGTTGTTATTGGCATTGCGCTGGGCGAAAGCGTTGGCGAGGCTGAAACCGGGATCTTGGAAGTAGCCGCTGTTGTTGGTTCCGCCACCGCCGTTGAAGCCGCTCAGGGCTGGAATTCCCATATTGGGAATGCCGGAAACGTCGCTCATGGCACGATTCCCTTACTAGCCGTGGCCTGCTGCTGCTTGAACGCCGCCGCCTGCTGCCGCTCGTTCTGCCGCGCCGCCATATCATTAGCACGTAACTGCTGCTGACGTTCCTGTAGTTCGACCTTCTGCTGGTCAGCCTGCACCTTTACCGCGGTCTCGACCATCTTGGCCTGGTGCTTCTCGCGCTCGTTCATGGCCTTCTGGTTGGCCAGGCCGGCCTTGGCCTCGTCATCCTGGGCGCCTGCCTGCAACTTGGCCAGCTCGATCGCGCGTTGGTTGGCCAATGTAGCCATGTGCTGCTGGTTCTGCATCTGGGCCTTTTCGGCCTCCAGCTTCAGCTTGGCTTGGTCGGTCTTGTCTTTCTGCTGCACCTTCATCTGTTCGACCTGCATCTGCGCCTTGCTCTGCGCGGTGGCGGGGTCGTCGCCCTTGGGCTGGTCGCCCTTGGTCTTCATCAGCTCGACCAAGCCATCAATCGCGCCCTCCATAGCGCGGCCGGCGCGGTACGGGGCGGTGGCGAACTTCAGGATCTCGCCGCAGAATTCTGCGGTCTTGGGCTCGGCGGCAACCATCTGCGCGATCTGCGGCAACAGTTGCGCCAAAACCCCGGTAAATTCGTTGCGCTGCTGCTTCTCGGCCTGCTCGTCGGCCTGGATGGTGGAATCGGTCTCGATGTCGAAGGTGAAGGCGCGCGCGCGGTAATCCTTCACCAAGGTCAGCACTTGGTCGATCGTCGCCTGCTTGCTCAGTTTCTCGACCTGCGCCTGCACCTGGGCCTGGATCTGCTGCACCTGTTCGGGCTGTTGCGCCATCATTTGCTGGCCCTGCGGCGACATTGCCGCCTGCTGTGCCTGCTGCATGATCTGCCGAATCTGTTGCTCGATTTGACGGTTGGTCGGCAACTCGGTCTGCGACATCTCGATCATGGTCTCGGGGTCGAATTTCTCGGTGATGATCTCGATCGTGATCTCGACGAGGTCGCGCGCCAGCCGCACCAGCTCCCCCTGCTTGTCCTTGATGCGGGTCGAGCCATACTGCGATTTCAGTTGCTGCGCGCCGAGCGTTTCCATCGGGTTGGTCGAGCCGCGCATGATGTCGGAGAGGCCGATGATCTGGTAGATATCTTCGATGATTTGCTTGCGCAGCGTAACTAAATGCAGAATGGTCTGCGCGATCACCTCAACCGGCAGCCAGATGATGACTTCCTTGGTCCCGCCGAACGTCGCCCAATTCGAGACCGGCACCATCACCACACCGGGCGTTTTGATCTTGACCGCCGTCGTGACCGCATCGGCAACCTCGCCGCCGCCGGCCGGGTAGAACCCCTTGACCTCGACCGCGTCGCTCAGTGCATGAATACGGCCGGTAAGCAGGTTGATCTCTTTGAGCTGGTCCTTGTACTGCATAACGTCAGGCACGGGAACGAGTGATCCACGCTGAGTCGTCCCGTAAGCTGGCTTCGGACAGGGAAAGAAATTGCGAAGGTGCAGATGCGGGTCGTCCTCATCCAGAATGTCTTCGCAACCTTCAGACACCCAAAGAACTCGTCGATTTTTCTTGTCCCAGACTTCCCAGAACTTTGCCCGTTCTCTGGCATCGGCGCCTCCAACCTCTTTTGCGTCGCGGTCGACCTTGTAGTCGGCTTCCTGATAGGCGTCCCCGGAATATTTGTAAAACCGCTTCCGCGCTTCCTGCCGTGTCAGATAGGAGGCGCCGGCCACCCAGGTCACCTCTCTCCAGTTCCGCGAGATCGAGTGCAGGAAATCCCGCCGATTCTTGAAATCGTAGCATACCTTCTCGTATGGATAATATTCGCCCGGACCGTTGCCGCTCTCGTTGCGGCACCAGACAACGCCGCGATCGAGTATCGCCAGATCGTCACGCACCAGTTTCATCAAATCGTTGATCTCGCCAAGATCGAACGCCACGATCGCACAGCGTTCCACCATCTCGGATGCCGCCTGGTAGACCGGCCGGCGGTCCAAAAACTTCGGCACCACGACCGGCACCGGCGCTTTGGCGTAGATCGAGGGCTTGACCACTTCCATGTTGGCCCAGAACATGGAGAATTCCTTGTCGCGGGCACCAGCCAGCCTCGCTAAATGGGCATACTGCTTATCAATATCATCGCAGTGTTTGTTGTAATCCTCGAAAGCCTCTTCGCTTTCTCTGAGCAGGTTAAGCCACGCCTTAGAATCGTTCGGTTCAATGGTCGGGTTGTAGTCAGCATCATCAAACCTGATGTCGGCGTCGACCGGCTTGTCTGTCACAGAAACAATCCCATTCTAGGCCCTTCCCGCGGTGGCGGTATTACCAGCCCGCGTAGTATCGGCGACGGTATCGGTTTCGGTTCGTTCTTCTGCCTTGCTAGAGCCAGATAACGAAAAGCGTCAGCATAGTGGCTAGTCCAATCATGCAGAGCAGAAGCACGAAAGGCTTTTTTGTCATCGTCCCACTCCCGCCGGTACTGCTCCAGCGCATTGATACCATCCTCGCAGCGCGCATGAAACACGCAAAGCGGCGTCACCCTGCGCACCGCGTTGATGCCGTCCGCGATGGTCGCCATGGGAACCAGCTCGGGGTGCAGCCCCATCTCGACCATGGTCTCGACGCGGGTCTTTCCCGATCCCCATTCCTTTATCTTGGCGTCGTGGGGAACGTAGTCCACGCCCGATCGCCAGCCGTATTTTTTCTCGTGCTGCTCAACCACTTCGGCGTAGTGTTCAAGGCCCACTCCGGAGGCCGAATAGCAATCCAGAATGTAGACTTGGCCTCCGACGTTCTGCCACCACCAGATGGTGGTATCGTCCCGCACGCCGAGGTCCCAAGCGCGGTGCACGGGCCGTGTGTTATCGGCTTCCAGGTCATCTACAATCCTTTCCTCTTTCCGGACATTGGCCATCTCCAGCGCATAGAAAGCGCCGAGGATTGCGGCATTCCAGCTGCACAGATATTCCTGTTCAAACTGCGCCCTGCCGACGTCTTCGCCGTGCAGGGCGCAATATTCGGCCCGTGCCTGCTCCAATTCGTCACTTGAAAGTGCCCCGGTATCGACCGCGGTAAGCAGTTCTGAGAACCATTCCGAGCGTGTCCGTGCGTAGTCGAACATCGCCTTGGCGTGGTTGTGCCCACGCGGGGTCGTGATGAAACTTGCCCACCCGTTGTTTTCCGCCAGCATCGGGCGGTGGTAGGCCCAGGCGCTCGGGTTCGACAGCGCCCATTCCGAATAGGTAATCCCCGCCACACCAGCGCCGACAGTGGCGTCGTATCGATCTGAACCGATGACTTGCCATGTTGCACCGTTCTTAAAACGAATGAACATTTCGTTGTCGTTGGTGGTCTCCCGCATCGCGTGCGGGAACGCCTCATCGATCCGGCGTACCCCGGTGTGGGCGTTGACCGCGGTCCAGATCGCCTTGCGGCCTTGCAGGAACTCGGGCAGGCAGTGCCAGTAGGACGCCGGCCGATGCCACAACGCCACCGCCGAGTGGTGCAGCATGATCTCGTCTTTGCCGGCGCGGCGGTGCCAGATCGCAATCGCCCGGTCGCCGCCGCCCCGCTTGAAAATCCCGTCCTGCAAGTACCGCCACAGCTTCATCTGGTGCCGCCGAGGTTCCCAACCTTTGTGCGGCAGTGAGATGTTACGGGGCATTACGGGTAGGTTCCGTAGCCCGTCGTCGGGTTGTGGTTGTAGTACAAAATAGAAGAACTGATCGGATCTCCCGTCAAATCGATCAGCGTCGAACCCCGAATCAATCGAATGATTTGCGTTCCCGTGTTGAAGGGGATGCGGGTGTGGGTCATACCTGAGGGTACTGCTGTGTCTACAGTTGAGCCACCGGTGATAACGCGCAGCGTTGCTGGCGCAGTCAGCCGCGTGGTGACATAAATCTTGTCTTCAAGATTGAAGAACGCGGTCGTCACGGCGATTCCGGTAATGGTCCGGCTCGAAACGGTCTGCGACTGCCACAGTCGATAAGTACCTACACCACCCGGCGTTCCAGTCAATTGTTCGGCGATCGTCGTACCGGCCGTGACGCCGGAGCCCGTCAACACCTGGCCGAGATACAGCGTCCCTGACGCTATCGCCGTCACCGTCAGCGTGGTACCTGCGATCGACGCGGTGATGCTGGTCGCCGGCGGGGCTAATGCGGCTGGCTGCGTTCGGTAATTATAGAACAGTTCATCCTTGGTGATAGCTGGCGAAGCGCCTGTCTTATACTGCTCGATAAAGATCGCATTAAACTTGGCGTAGCCCACATGCGAGTATTGATGCGGCCACGCATTGACGTCTGGAGCCGTATTGAGCGGCATGTTAGCCGGATCGGCCGGCGTCATGTAGGCTTCACCCAAATCATTCCAGGTGCACAACAGCACCCATACCGGTTTATGGGTGTTGATAATCGAACTCCATTGCGACGCCAAACCCTCGTAGCCATATCGCTCGACAGCCACCATAAAGGTCAAAACATAATTGTTCTGCGTGTAGTAGCTGTTGATTCCACTCATGAATAGCCGGCTATTTTCGCCCATCAACTGTGCATAGGCTTCCGCCGAAACCGTCAAATCTCCCTTCGATCCATCCGAGTTAATCGCCAGGCCATCAAACTGAAAATAGCACAGCCCCTCGGCAACGTTCTTCCACCACGTATTCCAGTCGGCCGAAACCTGTGCGTAGGTTGGGCAATTGGTGTCGACTTGTCCACCTACCGGCCGCCGCGTCTGGAAATTCGGGTAGAACGACGCGGTAAACCCCCCAGAGAACACCGACGCCCAGAACGCCTGGCCCGCCGCCGAGTCCGACGCGGGTGACCCCAATTCGCCGCTGCTCGTGGTCAACAACGGTTTACCGGCGTACCAGAAATAATTGGTGTTGCTGATTCCGGTTGGCGTCGCCGGGGCGGTCCCTTTGAAGGTATTAACCATTGCCTGCACATTCGCCGTCGTTAACAACCCTCCCACTTCCGCAGACATAAAGAGTTTGAACTTCGTCCCGTCTGCGTTGAGCTCCGCAGCTTGTGCCGCCGCGAACATCGCCGCCGCCCATGTCTGGTAGGGAGTATCCCAGGCGCCCGCAGCAACGGCAAAACCGTCAATGCCGAGCGCCTGCGCATCCGTGATGTCCTGAGCATAGTTGGCTTGCAAGTTACCGTAAGTGCTCGTCGCCAAGAAGTAATAGGCGAACACCATCGGTGTTTGGCGCCTGAACATTATGGAGCACCGGGCGCGTTGGCGACGGTCTTGGCGGCTTGCCAGATGCCGGCTTCGAAGAAGTCCCCTATAAAGCCCCCGATATTAATCGTGTAGTTCGGAGCGGTAAACTGAGTGCCGGGACTAACTGTCGAGGTCGACCCATCTACGGACGCGACGGTGCTCGCTCCGTTAAGCTGCGCTGATAATGTGTGCCAAGCATTATCGGTCGCGGTGACGGTAACGAAAGTGCCGGCGTAAATATGGGCTTTGTTGTTTGCGTCACCGGCGCCGATTTGCCAGCCCGCGCCATTTTGTGAAAGAACCGCCCGAAAAACCGTTAAATCACCAGTGCGTTTAAACGCGGCGTATACGGTGGTAACCGCGGACTGCACCGTGCCAGAGGAATTGTTGTAGAGTTGCGTAATTGCGCTACAGCGAACGGCGGGGAGCGAGCCGTTGGCATTCAGGATGAAAGCAGCCCTGCTCCCGTCAGTAGCTTGCGTCAGGTCGAGGGCCGCCCCGAAACTCTTGAGCGCACCGCTCTGGTCATAAAAGGTAACAACCTTGGCCGTCGTCGCCGCCATGAACGTGGCAGCGGTTGCGACGTCAAGGGTGCCATCCGCCAGCGAGTTGATATCGGTCTGCGCGCTGTCCGACGCTCGGACAATGCGTATAGCCTTTGTCCCGCACTTGGCCGCACTGGCCGCCCGTAGGCCCCACCAGCCAAACAGATTGGTTGGATTGGTATCGAGCGGCCCTACGTAGGCGCCGCCCCCGGCCGCAGGCGTGAGCGCGCCGCGCCCGGCGATTATCCCTGGTCTCGCCGGCCATACCATTACGTGAAGTTCCCAATCCCGATGCAGGACACGTTGGCGCCGGTGGTGATCTTCCACGCTCCGGAAACCGAGATCATCCCGAGAGGGATGAAGAACGGCACCAGGTTGGAGACGCTGGTCGCGCCGCCGACAAACACCGGGATCGAGATTGCGTTATCGAGCAGCGTGACCAGGCCGGGGGAGGTCGTGGCCGGGATCACAAGGATGCCAGAGATGTAATCTCCCGTCGCTCCCGTCGCCCCGAGCGCCTGAGCCGTCTGCGAGGCCGCTACCGTTTCATATTCACCCGCGCCGAAATTGGTCAGCGGTGTGTTGCTGACGGGCTGCGCGGTACCGGACGCGACCCCCTGCACGCTCAGAACCTGGGTCGAGGGCGAGCCTGCGGTGCCGACTGTAACCGCCGACGTGACGAGTGACTGCACACTGGCGCTGATCTGTTTCCAGATCGAAACCGCAGAAACCGATGTGGTGTCGGTCGAGACGCTCTTGGCGTCGGTTGGCTCTCCAAAAGGAATCAGCCCCGTAGCAGAACGAATTTGAATCGGAAGAGGTTTCCCGGTAGCCACATCAACGTCGTTAGCCGTACCGTCAGGACCCCAATTGATCTTCGGGCGCGGATATTTAATGCCGCCGATGTCATCATTGGCGAACGTTTCGTTGCCGCTTGCAACGGGAAGCGAGCTATTGTCAACCATGACCAGGTTCCCTTTACCACTGAAGGTGATGTATGCGGACCGCAGTGAAGTTGGTTACGGGAGCAACAACAATACCATTGAACAACGCGGTATCCGTCGCCTCGATCGTTGCCAAGCTGCCGGAAATCGTAACGCCGCCACCGGTATCGAGACTGCCATCCTCGAAGATATAGGTCACCGGAATGCCGAGAACCGGTGCGACCACCTTGGTCACGGCGAGGCCGCGCTTGACACCGGAAACCGCGATCGCCTCGGTCACCGGCGCACCGCGCAACGGCGTCGTCGCCGTGACGTCAACAACGGCAATACCGCCAGAGGCTACGGTGATGACGGCGGTTGCCATGCATTATTTCCTATTTCATCCAGAGACCGGTAAAGGCCAGTGCCAGCAGCACACACGCGACCCCGGCCATATCGCTCGACAGCCACCATAAAGGTCAAAACAATCCCACCATCGTTTCATCTTCGAACGCGCTAAGTGCGACGACGCAAGCAGCAGCCTTGACATCTTCAATCATTCTATCGTCGACCACAATTGTCCCGTGGTTACCTTGATCAAAAGAGCGCTGCATATAATTGGCAAGAGCTACAAGACACTCGGCCAGCTCGTCGCGCTTCTCTTTGCTGCGAAACTTCATGTTTTCCCCACGCAGGCCTGCCGGTAGAACTGCTCGTTGACGAGAATGCGCGCCTTAACCGCCCTTCTCGCCGTGATGGCGCCGTCACCCTTGTTGACGATAACCGGGCCGTAGAGCTGACAAAAACTGTCAACCGTCTCGACATGCGCGCACATCGCCAGGCTATTTAGGCTCAAGATCGCGCAGACCGAGATCAAGTTCCTCGTCCGACATCGCATCGACCTTCTCCTGTATGGCTTTCTTGGAAGAGACTTTGCGGGCGATGTTCAGGGCGGTTTCGGCGATCACCTCGTTCCGGCCGTCCTGCTTCCATTGCTCCTGGCTGACGGCCGACAGGATCCAGTTGACGAACTTCAGAACCGCGAGCACAAGGCCGATGATGTTCATGACAAAAATATCAACAGGGTGCCACAGAGCATCAGCCAGTTTGTATTACCGGTCCAGACCGCCATCCCCACACCAAAAGGGATGCAAAGCGCGAGCAGCGTAACGATAACCGTGATGACGATCTGGTCCCGCGAGAACATCTACTTTGTAACGTTGGCCGGTGTTGCCGTGATCATACTCTGCGGCGCAGTCGGCGACAGCGTCACCGACTTAACGTCGTCCATGGCGGCCACCGTGGAGACAAGCGAGTTCTGCCGCGCCGCGAGGCCACCCCACAACGTTGCGGCCAGCCCGACAACGCCGCCGAGGATCTGCGTCCAGGTGCCAGCGTCTAGCCACGGGATCTTGGCGGCGAGGAGGCCGGCAAAAAATGAAACTACCGGTGCGAGTGTGGTCTGCCATTGGGTATTGTTCATGCCATTCTCCATTCCGTGGTTGAAGTCGGGTTTGTCGGGTTGGTCACCTTGCGTCACTTCGACTACAAATCGGATGTCCGGTTTTTGCATCGTATTCTCTCCCATAAGAGAATGGACGTTCAATTACCGGTATCGTGCTTAGCGTAAAGTTGTCCCTATAGAAACCCCACCACCTGTGTGAGATCACGGTGACATCACGGAACGGGAACTCGGTTTCGCAATTGCGATAACTCAGCCGTCGTTACTCCTGCCGTGGCTTCGGCTTTCTGGAAATGGTGATTCCCTTGCGCTCAAGTTTGGCGAGGAAGGCCAGCGGTGTTACGGTGTGGAGGTCCCCAAACGAGTGGAAGATGTCAGCGAACTTATCAATCAGTTCCTCGCGCTTCTGGCTTTGTCTCTCCTTCATGCGTCGTTCTCCTGTCTCAGCCCCCGGTACAGTTCGTGATGAACCCGGAACCGGTTCAACTCCTCCAACTGCTCGATCCGCTCCCGCAGCTTCCTGATCTCCCCGATCGCCTCCGCCAGAACCTTCCTGCCGTCGTTCCAGTCCTCCAGCCGATCGAGTAGGTCGTCAGCCATATGCCACACATATGGCAGCCAATGCACCCGCCCCGAGCGCAAACCACATCGCGTTCTCTTTCCAGCTATATGGATTGCGTCTCATTATATTTTCCCATCAGACCCTCCCTTGGCCATCACGCACCTTGTCCAACAGGACCCCATACGTCCCGCAGTCCTTCGCCAGCGTGTTCCAGCGGTACCACACCTCGTTCGCCGCCAACTGGTCAAACTTGACGTCCTTCGTAAACCACGGGAACCACCGGTAGGGCGTAACCCGCTCGCTCAGCTCCTCCCGGATAAACGACCCGCACGCACACTTCGCAGAATTGCCCCAATTGTACCGCTGGTCCCGCGGCTTGCCGGCCAGCCACAGAATGAACCGCTCCCGAAGATCGTCCGCAGGCGGATCCATGTGTTTCATGATTTAGGTCCTCTTGCTCGGCGATTGTCCTCAGCGATCGAGGCATCGGCCCACCGGTCACACTCAGCCTCAAGTTCCGCAACCCTGGCCCGTAGCAACCGGTTCTCAGAGCGCAACCGGTCACGCTCCCGAGCCTCTTCCACTCTGATGTCCTGCAAGCGATCAAGTTCGTTCATTGGGCCAAAATCCGGATCATGTCCAAAACGATCCACGGTCCCACCAGCGCCAGCGCAATCCCCATCACAGTTACACAAACCACCGGAATGGCGTGCGCCAGCATCACCAGATCCTTCTCCCGATGCCACTCGGCAAGCGCTACCTCGTAATCCGCCCGGTGTCGCGCATACTCCTCGGCCGAATAAAGCCAGGGTTCCGGCAAGTGAGGCCTCGGACGTATCAACATCCCGGCCTCGGTTTCGGCTTGTGGGTTGGCTTGGGCTTCGGTTTCTTCGCCATGGTTCCTCCCTACTTCTTGGTCGTCGCCGCCTTCACCGCCCACATCGCCGCCTCCTCGTAAGCCGTCTGCGCCATCGCAGCAAGCCGCGGCTCGAGCGCCTTCAGATCCTCGCACAGATCAATCAGGTCGGCCGTGTACCGCTTGATCTTGTCAACCATATTGTCCTTGGAAGGGTTGAAACTCTCCCGAACACGCTCCGCTCCGATGCTCATGTTGCCTCCTGGTTTGTGGTTTCGAGGAAATGATGTGTGGGGCCATCCACTTAAGGATCCTCTGCCGCCCCACGGGCAGCCCGTTATTTTCCTTCGCCAAATACTTTCCAACCACGGTTGCGATCCGGCAACATCTTTTGGTCACGGTCAGCCAACCAGCTCCCTTCAATCCTGACTAACTGGCGGATGCGCTGAAGGATGTTAATCGACGACGTCGGGTGCCCCTCCACTTCGCCGCCCGCAAGGCGGACAACAGCTAGAAGTGCACCCCTTTCCGCCGATAGAGCCGTGCGACAATCAGCCCAAGTGGACAGAATGTTGTCATATTGGTCGTGCCAAGCCCGGATGTCCCCCGCCGTAATCCCCTTAACGGGCTCATCGTCACCAGCCCCCGGATCATCAAAATCCAGAAAAGACCTCGGTACTCTGTTGGTCGCTCTCTCCATGGTTCCTCCTCAAAAGACCTTCCGTCTGCTAGGTTCGAAGAAATGTTCCTTGTCAGATCTCCTCTGACTCGTCAGGGGCGATGGAGGACCAATCGCACCACTTGCCAACATGCTCTGGTTGGACGATTGAACCGGCTTCGGGGTCGCGGAACAGGTCCATCCAGACCTTATCCTTAGCCACCCACGAGATCGGCCCATAAACGCCGATCGTGGTCAGGCCGCCGTGATCTACTGGCATAAGCAGGCATTCCTGCTCATCTAGCGGTAGCTTTTCTTTCGGGTCGAACCATACCGTCATTTTAACCTCCCACGGTGGTTTCAAGGAACTAGACATTACCGGTACAGGAGTCCCATCTAGGGTCCCATAATTCCGGTCGACCGGGGTCGGGGCTCCCCACCCCCTGCATCGAGTTGGGTCAGTACTCCTTACTAGGTCTGACCCTTGGCCCTGCGCTTGCGCATATACTCTCTCATGTAGCCGGCGCGATCAAACTTCGGTTTCGTGGGTTTGGTCAGGAGACGCTCAAGCTCGTCACACAACGCCATGGCGTCAGCGTTGCGAGGCATCGCTCGCCGGACCCGGGCGATTGTGCTGATCAAGAACCCTATTTCCATGGGGGTAGACTACACTCTAACAGATGTTAGTCAAGCACTGTCTAACGTTAGACTTGTTAGAGTTTGGTCTCAAGCAGATACGTCCCAACCAGTAGCAGCATGGCGCTCACCAGGAACCAGGCGTCGAGCTCATACACCGTGGAACCCACCATTCATACAGCCGATCGAGCTGTTTTAGCCGCAAAACAATCCGCCACATCTGCACGTGATGATCATGCTGCATCGTCGGGTTTCTCTGGCTCGGCCTCGATCGTCAGCACCTCTTTGCCCTCGATCACGACAGGTTTTTCATCAATATGTTCAAGGATATGGCGAATTGTGACCTTGATGTCACCGTCGACGGTGTGGTTCTGGTCGGCCTTGCCCCAGCCGCGGTCCAGGATCTGCGTAGCCGCGGCCACACGGGCAGCTGGCGGCGACTGCGTTTGCCTCGCAATCCCCACTAACGTATTGAGCGCCATAGTTGAATGACTACGAGCTGCCATTCTCAAGTCACGCATCGGTTTGGCTTTGGACACTATTTTTGCCTTCAGTTAGTTGAACTGAGCGTTCCCAAATCTGCTGGATTACCGGTGTTTTACCGCCCGTTGTCATCCAATGGCAAAACACCTCTGGCCCAACTCTAAGATCCCAAGGCGGATAAACCATTGGAACACCGCGTAACCAGTTCCAAAAGGCTCTCATTACATCCTCATCACGTACTTGTCATTTGACAATCTATCATGGTCCTGTACATTGATGCCACAAACAACGGCCCTTGGCGGGGCCACAAACCGGAGAGTAACATGAAAGCCCACCGTAAGGACATCAATACCGCTCAGCCGTGAAGCCAGAAAGCGCGCGGCGCAACATTTGTTGATCCGCGGCTTGGCTACCTATGCCGAGATTGCCGAGCTCACTGGCGTATCCCGGCAAGCGGTTCGGCAGCAAGGCGTCAGGCTAGGCGCTGAGACAGCCCGCGAGCTCCACCTAGCTAGGATCTGGCAGAAAGCCTTGCTCATGGCCCCATCACCACCCAAGCCATAAGAATCACAAGCCATGAAATAGCCAGTGCTGCTGACATATAGATCCAGTCATCCCTGTTGAGCGGTTCCATTGCTGGCTCCCGCATTGAGAACGCGAGCGGCCTCATTTAGCTGATTTACATATTCCTTGAGGGCTCGTAACACCTCCGGTTCCAGCGCTATCGTGTGGTCGCCATTCTCGCGCGGAGTCCGCAGCCAGATTTGATAGCCGTCGAACGATGCATAAACGCCATCCCCTAGATACTCTTCCCTCATTGCTTCCTCCCGATTGCTGTCTGGTCTTGGGCCGCAAGCCAATTTTTTGTGGCCTCTATGGTTTCCCTGATTTTAGTTTCAAGGTCTTGCATCAGCTCAATTTCACGACGATCGTAAAGCCACAGGACAGCTAGCACCCTTCTCGTTGTCCACATAAATCTCATTTCTTTCCTCCCGTCGCTTGTTAGGTCTGGTTCATTTTGCCGTCTGGCATGCGCCTGCCGATGGAGTGCAAGGCCTGCGGGTCGTTGCCGGTTACCTGGCCGCGTTTGCTGCCGTCATCAAAATGCCAATGTCCAGCTGCTAGCGCGGTGAGGATCTGGTCAATCGTCACGCCTTCTACACGGTAGCTGTCTTCAACTGTTGAGATATCCACCCCGCCAAACTCGGTTTCGCACATGCGCGTCACCATATCGAAATTGATGGCCTGCCTGTCGAAAATCATGAACATGAGCGACCTCGCATAGCGGTAACGCTTATCAGAAGAGTGCGCTTCTGCGCCCTTTTGTCAAGCGTGCTCCATTGCCAGCCATGCTGACGTTATTTTCACGGACGCACTGCGCAGCGAATCAAGCACGGCCTGCCGCCCGCGGTATGGGCTGTTGTAGCCGAGGAAAGAGCCCACCGTGGTTATGTTGTGTTCACTAAGTACCACGCTGGCCAGCGCCATGCGCTCCAGCGCCAGCAATCCACGGCCTGCTGTTTCAAACATATCGCGGTGCCAGATCACCTGATCGCCGCCGCCGCCTTGCTGGCCGGATACCATCACACGGTCGAGGTCGACGGCCCGCAGGCTCCCTGACTGGTATCCTAAAAACCAGTGCAGCCGATATTTCGCCAAGACATGGAATTGTGTCTCGGTCAGTTGCCCCCGCGCGCGCGCCTGTTCCAGCGGAGCATCAAGCATCCGCACAATCCGGTGCGCACCGTCGCCGCCTATCTGGAAGTCACCGCCCGCCTTTGCTAGACGTTCCTGCGTTGGCATGGCACTCTCAGACAGGGCCGAGGATTGCGAGCGCGGCCCGCTGGTGCGCTTTGCCGTCTTGCCTGTCTTCCTCCACGCCCTTGCCTTTGACACGCTGTGCGCCCTCCCCTGTTGATTTAAACGGCATCTGACGCGGTTATTCTTTCAGCCATTCGTATTGCCCCTTCGGAGCCTTGGCTGGCTGGCATGTGCAGCAGCCATCCTGCTCGACGATTGCCCAGCCGGTTTTGCTCCAATGGCACGGTTCGACGCGCTGATCATCCCGCGGCTTTTGTATCTTTGCCCGCTGGATTTGCCGGCGCCACGATTTGACAAGATCGCTCATTGGACCCCCTATCGCAGGATGCAGTTGCCGGCGTTCATCTTGGCGAGGTCGCTGGGCGCAAGAAATATCCCGGCTCTGCGGATAGCGTTGCCGGTTACCGGGTCATAGGGCTCGCCGACCTTCGGCATGTTCGTCGGGAACGTGTTGCGGTCGTGCTCGGCCCGCCATAGGCCATAATCCCGCAACGACAGCGCCAGCCGGTCGTGCAGCGCCATGTCGTCAGCTCGTGCCGGCGGCGTCAACAACGCCGCCGATGCTATTGCCAACACTATCAACTTGTTGATCTGTCTCATGTTGTTTCCTCCGTTGGTGATAATTTTTCAGCCATTGCCTTGATTTTTCAAGGCGGGCTAGGTTCTCAGGCTTGGTGCTGCCGGTCCGTAGGCCGGATGTGTAGGTATCAGCCCCGGAGATTGCGGCATCACTGCTTGGCAAACGCTCAGCGGTATTCTGAGGCGTCACGCGTTCCGGGGCTGATTTCTGCGACTCCCTTACCGAGCCGTCTGAGGGGTCGCGGATCATGCTGACACCTGCGCGAACATGCCGGCATCGTCCTCAATCCGGCGTTGTGCCATAGCGGCATAATCCGGGTTTAGTTCGATCAGGATCGCGTGGCGGCCCTGGCGATCAGCAACCATGCCAGTCGTCCCAGCACCTCCGAACGGGTCTAGGACCGTGCCGCCGGCGGGACAGCCAGCCTTGATGCAAGGTTCGACCAGCGCTGGCGGGAACGTCGCAAAGTGGGCGTCCGCGTATCCCTGCGTGGTGACTTCCCACACGCTGCGCTTGTTGCGGGTATCGGATATTTTTACGAAAGCCTCATTACCTGTCCCAACAACGCCTTGGCGTTTCCCGTCATAGGTTAACCGCCCCTCGCCGGCCCGATTGTCGTCGGCCCATTTGGCCGCTTCCTTGATCGCCGCCGCATTGTAGTAATACCGCGCCCGCTTGCTCATCAAAAAAATATACTCGTGCGCCTTGGTGCAACGGTCGGTGACGCTTTCCGGCATCGGGTTGGGCTTTGACCAGATGATGTCCTGGCGCAGATACCAGCCGTCAGCCTGTAGGGCGAAAGCAACGCGCCACGGCACGCCAATCAGGTCTTTCTGCTTCAGCCCAGGTGGCACATCTGCGACAGCCCGCTCGTAGTTGTCGCCAAGATATTTCTGGTTCTTCCCGCCGAACCCGCTGCCGCCCTTCTTGTCCGACCGAGCATAGCTATCCCCTAGGTTCAGCCAAAGCGTGCCATCATCTCGGAGGGCGCGGCGCACCTCCCGGAACACGGCTACCATTTCCGCCACGAATGCGTCAGGCGTTGACTCCAGCCCGATCTGGCTATCGATCCGCAAGGCTCCGCAGTGGCGGCAATCACCGCCCATCGATCCGACACCGTCCCGATTCCGTTGTGCGCGGTCGTCCACTATGCCATCAGCTCTGCCTGCCCCAGGTCGGCCCTGCTTGTGATCGCACTCCAGATCGCCGCCGGCCCATTGCGCCGTTCCATAATCCCGCAAACCAAAATATGGCGGCGAGGTCACGCAACAATGCACCGATTGCGCTGGCAGCGTGCGCAGGATCTCACGGCAATCGCCCTGTCGAATTACCACCGTCATTGCTTCCTCCCCGAGATGCCTGCGAGAGCCTCCTCACTCAGCGACAGGTTCCCTTTGGCCAGCCCTCTCTCAACAGAGAGACTAGTAGTAGTTATCTTCTTATCTGTATCTGGTCGTTTTGCCATAACAGTAGTAACACCGTTACGTAACGCCCTTAATGTAGCTATCTCTTCTCTCTGCCGCCTGCGGAAGTTCCGTTGTCGCTCCGCGTTGGTCTGATCAGTCTTATCTGTCTGATATTGCCACTGATTCCAGTCGTGCGGGACAAAGCTGCCATCCTCGCGCTGGTCGAAAAGATTCTTGGCAACCAGCTCGGCAACAGCAGCGTAAGCTCGACGTTTTGTCATCCGAAGTTTGACAGAAATCGTATCAAAATCAGGCAATACGCCACCGTATTCGTTCGCCACGCAATTCAGGTTGAACCAGTTGCGGTGTTCCTTGTTGCTCAGTTTGATCAGTTTGGCGTTGTCAACACAGGAATTCTGCGCTCGCCACCAGCGGCCGGGTTTCATGGGTTCCGCCTCTTAATGATGCGGTATGGCTTATATGGACTGGCGTACACCTCAAGCCAGCCCCACCAATACGGGTTTGCAAATGAGTGGCGAACGATAAGAGCTCGCGGGTCACCCATCATACATCCATAGCCGCCGTGTTCCGCACCGCCTCGGCAAGCATATTGCGAAGATCATCCCTACTGACATTGCATTTCGGGAAGTTCTTGCGGTAGCCGGCTGACGTCTTGGACATGCCGGACGAACTGAGGAAAGCGCGGGTTGCCTTCTGCTGCTGTTCCGATCGGGTGGGATGGGGTGGGCGCGCCTTTGGTTCAGCCTTCTTCTTGGCAAAGCTCTCGTTTTTCTTCCTGGCGTTGGTCCTGTTGCGGCGGTCTAGTTTTCTTTGAGCCAGTATTTCTGGCGGAAGCTGCGGTAGGGCATTGTTCCTAATGCGCGAAGCTCTTCCTGAGATTGCACAGCGGGTGTATGATGTTCCGTGACCCTTGTTAATCAGGTCTGCAATCTCGGAAAAACTAAACGGTGTCGTCGACAACAGGCAGGTCAGCATTTCTGAATGTGCTGACGGCCATAGGGTTTTTGGGTTTGACATTGTTTGCCTCGTTGTTTTGTTGTTGCTCCATGGGAGGCGTGAACCAATCCTCAACTGCTTGCTGAATGGTCAGAGCGAGATCGTGACACGCCTGCTCGTAAGCGTAATCGTAAGGCGTTGAGTCCTCGCTGATCGGCTCGTCACGCAGAAAATGTTCTGCCAGTTTATAGCAAGCTGGATCATAGCTCTTAGCCATTGTTCACACCTCCCATCCCGTAATGAATGGCCTTGCCGATCAGGATGCCGAGCGCGAGGTTCACCAGAAGCCACACGACGCCAGCGATAATCCAGATCATTCGGCACCCTCTAGTGACTGGTAGTCGTCAGCAGTAGACTGGCCCTTTGTGAACTTCCTGATTGCCTCGATGGTATCCCAATCGGGGCGGCATAGCCGGCGGCGGATGCGGCTGACGGTCGGCCGCGATCGCTTGATGCGCAACGCGACCGCGTCATCATCAAGATTGTGGAGCGTCATATAATCTGAGAGGTGCATAACGGGCATTGTACGCTATGTGTACCGGTAGTCAATTCCTTTGTTGAAAATTATTTGTACGGTTAGCGCACATTTCCGCTTGACGCCCCGGTACGCGAGGTGCACATTGCCCCTATCGAAACGGAGAAGCAAGATGATCCCGAGCACCAAGCAGAGGAAAACCGACAAAGCACAACCAACCATAGTCGTCGACGGTGTGAGCTACAAAATCCCAGCTTACTTGCGTGATGCAACCGACGAAGAAATTACCCGCGTCATCCGCGGCTGGAGAAAATCACAATGACCCACACCGTCCCGAGCGCCAAGCAGATGGAGGACAGCCGACAGACCCACTATTTTCGTGATGCCGACGATAACCGGCTGGCTGTCGTCACCGAATTTCGTCAGGGCTATGAATACGGAGCCGGCGAATATGTTGCATGGGTAGAGGGCGAGGAGGATGGCCTAAACGGCGTCGGCAGCACCATGATGGAAGCGATCGCTGACCTTGCCGCCCTGATCGAGGAAAATGCGTAGCACACTAAACCAAAATGGAGGATTAACATGGAAATCAACGGCAAAAAGGTTGTAGACGCGACCAAGCCCATTTCTATCCATATCACCGCGCGTGACGCCATAGACGGCGCAAACAAGGACCCGGCAGGCTGCGCAGCGGCGCGTGCCGTGAAGCGTGATTTGCATTGCGTCAGCGCCCGCGTTCACATCGGCCGCGTCTACGTCGAGACCCCCAAACAATGGGTTCGCTACCACACGCCGAGATCGCTCCGAACTGAAATCATCGCCTTCGACCGCGGCGGTTCTTTCGAGCCGGGTGAGTACAAGTTGGGGGTGCCTGAGAAGAATAGGCACGTTCGGGTGGAAAAACGAACGGGGAGGACCGGAACGAATAAAGATGCAAGCGCAAAGCGCCGCAAGGTTTTGATTGCCAAGGTCAAGCGCCACGAAGTCACCGGCATTCGCCCGAAGGGGGCCAACAGATGACCGCCCATCATCATATCGCCGACTATATACACCAGCCGCCAGAGGTGTTCATTACCTGCGAAGAGTGCTGCGGCGAAGGCGCGATCGAGGTCTGGGGAAGCGTCAGTCGCTGGTCTATTGACCCGCCATGCGCTCACGTCATCCCCTGCCGAGCCTGCGATGGCGTAGGCGGATTTATTTGTGAGGCAACATAATGACCACCCAGCAACTCGACATAGTCCCCACCATCCCTGAGCCCGGCGGCATCGTTCAGATGGAGCCGCGCGCCGTCACGCCCATGGACATGCTCAACCGGGCTGTGCAGTCCGGCGCCGGCCTCGACGTGATCGAGAAATTCATGGGTCTGCAAGAGCGTTGGGAGGTAAATCAATCGCGCAAGGCTTTCGACAACGCCATTTCGGCGGCCAAGGCTGAGATTCCGAACATTACGAAGAACCGGGAAGTTGATTTTACATCGCCGAAGGGCCGAACAAACTACCGCTACGAGGACTTGGGCGAGATTGCCCGCGTCGTCAACCCGATCCTCGCGAAATACGGCCTCTCCTATCGCTACCGGACGGCCTCGCCGGCCAACGAGCCGGTTACTGTGACTTGCATCGTATCGCACCGTGACGGGCATTTCGAGGAAAACACGCTATGCGCTGGTCGGGATGACAGCGGAAACAAGAACAGCATCCAGGCTATCGGTTCGACGTTGACCTATTTGCAGCGGATGACACTCAAGGCAGCGCTCGGCCTCGCCGCATCGAACGACGACGACGGCAAGAATACCGGCGCCAAGATCACCGAGCAGCAAGCGAAGGAGATCGCCGACAAGTGCGGTGAGGTATCCGAAACCTTCCATGAGAACTTCTGCACCTACTTTGGGGTAGATACCATCGCAGACCTGCCCGCAAAGGAATATCAGCGCGCGCTCGTCGCCATTGGCAAGAAAAAGGGAGCCGCAAAATGAGCGACATCATCCAAGGCTCAGACGAGTGGAAAGAACTGCGCCGTGGCAAGGTCACGTCCTCCCGCGTCGCTGACGTGGTTGCCCGGACCAAGACTGGATATGGCGCCAGCCGCGCCAACTACATGGCCCAGCTCATTGCCGAGCGCCTGACCGGCACGGTAGCGGAGTCATACACCGACGCCGCGATGCGGCACGGCACAGAGACCGAGCCCGAAGCCCGCGCCGCCTATGAGTTTTACCAAGGGGTAACGGTCAAGGAAGTTGCGTTTGTTCCGCACCCTAAGATCGACCAAGCTGGGTGTTCCCCGGATGGCTTGATTGGCGATGAATTCATGGTCGAGATCAAATGCCCCAATACCGCGACACATTTGGAGACGCTTCTAGTCCGATCAGTACCCGCAAAGTATGTCGACCAGATGCAGTTTCAGATGGCCTGCACGGGCCGCAAATGGTCCGATTTCGTTTCATACGATCCCCGGATGCCCGAGAACATGCGCCTGTTCGTCAAGCGCCTACCCCGCGACAACAAGCGGATTGCCGAGCTGGAGGCCGAGATCGCCGCGTTCCTGCTGGAAATGGCAGTGAAGCTGTCCGAGTTGAACAGCCTCTATGGCGAGAAGGATGCTGCGTGATGTGCTATTGCATCAAAACCGCAAACGAACATCTGGCACAGTTCAACACGAAAATTGAATTGCCGATATGGACAAGCAGCGGCGTTCGGCCACCGTTTATTCTGACGATGAAGATTGACGCGAAGAAGCGCGGCAAGCCGAAAATGATTTTCGCGAGCTGCTGCCCGTTCTGCGGCGTAAAATATCCGACCTCAAAAGAGAAAGCTGCCTGATGGCCCGCGCAACGCTTGTCCTTGTATCCCCCGAGATCCGCGAGAGAGCTGCCCGTTGGGTCGCAGAGCTGCCGGACGGCACGCGGGTTGACTTCAAGGGGCCTAGTCGCTCGTTGCAGCAGAACGACAAGATGTGGGCAATGCTGACCGAGGTTGCCACCCAAGTCACTTGGTATGGAGACAAACTGTCGGCCGATGACTGGAAGATGATATTTATAAATGCACTCAAGCGTGAACTGCGTATGGTTCCAAACTTGGACGGCAGAGGGGTTGTCGTTGTTGGCCAGTCGTCATCCGACTTGAGCAAGAGCGAGATGGCCGACCTTATCACGCTGATCGAGCAATTCGGCGCGAACCATGGGGTGGTGTTCCATGACTAGATCAGTACCGGAATGGATCTCAAAGCATGATAACCAAGCAATCCCTCCTCGCGTTAGGGTTAGGGTTTTTGATCGGAACGGCGGGCGCTGCCATCTTACAGGTCGCCGAATCCGGGCGGGTGAAGCCTGGGACTGCGATCATGTTGTTGCTCTCGCTAATGGTGGCGAGCATCGCGAAAGCAACTTGGCGCCAGCGCTGAAGGCTCCGCACCGCGAAAAGACCAAGGCAGACGTCGCCGAAAAATCGTTAACGGCCCGCAAGCGCAAGAAGCATCTTGGCATCAAGAAGCCGCGAACAATGACGCGCTGGCGCCGATTTGACGGCTCCATTCGAGAAGCGGGTAGAGAACGATGAATGGACAATCCCAACCCACAATCGAGGAACGGCTGCGCGAGCGCCACCGTGTCGATTCCGACCTGATGTGGCCGCCGCCGTCAGACCTTGATCTTCTGGCGGCGGCCGAAATCGCCACCCTCAAAGTCCGCATCTCCGAACTCGAATCCAATGAAGCGGCCTACAAATCCATCCTCGGCGAGCGGACTTATAACGAGGTGGCAGAGCATATCAGGGGGTTGGAGGATGCGTTGCGCGATGTCATTTGCTGATACGCGCCCCGAACAGACGGAGAAATAGCGATGGAATCCCTTCCCGACCAACAGAACCAGATCAACGAACTGCGTGCCAGAATTGCCCGGCTGGAGGCCGCTCAATCGCAGAGATCGAGGTGCCCAGGCTGTGATGGGCATGAATGCGACAACGGATGCGCCTACCCAGGCGCGCTCACGCGCCCTGATGGAAACAGCAAATGAGCGAAGCAGCAATCATGCAGGCGGCACGCGAAGCGGCGCCGGACAATCGCGTTTATAGGTCAAGCGGCGACCTGTGGACTGATGGGCCGATCAACCTGAGCAAGTTTGTGCGGTTTCTTGCGCGGCAGCCTTATGTCGAGAAGGCAAAGGAGCGTCGCGAACTTGTGCGAAGTCCGCGAGGGCAAAATGACTGAAACTTGGTTTGACCCGATTGATGTAATTGCTGACACGCTGTTTGACGAAGGCGATGCAGTTCTGGCCCTGCTGGAGAACGGTGATACCGTATCGCTGTTTTACGGCCAACTTTCCGACGGCGAAGATGACGATTGGACATGGATGGGCTTTTACAACGAGGACGGCGAAGAGGTTTTCAATGCCGACATCAAGTCCGTCCGGCTAAAGCCGGAGTCTCCGGCTGTCCGAAACAGTGAAAGGAAACTATAAATGAGCGAGCCCAAGCCATGGGCGCCAGAACGGCGATCCCGCGTCAAAGCTAAGTTGGACAAGGAAGCGGCCCGTGCCGCAGCTCGCTTGGGGGCTCACTCGGTATGGATTATAGCTACCTTTGCTGACGGCGAATTCATGCACCTCCAGGATGGCGGTTCGTCACCGTGGCCGCTCAAGGAGCTATACCAACAAATGCTTCGGGCCACCGAGATGAACGAGATCGCTGACGATGACCCTGGGTTTGTCCAATAGCCCAGACGAATGGAGACGGAAAGTGGCTGATGAGCCGGGCGGGAATGACGCTAAAATCTATATGGAAATATGCGCCTCTCTGATGACGCACTTCGGCGAAACGGAGGTTGAAATTAACCTTAGCGATGTGCCGAACAAACCGTTCCAACTTTGGCGGCGCTTCGATGGTGAAATACTGGTTGTGCGTCTAGTCTGGGAAGACGCTCCGTTGCAGAGTGGCCAATGAACGAAAAAGAGCCCGACCCCATGGCAGGGCCGGGCAAGTCTCTCTGGGAGGCGTCAGACAACCGGCGATTTACCGGCGCCTGCCGGACATCAGCGGGGCGTTCGGGTCCACTGGCGGGTCGGTGGGCGGGGGGACGTTGGTATTGAGCGCCGCGTCCATGGCGGTGGCGTCCGCAGTCTCGACGGTGAATACTTCGTCGATAGCCGCCTGGATTTCCGGCGTCATCTGGTTGGCGAGTGCCGCTTCCAGTTCCGCCTTCTTTGCATCGAACAGCGCGATCAGCGAGCCGGTGCGGGTGCTGTTTGCCTTGACGACGTCAAGGGCTTCCTGAATTGTAGCCACGGGTGGTACTCCTTTGCTTACACCTGGGAGCCGCCAGGAGCGGTTTTATCCTGCTTGGCGCTGTCGATCTTCACGTTAGTACCCTTCAGGATATTTGTGAGCTGATCCAGCGCCCTCTGGTCCTTGGGCGACAGCCGCGTCGCCCGGTCTTCCAGCATCGCCTGGATCGCTTCGTTTTGAATGATGATGTAGTATTGCATTTCCAGAAGGTCGATCGCCCAATGCGGGACCTCGCGCCATGAATCATCTCTAGACATCGCCGGATTCCCCTTTCTACTCATTCCCTCGTTCATTCCGCCCTTGCTGGAGTCCGGCTGCCCTGCCTTCGGCAAGCGACGCTTTCGCAGTCGCGTCGACTAGCGCGTCCTTCATAGAGTTAGTGGCTTTCTCGATTGTCTGCACATTATTGGCGACGTGCGTGATGCGTCTGGCATTGATCAGACTGGTGACGAACGCACCGAGCGCCGTTAGGAAAGTGGCTGATGCGACGATAACGTTTGCTATGTCGTTAAGTTGCATGGCTACTCGCCTCCTTGATAAGTTTCCAGGTAGACGGTCCTACGATACCATGTGCAGCGATACCATTCTTTAGCTGCACCTGCACCACAGCCTCGGCCGTGCCGTAGCCAAAAACGCCGTTCACCGGCAGGTCCAGCATGCGTTGCAGTTCCTCGACGTCGTCGCCTTCAATCCCATAGTGGAGGGTGCGCGCGAGAATTACGTCAGCACCGGTGACTGGCTTTACTGGGACAGCGCCAACGGTCCATGCGTGCGTAACGTCCTCGCCCCTGTTTACCACCGAGATGTGACAGTGATGGGCGTGGGCGTTGGAACCGCTGTAATCTCGCCACTCTCCCGGGGATGGCCCGGCCGGGCCAGAACCGATACGCCCGTTGGATATGACGTATTTCAATCTGGGGTCCTGCGCGGCTAAAATCGCATCGGCGAACTTCCACGAATCGAACCCGTTGGCGGGATCATGCGTAAGGTCGACCGCATGCACGATGCCGCGCGAATCCGGGTTGTGGTCAGACGGCCGGGCGGCGTGGGAGGTATCGCCGATCCAGCCGTCCGACGCCTTGCTGCGCTTAGGCCATTTTTCGTTAACCTGGGCTCTAAGTTTATCCAGCGATTTTGCTAGCCGGTAAGCCACTGCCCTAGCTCCCGTAATACTCGGTGACGATGATGCAGCCGGGTGCGCCAGCACCGCCCACAGCACCAGACGTGCCGGCATTACCGCCATTGCCGCCATTGCCGATCTGGAACCCATAAGCCGAGTTCGGGCTGTGTATAATATGGCGGACGTAACCGCCGGAGCCGCCGCCGCCGCCGCCGCTGATGGTTGCGGCAGCGCCGGCGCCGCCTCCACCAGAGCCGCTGGAAGCGACTGCGCTCATACCGACGCCGCCACCCGCGGCACCGCCATCACCCGCGCCGCCGAAAAATGAAATGCCGCCCATGCCGCCTTTGCTGTTGGCCAGCCCGGAGGCGTTGCCGCCGGCACCACCGATTTTGTTAACAAAACCGCCGCTTGGTGTGCCACCCGCGCCACCACCAGTGGTGACGCCGCTAAGAGCCTGACCTGATGACAGGATTGGCCCGGTGCCAAAAGTTGTAAAACCCCCATTGTTGCCGCTGCCTGCTCCGGTCCCCGAACCGGCGCCGCCGGCCCCACCACCAACCAGTTCAATTTCGATCCAAGTGACGCCGGCCGGTGTCGTGTAGGTGCCGGTCGCGGTTAGATATTGCGCCGTTGGCCCTTGGAACAGGTTGGCCTGCGCTTGGCGCTTCTGCGTTGTGGTTAGGGATTGCGCTATATCATGGCGCACGGCGGCGGCGGCTAATTCAGTAGAGTCTATCGCAGTTGCGTCGACATATTGCTTAGTGGCAATGCCGAGCGCTGCTGTCGGATCAGCCCTTACCGACAGCAGCCCGGTGGAACGTGGGGCCGAAAGCACCGCGTCAATTTGTAAACCGGCGTCATTATAGCGGGACAAGTTGAAGTCGGAGCCGGAATTGCTGCCACTCTCAGGTGTGGTGTTGCCGAGTTGAAGCAGCCAACGCGCTGACCCGGCAGCGCTGCCTTGAATACCTGCGAGATGCCCGTTGGCCACCGGTTTATTGACGACGACGACAGGATCATCGTTCAAAACAGTCAAGTTTCCGGTCATGGTATCGCCGGCGGTATTGACGTAGCGGGTATCGTTGAGTGTGTTCTGCGACGTCTGGTCGAAGTCAGTGGACCAAGCGCCCCACACGCCAGCATCCTTCTGCCTGACATACATTTGCGGCGGTGTACCGTCAAGGTCGCGCGCTTCGATGAAGAGGTTGTTGCTGTCGACCACATAGACGATACCGGCAAATGCGTGACCGCTTACAGGCGACCCGGTCGCGCTTGACGCCGAGTAAAACGAACCGGCTACAAATACGTGGCTATTATAATTTGTAACAATCTGTGAAGCCTTCTCGGCACCGAGCTCGACCAGTGCCGCGTCGGCACTAATAGCACCAGTGCCGCCGGCAAGGATCGGCCGCGGCAAGTTAAGATCCTGCTCTATGTCCGCAATGAATGTGTTGTATTTCGCACTCTCGATCACGGTGTCAGGCACGCCCTCGGTGCCCGGCGGGGTGCGGTAGACGCTTGAACCGTCGCGGGGCATTAGAGTTTCTCCTCTTCCGCCGGCGTATCGACCAAGATGCGCCGTAGCCTGAATTGATTCAGAACCTCATTAGTGAGGGCATTGCGAGTGGCCTCTGGGAAATTGCCAAGGCCCGGCCCGGCTACTTCCGGCGCCATGGCGGCGCGGTGCCGGTATAATGGCGAATTCATCGCCATACGTTCGGCCAGTGCGTCGGCTTCGCGCGCCATGCCCTGGTTGAGATTGCGCTTAAGCAGCATCGATGCCGCTGGAACGCCGATGCCTACGGCAGCCGGCAACAGATCACCGGTCATATACCCGGTGCCAAGTCCGCCCATGCCATAAGATCCTGCCGCCCAGCCGCCACCGCCGCCGCCGATATTGCTCAGTGTACGTTTGAAATCCGCCACGGAATCGCGTCGCGCGGTGGACCTTATGTCAGCCTTTTCCGCTGGGTTGTACCATTTGCCTTCGGCGCTAGAGGGTGCGAGTAAGTTAGTAAGTTTCTGGCCGTAGGTGTTGGCAACGTTATTGCCAGAATTGGCGACTTGGGCGCGATCACCGGCATACTGGTTTTGCTCTTCAATGGTCTGGGTGCGCTTGCCGGCCCGCCAGTCGCCGCGCGCCCGCGTAAGCAAGAGTGCGATCCGGTCGCGCTCGGGCTGCCCGCCGCGGGCCATAGGTGCTGTTTGCATGTAGTCATCCAGCCATTGACGAGCTTGAGAAGAGCCCGGCTCGCGAACACCAGTGAGTTGCTGGCGTAGATCGTCAATGTTCTTGGGGCTGACGGTGGCGGTAGTGCCGGGTTGGTTGGCTTGGTTTCGGCCTCTGCGGGCAAGATTAAGGGTTTCCCAGACGGCAGGCGATTTGACTGGATTGGTAGTTGAAAGGAGTCGCTGTTCCAGTGCATCCAAACCTCCCCAAAAATGCGGCGCTGGATAGTCTATCGGAACCCTGTGCGTTTGCCTGTAGGAACCGCCTGAAGATGCCTTCAACTCTGCCGATCTAGGTATGGCGGCTAAAGAACGCGGTGCGACATCGGCAAAATGCCCAAAAGGCGTACCAACCGCGGCACCAAGGGCACCGCCGACCAGCGCATTTCTGGCATAATCTTGTGGGTTTTCGGAATATGTGTGCCCAGCGGCTTGACCAGCGCCAAGCAACCCACCTTCCAGTCCATAACCGGCCATCCTCGCAGCCGTGCCGCGCAAGCCTGCCTGAGCCCCACCAAGCGCTGCACCTGTAGCACGCCCGATCGCTCCTATTCCTGGTACGTAGGCCTGGGCGGTGCCGCCGGCGACATCGCCCACCGCTGAGAGAAATGGACTGCGTTCACGGCGCATTGCACTGTCAGCTACGGCTTGGTTGACACCCTCGGAATAGCTTGGTGCCCCACCAGTAAGGGCACGGTAGCCACCCTCCAAGCGATCCCGCATACCCATCGAAAATGTGTTGGAAGCGGCCTTGGCGACGTCGGCAACGTTGCTGCTAAACGTTGACGGATGCGGGGCGCTACTAAATCCTGTTTCGTAAGGATTGCCGGAAATTGGCACACTAGGCGTGCCCGCTGATGGTACGATCGGTGCCCGCGCTGGGAGTTTGGGATCATAATCATCATCATAAGGGTTGTTGCTGGCCATCAATCCCCCTTGCCTTGGCGCCGTTGCGCCCGCTTGAGCCGCGCGATCTCTAGCTCGGCGGCGCCGGGACCGTAAACATCGTTAAAGAATTTCTTGTGCTGCTCTGCGTCCGGCCCGCTGGCGTTTTTCAGGAACATCTCCAGCTTGTCTCTTGGTATTGTCGCGCTGCTGGTCTTGTAGTTTAACTCGGCCTTTTCACCGGACAGGTAGCGGTCGACCTTCTCCTCGTAGCTGTTGATCTTGCGGTGGTTGATCTCGGCAGCGCGATCCATGATTGTTTGGATCGTCTTCATTTGCAGGTTTGGGTCGGAACCCTGAATGCCCTGCGCGATCTTGACATCGATGTTAGATACCTGTGAGCCGCCCTCGCCGTTCACCGTCTTGATTGCTTCCGACAGCCCAGCATCCAGCGAGGCTTTCATGATCTCGGTGTTGGCGGCCAGATCGCCCTTTAAGCCGTTGTTCCATGCCCAGTCCGCAAACTTGGCGCTTGCGACCCGCATGTTGGCGCCGTAACCGGTAATGACGCCGTCACGGATCGCCTTGCGCGCCAATTGTTGGGCGCTCTGCGATTTTATCGTCTGATCGACGCTGAATTTATCTTCATCAAGTCGCTTGTAAAGCTCACTCGGCTTCATGCCAGTGCGACCAACAATACGGGCTTCCTCTTTCTTAATGCTGGCGTCTGCTTGTGCATTTATTAAATCTGCTTCTTTCTTTGGTGCTTCATCCTCTCTTTTACGTTCATATTCATAAGCATCTAGTTTTTGCTTGTACTTTGCCTGCTCAGTTGCCTGTAACTGTTGGTAACGTAGTTTCAACCCACTCTGACGCGGGTCATCGGGGCTGAGTTTGCCGGATAACACTGCAATATCGCTCATTTGCTGGGTCATCTGCGGCGGGTCCGGCTCGACCGGTCGCCTTGCTGGCACGCGAATCTGCTGTTGTGGCGGCGCCTGCGCGATCTGCGGGCCGGCCGGAGCCGCCGGCACGGGTGGCGCGGCAACCGGAGCCGGCCGCGGAGCGAGAGCGCTGGTAATAGCGTCGCGGGCGTCGGGCATTCCGATCGGCGGCGCGTCGCTGGCCGGCTGACCTGAAAAAGCAGTCGGCTGCCCTGTTGGCGCGGGCGGCTCGGCTTGGTTGAGCGCCACACTCTGGTTAAGGCCGGGGTCGACAACGCTGGACTGCGGGCCGGGTGCCGGTGGTAATGCCGTGCGCGCGTACCAGTCTGCTGTTTGAGATACCGGGCCGGGACCGTGAACATCCGGCCGCACATCTTTACGGGCGAAATATTCCCCATTAGGGGCGGTCCAACCTTCGGAGGTGTTGCGCCGCGAATTGGCTGCAACTGTGCCCGAAGCGTTGTCGGTTGCGAGATTGGAAACGTTCGAACCACCGGCAACATTCCCGATTTCAGAGAATAGTTGCGCTCGATAGGCCGGATCACTCTGCACCAGTGCAAGGTGCTTGGCATAGTTGCCTGATCCGTCATGCATTGGCTGGTAATAGCGGGGGTCCATCACCTTATTAACGTCGCCATAGCCACGCGAAACACCACGGTTGAAAACGGTCTCAGCGAGTGCAGTTCTGGCTGAAGAGTTGGGGCCGCCGCGACCTTCCTCGGCACTCATCAGCGCAGCCAGCTTCAGCTTTGCGGCAGGGTCTTTTTCGAGTTGTTGCATGTAATTGGTGCGCTGGTCACGCAGATTTGCCCCCTGATCGAGCGCATTGTAGCCGCCATCCTCGACAGGTGTAGGCGTCCCCGCCATGCCCGGGATTGGCCCGTTTGAGGCGGCCGCGATATTGGCAAGCGGCGGCATATCAGTTGACGGGGCATAAGACATGGGTGTGGCCCCAGCCGCGGTGGCCGGATTGCCCATCGCACGGTTATATTCCGGGCCAATTTGCGCCTCTCTTGCCTGCTCCATCGCATCAAGCCGACTCATCATGCCGCGCTCGCCGATTGCCTCACCGATCGCGCTCAAGCCCTCGCCGAAGGTTTTTGGATAGCGGCTCTTTTCCCCGAGCAATGATTGTGCGATCTTGCGGCGCATCTGCAATTGCTCGTAGGTCGGCACGCCGGCGCCGGGCTTTGTGCCAAAGATAAAAGATAGCGGGTTGGTATCGAGTAAGGACATCAGCTTGCCCTCAGAATGTTACCCATGACACGGTCAGGTTTGATGTACTTGGTGCCGCGGATGGTCTTGACGGCGCCGCGGTCAACCTTTTCGACGTCCTGCGCCATCGGGCCGACGTGGCGGGCCTTGGAGGGATCGGCCTTGTAGGAATACTCGTAGATCGGCAGTTCCTTGTCCTCGCCGCGCGGCGTCGCTGAGAACACAGTGCCTAGCTTGGTTACGTTGTCCTTCGTGCGCTCGTCGCTCATTTTCAAGGCGCCGGCCCCGAGCCCAAGAATGCCCCCCATCAGCGAATTCCACGACTGCGACGCAGTGTTGTAGTTGCTCTGCTGCTGCGCAAAGTTCTGGTTGATAAGGCCGGCAACGTCAGTAGTCGGGATCTGCGAGCTTGGCGTATTGAGGAAATTCGGGCTTTGTACCTGTGACCCCGACAGCAACGAGGTGATTTCATTGATCGGCTGATTGCGCTGCGCGTATTGCTCCTGCATATACTGGTTGCGCGCCGCGTTCTGTGCATTGAAAACCGATTGCTGCTGCGCCAGTTGCTGCGCCAGTCCCTGATTGCCGAAGCTAGCCGCCCCCGCATTCTGCGCATTCTGCTGCGCCTGTGCCTGGTTGGCGAACGAGCCGCGGCCGAGGCCCTGTTCGTATTCCTGCTGCTGCGCTGAATTCTCAAAGCCGGCGCGCTGCGCGGCCATGTCCATCATGCGCTGCTGTTCCTGACCGGCCTGCCCGATCGCGCCGAACCGCGCGTCATTGGCTTGGCGGTTATAGTCGTCCATCGCCGAGGCGTAGGCCTGCGAGCCGTAGCGAATGCCCTGATCGGCCAGCCGCTGTTCGATGTTGCCACGCTCGCGGGCGAGCTGCGGGTTCATCCGGTCCATTAACGACTGTTCGACCCGCTGCCGGTCGGCCGAGAAATCGCCCGGCCCGTAGCTCTTGGTAATGTCGCCAGCATCGCCAAACGTCGACTGGATGGCACCGCCGGGGTCATAGGACGTGTTAGCCTGCCCGACCCCGGACAGCCCGGTCGCCGAGCCCGCGGTCGGAGCGCCTGAAAAATTCATCCCCTGCGACAGCAGCGTGCCGATCTTGCTCGACTGCGAATTCGCCATGCCGGCGAGGTTGTACTGCGCGGCCAGTGTCTGGTCCTGGATCGCCTGACCCTGCGGCGTCAGGGTCTGCGTCGCCGAGAACGTCGGGATGTTGTAGGTCGCGCCGGTCGACGGATCGGTCCATGAGTGGTTGCCGTTCGGCGAATAATCCAGCGACCCGGTCGGCGTTATCTGGTCGGTGTTATTCAGGTACGCATTTGCGACCGCGGTCGAAACGTTCGTGCCGGTAGCCGCTGCCGCTGTCTGGAACGGATCAGGCGGGGTCGGTGCTGATGGTTTGCCCATTGGCGTCCTCTAGGAGGTCATCGATGATTTTTTGTCTGCGAGGAGACGGCGCCGGAACTTGTGGCACGGATGGCCTTGGCCGTGTCGGCTTCCTCGGCGGGCCCCAGCGACCCCAGTCATTGCCACCGAATGGAGGGGGTGGCGGAGCATAGGCCTTACCCATAACGATCCTCCCCTAAAACGTCGGCGGCTTGGCGAACAGAGGCGACGGGCCGGTAGGCGGTGCAGCGAACAAGGATGACGGATCAACCGGGGGCGCCGTCTGTGGCTGCGTCGGCATCGGCCCGGCCGACCCACCGAGGGCCGGTGCCGGTGCCGCCGGGGGAGCCATGCCCGGCATGGGCGTTGGCTCTCCGCCCATGAAGCCCGGTGACATGCCCGGCTCTATCCCCATAAGGGACTTGAGCGGGGTTGGTGCCATCCGGAAGCCGGGCGGCATACCACCGGGGGACACCTGCGGCGGCGGGCTGCCGATGTTCATCATGGTTTGCGCAATGCGGTTGCGCTGGTTGAAGGCAGAGGCCGGCAACATGCCAGCCGATGATCGTTGATCAAACATCAGACGGCCTCCTTAGCGGAACTCCAATTGCTGAATTCCAGCTTGGGTCAAGTAGAAAAAATCGTCTAACCTACACGGTTCGCTTACAACAAAGCCGTCAGCGGCGAGCTGCGCCAATACTTCCATTGTAGCGTCATCATCCGGAATGTCCGCCCCGTAAGCACCATCGCCGATCAGTTTCAAAAGTTCGGTCCTGTTCATCAGGCGGCCTCCTCTTGGAGCGGCGGCGTGGCAAGATGGTGCTTAAGCCGCCGATTGTATCGGTTGCCTTCCCAGGCTTCCCTGGTCAGCGTGCATACCACACCGTCGCGGTTTCGGCCGAACAGCCGCTCGACGGTGACGAAATTATAACCATATCGGGCCAGCATGTAGAGCAATCGCTCGTCGTCGGACGGCGTGCGCTGCACCACCATTTGGCAGCCGCAGATGTGGAACGGGTAGGTGTACATCCGCTTGATGGTTTCGCGGGTCAGCCAGTGTGCCCCCGGCAGCGCCGCTCCGGAAATTTCGATGACTCCAGCCTCGGGGTCGTAATTGTGGTAGACCAGACCAGCAATCAGACTGCCTCTTTCGCTTAGGACACCTATGGCTTTGATGTTATCTCCGAAGCCACGCCAGCAGTGCGGGATCAAGCCCGCAACGAAATCACCGACAATCTGATCATGGCCATAGACGTATTCACACATTGGTTGTTGCCCGCGCGAGCCCTATCGCGACAATCTTTCGGATCATGTCGAAGTCTGCCTGATAATGATCATTGGCCGTCCGGTAAGCCGTCGCTTTGGTTGGCGTGCGAACGATGTCGCCGATCTCGCGCAGTAGCCCCTCATAGTATTCGCGGTCTATGTCTTCACACATTGGCCCCCGCCCGTTCATAGGTAACGCCGATCGAGATCAGCTCGACCTGCGGCTTGGCCTGCTGCGCCATTGTAATCTGCACGATCGGAGCGTGCGAAAACCCGGTCTGTCCGATCGAGACCCAGCCGGTATTGCGCACGGTAGGCTTTGGCGGCGGGTTCGCGTCCCATAGCGCCTGGTCCCAGAGGCCTTGGTCCCAGAGATCGAGCACGCCGGGATCCAGACCGGCCGGAGGCGGCTGCGGCACCGTCACGATGTAGTCGGTAGTCGCCGACAATTGCGGCTGAAACGTCTCGCCCGGCCGGGCCATAAAGGCCGCTCGGGCTTGGTGCCATACGACGGTTGCCGGCGGTGTCTGGAATACCTCCCAACCGCCAACGATGGTGCAGACATAGGGAACACCATCATCCAACCCCGTCCGGTCGGCCTGCATAATGGTGCCGTCCTGCGTCCCGAAAAACAGGTTATGGTCCTGCTTGATGAAGCAGGTCGCATCGATACCGGGAAGCCGCGCCCAGGCGCCGGTGCCAGTATTGACTATGGCGCAGTAGCGCGCCCCGGGCTTGCCGCCCGGCCACGTCACGAGCATGACTCCGACTTCATCCCAGCGCGCCATCGTCCAAGCCCAGGCGTGCTTGGCGGTCGCCTCTGTGCGCCACATCGACCTGATATTCTTGGTGATCATGGCGAGTTCGAGCTGTTCACCGTCCTTGTTGATCGCTGCGGAAATTGGCACAATGCCCTCGAACGTCGCAACCAAGAGATCTCCGCCAAGCGAGATATGAGCGTTCATCCCCATCGGCTTCGGAATCTGATAGCGACCTTCCTGCCGCCAGTTATTCGGATCGGACGGGTTAGAGCCGCTGAAAATCAGCGCTTCACCCTCGGTCGTCATGAATACCAGCTTGTCATCCAGGCCGTCGCCGGCGTCCACCGACCATGACGCACAGAACAGTAGTTTCCCGCCCTTGGTTGCCGAGCCTGATAGCGGAATCTGCAATAGCGTGCCGGCAACTGCATCGATGCCGAGATACCAGGCGTTCATCGAGTCCTGTTCGATGAAAAACAGTCGGCCCCGGTATTTGCAGACATTGACCAGCCCGCCGCCGTGCTCAACCAGTGTGCCAGCCGGGCCGTTGATCTCATCGGAGCTTAGGGATGTCCATGTCGTGCCATCATACCGTAATGGGAAATCACCGGCATCATTGACGGCAATCAGCCAGTCGCCGGCGGCGTTGGCCAATTGGACGGCGGAATAGTTGCCGGACAATTGTCCGGAAGCGACCACGGTAGGCACGCCGGAAAACGAAACATCGTAAAGCTTGGTGGCGTTGGCGGCGAACATCTTGCGAATGTTGCCGGACGCATATTCAAAAGCAGAAATGACCGGTGTAGTTTCCGGCAACGTCGACCAGCGGGTGGTGCCGCCGCGGATCCTGGCGCCCTGCATGGTCGGAATCCAGTTGTCCATTACTACCGCGCCGCCCGGCTGCATGTAGGTCAGGTTTTCAGAGTCGATCAGTCCGCGGGTTGGCGCCGGGAGGATCGTGGTCTGGTAGCGCTGCGCCGCCTGCGGCGGTACCGGGACACGGCGAAAGGCGGCATATTGGGTCATGGCACGAACAGGACATTAGGATAGGCCGCATCTCTAAACGACTGCTGCCCGATGATAATCGGCGCTGGTTTCTCCGACCCCATGGCCACGTTAAGGGCGTCGTTGTAGGTAGCCAGATCCTCGGCATAGGGCGAGCCCTTGTTGGCCTTCCACTGCCAGATCATGCCGAGCTTGAGCAGCCGGTCGCCCAGGATGAAATTATCGCCGTCGGCCATGAACGTGTCGCCGACACCACCGGACGCCAGCGTAATGCAATCCTTGTTGAGATAGCCGAATGTGGCGCTGCTTCCGGCCCCCATGATCGGCTGGATGACGATCTGACCGCCGAGCATCGTCCACTCGCCCAAAGCGTCAACCCACGACTGGTTGCGCCTACGCACCCATTCGTTGGTATCGACAATGTAGGTCATTGGCTGTTGCGTCGAGGTCGGCCCCCAAACCTCCGACGTCAGCAGCATGCGCTTGTAGTTTGCCGGCAAGTCGAAACCATCGCTGACACCGTCGCCGATTAACGTCGCCACCTTTTTCAGTATCGTCCAGTCCTTGCCGCTGTCCCAGGCGATGCGCTGGGCCATCTCAGTCGCCAGCGCCGCCATTTCCTGCATGGTGCGGTTGCCGATGATGTTGGCATATACCGACGTCGGCTGTTGCACACCGACGACCTGACAGACATCCTTGACAACGGAAAGTAAGGTCATGCCGCCTGTTCCGCCGTATGGCCGGGCCGGGCCTCAAGCGCCATCCGCATCAGCGTCTTGCGGTTAGGATTGCCGAGCGGGGTATGACCGGTGTGTGCGGCAATGAATTCCTTCAGTTGCGTGTCGCTCATTTCGGCGAATTCAGCCTCGGCCTTTGCCTTCAGCGAGCGCAGCGTGGCAACGTCTTCCTCCAGCAAGGCATTGCGGGTCCGCAGCGCCTCCATCTCGACTTCCATCTGCTTGCTGACGGCGCCGCTCTTGGTTTCTTCCAGATACGCGACGGCCTGGTTCTTCAGGTCGCGGCCCCCCATGCCGATGTTTTTCAGCTCGGCACCTTCGATCGCGGCCAGCGCCTCGACGGTGTAGACGTTCATGGCCCGCAGCTCGGCGCGGCGCGCGGGGGTCAGGAACTTGGCATAATCCAGCGGCGTCCCGGTCTTGGTCTGCGCGGCGTGCGCCTGGAATTGCCGGTATTGGTACTGAAAGCGCTCGGCATAGGTGACCTGACGCTGGCCACCGGTAAACGGGTCGGTAATCCAGTGCGAGAAGAAATGCGCCGGGAATACCTTGACGTCCTTCATGCCGGGCGCACGGATTTCGCATTGCTCGACATCTTCAAAGATCGGGCGGCCTTCCTTCAGGCTTAATGTGGCATTCTCTTCTGGATGATATCTAAACGTCACTACCAGATTTTCGTCAGGGTCGCGCGGCATGGTCTATATCCTCATGTTGTTTCACGAAAAGGTCATTGGCTTCGTCATCTTTCACCCACCCATCACCAACCCACCTCCAGAACCCTTGTGCTAGCACGCTGTAAGTCAGGTGGAACCCGCGCGCCAACCCCTCTTCAATAGATAACCGATCGCTCATGGGTGTCCTCATGTGTTTGACTAAAGGGTGCCGGAGTTGCTGCCTGGGCTTGGGGTATAGCAGCAACTCCGGACTTGCCAGTCGCTTGGGGGCTTTAAGCGGCCGGGTTAGAATCGTACATCCGCCAGTTGAACAGTGGGTTTTCCATGGTCAGTTCGCCCATCCAGCCTATAAATTGGGCAATTGCGTCCTTGTCGATTGGCATCATGCCATCCCCTTCGAACAGCTTGTCGAAGTTCCGGTTGGGGTGGTAGCGGAGCCGGAGCGAGCTGGTATCGAGGCCGAACGTCGTATTGGCCGGCATGTTGGATCCGATACCGCCGTCGAGCACGATCTCGGCCCGTTTGCCGCCGCCGATATATTCCAGCGCCGAGAAGCCCAGCTTGCCGAGGCTCGTCTCGTTGGTCTGCCGCTGGATTGCGAGGGTCGCCGCGTCATAGGCCGCGTAGTGTTCCGGCGACATGATCAGGAGATCGGCATAATCCCGGCCCCGTGAATTCCGTGTCATTGCAAAGTTGAGCATTGGCCGGATTGTCGTCGAAGTGATCTGCGAGCCGAACGGCGCCAGCGTGACGGTGCCGGCGGTGCCGTGCGGGTCGAAGGTGGTGGTGCGCCAGATCGTGGCGGTGGCACGGTCAATACCACCGTACACGCCCGACGTGGTAGTGACAGGAATGGCGGTGGCAAGCCCGGTGATCTGCTTGTTGCCGTTGGCGGTGCCGTCCGAGTAGATGCCGGCGTCCATGGCGTCTTCCAGCGCCTTTTCGGCACACTTGATGTAGGCCTCATAGACGTCGATCAGTTGGTTCTGGCCCTCGTTGTTGAGGATTTCCTGCATCGACAAAATCACCGGCACGACAACCATCTTGGGATCGTACACACTGTCGTTGAACAGGTCGATCGCCGGATTCAGGAGCTGGTCGTAACCGGAATACCACTGCGCATTGTTCTTGCCGACTTGCAGGGTCTGCCGGATTTTCGGCCCAGAGTAGGTTTGCCAGAGGCCCTTTCGCCGCAGCACGGCGAGAAGGGCGTTGTTGTTCGAGACGAGGTCTTCGTAGCCGGAGGAACGCTCCTCCAGCGACATTGATAGAATCTGCTGATACGCAGCAACGCTATTGATGTTAGGCATTTGTTATCTCCAAAGGATCAGAAACCGTTACTGACACGTCGAGTCGCATGTTCGACCGTGTCGCGAAGTGACCGTGGTTCTCCGCGCTTGGACGGCGTGGCACCATTGGTGCCGCCTCCGGGCGCGCCGGAGATTGATCGGTCGGGGTCTCGGGTCTGAGCCGATTGGGTGCGGGTCTGAGCCGCATGGGTGGCGGGGTTGAGCAACTCAGCCCGCCGGTATGCCGTTTCGAGATCGTAACCTGATTTTAGTTCCAAATCGATAGTCGCCGCAAGTTCATCGAACCGCGGGTGGCTGTCGGCAAAAACGTCGATCGCCGAGCGTGTATAGCTGTACTGCTGGCTGTACTGCATTTGCTGCAACTGGTTCGTCAGGTTGGCTACCTGCTGGTGCAGTTCGCCGATCTGATGCTGCGCAGCATTGACCGTATTGCCCTGTTGCAGCGTGCGAAGCTGGTCCGGCGTCTGACTCATGACGTGGTAGGCCACGTCACGGAGCCCGATCGGTTCCCCGTCCGCCGTCTTCAGCCCGAGATTGTGAACGATCAGATCCAAGCCGCCGACCAGATCGGCGCGGAGCTTCTGTTCCATGCCGACATAATTGGTAAGCGCGTGCTGGATCGTCGTCCCTTGATCCTGCGCCATTTTGTGGAAATGCGCGATCGGCGCGAAGGCTTCCGCGGCGCCCTTGTACTGCTCGTAGGCCTGGGCGAATTCCCGGTGCATCCGGTGCACCTCGCCGCGCACGCTCTCCGGCACCGTTGCCCACTCCTTCTTGGCATGGTCGCCCATTCGCGGCGGCGGTTCCCGGAATGGCGCATCATGGGGTAGAGGCGACGGTGTTGGCTGGGAGGCTAGCGCACCGTCGCCCCCCGCTGCCGGCAGGGAGGAGTTGTCGGCAGCGGATTCCTGTTTGGGCGCGAACCGGCCACGGTCGCCGCGCGGCTGCAACTCAAGCTGCGGTTGGTCGTCGGGCCTTTTCTTCAGATTGATGGGTTTCTCGGCATCGGTTTTCTCAGGCGGCTTGTTATGCCCCGGCTTGGCCTCGGCGGCCTTTGCCGGCTCTTTGGCTGCTTCCTTGGGCCGCTGTGGCTTCGGCGGATTGAGCGCCCGGTCGTAAGCGTCCTGAATGGCCTCGCGGGCGCTCTTTGGGTGGTGTGGCGACCCCTTGACGTCACCGACCGGCGCCTGTGGCGCCTGCGGTCCGAGCGGGGACGGCGGCGAGGTTGGGCTGGGATTAATCGTAACTTCGCTGACAGGCGCAGAGGTGTCTGCCGCGCCGCCGGTATCGGCGGGAACGGTGGTATCGGACATAAAGAACTCCCTGGGTGAATTGAAAAGTGCCGGACCATTACTTTCTGGATACGGGTCGATCCGGCTGTGCCCCGCCACGGAATTTCTGCTCAGCAAGCTTATTTTCCGAAACTTCCAGAACGCTGCGAGCAAGATATGCTAACTGCCGCATCTCATTGACGGTCAGCGGGAAGCGCTCTTGCTTGTCGGCCGCCTTGATGATGTGATCACACATGTTGATGGTTACTTGCGCCATGGTTACCCTCCTCGAAATTTTTCAATCGCCGTCTTGACGGCGCGGGTACGCTTTTCCGTCTCGGCTCGGCTGTCGCTGGCGCGCTGCTTTTGTTTCACGTGAAACGTTTCGTTGCCGACCTCGGTCAGACCGAGCGCTCTCCCAACTGCCCGGAACTGGCGCTTGGAGGTGTAGAAATTGCCGTCAACCTGTTCGGTTGGTTCCATAGTATCCGAGATGACGTAAGGCCGCGGCAATGTCGACGTCGCTGGCGTCAGATACGGTCGTTTTACGCGCCACTTTCCAGGCTCGACCTCCACTAATTCCACCATCAACACACTCCAGATTGCCTTCTAATACCTCTACCGCCGTTCTCCCGCATACCGTGCAGCGGTCTTGGGTGTTCCATATGTGTATCATTGTACCTCACCATCTACTTAAACTCACCGGGATGCCAAAATTCAACACTTCAGGCTCTCCCGGAACAGGCGGTGTATCCATCACGTACCCGATAAACGCTGCGGTATCTCGCTCCTCTGAGGGAGCAGCACCGAGTTCCCCGACAAATATAGCGCTGTCCGGGTTTTCGGTCGCGTTTAGAAGCACCTCCCAGAAACCACTGTTGCCGGTAAATTCAGCGACGTCAGGAGCCTCGGCCGCATCCAGTGAACCGACATTGTCAGTAACCGCACCATTGAAAACAGCGGTGTCACTCGGCTCGGTATAAACCAGGTTCCCGGCCATGTCGGCGGCAGGCAAACTGCCGCCAAAGACCGCGACGTCTGCCGCTTCCGTAGCGGCCAGCGTTCCGAAGGTGACCACAATGCCATTGAAAACAGCGGTGTCGGTTGCTTCGGTAACGGCCAGCGGCCCGTAAGCAGTGAACGGGCCTAGATCCCATTGAAGATACCCAAACGGCCGACTTACCGGGGTGAAGTTAAAAGTAACCTGGCTGTCAATTCCCTCCGACGAGTACGCAGGAAAGATCTCAAGCGGCGGGTCGCTGATAATACCGCCGAATAGAGCTGTGTCGCGAACCTCGATCGTCGCAAGATTGCCGGCAATTGTAATGCCGCCAGAGAACAGGCATGTGTCGCTTGCTTCGGTCGCCGACAGACCGCCGAAGACATCAGCCGCCGACATGCTTTGATTGAAATTAACATAGCCAAGCGGCTTGACACCCGCGTATGCCGTCGCACCGAAATTGAAGGTAACCTGAGAATTTATACCTTCAGTCGAAAATACCGGATAGACATCGGCCATCGCGGTTACCCCGGATCTGTCGCGGTAACCGTCATGACTGCTGTGGTATTTTCAGGGATCGATACAGCGGTGCTAGAGGTAATCACGGGCGGCGTGCTCGCTACGAAAAATAGAGCGCCGCCGACTCCCGTGACCGGATCAGAGCTGGCATTTTCATTCCACAATCCGTCTACAATCGTGAGATCCTTGCAAAATGCCTTTCCATTATCAATGTCAACAGCCATGCCGTAGGTGTGGCCAGGGCTTAATACCGGAGCGGTGATGACACCACCAGCACCCATCCATCCAAGCGTGTCATCAACACCGATGGACACCAGGCTGTTCTGGCCAAGCTTTTCGACCAATGAAAGCGCCGCAGTACAGATGCCAACTTGCTTGTCGCCCGCCGCATCAACCGTGAATTCATAGTAATACTTGCCGGACGATTGATGCGCATTCGCCCGCGCATTGCCGATTGTCGCGGTGGTCTGTATTGCCGTTAAATTGAAATTCGACAGGAAAATGTTTGGCCCGACAAGGTTGGGGTCCAAGAATACCGCGCCGAATCCCAATTCGGCTGTGATAACCGCAGTGTCGGGCCCCTCTAGCGAGACTAGCGGCCCGGTGAATATAAGTTCTACCAGATCGCCGGCGAAACTCACGGCGTCGGTTGTCTCGGTGGCCGCAAGTGACCCGACAAAAGCCGCGGCATCGCCAGCGAAAGCCGCGGTGTCCGCCGCCTCGGTGACCGCAAGCGGCCCGAGAATAACGCCACTCCCAGCGAAAATCGCGATGTCGGCTGCTTCGGTGACAGCCAGCGTTCCGGTAAAAGCCGCAGCATTTCCCGCAAAAGCTGCGGTGTCGGTCGCTTCGGTAACCGCAAGTGTACCGGAAAAGACCGCGGTATCCCCCGCAAAACTCGCCGTATCAGTCGCTTCGGTAGCAGCAAGTGTTCCGCCAAGGGTCGCCGCCGAAAATTCTACGAGAAGCCAAACATCCTCGACAGTATGGAGGTTAGTGTTCGGACCATGCGCCGCGCCGACCTCGGCTATATCGAGATTGGCTGGTGTCGCCGTAAAGATTGGTGTCTCGTAATAGGCATCCGACGTCGTCAGCGTAATGTTGGTGTCGGTGTCAACGCCATTGATGCGCCGCCGGATGTTGGATGCCGAACTGGCAGTGCCAGATTTAGCGACAATCGCCGCCTTGCAAGCGTTAATGGTTTCGCTTGCTCCAATCGTCTCGCTGCCGTGGCCGGTTTGCGTGGCGGAGAAATCCGCCATGACTGCCGTCTGGGCCTGGCCACTGGTCGAGCTGGTGCAGAATGTCGTCGCGTTGAATGGCGTCTCGTCCCACAGCGCTCCGGCATCGATGCCGGACGATTTAGTCCAGTTATCGTGCGTAGGAGAACCGCCCGTAACCGGAGATCGCGCAATGATCTTACCGTCACCACAATAGGCGGCATCATCGACCGCCATGTCATCGAAAAAGATATTGGACTGATAACCGCCAACCGGAGTGCCGAAGAACAGCCGGTCGATGTTGCCGCGCGCATTGGTCGTCAACCCGGTGAAAGTCTGGTCAACCACCCCGTTGATCTTGCTTTCCACGATGCCGCTGCCGGCACCGATCACCACCTTGAACTCAAGTAAATTCCAGGCGTTTAGATTCAAAACGGCCGTGCCGGTGCCCAACAGCACATCCGACCCGCTTGACGAATTGTAAAGCTGGATTCGCCCGGCTGGCGCGATCGTCGCGCCAGTCAACCTGATATTGAAAATATCGGCATCC